>ERZ827450.61-NODE-61-length-130954-cov-16.998472_pt1 | contig 130954 bp, 166 predicted proteins | sample MGYA00519773_ERZ827450 | MGnify/ENA primary metagenome ERZ827450 (study PRJEB31778, sample SAMEA3449306) | human gut metagenome | biome: human gut; feature: human-associated habitat; material: faeces | place: United Kingdom | collected 2010/2012 ...
TTAGAGTTAGAATTGTTCAAGTGGGTAGTTCTTATCGGTTTGATGTATAAATAAGGAGAGAGTACAATGAAGCGATATATGAAAGATTACAAGAAGCTTACTCTTGAAGACCTTGGTGCAGAGGATTGTGTCAATCTTCTTAAGCCAGTTAAGTGTCCGTGTGGTTGTGGTGGATACGCAAATCTCATCATCGTAGATGAAGAGGGTGAGTTCAATCCGTTTGCATTTGCCGCTATGGTTCTTGAGAGTGAGGAATGTAAACACGCATTTGTGTTCGTTATCTCTGATTGGGATGTGTCTGGTGCGTTCACCTGTGAAGATGGTATCAAGTATTTCACTACCGTTGAGAATGGTGCATTCGAATATGCAGATGATACTGTTGCTTGTGTGCGAAATATGATTGAAGAGTTTGAACCTCATTGTGTTGGTATCTTGCAGTATACTGGCAGCGACAATGTATATCGTGTTGTTGATGATGTTGTATATGACTAAATAAGATTTTAAGTAGTTTGTGGTATAGTCGCATAACGCGACCATACCTGTATAGAGGAGTTGATATGGGGAAGTATGAAAGACTAAAAGAAGAGAGGCTTGGTGAAGAACGCATAAACAAGCAGGGCTGTTTGATGAAAATAGTTGAATACAACAAAGCGAGCGATATCGTTGTTGAGTTTCAAGATGAATATAAATATAAGCTAAATACTTCATACGGTAATTTTAAAAAAGAGACAATTATAAATCCGTATCACCCTACAATATGTGGGGTTGGTATGAAAGGATCTAAATATCCAGCATCATATATGGACGAGAATGGAAATACAATTCATACCAAAGGATACGATACATTTAAATCTATGATAACAAGATGTTATAATGCAAAATATCATGCTATGCAGCCAACGTATACAAATGCCGAATGTTGTAAAGAATGGTTAAATAGGGATAATTTTGAAGATTGGCTAAGAAGTCAACCAAATTATGAAAATTTTCTAAAAGGAGATTTTGCGCTAGATAAAGACATTATTGTTAAAAACAATAAAATTTATTCGCCAGAAACATGCTGCTTGGTTCCAAGATATATAAATGAATTATTTAAAAAGGACTGGAATGGGAACAACGGTATGCCAGTCGGTGTGAGAACAAAACGTGATAAGTATGTTGTGTATTGTTGTGTAAAAGGCAAAAATACATATGTTGGTACATATGAAACAAAACACAAAGCGTTTATGGTGTATAAAAACTTTAAAGAAAAACATATCAAACAAGTGGCAAATGAAGAGTTTATGCGTGGCAATATAACAAAAGAATGTTATGATGCGATGATGAGTTATGATGTGAAATTTACAGGCTAGGAGATTGTATATGGCGAGATTGACTAGAGAACAAATTAATGAACTGATGAGAAAAGAAAATGTTTCGCGAATTTGGAGCTATAGCAGGATTAATTGCTTCTTAACGTCTAAATATGAATACTTCTTATCCTATGTGAAGCATGAAAAGACTGATCGTGATGACTGTATTTACGGAAGTCTTGGCGGTGCAGCGCATCAGTGTCTCGAAGACTATTACACTGGAAAGATTGTATATGAAGATATGGCTGAACAGTTCGAAGATTCGTGGGTTACATGCCGTGATATAGCTCAGCTTAAGTTTGATAGGAATGACGAAGAAAAAGATGCTAGTATTTCTAAAAAGTACCACAAGGACTTGCAGCATTTCTTTGCTCACCACGTAAAGCTTGATGGTAATCCAGCGATGGAGAAGTTTGTTAAGATTAAAGTTGGTAATAATCTACTACAGGGATACATCGACTGTATCTATAAGGACGCTGATGGTTTTTATAACATTATCGACTGGAAAACCAGCAGTGAGTATAAGAACAAGACCCTAGAAGAACATTCTGCACAGCTAACGTTATATGCTATGGGACTTATGCAGATGGGCATAGAGATGGACAGAATCCGCATTGGGTTCAATTTCCTTAAGTATTGCAGCGTTGAGGTTATTCAGAAGAATGGCAAGAAAAAGTTGCGATCAATCGAAAGATATAAACTCGGAGAGAGTCTGGTCACTAACTCTCGTATGTGGCTAAAGGATGCTGGCTACTCAGAAGAAGAGGTCGATGAATATCTTAAGCTTCTTGTTGACGCGAATGACATTTCTGTGCTACCAGAAGAAGTTCAAGATAAGTTTGTTATCACAGATAGGTACGTTTATATTCCTTTAACTCAGGAACTTATTGACAAGTGGACTAATATTGTAATCACGACAATTCGAGATATCTGTGCCAGAGAGAAGGACTACAAGGAAACTGGTAGCGACCAAGCATTCTGGGATGATGAAGTCAGCGTCAAGAAGGAGTCGTATTACTATGCTACATTATGCGGGTACTCACCCTCAAAGCTTCTTCCATACAAGGCTTATCTAGACCAGTTAGAAAAGCAGAAGAAAGGTATGGATTTCTTCAGTGGTGTTGGTAATGATTCTGAAAATGGCGTTGTAACTAATAACAATATATGCAATAATGGTTCAACAGATGAAGTTGACTTATCTTGGCTGGATGAGATTGCATAAGAAGTGTTTGATTATGGATATAAATAAAAAAGATGTGCTTTATGACATATTAAATAAGCTTCCAAAGAATAATACGATTATCAATAATTTTATAAAGGCATTTTGGATTATCAACAACAACGCGTATAAAAAGATTATCTGCACTGTTTCTGGTGGCAGCGATTCAGATGTGATGATGGACATATGTGTTAGATGCGATGTAGATAATAAGATAGATTATGTCTGGTTTGATACAGGGCTTGAATATCAGGCTACAAAGGATCACTTGAAATACTTGGAGGAGAAATACGGCGTAAATATTATACGGTACAGGGCTATTAAGCCTATTCCTCTTAGCTGTAAACAATATGGGCAACCATTTATGTCGAAGCAAGTAAGTGAATTTATTCAGAGATTGCAACGACATAAATTTAAGTTTGAAGATAAAAGTTTTGATGAATTATACGCCGAGTATCCGAAGTGTAAGTCTGCTTTGCAGTGGTGGTGCAATAGAAATAAAACATATTCTTTTAATATTAGTGGGCATAAATACTTAAAGGAATTTCTTATAGCTAACCCGCCAACATTTAACATTTCAAATAAATGCTGTAAATATGCAAAGAAGGATGTAGTACACAAGGCAATCTCAGAAAACGGATACGACTTAAACATATATGGTGTAAGAAAGGCAGAGGGCGGAGCTAGAGCTAAGGCGTATAAAATTGCTTTGATAAAAATGACGATGCTTCTGACAATTATAGACCTCTATTTTTCTACAAAGATGATGACAAAATTGAATATGAATTAGCGTTCGATGTTATACATAGCAAGTGTTATACAGAATATGGTCTTGACAGAACTGGTTGCGCTGGTTGCCCATTTGGTAAGGATTTTGAATTCGAGCTAGACGTTATCGAGAAATTCGAACCGAAACTATACAGGGCTGCGAACAAAATTTTCGGAGATAGCTACGAATATACTAGAAAATACAGAGAGTTTCGCAAGAATATGGACGAGCAGAATATTGGATGAGTAGCGACTGCACACATCCTTGGTCATATGAAATGATAAAATATCTATTTTAAGGAGTTAATATGTATGATGTTATTGAGCAGCTTGAAAACTGGGTAAAAGAAAATTATAATAACTACGCTACTGAATATACTTATGAACGCTCAGAAGGTAACAGTTCCGACTGTTTTGAAGATGGATTTGAATGTGGTACAAGTCTCGCCGCATTTGAGGTTGGTAAGATTCTAGGTATGGATATTGAGTAACAAAACATTTACTTTAAGGAACGATTATGTGTGATAATACAAAGCCAACTCAATGTATAGATCCAGAAATGAAGTTTTGTCAAGAATGCAAATATGGACATTGCATATATCCAGAGGATATTGAAACAAGCGAAGATTTAGATGGGTGTTGTTTTGACACTTCTTGTATGTATGATTTTGATAAGGAAGAAGGTTAAAACATGAGAGACACAGATAGGATTGACAGGATTTGCGGTAAACTAGATATACTTTGGCATGAGTACCCAGACCAAAGATTAGGACAGTTGATTGTAAATTATTTGATGAATGAAGAGGATGTGTTTTGGCAAGACGATGATGTAACGGAATCGAGATTGGATTCATTTCTTAATAAAAATAGTACAGCGGAACAGCTTGCTGTTATGAAAGAAGTTATTATGAATTTATAAAAGTAAGGGGTTGTAATGCTATCGTTTTATTTATCAACCGTAATTGTTTGGATGATTATTTTTTTGTGTGTACTTAAATTGTGTTCAAAAACATTCTTAAAACGATACGGCGAGTACGTCAACATTGATAAGAAGCATAGCGAAGTTAAATCTTTTGTTGGTTTGTTCGTTATATCCGCTGTGCCGATCATTCGTCTTCTCATTATGATTTCGCTTTTCTATATGACGTTCTGTTCAGAAGAGAATTCTAAGGACATTGCCGAAAGACTAAAGAAGGAAAGCGAAGATGATTGAGGCAACTGTGAAATATTATTGCGATAGATGCAGGAAAGAGATTGTGTCTAAACCTCTGTTGCCGACTCTTTACTATCGCATGGCTCTCAGTTCATCGAAGTTAGAATGGTTTGAAGGTTTGTCACATGAAAAGCAGCTTTGCAATGAGTGTGGGGAAGAGCTTAAGAAGTTTCTAGATGGTACAGAGTTAAAGAATTAAAACATTTATTTTAAGGAATAGATATGAAGAAAGATAGAACCCTCAACGAATGCAATGAGAAAGAAATTAGAGAGCTGTTGCTTGGGCATAAAATTGTAGCAGACGAAGCCAGTGATAATCTTGTTCTTGATAACGGTACACTACTTCAGATTAATCCGAATATTGGATGTAGTGGATGTGAATCGGGAAACTATTATTTGCAGCATATTGCATCTGTAAATAATGCCATTACAAATGTTGAGTTTGTTGAAGTTTATGGTAACTACCATAAGCATTATAAGATTTTCGTGATTGCAGATGGTATGACAACAGAACTGCTTGACGTATATGGTACAGATGGCAATGGCTATTATGGCACTGGATATGAGATTGATGTGTATCTGCCAGACGAAGATTAAAACATTTGTTCTAAGGAATTGACATGCAAAACAAAAAAATAAAAAGGAGTTGCTATAATTGTAAATACATTAGACAAGACCTCCTTACGCTCTTTCCAACATTTTGGTGTGACAATCCAAAAAGCTCAGTAAGTGAGATTACTCCTGAACGAAAATATTGTGTGAAATTTGAACCTGATTTTAAGGATTGATCATGGAAACTAAGTTTATTGAGCGTTTTGATAATAAGAGAAATGAAATCAAAGAACACTTAGCATCCCTACTAGATACTTGTAAAGACGATATTATTTATGATGATATTGTACGCATTGTCATTGATGCTATACACGAAGATGATGGCGATCCAGATCCAAATGCAATCCATGAAATAGACGATGGTGATTATCAGGGGACGTTGTTGTTCGTAATTCCAGAAGACCGTTATCAACCATATGACTATTGGTATGTAAGAGTTGAATATGGTTCATGTAGCGTTTGTGACACTCTGGAAGGCATTCTTTATGATTCAGACGATAGAGATCAGCAGATAAATGATTTGCTTACTCTCGCGTTGCATATTTTTCAGGGATTAAACAAACTAGATTAAGTTAAAAACATCTGTTGCAAGAAGTCGTTCGTGTCGTTTATATTACGTTTGTAACTATATAAGTAATAAGCATAGTTAAAACGACACGATGTTTGAGAAATGTTTGCAAGACTAGATATACTTTAATTCGTCTAATAAGGAAGGTAACAAATGAAAGCTAAAGAACTAGCAGAAGAGTTGCTAAAGTATCCAGACTTCGATGTTCAGGCTTCTGTTTGTGTTAGTCTACCGACTTATGATAAGCCATATGAAGAATATGAATATTGTGAAGTATATGGTATCGATTATGTTATACCAGAAGAAAAGGTTATACTTCTTGATGTAAACTAAATCGTTTTGAGAACGGAGTGAAAATGTCTCGGTCTTATAAGAGAACTCCTTGCTACCAAGATAACCGTGGCATGAAGAAGATCTTCAATCGTAGGCTTCGCCGCAGCTCTAAGTGTCAGGACATTCCTTCTGGCAAGGCTTACCGCAAAGTAAATGAGACTTGGGATCAGTGTGATTATAAGCTTGGTTGGAACAGTTATAATGATTACAAGAAAGACATGGAGTCTTTTTATAAGCATTATGGTGGCGAGTACGGCGAACGTGATGAAGATTATTGGCGTAAGTTGATTGGAAAATAGATTAGTTAAAGGGATAAGAATGAAAAAGATATGCACATTTTTCATCGTTGCTTGTCTATTCTTTTTTGGGTTTCTGTTCGAATGCTCGAATAAGGTCGAAGCAAAGAGCAATGATGCGCCAGGTTTGCCTAGCAATTTTATTGTTGTAGAAGAAGCGGATGCGAGTATGGGTTGGACGGGTACAGTTGTAGATAGGGATACTAATGTCGTTTATCTGTACTCTATCTATGCTACAAATGTTTTCCCCGAAGTAGAGCTTGTTCCTCTTTACAATCCTGATGGTTCTCTGAAGGTATGTTAATATGATTAATGCCTATGAAGCACACATGATTGCTAAGCAGAAGTGTTCTGGCGCTAGTATTCTTATCGAAGATATTGCACAAGCGATAGAACATAGGGCGCAATCTGGTCTTAAATATCTTGATTATGATTTGAACATGTGTTCATCGAGGGTTTTTAAAGAGAGGTTCCTTAATCGTACCAACAACGAAGAGCAAACTAGAATGCTTCAATATATCGAACACTATTTTTCTTTGCTTGGCTATAATGTAGATGCTTTTAGTAAAGAGAAAAACGATATTATTAAAATTAATTGGTTTTATCCTTATAACATGAAAGACTGGTATGAATAATGGTATCAAATATTATTTTTGTAATTTGGATTATACTGGCTATAGTATGTGTTGTATGTTTTTATTCTGAGAGGTAGATATGAGTATTTATATTGTTCATTTCTCAGATTACGATAACGATTTCTCAATTAGATACTTCATGAATAAAGAAGATACCGAAGCTTGTGCTGAATACTATAATGAAACAGAACCTAGTGTGTATTTTGATAATGCATATGAAGTAGAAGAGTATGATTTAGATGATACAGATTACGCCATATTGTTAAAAGAGATTGAGGAGAAAAAACAGAGGGAACTTGAAGCCATACAAGAAGCTGAACGAGAAGCCATTAAGCAGAAAGAACTTGCTGAACTTGCCAGGCTGAAAGCAAAGTACGAATAATAGACAACTTACAGGAGTATAAAATGCCAGTGAAAGATGAACTCGGAAAGAGAATGAAGGAGTATTACGAGAATATTCCTAAGACAAAGCTGATGCGTAGAACACCAGTTGCAATTAGACTTGATGGCAAGGCATTCCACACTTTTACTAGAGGTTTTGAAAAGCCATTTGATAACGTAATAACCGCTTCTATGCAAGAAACGATGAAGTATCTTTGCGAGAACGTTCAAGGTTGCGTGCTTGGGTATACTCAGTCTGATGAGATCACATTGATTCTTATAGACTACAAGAAGCTTGATACTTCTGCATGGTTTGATTATGAAGTGCAGAAGATGTGCAGTGTAGCTGCAAGCATGGCAACTATGGCGTTTAATAAAGAATTTGATAAGCAGCAGTTTAAATGGCTGAGAAACAATTGTCCAGTTTTTTGGTATGATGAGAATTGTCAAGAAGTTGATAAAGAAAAACATGACATATATCGCACCTATAATACAGCAGGCGCAAAAGGCGCAATGTTTGATGCAAGAGTATTCAATATTCCAAAGGAAGAAGTGACTAACCTTATTTATTGGAGGCAGCTAGACGCGATTAGAAACAGCATTCAGATGGTTGGTCAAGCAAACTTCTCTCATAAAGAATTGCAAAATAAGACTTGCAACCAAATCAAAGACATGCTTCTAGATCGGAAGGATATCAATTGGGATGACTTGCCTACGTATAAGAAGATGGGAAGTTGCTGTATTAAGAAGAAGTTAGATAACGGTAGAACTTGTTGGGATATTGATACTGATATTCCTGTCTTCAAGGATGAAGGCAGAGAGTACATTGACAGTTTAATTCATTTTTAAGAAAGGTACTATTATGAGAAACGTTGTTGGTCTTTTGGTTATGATTATCGGCATCATCGCTGGGTTGTATGTCGGTGTATGGCTGATGTTTATTCAGCCAATTCTCGAAGCTTGTCAGGCTTTTGACGCTGGTACTCTAACTGGTGTGACAGTTGGTATTACGGTGCTGAAGTGTATTTTTGCTAGTGCCGTAGGATGGTTTATTGCTTATGTTGGTATGGCTGTTGGTGGACTTATTCGAGATTAAGAATGGAGAAGATAACTATGAGCGTTGAATTTGAAGTTGATATGGGATATTTGGTAGAATATGACGAGCTTGATTGCGTGGTTCTGCATGATGAAAATGGCGAGATGGAGTCAATGATATTTATTCCTGAAGAGAAACAAGAGTAGTTAAGTTAAGATTGGAGTAAATTGTTATGAGTGAGAAATCTATGAAAGATATTGATTACATTAGGGTACATAATTGCGGAGCTTTTAGCTATGATTGGAATTGGATGATTGACCCGAAAAAATGGGATAAGTTTATTGACAGTTTTATTGACTCTCTAGGAAAATCAAACGAAGAAAAGCCGCACATTCCAGATATCAAGAATGTTATTTTCCACGATCCAGCCACTATCGTATGGTGGGAAGATGGTACCAAGACGGTCGTGAAGGCTTATGAGGACAAGTTTGATGCCGAGAAGGGTCTGACTATGGCTATTGCAAAGAAGGCTCTTGGTAACAAGGGTAATTACTATGAAGTTATCAAGAAATGGGTTGGAGACTTGATGCCCAGGTGTGAAGGTGTTGCCGAGAAGAAGACTCTGAAGAAGAGTAAGAAGAATGGCGATGTCGGAGAAGAAACAAAGAAGACTGTTGAGTATGAGCGTAAGAACAAGAAGAAGCGAAATTAATTATTTCTTGGTTTACTAATAAATATATATGCTATAATAAGGGAGACAATGTTCTCCCTATTTTTATATCGAAAGAGTGAGTATATGCAACGATATATTAATTTTCACCGCCATAGTCATTACAGCAACATTAGGAGTCTTGACTGTATCTCGAAACCAGAAGACTACATGAAAAGAGCTGTTGAGTTAGGACATAAAGAATATGTAACGACTGAGCATGGATTTCAAGGCAATATCTTCGAAGCTTATACTTTGTGTCAGCAGTACGGACTTAAATGCGTGTATGGTGTCGAGGCATATTACGTTGATGACATGTATGACAAGACTTCCCGTGCAAATTACCATCTTATGCTTGTTGCTTTGACCGAAAAGGGACGTAGGGAAATCAATCGTATCATGTCTATAGCAAATGCGGACGGCTTCTATTATAAGCCACGCATCGATTTAAAATGTCTTCTTTCTCTTACGCCTACTGATACAATTATAACCACTGCATGTGTTCAATCACGCATGTTCAAAGGCGATGATTGGGAAGAGAAATTCCTTATTCCTGTATACAATCACTTCAAAGATAATTTCTATCTTGAGGTTCAAAATCATAATGAGCCAGTACAGATTGAACACAATAAGAAACTGCTTGAGGTTAAGAGAAAGTATAGGATTCAACTTATCCATGCAAACGATAGCCATTATATTTACCCAGAAGATGCTAAGTATCGTGACTTGTTTCTGAAAGCAAAGGGTATCTATTACGAAGACGAAAGTAATTTCATTCTTGATTATCCTGACTCGGATACTATTATTGAGCGATATAAAGAGCAAGGCGTGCTAAGTGAAGATGAAATCGCAGAAGCACTAAACAATACCCTTGTAATTGATAAAGCAGAAGGTATTAAGCTAGATAAAGAATTCAAGATTCCAAAAGTCACTGAAGGTGATAGCAACGCCGTTCTTCGTGGTATTATTCGTGACGCATGGAAAGAAGAAAAGAAGTATATTCCACAATATAGAATCAAGGAATATCAACAGGCAATTTATTATGAGACAAAGATTATCGAAGATTGCGGTATGGCAGACTACTTCATTCTCGATCATAAGATTGTTAAGAAAGCAGTAGATGAGTATGATGCTGTTCTTACTAGAAGTGGGCGAGGATCTGCTGTATCATTTTATGTTAATCATCTTCTTGGATTGACAGAGATTGATAGATTGGAATCTCCAATTACTTTATATCCTACTCGTTTTATGAGCGCTGAACGTATTCTAAGTTCTCGTTCATTGCCAGATATCGACCTTAACTTTGCAGATGTGAAACCTGTTATTAAGGCATCTAAGGATATTCTTGGAGAGGAAGGTATCTACTATATGGTAGCCTATAAACCTCTTCAGGAATCGTCTGCATTCAGACTATGGTGTAAAGCTATTGGTATGCATATCGATGAATACAATGAAATCGCTAAAGATTTGGATAGCCATGTAAATGATAAGAAGTGGAGTCAGATAATCGAAGGTAGCAAGAGATTCAGAGGCGTAATCGAAAGTATTGCTCCTTCACCATGTTCATTCTTGCTTCTCGATAAGCCTATTCCAGACGAGGTAGGGCTTATTAGAGTTGGCAATGCAACTAATTATGAAATGTGTTGTGCATTGGACGGATATAATTGCGATCAATATAAATATTTGAAGAATGATTACTTGACCGTCCGTGTGTGGTCAATCATCAGTGAGGTATACAAATTAATTGGAAGACCGATTGATGATATTGCTACGCTTCTTAATAACTGCGATGAAAATGTTTGGGATATTTATGCAAATGGATTGACTACTACAATCAACCAATCCGACTCTGATTTCGGCAAGCAAACTCTGAAGCGTTATAAACCTACATCATTGGCTGAAATGTCGGCTTGGGTAGCGGCTATTCGTCCTGGTTTTGCATCATTGCTTGATAACTTTCTTGATAGAAAGCCATATTCTACTGGTGTGAATGAGCTTGATGAAATCCTGAAAGATTCATTCCACTTCATGATGTACCAGGAATCCATCATGAAGTACCTGGTATGGCTTGGAATTGAAGAAAAAGGAACATACGATATTATTAAGAAGATTGCTAAGAAGAAATTCAAGCAAAAGGAACTTGATGAATTGCAAAAGAAACTCGAAGAAGGCTGGGTAAAAAATGTAGGCACAATAGATGGCTTTGCAGAGACTTGGCAGGTAGTACAAGATGCGGCGCATTATTCCTTCAATGCATCGCATTCGTTAAGCGTAGCAGTTGACAGTATCTATGGTGCTTACTTAAAGTCTCATTATCCGCTAGAATATTATACTGTAGTATTAACGTTATATGCAGATGATATGAATAGAACATCAAAGCTTATTGCGGAGATGCCATACTTTGATATCAAGATTCGATCAATCAAGTTCGGTAAATCATCTGCTGATTACACTATGGATAAGGATACGAATAGTATCTATCGTGGTCTTGCAAGTGTGAAATTCCTTAACCGTCAAATCGCCGATGAACTACTTGAACTCTCGAAGAACAAGTACAACTCATTTATCGACTTGCTAAAGGACATCAATGAACATACGTCAGTGAACTCTAGGCAGCTAGAGATTCTTATTAAGCTCAACTTCTTCTCTGACTTTGGAAACAACAAGTATCTACTTGAAGTAGTAGACATCTACAGCAAGTTCGCAAACGCGAAGATTATTGCCAAGAAGAAGATGGAAGAGCTTGGCGTGTCTGAGTTCCTTATGAAGAAGTACGCTGGACGCGAGACTAAATCCCAGTGGCGCGATCTCGATAATCAAGGTCTTATCAAAGAGCTTTGCAGTAAACTAGAGAACAAGCCATTAGATATCGTTAGTCAAGTCAAGGCAGACATGGAATATCTGGGATACAGCGACTACATCAATGAAAACATGTCAGAAGATTACTACATTGTAACGGTGTATGATGACAAGTATGATTCATGTAGACCTAATGTAGTTTTGCGTAGAATCTGCGATGGTGAAGAGATTAAGAGTAGAATTAAACAGTCTAAGATATTCAAGGAAAACCCATTTGGCGAGTTCTCTATCTTGAGAATCGAAGGATTTACTTATGTGTATAAGAAGAAAAAGGTAGACAACAAATGGGTGTCAACCGATGAAACAGAACCAATCTTAGAGAACTATGAGTGCATGAAGGGATAGATGCGATGAGTGATAAACAAGTAGAGTTCAAAGGGAGGGCGGCTAGATGCGTTTATTCCTCTCCCGATTTTAAGACTTATGCAATGGATGTCGATAAAGATGAGTATCCAGACATCAAGCAGAACAAATATCGGAACGTCAGTATCATCGGTGGTATCTCAGATTTAACAATTGGTGTTGAATACGAGGTAACAGCAACAGAAGAAGAATCAAAGTATGGCACCAGCTATCGCGTTACTAACATCAGGCGTAATGTGCCTACTACGGCAGCAGATACTAAAATCTTTCTTGAAGAGATTCTTACTGCAAACCAGGCTGATGTTCTGTACGAAGAGTATCCAGATATCATTGACATTGTTAAAAACGATAGATGTGATGAGGTGGATATCAGCAAACTGCATGGTATCGGCGAGAAGACTTTCGAGGTAATAAAAAACAAGATTATCGAGAACTTCAAGCTTGCAGACCTTGTTGCCGAGTTCAAAGGGACTGTCTCTCTTAGTATGCTTAAAAAAATCTACGACAAGTATTCCGATATTGATGTACTACGTGAAAAGCTTAAGACCGAACCATATAAAACACTTACTAGGATTAGCGGTGTTGGTTTTAAAACAGCAGACAGCCTTATCCTCGACTTGCAAAAAGAGAGCATTATTGACTTCGGATATGATGTGAAGACAAGTGAAGATAGATGTCTTGCTTGTATTATCTACTTGCTTCAAGAGAATGAGAGCAATGGAAATACTAGGGCTAATCTAGCTGATATTCGCAGTCAATGCATTGAAACCATTCCTTCTTCCGTTAAGCACTTTGCACATGCGATTCAAGATGATGCGATTTATTACAGTAAAGAGTCTATGTCTATCGCATTGAAAAAGACGTATGAGGATGAGTTATATATTGCTAAGACAATTGCCGACAACCTTCACAACGTATCTAAGAACGATGATGTATGGGGTTACGATGTAGAGAAATATCGTATGGTAGAAGGCTTTGCGTTGTCCGATGAGCAGATGAAGGCTGTTGAGAACGTTTGCAAGCATTCGATTAGCATCCTTAATGGCGGGGCAGGTTGCGGCAAGAGCTTTTCTACACAGGCAATCATCAATATGCTTGATGACAACAAAAAACGCTATATTCTTCTTACGCCGACAGGGAAAGCCAGTAAAGTGTTGTCTGAGTTCACACACAGACAAGCATCAACGATTCATCGAGGTCTTTGCTATAATCCTCAGACTGGATGGGGATATAATAAATACAACAAATTAGAGCATGATGTTGTAATAGTAGATGAGTTCTCTATGACAGATGTATCACTATGTCGGCACTTGTTTGAAGCTATTGACTTTGAATTTACGAGATTGCTGATAGTTGGTGATAATGCGCAGCTTCCATCTGTCGGTTGTGGTAACTTGTTACACGATTTCATGGAGAGCAACGTGATTCCAACAACAACCCTTACCACCGTGTTTCGTTACAATGAAGGCGGTTTGTCTAAGGTTGCTACCGATACAAGATTTTGCAAAACCTATCTTGATAAATCTATGAAGGGAAAAGCAACGTCATTCGGTGCCAATAAAGATTATATGTTCATCGATATGCCACAAGAGGATATCCCAAGAAGTGCCGTGTCACTGTATAAGAAATTATACGATAGCGGAGTTGACGTTACGGACATTCAGGTATTGACTGCTAAAAATGTTGGCGATTATGGAACTATCGCATTAAATAATATGATTCAAAGAGCTGTGAATCCTAACTATGGCAGTGAATTATGCATGAAGATTGGCGATACTTCTTATTACAAGGGCGATCTTATTATTGAGAAAAAGAACAATTATAAAGCCATCTTAGCTGATTGCGATAATGAACAAACAGCCTTCGTTGCAAACGGCGAGACAGCTATTGTTGAATATGCTTGTAAAGAACATGTCATTCTTAATTTTGATGGCATTAGGGTAACGTATGGCAAGTCGGATATGCAAATGGTTGGACTTGGCTATGCAATTACGTCACATAAGTCCCAAGGTAGCGGCATTAAAAATGTTATTGTATGCACTCCAAAAGCAGATATCTTCATGCTCAATTCAAATCTTATTTATGTTGCGCTTACCCGCATGAAAGAGCGATGTTTCCATCTTGGCTCTGTAGATACTGTTAACATGGCAGTTAAGAAAAAGGCAAATCTAAGTAGACACACGTTCATTCAAGGAATGCTAAAGAGCCTTGTCAAATAAGTCAAAATAAATATTGAACACAAATAACAGCTATGATACTATTTAATGTGTCATAGCTGTTAATGTTATATGTCTAAAGGAGCGATCAAATGGATGACAAAGTATTGATACAAAGAATCAAACAGCTAGTTGAAAAGCTTAACGCCGCATCTGATGCATATTATCTGTACGACAATCCGATTATGTCAGACCATGAGTATGATGAGATGATGGATAAGCTTGAGTCTCTTGAGAAGCAGACTGGATATGTGCTTAGCAATTCTCCTTTGCATAAGGTGCAAGGTAAGCTGCTTGACGGCTTCAAGAAGGTAAAGCATACCAAACCGATGTTGTCTGCAAACAAGACAAAGGACATTGATGAGATTGGCAAGTTCATTGGCGGTCATAAAGTAGTTGAGAGCTTTAAGCTTGATGGTCTGACTATAGTTTGTAGGTATGAAAAAGGCGTATTCAAGCAAGCTATTACCCGTGGTAATGGTGAGATTGGCGAGGATGTCACAGAGAACTTCAGAAATTGTACTAACCTTCCTTTGAAGCTGCGTTATGATTTTGATCTTGAGGTTCGTGGTGAATGTGTAATCTCATGGGAGAACTTCAATAAAATCAACGAATCTCTTGAAGAGCCGTATTCACACCCAAGAAACTTAGCGGCGGGATCGTTGCGCTGCCTTGACACGAATGTATCTAAAGACAGGCATCTTGAATACATTGCTTTTGAGCTTGTGGACGCAAGTGGTTCTGGAATCAACAATGATAATATTGCTAAGGCTGACTTGATTGATACGTATGAGTTCTTGAAAACCATGGGATTCGATGTTGTGCCGCATCATATGGTTGATGTTAATAATTATGAGGATATTGATGCTGATTTATTCAACCCAGAAGAATACGAGTATCCCGTAGACGGTACAATCTTCAAGTATAACTCTTATGAATATGGTAAGAGCCTCGGTATGACCGCTCATCATCCATTGGATATGATTGCGCGCAAGTGGAAGGATGAGGAGGTTGAAACTACTCTGAAGGAGGTTCAATGGCAGCTCGGCAAGACTGGTCAGGTTACTCCTGTTGCTGTGTTCGAGCCAGTAGAGATTGACGGCAGCATTGTAGAAAAAGCTACACTTCATAATCTCTCTATCTTTGAAGGCTATAAGCTTGCTGTTGGCGATACTATTACCTGTTTCAAAGCGAACGCAATCATACCAGCTATTGCTGAGAATCTAAGCACAATTGACCGAGATGATGATTCTGTAGAATATATCAAGCCACCAACCACATGTCCCGTTTGTGGTATGCCGCTTGAAGTAAAGCAGGACAACAACACGAAGTTCTTGGTTTGCGGGAACGAGAGTTGCGATGGCAAGCTTGTTGCACAGTTGACGCATTTTGCATCTAAGAACGCAATGGATATCGATGGCTTATCTGAATCGACTATTGAGAAGCTTGTTAACGCTGGTATCCTAAGTAGTATCGTGGACATTTACGATCTTTATATTAGACAAAATGATATGACTAAGATTGACGGTCTTGGCGAGAAGTTGGTAGACAAGCTGCTGAAGTCGATTGATGACAGCAAGGTTACTACGCTTGATAGATATATCTACTCTCTGTCGATTCCTTTGATTGGCAGGACTGCAAGTAAGGCTATCAGCAATTACTTTAACGGTGACTTCGATGCGTTCTATGATTGCTGCGGTAGAAGTGACTTTGACTTTGAGAAACTAGATGGATTCGGTAGCCAAATGGCTGAGTCGATTGAGAATTACATCAACAACAATTGGGATATGATCTTCTATGCTCTTCCTCAGATTCTAACTATTGAGAAACCAGATGTTGTGAGTGCAAACAATAGTAACATTTTTGGTAAAACGTTTGTTATCACTGGCAAGCTTAATGCGTTCAGCAACCGTGATGAGCTGAAGGATAAAATTGAGTCTCTTGGTGGTAAGGTTGTCGGTTCTGTAAGCGCTAAAACTGATTATCTTATTAACAATGATATTGAATCCAATTCATCGAAGAACAAGAAGGCGAAAAGTTTAAATATCCCCATCGTGAATGAGCAAAAAATTATTGAAATGATGTCTTGATATTGGTACGGTGTTGTTCTATACTGGTATACAAATAAGGTTATACACCCAAGAAAGGAGCCGATGCTTATGGTTAGCATTACAGTCAAGCGTGATGGTAGAAAAGAGGAATTTGATAAAAATAAGATTTCAAATGCAATTAAGAAGGCATTCATCGAAGTAGACGGCGATATTGACGATAAGGCAGAAGCTATCGTTGACAAGATTGCAAACGAAATTGCTGGAATCAAGAAGGAGGAGATGTCTGTAGAGGATATTCAGGATCTTGTAGTTAATAAGTTAATGGCTACTTCTCGCAAGGATATTGCTTCTCGTTATGTTGAATATCGTTATCAACGTAAGATTATTCGTGAAGCGAATACTACAGATGAAACAATCATGGAATTGCTGAGTGGTCAAAGTGATTACTGGAACAACGAAAATTCCAATAAAAATGCTGAGCTTGTTACTACGCAACGTGATTATATGGCTGGCGTTGTAAGCGAAGATATCTCCAAGCGATTCCTTGTCCCAAAGGATGTTATTGAGGCACATGATGCTGGCATTATTCATTTTCACGATATGGATTACTTTGCTCAGAATGCACTCCATAACTGCGATCTAGTAAATCTTGAAGACATGCTTCAGAATGGCACTGTAATTTCTGGTGTTATGATTGAAAAGCCACATAGCTTTGCTACTGCTTGCAATATCGCTACGCAGATTATCGCACAGGTGGCTTCTAGTCAATATGGTGGACAGACCGTATCTATTGCCCATCTAGCTCCATTTGTAGACGTAAGCCGTCAAAAGTTCAAGAAAGACGCAATGATCGCGTTTGTTGAGTTTGCTGGACATGAGCCAGATACCGATGACGAGCTTGATAAGTATAACGACATGGTTGAACGTATGGTGAAGAATGAGATTGAGCGTGGAGTTCAGACCATTCAATATCAAGTAGTAACGCTTATGACCACTAATGGTCAGGCTCCGTTTTTGTCCGTGAATATGTATCTTAATGAAGCAAAGAATGAACAAGAAAAGAACGACCTCGCTCTAATCATTGAAGAGATTCTTAATCAGCGAATTCAAGGCGTAAAGAACGAAAAGGGTGTATGGATTACCCCCGCATTCCCAAAGTTGCTATATGTTCTCGAAGAAGACAATGCTTATGAAGGTTCTAAGTATTTTTATTTGACTGAGCTTGCAGCTAAATGCACAGCAAAGCGCATGGTTCCCGACTATATCTCCGAGAAGAAAATGCTTGAATATAAGATTGATGGCAATGGAAACGGCAATGTATATCCTTGTATGGGTTGTAGAAGCTTCCTAACGCCAGATCGTTCTGGAAATGGTTATGATAATATTGCAAAAGCGAAGAATTATAATGGCGAATCAAAATATTATGGACGCTTAACTAAAGTCGCTTAAACGATTAAGGTGTCCTTAAACAGCGTGAACGCAGTGATTCTGCGGTGTGGGCTTAATTGCCTGCTAACGGTGAAACTCCCATGAGGACAACACCGTGCCAAGACTATTTGTGATTACTTGTGAATAGGAGGAAGTCACAATGGATGTAATCATTAACGGAATTAAACTAAGAGCGTTTGATGAAACTTATTATGTTAGTAAGAATGGAGATGTATATTCAACATATTCAAATAAGTTTCTAAAACATTCAATTGACCATGACGGATATCATAGGGTCGATATTCATTCAAAGCATATGAAGGTTCATCGCCTTGTCTATATTACGTGGGTTGAAAATAATAAAGATATCCAAGTGAATCACATCGATGATAATAAAGATAATAATTCACTTGATAATCTTTATGCTGGCACACAAAAAGAGAACGTTTCAGACTGTATTAGGAATGGAAATCGAGTCGGTCATATTGGTCATATAACAGTATTGGATAAATTAACTAACGAGATATTAACGTTTTCTCCTATGTCAGACTTTATTCAATATTGTGGGCATCCGTCAAAAAGTGGTTCGGTCAAAAAGTTTTTTAACAAAAATTGGTTTAAAAAGCGTTTTGATATTATTGATTACAATCCACACAGTAAGGTGTAACGACTATGGCTGATGAATGTAAGCCAGTAGGGTGGGTTTAATCACCATTCGAAGTGCGCTGCACGAAATTTAAATTTCGTGAAGAGATAGTCTAATCCTTATGGTAACATAAGGTAATAATGTTAATCAGGGTGTAGTTACAATTAATTTGCCAGACGTTGCTTTGTCTTCAGGGGGTGATACTAAGGTGTTTTGGGAGCTTTTTGAAGAGCGCACCGAACTGTGCCATAAGGCTATGCAAGTTCGCCATAATCGCTTAGAAGGAACGCTGTCTGATGTAGCGCCTATTCTGTGGCAGCATGGGGCATTGGCACGACTTGAAAAGGGAGAAGCAATTGACAAGCTGCTTCACGGTGGATACTCTACGATCTCTCTAGGATATGCTGGTCTTTACGAATGTGTTAAGTATATGACTGGTCATAGTCATACTGATGGCGATATCGGCGAGAAGTTTGGTCTTGAAGTGATGCAAGCGCTTAATAATAAGTGTACCAAGTGGAAGCAGGAAGAAGATATTGATTACAGTTTGTACGGGACTCCAATCGAAAGTACAACGTATAAGTTTGCAAAGTGTCTTAAGGAGCGTTTTGGTGTAATTGAAGGGATTACGGACAAAGACTACATAACTAATAGTTACCACGTCCATGTAACAGAAGAGATTAACGCATTTGACAAACTCGCACTAGAGGCGAAGTTTCAGAAACTATCCCCTGGGGGAGCAATTTCATATGTTGAATGCCCGAATCTGCAAGATAATATCGAAGCAGTAATTCAAATTATTCAGTTCATTTATGAGAATATCATGTATGCTGAACTGAATTCTAAGAGTGATTATTGTATGGCATGTGGCTACGATAAGGAGATTCTTATTGTAGAAGACGAAGAAAGTGGGGAGCTGGTATGGGAATGCCCTAACTGCGGCAATCGTGACCAGAATAAGATGAGTGTCGCAAGGCGAACATGCGGTTACATTGGAACAAACTTCTGGAACCAAGGTCGCACAGAGGAAATCCGAGAACGTGTTCTCCACGTAGACGATATGCCTTATATCGAAAACGTATAGAGAGGTAGTATTAATTAATGAGATATACGTTGATGAGGAAGATGGACATTTCAAATGGTAAGGGCATTGGTGTCTCGCTATTTGTCCAGGGGTGCAGAGCGCATTGCAAAAACTGTTTTAACCCAGAAACATGGAACTTCACTGGTGGAAACGAGTGGACTAAAGAATCTAAGAATACATTTTTTGAACTTGTTTCAAAGCCGTATGTTGCTCGCGTAACCATTCTCGGTGGAGAGCCATTTGAGCAAGAAAACATTGATGAAGTAATTGATATTCTTAAGGAAGTCAAAAATAGGTTTCCAGAAAAGCAAGTTTGGGTCTATACTGGATATAAGTTTGAACAAGTGCTTAGTAGTGATATGAAGAATGCGTTGCCATACATTGATGTCTTAGTTGATGGCAGGTATGTTGATGAGCTTAGTGATATTTCCTTAGCTTATAAGGGTAGCTCTAATCAGCGAATCATCGACATTCAAAAGTCTCTAGCAAGCAATGAAGTAGTATTGTATAATATCTAAACAACAAAAGTTATATGCAAACAAGGGACAACATGTTAACTAAAATAGTCAAAAAACGAAGAAATAGCTAGCATGTTGTCCAAGCAAAGAAAGGATAATATATGGGTCTTTTTAAGCAGAAGGTAAAGAATTTTCTTGAAGGTACATACTTTGACAAGGTATCGTATGAACAATTCAAATCTGACTGGCTGAACACATTCCCAGATTATGACGAGTCTGACGATGCAGAGATTCGTGAAATCTATGACGAGATTGAGATTCCAAAACGAAGCACCTCTGGATCGGCAGGATATGACTTTGTATCTCCAATCCATCTCTGCTTCAAGCCAGGTGAGTCAATTATGATTCCAACTGGTATCAAGTGCAATATGGAACGTGGCATGGTTCTTATGATGTTCCCTCGAAGTGGTCTTGGCACGAAGTATCGCCTAATTCCTTGCAACCTTACAGGCATTGTGGACAGCGATTACATTAATGCAGAAAATGAGGGTCACATCTTTATGAAGATGGTAAACGATGGCGATGAGCGAGTAGTGCTTAAGCAGGGTCAAGCATTCTGTCAGGGTATCTTGACAAATTATCATGTAACAGATTACGATATCGCGTCTGGCTCTCGAACTGGCGGCATGGGTTCTACCGACAAGAAACAGTAAGCGACAATAAAACGGCATGATGTGTGGCAACAAAACAAACTTGTCATGCGTCATGCCACAATAAGTTTGAAGGAGTTAACAGTGAACGATTTCAATTTTAAAGATTTTATATTCAATCGTGCATTCCTTATCCTGCCGTTTACATGGCTAATTATCTTAGTGTTCAGTGTGTTCACAGATAATAACATTCTTGCAATTATCAGTAGCACTGGATTTTATGGAAGTCTCATTCTTGATGCGCTTGAACAAGATAGAGGGTAAGTATGTTAAACAAATACGGAGTAATTCAGATTTTCCGTTTGCATTGCTTGTAGAACAGAAGGTAGAAGAATATATGAAATACCTTCAAAATGAAGGTGTTCTCAGTGGTCACATAAGAGGAGAGTATATTTAATTAGTGTAGTAGCAGTAAAGGTATATGACGATAAGATTCAAATCGCAGCCGATTCCATTGTTTGCAGAGGAGACTCAAAGAGAGTAGATGATAATTTTACAAAGCTTGTAAACATCAACGACATGATTATTGGCTGTTTTGGATTATGCGAAGAGTCAAGCCTACTGTACCATTATGCAGAAACTCATAAGCCTTTAAGCACAAGCGAAAAAGATATCCTCGCTTTTATCATCGAGTTCTCAAAATGGAAAAACGATCTCGTTGGAAGCCCTAGCATTAATAATGAATACATTATCGTGTTTGACGGACATGCATTTATCGTTGTTAGTATGTTTGTTAACGAAGTCAAGAATTATGCCGCTATTGGTGCTGGTCTAGATTTTGCTAACGCAGCCCTATATCTCGGACACTCCCCAAAAGAATCGGTTAAGGTAGCTTGCGCTTTGTTCTGCTATGTTGCTGAGCCAATTATTGAATATGAGGTAAAACTCGGCAGCAATAAAAACAAGAACAAAAACAAGAACAAAAAGAAGCATTAACTCACTACAAGCATAAGGAGTATATATGAGCAAAGATAAGAACAATACTTCAAAGCATTGTGCAAATTGCAAGTATTGGGAATGTTATAACGAAAAAGAATTTGAAAAGTTCGGAGAATGCACAGAAGGCGAATGCCATCGCTACCCACCAAACACACTTAACTTTGAGCGAGTGAACGAGATGGGCATCATGGTTCCCGAAACGATTATGAATACGCCACTCCTTAGTCATCCATTTACGTTTGCTTCTGAGTGGTGTGGTGAGTTCAAGCCAATGAAGAATCCAAGGTGGGTGTAGCGTGTCGAACTATATGATGAAATATAAAGGCAGTTATAGACTACTCCCCGTAATTGACCAGTCAACGAATGATTTTCCAAGGGATTCAAATGGAAACATCGAAGACGATCTTGAGATTTACGTGTCTTGCCAAAACGGTAATCGAATTGAATACTACGGACTCAATGATAGTAGACGAGCCGTATTGCTTGCCTATGTCCCGTCACTCGGACGTGGTAGAAACATCAAGAAGGCTTTGAAGAAGCAGGGTGTGGATATTCTTTTTTACGATGAATCAGACGAAGAGGTGCTGTTCCACTTCAACGCAACTGATATCGAAACGGTTGCAACTCTTCTAAAAGCCAAGACCAGTGGTGCTAACATTTCACCAATGAGCAAGAGAAACTTGCCAAAGGTAAAGTTTGAGTTACCCGAAGAAGACATGGCTGCATATAAGGATATTGTCGATAAGGTAGATAAGAACGACAAACTGCTGATTCACCGTATCACTACGGAGTTTCTTGATAAGGTTCTTGCTAAAGAGCTTAGACCAAAAGGCACTAGAAAGCCTTATGACTACAAGACCGAGATGAAGAAGCTGAAGCTCGCCAGTGATTCAAAGGGCTACATTTGGACTAAGGAACTTTGGAACGAGTATCTTGAATTTCTAGAAAAAGAGATCAATTCTTATTACAACAAGTAAGGATATATGCTATAATGCCAATTGTATAGTGAATCAGCTATACAATCAGCGTTTTGCTAAGGAGGATATAATGCTAAAGATTGAAAACACTGAAACCTACGGCTGGGAAGCAGCTGTCCGAGGTATGCGAAATCCGATGAATTCTTGGGATAAGAGCGATAGTTATGATGGATGCTTAGACAAGGATATGTTTGAAATTTTTAAAGAAGATGGCGATATCCCAAAGAACGCAGTTTGGACAGATGATTTCATCAAATCTGGATGTACATTTGTTATTGGTAATAAAGATTTAAATTTAGCAAAAAAACTCGCTAAAGCTGGTACAGACCATCGTAAATTCATGCGTATGATTACTGTATATTGTGACATTATCGCTCCATTGTATTGGTGGAAGGAGTTCGATACTTACAAGGTTGGCACTGTCGCAAATTCTTGCAGTACGATACATAAAATTCAGGATAAGGAATTCGTAATGGATGACTTTAGCCATGAGCATCTTAGTGCAGACGTTTCCAATCGAAGTGCAATTGGGATACTTAGGCTTACTGTTCAAGTCCTTAATGATAATCGATATAAATATCTCGAAACCAAAGACAAGAAATATTGGTGGCAGATGATCCAACTTCTTCCGTCATCCTACAATCAGAAGCGTACAGTCATGCTTAACTACGAAGTCCTAGCTAATATTTACACGTCTCGTAAAGGGCATCGTCTGGACGAGTGGAAAACTATGTTGGATTGGATTGAGACGCTACCATACTCTGAACTAATCACTGGAAAGGAAGAATAGCATGGCAGTAGTTAGCTATAATGAAAGTAAGAACGGTAAAAACAATTCTCTTATTATTCATGGTAACAAGGAGGAGCTTAAGAAAGTAGCTGAGTTCGTGAACGGCATGTACGACAAGCCTGTTAATGATGACGATAATGATGAAGGTGCGGCTGATATGGTTAACGAACCACCTCATTATATACATGGCATGGAATGCATTGATGAGATGGTTTTGGTATTCGGCAAAGAAGCCGTAATGAATTTCTGTCTTTGTAATGCGTGGAAATATCGTTACAGAGCGCCATACAAGGGTGATATTGAAGAAAACATGCAAAAGAGCCGTTGGTATTTGAACAAGTATAAAGAGCTAAAGGGTTCTATTATTGTTTCTAACCAAAACATTATACATAGTAACCTAAAGCCTTTGTCATATAACGATTGTGTGCTACGAACGCCTTATCCATATACAGATGATAAGAAAGTATGGTGTGGTACGACTACCAATACAACAATGAACAGCTAAATATATATGCTATGGGGCTGCAACAAGCCCCATTTTTGTGCAAATATTCTTTATAGAACTTATCTTTTGTAATTTACGTAAAACAAAGATACAATATTGTTGTAAAAATATATTATAAAGGTGTGTTAACATCATGGGGAAAGACCTTAAAGGCAAAGACTTGGGGCGCGGATACAGTCAACGAAAAGACAAGCGATATGAAGCGAGGTGCATGATTAATGGTGTTCGCATTTGCTTATACGATATGCATCTCCCAACATTAAAGAAACGCTTTGAAGAAGAAAAGATTAAAATTCTAAGAGACGAAAAGAATATTAGACCAAACCTTACACTGTCTGAATGGTTTGAAGAGTGGTTTGAAAAATACAAAAAGCCAGCATTGAAATCAGAAGTATCTAAAAAGGCATATCATAGAAAAGTATCAAACACATATATTGCCGCAATAGGAGATAAAAAGATAGAGAATATATCTCATATGAATATGCAAGACGCAACAAACGAATTGCTTAATAAGTTCAAAGCAAGAACATTAAGAGAAGCACTTGGCGTACTTAGAGAGTGTTTAGATATAGCTGTGATGAATCAAATCATTAAGTCTAACCCGTGTATTAATATAGCAATTAAAGATGAGAACGAAGCCGTTCAAGAACGCAGGGTCTTGAGTTCTCGTGAAATGAAGATGTTCTTAGATGAAATAGAGCATGAGTATTATAATGAAGCTTACCAAATCCTATTGCTTACTGGCATGAGGATAGGTGAATTCAGCGGTCTTCAATGGCAAGATATAAACTGGCAAAACAAAACGATTAGGATACAAAGAAGCCTGAGTATTGGTTATGTTGACGGCAAGAAAATGGAATATCTCACAACGCCTAAGACAAGTAATAGCTATAGAACTATTCCATTCTTCGGAAACGTAGGTGAGCTATTTAAAGATTGGAAGGTAAAACAAGACCAATACAAAGCAAAGCTTGGAAATAGATGGAGATTGCGACCAGAGTTAGGTGATTTAGTTTTCACGACAACACTTGGCTCGCCAGTAACAAGATATGCGCTATCTCATAACATTGAAAAGGTATTGAAGAATATCAATGAAAAAGAGAAATATAATGCTTCAGTAGAAGGCAGAGAACCAGAAGAAATGGCACATATTTACCCACATGCTTTCCGACATACATTTGCTACTCGATGTTTTGAGAAAAAATTAGACCCAGTGTTTATACAAAGAATTATGGGTCATACTAGTTATGCTACCACTTTGAAATATACGCATCTTTTAGAAACTAAACTGAATGAAGAGGTAGCAAAAGCAGAAGACTTCCTATTATAATGGAAGTCTTTTTTTTAATGCTGTATACTTGCGTATTTGCGTAAAACATTGTTTTGCGTAAGAAATTGCGCAAATTTATTTTTTGCGTTTTTAAGCAGTTGCGTAGCGTTTGCGTAAAATTTCTAAACAAGCTTGCAAACACCATATAAATAAAGTAATATATATAAGGGCTTTGCATTTGGAGTTCTAGGAGAAAACGACAAGTAAGTATCTACAACACCTTGATAGATAAGGGGTTGAAGAAATCCTATATTTGGGTAAAATAAGCAAAACCTTATATTAATGTCGTATGGTTTTGAGTCAGATTTGCTTACAGATTTGCTTAAACACTATCGTCCATTTCCTTCAGCGAAGTGTACGCAACTTGGCTTGAACCTGCGACACCTTATACTCACAAGAAACAAAGATTAAAACAACAGTATTCCAACTATTATGTACTTAGATTGTCGTTCATTTTGAGGTTCCTAATGGAGCCTCTTTTTTGTTGGGACATAAAATTATTCTTTTAAGCTCTCTCCTGATAAGATAATAAAAGGGAGGGAGACACCAAGAAATGCACATAGTATATTCTAAGCAAGCATATAAATATTTAAAGAAGCAAAGTGAACAAGATTATAATCGAATCCTTAGTGAGATAAACAAGCTGCCAAATAATCATAATAGAATAAAGAAATTAAATGGCTTGTCGAATTTATATCGTTTACGCGTTGGAGATTTTCGTGTTTTGTTCACACCAGAGTTGGAACATGATACAATCAAGATAGAAAAAATATTGCCAAGAGGTGACGTATACAATGGCATTAGATAAGAAAGTTGCTGAGAAATTTTTGAATAGGCTTGATAGTTTGCAAAAGGAAATAGAGTCAATCCATCGTGATTTAGTGTTTGCAATGGATGAAGATAAATTGAGTCTAGATGATTTAGATGCAATAAAAAAAATAAGAGAAAAAAATGAATATAAAACCATTGAAGAATGGGAAAAGGAAGACAATCAAAAATCGTAAAAAAAAGGAGCAGCATTAAATTGCTACTCCTTAAAAATTATTTAAACACCGATCACATAACGAAGAACCATGTTCCTGTTATCAACAGTTTGACCATGAAGAGATAAAGCAGAATTGTTGTTTACAGCATTGCCTTTTATCTCATTGTTGTTGATATAAAGATACTTCTTGTAGAACTTCCCTCCACGTTCAAGTATAAACGAGAATCCGCCACCGCCGTCATTTGCAACAGCATATTTAGGAACGAAGAAAGAGTTCCAGCTAGAGTTAACAGGTGCAGTATTAGTAACATCATAGGCACTGAATATCAATGAGATTCCATGAGGCTGTGCGGATACATTGCCAGAAAGTGTAATTGTGGCATCCTCTTTTACATATAAAGCACCGCTCCACAGCACTTTGTTTTGCCCATAATTAGCACCAGAAAGCCCACCATCTCTACTCCAAATACGTACTGAGTCTCCATAAATATTAGTTGACCCACTAGATTTCTGATAATTGTCATATCCAATAGCGGTATTGCCAGCAGCAGACATCGGTACGAACACATTCTTTAGTGTACCGTCAGCAGCCTTACCATTTATAGCTGCTTCTACGCCCATGTTGATGTCTTTACTGGTTGTGACATTGCCTGTAAGTGTGCCACCATTTAAAGGAAGATAGTTATGCGAATGGCTCTTTGCTGCATACTTGTTAGGCAGAGTATTGTGTATTGCATCCATAGCATTTAAATCATCGGTTAAGCAGCGTGTGGAGTCCGAACCTCTCCAAATATCGTCCGTTGAGTACAATCCAACAAAATCTTGACTGGACATAGTGTTCTCCTTAGAACGTAGTGTCAGTTTATGTTATATAGGCTAAGCTAAATAACGTTATGAGGTTTGCCATTCTGATCGTAGATGGTCATAATTGCGTAGTGCTGCTCTCCACTGGAATTATATGTATAGCAAAGACCAGTATGAGCCTTACCATCTTGGTCATAAAAGGTTATGCGAGAAGCAGCCAGCTCCCAAACTGCATATAAAGTAAGGCTTGCATTTGTAGAATACTTGTCCCCGCCATGATATTTAACATCGCCAGTAGGAGATGTTGACCAACCTAAGAAGTTATAGCGCTGTCTCGTAGGCTTTGTGGTAGAGATAGTTGCTGTGGCATCGTAATCTTTTACCTGTGGCTCTGGAACGCCAGTACCACCATTGCCATCGTATCGAATAGCATATTTCAACCTGTCCCATACAGCTACCATCGTTGTACTAGCATTCGTTGTGTATGAATCACCTGGATTATATCTCTTCGATGATTCTTCCCAATATAAGAAGTTGTATCCTTCATATGTAGGAATAGTTTTAGACAGCGTTAGATTTGTAAAGTATTTCTTCGTCTGATTGCCAGGAGCGCCAGTTCCTCCATTAGCATTGTATTTTACTGTATAAGTAAGCTCTTCCCAAATAGCTATCAGAGTTTGATTTCCATTATATGCAACTGTGTCACCTGGCTGGTAGTAAGGTTGAGTCTTATATTTGCTATCGATATCTGAGCGGTTTGTAACGCCCCATCCTTTGAACGTGTAACCAGTTTTCGTAGGTTTCGTGCTAGACAGAGTAAGGTCTTCATTCCACCATTTAGTTTGACTGTCGGGAGCGCCCTTACCGCCATCAACATCGAACGAAACCGTGTAAGATGTCTTAGCACCAACCCAAACATTAACAGTTGTCTCAGTGCTGCCGTAATAGCCACCATAATCGTTTACTGGCTGAAGGTTTACCCATACTTTAACTGGCACATTACGACCAGACTTACCCTTTGAAATTGTAGTATAACCAGATGTTTCAGCGGCGGTTCTATATGAACCTCCTGGGTTAGATGATAGATATCCACTAGCAGAACCTCTATCCGTACCATCAACATTGCATACTACTCTTACGCCATATTGATAAGCCCACTTGAACTGAGCGCATACATACCAATAAATAGTTGCAGATCCATCGGCATTCGAATTAACATATGCATTGACGTAACCGCGCACATATCTTTTACCGTTGTAAAATGTTTTCTCAGGAGTATAAGCATCTGCCATACACCATCACCTCCTTAGCATGTATATAGATTCATTAATTAATCTGGATATAAATACTATTAGGAGTTCCAGTAGAAGGTGCGGCACCAGTACCCCATGTAATTCCAAGGTTGTTTAAAGCTTTTGCACCAGTAGTAGCACCAGTACCGCCATTAGCCACGGGTACTGCACCACTTGTGTTTCCAAGACCTAGATTATTTCTGGCACCAGCAACAGTATCAGCGTTCGTACCGCCATTCTCAATAGGGAGAGTTCCGTATGCATCATTCATATTCGGCTTAACATAGCTTACAATCCAGAATGCACCATCATACATTACATTGAACGGCTTACCTTCAGAAATCCAATTCTCATAAGTACCAGCGATTGTACTCTTTGGATTGCTGGAAAGGCGTTGTCTGATATTCTTTGCACCAAGACCGTTCACGTTGAGAGTCGGCGCAGTAGTTGTACTATCGATATGAGGAATCATTGTAAAGTTAACACCAGTAACAAGGCTATCTATTCCCTTTACAGTAGCGGTATACGCAGCGCCAGTGCCAGCAGTTGTAACGCCATTGATTTGCTGTCTTGCAGCTTCATCGTAAATTTCTAAGCCATTATATGATTTTATAATCTTGTTTCCATCCATATCTATTCCACCACCTTCAATACTTCGGTTACATTGCCATGTCCATCATTACTCAGGACTAACTTATATCCTTTTTCAACTATCATAGACCTGATATCTTTTTCGATTGTATTCTCTGTATCGCCAGCAATCTTAATAGTGTTCTTATAAATAACATCAGTGTCATCGTCAAGCTCTTGAAGCTTATTCCTAATCTCAGAGAACTGTATAATCAAGTCTCGTTTTTGTTCGGTTATGAAGGATACACCTTGCTCTTTGATATAGCCAATATTGTTTATAGCATCAACTCTGATGTCCTCGGTTTCTTCAAGAACCTCTTCTTCTAGCATTTGCTCAGTGATGCGCTCGATATTCTCAACATGATAAGCGGTTGCCATACGTTACGCCTCCTGTGAATTCAAGAGAATCGCAACAGTAACATTGCCTTCTCCGTCATTTTTCGTAGTAAGGACAAGACCATCTTGAGTCATCATGTTATCGATATCTGTCTCAATCTTTGCCTTTGTTTGATTGGCAACTTTTACGGTATCATCGTATGTCTTCTGCGTGTTATCCTTTATTGCAGTAGCCGTCTTTACAAGACCGTTGCCAATCGTTAGAAAGCTGTCTTTATTTTGCGTTACAGTCTCGATAGCACTGTTCTTCGTATCTGTGATATCCTTGATCGCATTTGATCTTGCTTCTTCTGTACTTGCTTCAATCTCGTCTTTGATGTCTTCTGCGGTGATGCGCTTGATATTCTCTACATATAGATAGTCATTCGGCATCTCTCGCTTACGAATTGGAATCTCAGAGAATAAGATAGTCCGTTGAGAAGAAACATCTTCTGAGTTTGTCAGATAGACATATACAAGAAGAGGATAAGGCTCTTGCAATAGAATGTTAGGTATCGTAGCCTTCATAACGTCTTCACCGATTACATTAGACCTAACGATCAAAGCAGTGTCTCTGTGCTTGTTGGTGAAATGAAATTCTGGTGCAATAGAAAGATATCCTTGTGGACAACCTTCAAGCTTAATGGTTATCTCCTGGTCGATATCCCACTGAAAGAAATTGTTTATGGTATTGCCATATTGATCTAAGCATTTTACTTCGTACATAGGCTACACCTCCTTTAAATTGATAAGCTTTAATAAGTCTACTTCCATTTACCAACAACACGCACATAGACGCTAACATCGAAGTCTAGGTCTGCTGGATTGGAAATACGAAGACCCAACTTGTTATTGGTATTCAGATATACGCTTACATTGGGAACACCTTGCTCACACTCGGCAGTGCAGTATACACGTTGCTTCGCTCCAATAAGCTCAACGGGGTAATTAACCTCAATCTCGTTGTACTTAACATCATAGTAAGATTTTGCAAACATACCACTGACAGAAAGCCTTGCTTCACATTCGATTCTTCCGTTGCCGAATTTCTTAAACTCCCATAAGCCATCAGAACCAACTTCAACAGTATCAAGATTGCCTACTGTGCTTTTGAGTTCCTTAATGTCTTCCTCAATAAAATCAAGGTCATCCGTCAGGCAACGGTTAGTGTCTTCTCCGCGCCAAACTTCATTAGATGATACTACTGGGTTGAAAGCATTAGCTGACATACGCATCCTCCTTTTGTAATGAATAATCAATTAATTGTATCTTATTATTGTATTTCAACATTTTCCAAAAAATATTTTCACATTTTCTATATGAAAAATCCCACGCACAATATATACTATTTCTCGTGTAAAACTGCGTGGGATTTTTAGCATCGAAAGGACTAGAAAAATGAAAATTATCGACATTTATGAGCAACATTACCTGCCTGAGAAAACAGCAAAAAGAGCCGCATCTACCATCTCTGGATACGACTCTTCTATGCGTCTTCACGTTCTTCCACGGTGGGGAGAATGCGAGATTGAGGATATCGACCCAGACGATTTGCAAGAATGGGTTGACTCGTTCGAACTCAACGGAGCAGCAGAGAAAGCATTCAAATGCCTTCGTCAAATCATCCGATGGTGGGTACGCAAGAAGCGTCTTCATATCGCCGACCCGACTATCTATATTGAACTCAACTCCCGTGAGCCATATAGGGCAGAAGTTCTCGATGCCACAGAGGTGTCCGATATGCTTCGCGGTATGTGGGGTCATTGGGCAGAGGCAGTCACCATCTGTGCTGTAACCCTCGGTCTTAGAAGAGGAGAGGCTTGCGCTCTTGAATGGTCTGATATCAACCTGAAAACAGGAGAAGTTCGCATTAACAAGTCAAGGCAATACATAAAAGGCAAGACTGTCACGTTAAGAACCAAGACAGATAAATCTACAAGGTCGTGCTATCTACCTAAATTCGCACGTCAGCGCCTAAAGCAAATTAAAGGAACTGGTCTTCTAACAGGCGATACATCGCCAGACAGGGTTGCTCGCGCAATCAAGAGGCAATGTGAGCGCCAAGGAGTACCACATGTATCTATGACAAATATGCGTCATACATGGGCTACTCTAGCTGTAGAAGCTGGCGTAGGAATTGAGACTGTAGCTATGATGCTTGGGCATACAGACATTAGCACCGCATATAACCATTACATTATTCCTCGCAAGACTATATGCCAGGAAGCTCAGGCTGCGGTAGAGAAGCTATTGTTCGATAAGGCTAAAAAGTTAAGCATCTGTCTGTTGTTTGATAAGGTGTCGAGATAGCATTCCATATCCCCAACCAAAACGACAGGAGATGGATATACCGCTTATCTCAGCAAACGCATCATTGTTGGAACCACCATTGTCACGGCGAGTGGAAGTTATCAAGTAAAACTGTTTACAAAAGCTCAATTCAAAGCCATTGCTGGTCGTTATTTTGATTACTTAAAAGACTTCATCGTTGTTATGAACGCAGATTTTCATGATGCAATGGCTGTTCATGTTACTAGCGCTGGATACGAAAGTACCAAAGGAGATATTTATGCTCTATATGAAGGAACACGTAACGGCAATCTTCGTATAAACTATCTAATTATACTTGGCGAATAGCATTCCATATCCCCGTTATTTAAAGTAACCAGATATACAAGCAAAGCACAAGATGTTGCCTCTGGTAGTGTACTTGAATACACCGAAACTCTTAAGAAAATAAGCGGCTATAGTCCAGTTGGGATAGTAGGGACAACTACAAACCACGAATGGTCATTTGCTTTGTTTCAATCAAAAATGAACAGCGACAACACTTTTGTCGCAACATGGATGAATTTCAACAAAAACACGTGGAAGGGCGCGTATGGCATAGTAGACGTTCTATATATTAAGAATCTCTAGCATTCCATATCCCAATACGGTACAACAAATTTCTCGTCACAACAGTTGAGTGTCTGGAAAAATATGAATATGTGTACAGTTGACGTACCAATAGGTAAAACACTTCCTAACAATACGTACACGGTTGTTCCAGTAATTCAACGAAATGGTGTTCCGTTTACGTGTTCTGTTGTTTCAAAAACTACAACATCATTCAAACTCTACGTTTGGACAATGGGAGATTTCGGTGCAGAAAGCTTCACAGTCAATTGGCATATTAGTTATTAGTATTCCATATCCCAAGTAGAATATTTCGCATCTGAGTCAAATACTTTTAATGTCACACCAAAGATATCTGGTATTGTTGAGGTTGAATGTGTTGTGCATTCAACTTTTGGAGCGTGGGCAAATAAGCTAAGTGCGAGAATCGCCACGCCAGATGGGTTAACGCTTATAGCAGGAACGGCAAGTGCAGTTAACGGAAATGACCAAGTTCTACGATCATTCAGGGCGCATGCCGTATTTTCAGGTGTAAAGTCTGGCAGCGCATATAATTTCTCTGTTTATAGAACTGACGGCTCATTCGGGAACTCACCGTCATTTTCATGGTTTATTACTGTTCGTCAATACTAGCATTTTTCTTGGGCTTAGCATTCCATATCCCAGTTAGAGGATGACCTAAAAACATTAACCAAAAAATTCAATACGCTGAACGGATGCTTCTCGTTCACCAGTGGGCTTTCTGGCATCGCGTTCCATGCTTGGGACGGCGGCTTCCAGATTGCCACAAAAGGTGGTGCGCAGCAGAAGATTGCCACGTTCGACAAAAACGGTATCAACTTTTATCTGGACGGCAACTACACTTGGCACAAATAATTTGATAGCATTCCATATCCCAAGTAACTGACTGGACATACCTTGTTGAATCATCGGCTGGAACGACGCTAACAACGGGATACGTGCGATACAGGGTCAACCGTTTTGCTGTTGAGCTTGACATTGATTACCCTATCACCGATGCATCCGACAAAAAGCTAAGCAAGTTGATTCCCACCAACCTTCGCCCGTATGAGACATTATGGTGGGCGATCTGCGCCACTAAAAGATGGAACATATCAGACCATATGGCTTACTGCGAAGTGAATAAAGACGGCACTGTGTGGATTGGCAGAAAAGGAGCCGAAGCCGAAGGGCGTGTGGTCGGCTCGGTTTCGTGGGTTATTTAGTATTCCATATCCCAGGTTACTTTAAAAACCGTCAATGGTATCACTTGTACTTATCGAGTGTGGTCAAAAAAAGTTGTCGAATGCTGTGTCTCAGGAACAACTACTAATACCCTTAGCTCTGGCAGTGTCATTAATTTCGGAACAATCCCATCTGGGTTACGTCCGAAAACAACATCGTTTATCATATGTAACGTTCTCTGGAACGGTGGAAAAGTATATTTTAGAACTTATAATGACGGAAGCGTTAGCGTACTATGTGCCGACCAAGAATTTTCAGGAGGATCTTCTGTTCGTTGTTCGAGAACATGGATTATTTAGCATTCCATATCCCCTACAACTCCGTCATTAATTACAGGAAATGGATATGTTGTCCATAAAGTTGGCAGAATCGTCCTTGTAACAATAAGCCTAAATACATCGATAGGAGATGCTTGGGGTCAAAAATCGATAGCAACATTGCCAAGCAACTATGAGCCAATTAAGGAATGTAATTGTGCGCTCGCTGTACAAGGAGGCTACGATAGCTCCGTAGTAGCAAGAATAACTCATAGCTGTAATATAGTTATACAAGGAAAAGGTACGGGATGGCGCAGTGGTTGGGTATTTGGGTCATTTGCGTATATTAGTATCGAATAGCATTCCATATCCCAAGCAAAGGACTACGTAGTAGAGCAAGGCATTAAAAGCGATTGGCAGTACGTCAAATGGGCAAGTGGTCGTGCGGAATGCAGCCGAACAATGGAAGCCAGCCTAACCAAGACAGGCAACTACTGGCTACCTGAAGTTAGCCTTCCATTCGCGTTCAAGAAAACCGCAAACTCGCGATCGCGCTTCAGCATCTTCGTGTCTGGCGGTGATTACATTGCCCCTGTGCTTTACCCTAAATACCCAGTATCCGAATCGACCGTAACAAAAGTATGCTGCGCCGTCACATACGTCACAGCGACAGGCACTACTACGGTTAATTATCTTGTTCGTGGATGGTGGAAATGATCACTCGTACAAGATTGTCAACGAAGCTCCGATGTACTGACTAACGCTTCCGCGCAATGTGATGCTGCTTGCATCGTAATCTGACAACACGATTCGGTCGCTGGTGCTATGGCAAACGTATGTCAAAAACACGGCTTTGATCTTCGCGAAATCGACACCCCACGAGACACTTACATTCGTGGTGGTGTTCTCGCCGATGTAGATATTGGGGAGCGTTAGCTTCGATGTTTTCAGCGCATGGGATATGGAATCCCACGCACTTTGCAAAGTGGTATTATCTGACAATTTTATATCGCTGGCACCAAGCGTAACATTGGAGGACAATGCCTTTCCGTTGATGGTTCTCGTATTGGGAACCTTTGAATTCACCTCTGATTTAGTGGCATAGATTGTGTTTAGATTTACCCAAGCCATATAATCACCTTCCTAGTTGATATATTGAAAATAAGAAAAAGAAGGGTGCGAACACTAAGTTCACACCCATTGTAATAACTTATTCAATCTAAAAATATAAGACTATTTGCTGGAAATCATTTGCTCAATCAGTGCAACGACCTCAGCTTTTGAATACACATCAAGATTATCTCTTGCAGCGGCAGCAGTGGTAGCACCAGTACCACCCTGCGCAACTCCCAATGTGCCATAAAGATTTGCAACGCTCGGTCTAACGATGTCGATGACCCATTGAGTGCCATCGTACATAACGCGAACAGGCTTATTTGCAACAAGCATGTTGCTTGAACTCAGAGTAGTCGTAGCAGTTGTGTTGTTGGATATCTTCATCCTAATGTTCTTGGCACCAAGCCCATTCACATTAATGGTTGGATTGACTTTTGTACTTGTAACATTGGGAATCATCACGAAGCTCACGCCAGCAGTTAGAGCCGTGATTCCATCTACAGATGCAACATATGCCCCGCCAGTGCCAGTGGTGGTAACAATTTTATCGCCACCGTTTTCTTCTCCCCAAACAGCGGTGCCGTCAGAAGACCAGCGAAGAACCTGTCCGCTCGCACCGCCAGCAGGGACATGCTTGCTGCCAGCGGCGATAGGGTGCGTATACACCGTATCCTTGGATGCAATTGTAACAGACTTGCCATCGGTATTAGGGGTAAGCGTTACATTGTTCCCAGCAATCATGGTCAACGTATCGGTCTTTGCACCAGAGGAAATAGTTGAGCTGCCTACTTTTACCTTTGAGAACGCATTCTGATTAGCCTCTGCGCCACTAGGGGCATGGGTAGACTGAGAATGGGCATACGCAGCATCCCAGTTGGTTTTCTTCGCAGATGTAACATGCACATCGGCATTGCCAGTGTGGGAAGTCAAGATGCTTGAGTCAGCCTTCGCGCTCAGCTTCGAGTCAACGTCTGACTTCTTGTAATAAGAGCCGTCATGGTTATGGTTAGTAGAGGCATATTCTGTATGCGTGTGATTGACATTAGCCTTGCTGCTTAAGGCATCTCTAACTGCGGTCACGTCTTCGGCTGTAGCATAACCCGTATGTGTATGGTTCTTTGCTGCATAAGTGCTTGGCAAAGAAGCGTGAACTGCATCAATAGCATCGATATCATCCGTTAAACAACGGGTCATGTCGGTGTCTCTCCAAATATCGTTTGTTGAATAAGTTGGTGTAAAATTCGGGTTAGCCATAATATTCTCCTTAGAACGTAGTGAACAAGGTTGTTTCGATTGCTACATTGGTATTAAATATAAACGTATACCTCTGGGCTGCCGTTATTTGGCTCGATCCATATGCTTCCCTGAGTAACGTCAGTAGAGGGGACATAGGTGCCGTAGTATATAGGCTTAACACCAAGATTATCCCTTGCAGTAGCAGCATCAGTTGCACCAGTGCCACCACCAGAAACAGGAACAGTGCCGTATAGCCCAGAGGCATTGGGTCTAAAGCCATCGATAACCCATTGAATACCATCATACATAACATCTACTGGCTTGTTTGCAACCAGAAAATTTCTGACTGTAAAGCCAGTTGTTGCACTCGTATAACCAGACAGGCGCATCCTAAGATTCTTTGCACCAAGCCCGTTTACGTTTAATGTAGGTGTGACATCTGTACTTGTCGTATGCGGAATCATAGTGAACTTAACACCTGCTGTGAGAGACGTGATGCCATTGACAGTGGCAGTATATGCAGCACCAGTACCAGCGGTAGTGACTGGGTTTATGCCGATGTTAGTCCTGATGCCATCTACGGTATTAGTTCCAGTACCGCCATTGCCGATAGGCAAGATGCCCGTGACACCAGGCGCTATGTTGGCAGAACCATTAAATGATGCAGGAGAGGCAGAGCCAAGGTTCGTCTGAATAGTACGGCTTGTTGCAAGCTTGGTTGCCGTTGCTGCATTGCCAGAGCAAGAAGATGCAGTTGTAGCAGATGTTGCCGAAGTTGCCGAAGTTGCCGATCCAGCAGACGTAGCATATTTTACCGACTTATCGGCATCAGCAGTATTGTCTACGTTGCCCAAACCGACATCTGATTTGGTGTGTGTATGAGAACTGCTAGCCTTGCCGCTTAAAGCAGATGTAATAGCGCTCTGTGTCATGGTGCCGTCTGTATTAGTACCAATGCCAGAGTAAAGCTTAGTAGTGCCAGTAGCAGTAGCGCTGCCAACAGGATATGTAGTATTTGTAGTAGGAGGAGTATAGCCAAGAGCCGTAGTCACATTTGCCTTGGTAAGCTCTCCACGGATAGTGGCAGAAGATTTGTTCTCAACGCTGCCAAGACCTAAATCAGATTTGGTTGTACCGTGTGGATTTCCAGTCTCCTGAGAATGGTCATAAGCAACTTTGCCTCTATCGCCACGATAAGCAGTAGAAGAAGTTTCTCCGAGAGCAATCGTATCAGAGATTACTGCAAAGGCAGAGCCACTCCAGCGATAGATCTTATTCGTATTTAAGTCAGTATAAATCTTACCAGCCTCACCAGCAATCTCAGTGCCGTAGGTGCTATCGGAGTTCTTCGTCTTATAAAACTTTGAACTAGAATAATAGCCTTCGATAACATCATCTACATAGCCAGGCAAGTTAGCAGCAGGTATTACACCACTTAGCTTGCTTGTGGCATCAATAGTGCCAGTTATCTCGCTATAGCTGTAAGACGGTTTTGTACTTGCTTTAGCCCAAGAGCTAACATCTGATGCTGGCATAGAAGTGGGAAAGTCAGCAATCTGAGATTTCGTATGCGTATGACTTGAAGCAGCAGCGCCAATGCTTGATGGCGTGATGTTGATGGACTTTGCAACAGAGCCATCATACGCACCTTGAGAAGCCCCGTTCAATGAAATCGTAAGCGAGCTGGGATTCTTCATCGTTGTCGGGAAATCCGTAATCTGAGACTTAGTATGGTTATGACTTGAAGCAGCAGCGCCTATATCTGATGGTGTAGGTTTGTATAAGGTACTGTAGTAATATCCCCAGTCACTCCACGAAGAAGCATTGAATTGTCTTGTCCAAGTTTTCCCAGCAGAAGCATTGCCTTCGATTAGAATCTGATTAATATATCCAGTGGAAGTTCTCTGAACTGTCAACCCAAATGCATCAACGCCAGACGGCTTATTCGTAACGGTATTGTCTCCGTCAGCATAATAAGTGCCAGTTGCCTTAATGTTGTTTAGGCTCTCAGTTGTCAGTTGGTTAGCATTCAAATAACTAGCGGTTTCAGCAGTATCGGCATGTTTAACGCTTTTGTCTGCGTCAGCGGTATTGTCTACATTACCCAACCCAACTTCGGATTTAGTATACGTAGGCTTTGTAGCAGCCTTTGCCCATGCAGGAACATCACTTGCTGGCATTGAAGTGGGGAAGTCGATGATCTGACTCTTGGAATGAGTATGCACAGAAGCAGCCTTCTCACTCAACTTGTCATCCACTTCTGATTCTGTATAATAAATATCATTATGGTTATGCGCAGAATCGGCAGCACCTACATCAGATGCAGATAGGGCAACATCAGCAGACAAGCTCTTTCCATTTACTTTTCTTGTCGTAGGAACCTTGCCAGAAAGAGCAGAGTTCACTACCTTGTTCTGCACTGGGTTAGTTGAAGTAGAGCTGAGTGAGCTATCTACAGGATGCGTATGAGACTTCGAGGCAAACGTGTCTCTGAGCTTCGCAAGAAAATCTGTCAGTCCAGTAAGGTCAAGATATTTAACCATATATAAATCACATCCTTTCCTGTATCTAAATATATCGATTTTATTGATTTTTCTTTTTAAAAATAGAGATACTTAGATACAATATCTCCATGTGAATTACCCTACAAATTGGAAATAGATGCGATAAAGTAGGGTAGAGGGGTGGGGTAGGGGAGGGATTAACTCCCCTACCGTCACTAATATCGTTTAAACTTACGCGAAGAGAGCATTTACTTCATCAGTAGTAACGGCTACGAAATCCGCAACAAGTCCATCGGCATATGCCTTTGCATTTGTTTCCGCAGAATCCCAGCCAGAAACCTTCGCAGCGGTAATGCCGTCAAGTACAGTTTTATTTGTATGAGAATGAGAAGCGGTAGACGCAGCATCCCAATCTGCAACCTTACCAGCATCAATACCGTTAAGCACCTCGGCATTAGCATGGGTATGAGCCTTGCCTTCGAGAGTCGTAACCTTGCCCTCAGCGGTGGTTACACGAGTACCGAGTGCGGTAACATCGGAAGCAGCAGCCTTGGTTGCTACAACCTCTTCAAGTGCGTCAACGTCAGCCTGAGCATCGTCACCAGCCTTCTTAGCTGCGGTAATCTTGGTATCAAGAGCGGTATCGGCAGCAGTACGAGCATCGGTTTCAACCTTGACCGCATCAGCAATCTGATCGGCAACAGAGCCTTCGCCCTCGCCAAACTTAGCCTCAATAGCCTTTACACGAGTATCAAGTGCGCCCTCAGCCTTCTCTGCACGAGACTGCTCGGCAGCTACCTTCTCATTGATATAGCCAATTACATCAGCAGCAGAAGTGCCTTCAGGAAGCTTGCCTACGAACTTCTCAAGGGTGGAGATAGCGGTGGCATTCTTGGCAATATCGCCAGCCATCTCAGCAGCTTCGGAGCTGTGGGTCGCGCAATAATCGACCAGTTCCTTATAAGTATTCACAACATTGTCATCGGAAACCTTGGTTGCGAAGTCGTTGAAAGCATCGTCAATCTGCTTCTTGACAGAGCCAGCGCCCTCGCCATTAAGTGTAGTGATGGCAGCGGCATTTGCAGTTGCCTTTGCCTCTACAGCGTCAGCGCGACCTTCAAGCGCATCGATATCATCAGCGTTGGTCTTAATAGAGCCTTCAGCAGTAGCAACACGAGTCTTCAGTGTGGTAAGCTCGGCATCAGAAGCAATGCCAGAAGTCTTCTCATCAACATATGCGACTACGTTCTTGGACTTTGCAGTTTCAGGAATAGTGCCGACATAGACTTCAAGATTGTCAACATCGCCCTGCGCCGCATCAGCCTTACCCTCAACAGCAGTGATTTTGCCTTCGAGAGCGGTCTTAGCATCAGCAACAGCCTTCGCAACAGAACCATCGGTTGTGGCATCGCCATTGAGTTTCGCGATAGCTTCCTTATTAGCCTTCACCTGACCATCGGCGAGTTCCTGTACTTTTGTTGCAGCAGTCCCAGCTTTGTCGTAGTTGCCAGCAAGACCATCAGCATAGTCTTTTGCCGCCTGAAGCGCAGCAGCGTCCTTATCATCAATTAGCGCCTTGATTTTACCGTCATATGTGGTCAAACCAGTGAGATCCACATATTTCTTTTCAGCCATAAAAAATACCTCCTAGAAGAGAGAATTGATATCATCGTCAGTGACGGTTTCAATAGAACCGCCAGAAGAAACATCTGATTTATCTGCCACAACTACATACTTGTTAACGGCACTATCGTAAACAGATATTTCCTTTTTTGTCTTATCGACATACAGCGTTTTTTCGTTAGCTTTTCCAAGCCCCAATTCGGGTAATTCAGCCCCGATGAATACTATGTCTTCTGGTTGGCTAGTAATCTGAATCCAACCATTTTGATAATGCCATAATACGGCAGTGTCAATCACAAAATAATATCCATCGGACGGAGAGGAAAGCGATGCCCTCTCGTAATCTGTTTCCAACTCCGTAATCTGATTGTAGAATGTACGCTTGTCATTGAAGTCAAAAGCAATTCTGCCCTTGTCTTTGATAAAAACAAGTTGCCCATTCTTAATCAACAAACTTGAGAGTTTTTCGGAGGTAGTAACAACGATTGACATTGAGGCTTTGTTCGCCGTTTCTGCCATATTCATTACCTCCAAATCAGGGACTAAAACTCAACTACTTCGACAACGCCACCAGAAATTTGATCGGCGTAATCCTTTGCAGATTGCAGCGTCTCTTCCTTGACCTTTGGCAGAATAGACTGAGCAATAATCTTTACGGCTTCATCTAGTGTTTTTCCAGCAGCAATCTTGTTGCCATTTGTTTCATCAACACTGTTTACGCATGAAACATTAATGTCCTCCTGGATTCGAGGAGTATGAAGAACCGTGTTGCCGCTTTTGTCGAGCCAACCAAATTCGCCATCATCAAGATAAAGAATATCAAACTGATCGATAACTCCATTGGTCTTTGCTGTCTCGATATTCGCCTTGCTGCCGAAAGCAGCTTTTGAGAGTTTTGCCATAAGCTATACCTCCTTTAGTTAATAGAATTTTACATGTTATGAAAGAATCTATGTTGATTCATTTCGTAATTTAAAAGGAGGCATATATCTATTTTCCAAGTATATACGCCTTTTCAGCATCGGTAATCTTACCGCTTTCAAAAAGCTTGACTACCTTATCATCTTTAATAATATGGTTATCGTACAAACGCTTCAAAGACTCTACGAATTGATTCATTTAAATCAGCTCCTCGTCAAGCAACATCTTCGTATATTCATCGATTATAGCTTGTGGAGTCTTCATGTTCAGAATCCTAAGCTGATTATACTCATACTCATCTATTTGTTCTATTCTCACAGTATCGTATCCTGGCACTGGGATGTTGTATAAAGATTCCTCGTGCCAGATATACTTTCTGTCAGAAGAGAAAATAGCCTGTGCCACAGATTCATCGCAGAACTGCATACGATTATGCTTCTCTTGATAATTCAGATAAACTATCTCATCCAGAACATCAATTACTTTGTCATCTTTGATAACCTTGTAGTACATGCAATCACCTCCAAAAAATAGAAAGGAGGATGCCGTATGCATCTACGACACCCTCAATTAATCCAGTTAGAAAGAAATCTCTATCAATACGCCAGCTTTGTTATATGCATTTGCAAATCCATACAAAGCGCCAGTTGCCTCAACCTGATAGATATAATTCGCATAGGAGGCATTAGGAGAACGCAACCAATAAGAAGCGTAATCTCCTCCAACATATGCGCGTTTTCTCTTCTCATCAGAAATCATATAAGAAATGGTAGAGCCTTCATTTGTATAAGGCTCTGTATTTATCGTACTCTCATTACTTACTTCGATTGCTGCTGGGATTGTGATATAACAATCAGACGTGCTAATCTCAGTTGACAGATTTCCAATAGAAGACGCAACAGTCACCTTCTTGAGGAGCGACTTTATCTGAGTAGGCATGGCTTCGTACAGTCTGTTATTTAGGAACTCATTGAGTTTAGAGTTTGCCCAACCGCCAACAGATGTGTTGGTTGTATTGTAAGCCCTGCCGTTGTCAAGCAGATGAGTCGCAAGCAAACTGAACGTGCATCGCTGGGAAGGATTGTCACTCAGATAATAGCGTTTGAAACCGCACACTTCCAAGCTCACATTCTCGTGAGTCCAACCAGCAAGCTTCTTGCAAGCGTCATCTCCGAGATCCATGTACCAAACTTTCGACCAATTGACCTCGCCAACGGCATTGTTCTCAAACGCACCATCATCTGCCTTAGCGCAACCGAACACAAGGGTGCTGTTTGCAATAGTAGGTTTAGAACGCTGAAGAACGACTGTCTCTGGCTCAGCAGAATCAAGCTTAGAGTTGTAAATAGTAAGGTTATTCTCGCCTTTCTTATGCCTGATTACAAGCATCTCACGAGAATCCTTTGACGCAGAGACAGTAGAACTTGTTCCCCAAGTTGTCTTAACATCTCCATTGCTGTACCAAAGCTTGAAACCGTTGGATCCGTTTGATTGCAAACACTGAGCCAATACAGCGTTATTAGCGCTTTCAGAGCTTGCCTTATAATCAATGGCAAGAACAAAGTCTCTATCCTCATCAAACAATTTCACGCCAGTATCAACATGGTTAGATCCATCAAACCTGGTCTTCTTTGAGATAAGAACCTTAGACTCGATATCATCATAATCAACATCGTATCCGATATCGAACGAGTAGGTATCACCATCTTGAATGTCGGCACCAGAATAAGCAATGCCCATCTTAGTGATGGCGTAAATCTCGGCGGGAGTCATATCACTAAGATTTTTCCCTTCGAATGCGCCAGAGTAGTATTCAAATGAATCGAATACGGCGTTCACGGTTTTATCCCCATCGATATAACCGCTCTTATCCCATCTGTTGAACAGATAGTATTTGTATGCGCCTTCCTCAAGGGTATACGTAGGAATCTCTCCCTTATACAAAACATTCTCTCCATAAAGACCAGTAGACTCTTGGAGGGTAATGCCGTTAGACACATATTTGATAGTATATCGTCTTGTAGACTCAGTGTATGTAGCCTTGATAGTTCTCTCACTGAATATGTTGTTGAAGGAGCCTTCCCAACCAGCAAACGTGAAGTCGGTGCTTACAGTGCTTTCCTTGGTTGGGATTGCAATAGGATCGTCTTCCCTTGTGGTGGGGTCAACAGCATTGCCGCCCTTGTCAACATACTGAACATCAAGCACATCACCATTGTCGTTCACAAAGGTTACAGCATATTGCTCAACCATTGTGTTGAATACGATTTCAAGGTCAGACCATGCCTCACGATAGTCATATAGCTGTTGCTGCTTGACAACAGGAACATGAACAGTACCAGTCAACACAGACTGCTCAACATTATATCCATTCTTATCAATACCAGCCATCTTGTAGATACGATCAAGAAGCTTCGTATCGTCAAGATTCCAATCAACGCCGATAATCCTTGCTCTATTGATGTTAGGAGACTTCTCGACAATATCCTTAGTATCAACAATATCACAATTCTCAATGATTACAGTTGTGACAGCATCGTATCCAGCAATAGATAAATTCGTGAGATACATCAAGTTCTTCATGTTGATAGATGTCAATGTACCAGGAAGTTGCGCAAGCTTGATGCTGCCGCCACTGGCGAACAATATGCCTTTCAAGCCAGAACCAGACGAATAAAGCTCTTCAAGGTTTACGCACTTAGACAAATCCAAGCTGCTTACCAAGTTTGGAGTATTGCGAATATCAAGTTTCTCAAGAAGTTTATTGTTGCCAATAACAAGATTAGTCAAGAATGTATTTGAATATCCTTCAGTCGTGTTGCCGATAATCAGCTCTTTAAGCTTCTCAGCCTTAGAGAAGTCATTGTCATGTATATAGCAAGCAGACACATCGCCAACAGACTGAATCCTAGACGCACCATAGATAAGCACTGCGGTATCGTCCATAGTATCATATGGGCATGGAATATCATATTGCTTTCCAGCCTTTGCCCTTACCTGAGTAGGGGAGGAATTGCCGAACATAACAGACAGATACATGTCTGAGAATGGAGTAAGATGAAGAGTATAGTTTGGTGCGACAACGGCATTCTTTGGTGTGTTGCATCTGAACATAATCTGATCTGATGTAGCAGTGTTGCCGATGAACTTAGTTGCCATATACATCTCTTGATCGCGTTCAAACTGCCTACGCTGATACTTCTTCTTGCCGTTCATCATCTGCTCAAGGAATCGAGTATTGCCATCTTTATAGGGGCGTTCATACTTGCGCACGTAGTCAACGCGCCAAAGTTCCTCGCACCATTCATTCTGTTTCTCATCGAACTGATTGATAAGAGAGGTTGCGCCCCAACAATTCTTGCTTTCGCAACTTACGTACATCTTCTGCAATTCAGAACCCATGAGGTCACGAACACGACAGAAGAAGACAGACTCAGCAGCATTAAAGACATAGCCAGAAGAGAGATCTCCGTCAACGCGATAGTCTGTATCTTCCTTGCCATAAGTCATGGTAAGTTCGCCGCTGTTGTTAATACCAAGGCTCGAATCATTATCATAGTCCCAAAAATCAAAACGATATCCGTTATTGATGCCAGCAGCTTCGTCATCAACAGTATAATAAGCAGCTTTGTCTCCAAGTGTTGTTGCTTCAGCGGTAGTGATGTAATGCTTAGCCCAATGCCAGAAGGTATTTTTACTTCTGTTGTCGATCATCGTATATCTAAGTGTAAACAAATAAAAATACGTAGCAGAATCAACAATAAACCAATTGCCGAGTTTATTCTTAAAGTCTTCATCGCTTGAAGTAATTACGAACTCATAGAAATCTCGCCAAATCTGCTTATTGCTCGTTCTAATTTGCTCTTTTGTTTCATCAGTAGAGATAGATGAGCCGTCTTTTGTGTCTCCACAGCAGTCATAGCGGAACTCAAACGAGCCGTCCCAATCGTTATACAAAGCGTCATAGGCTTCATTCCCAGCAACCCATTCAGCCTTTGTGATAGGATACTTCATAGAGCCATCAGATTTAGCAACACCAGTCTGGAAGATGGAGTTAGGCAACGTGTTATCGCTAATCTCGATTGTGAATTCCTTCATGTCATCAGGATCATATGCTCTTGTAACATCTGTCTTCTTAGAATCGCCGATGTTCGCTAACGCGTAGAAATGGTATTCTGTATCTTGAAATTCCCTGTGAGTCGTTAAATCTGGGTCGCTTTCCTTAATGAAGACAACACAGTTTACAAACTCCATATCATTCTTAATCCTAGAATCTCTGCGAGTTGCAGGGGTAGAATATGGGAGATAATCATTATATCTCTTCTGAAGGTATGCGTTATTTACCATCTCGGAGCTTGCAATATTAACTTTTAAATTTAGCCAGTTATTCGGTACAGATGTTCTAGTAAGCGAAACCTTGCCAGTGCCATCCGTAACTGTACTGCCGTCACCAAGCGTAAGCTTAGTAATGTAATTCGGGTCTAGCTCAATTTTGCTAGTCACTTGATGCTTGCCATCAAATCCACCAATAATATCAATGTTACGACCAGCAGCGCCATATTCATTGGAAGTTGTCCCTTGTCCAGAATGTACCATGTTTGTAAACTTCCAGTTATCAAGAACCGCATCGCCATTTTTATAGATACATTCAACATTCGTATTTAATACAAAATCTTTCTTGTTGTTTGTAAAGTGAGGTGCCTCAATCTTGATAACTCTCATATCAGGACAAGCTTCCGCAACAGACTCAGGAGTAAGAATGTTGTTCTCGTTATAAATCTGATTTCGATTATAACGGTCAATCATCTCCGTAGCGGTACGTGCATCTGCGATAAAGTTAGACAAAATAGCAGAACTTGTAAGGCTTGTATTATAAGCCTTCATACGGTAAATCATAACATCACAATCAGCAGAACCAATCGTAATAGGAACTGGGTTCTCCTGTGTGAAAGAGTAGTCATTTGTATAGCTCATAGGGCGGCAAGGAGTACCATCTTCATAAGACATAACGATAGGAATGTCCGTATCCTTATTGATATTGAACTCCCATTCAATAATATCCTCTTCGCTATATGGAATATACAGGGACTTTGCATTTGATTTAATATAAGCCTCATGCACATTCATCTGAAGACCAATTACAGATGTGTCACCAGACTGACAAGTAAGGAATGTAGCATCGCTCTTTGCAACATTCGTGGTCTTGAACACAAGCTTAAATTCCTTGCCGTTTCTCCTAGCATCATCTGCAAACAGATTATAAGAGATAACGACAGATGTACCAGCTTTCACGCAGAAATACTGATCGCCATTCTCATCAATCTGATAGCCACCGTTAACCCAGTCGAAATTATCAGATACGGTCATAGCAACATCACCGTCAGACCAAAGCCTATCTGCATCATTGTTCGACTTACCAGATGGATTGAAGTCAAATGCAAGACCAGCGGTAACAGGCTCGATATCGACATCAAGTTTCTCAATAGTTGCAACAATGGTCTTCGCTGTCTTGCCGCAAGTAATAGTAAGAGTGTGTTGACCAACATCAGAAGACTTATATTGCCAAGTCTGGGTATTGTTATCGATTGTCAAAGTCGATACAACCTTGCCATCAACAGCCAATGTCACCTCTGGTGTTTCAGTAGAAGGGTCATACACGGTGTATACAATGTTGGTCGCATCGTATTGCTTTGCCGTGAGCTTCTGCTGAACACAGCCGATAACGGGAACATCGCTTGAAGGATTGTACCAAATAATATCCTTCATGATATGGTTTGACTCGATAGTGCTGCCATTGATCTCTGCCGTCATATAAACTTCGAGAAGATGAGAGCCATGTTCCTGAGAAGGCAACTCGTATCCCAGCGGAACACCAGACACAGACGTTTCAACGGCACCAAGTTCTTTACCGTCCAAAACAAAGTGAACGGTCTTTGAAATCGCGCCATAGGGAGTGTAGTCAAAGGAAACCTTGCCAATTGGATAAGTCAGCTTGTCATTAAAAGTAGACTCAATGCGAACATCTACTTTTTGAACAGTCCAAGATTTAGTTACAAGGCTTCCTGCGTCATCAACAATGCTCAGGTTTACCTTCTGCGTACCAACGGTAAGATAGTCGGTAACATCAAAAGAGTTCTCACCAGCAACAGCGGTATTCGTTGCCACAATAGAACCACCAACTCGCCAAGTTGCCGTGCCTTCCATAACTGCATCGCCAGAAGAGTCCGTACCAGAGAAGTTGTACTTGATTATAACCTTATCTTCGAGAGTTGAGACAATTGGTGTGGCAGTTACATATTCGATCTTAAGCACACTGCTCGTGCTACCGCCACCGCTGCCGCCTTGAATCTTAAACTGGCTCTTAGCAGTTCTTACCTCAGAATCGCCATTGCCCTCATTCTCAATCTCCCACAGCGTATAGATGTTGTCTTCTCCGTAGGTAGCGTCATAAGTAAGACGAGGAGATTTGTCAATGCCGTTAATTGAATCTTCTAGCTCGACAATCTTCTTGCTGATAGTGGTAATATTCTGACTATTTGCGTCAATAGAAGATGTCATGCCAGACACTTTGTTGTCAGTGGCAGCAAGGCTTTCTTTTGTGGCAAACTTAGAATCAACATTTGTCTTCGTGTAATAATCAGATGCAAGAGTCTCAGGAAGACCATCAATATCAGAATGGATACCATCAAGGTCTGTCTGAATCTCACTCTTAAGAGTCTCGATTTTGCTGTTAACAGAAGCAATATACTCAGCAGATGGAACTGTGACAGACTTGATTACAGTAGCTCCATTGTAGAACGTCATGATGCTGCCATCGTATTCAACCTTGAACTTAGCAAGACCATCAAGACTGTTGATTTGATCTTGAATGCCCTGTAGCTGGTCTGAGATATCAATATCATTAATCAGATTATCAACCTCTGTTTTAGTATAGTAAGAGGAGAGGGCTGTCTTCACTTTTTCATCAACGGTTGTCTGAACAGTGTTAGATAAATCGTTCCTTGCAGTATCGACTGTCTTCTGTGCGTTATCTGCATATTGCCTTGCCTTTGCTTCAGAGTCGGCAGCATCGCTTGCATGTGTCGCAGCTTCCTGCGCAGAAGCTTGTGCATCTGCAACCTTCTCGTTCACAAGAGTAATAAAGCTAGTCATCCATGAGTTGTCTGGTTTGATAGCTCCATTGCCCGATAAAGACTTAAGGACATTCAGGTTAGAATCAATCTTAGACTTCCAAATATAATCCTCACCCTTTGAGTTCACGCCAGTAGCTTGAATCTCAAAACTAAGATTGCCAGCAACAGCAGTTGCATCATTGCCGACAAGCCAGCCGAAGCGAATCTTGTCCGCACTCTTATACACATTCACTGGATCTGAATAACTCTCATAGCCGTCTTGGTTTACGAAGTGAACCAGAAGCTTAGCATTGGTTAAGTCGAAACCGTCATAGTATCGTGGCATCTCAAACGGAATGAACTGAGAGTTTGATTCCTGCGTGATGTTGATCTGCTTGTGATTAAGAGAGATGTTCTTCTCATCGTCAACAGTAGAGATATCATCGTCAGAGTAATCATCATAGGACTTGTAATTGTCGCACAAAGTCCATTCGCTGCCCAAAGACATAACAACTGGTTTGGCAGCATACTCTTCAGTGTTAAGAGCTTGCTCATCTACTACGTAATCTAAGCTTGCTACAGATACATCCTCAGAATTATCTTCAGACTGTTCATTTGCCTTCAGAGAGTCTTCAAAAGATAAAGCCATATTCATCCTCCTTTCAAACTAATTAATATTAGCAATAACTAAAACTCAACAACCTCTGTCTCACCAGAATTAGGATCGTCATTATCATCGTTAGTAATGATAACTGCATCACCGATTTCCTTTGCGCCAGACAAAAGTTGCAAAGCACTTGTTTTCTTATCATATTTAATATTATCTGCCTTGGTATCGATAATCGCATTTCCGATATCAGCCATCTCCTTCAATTGAGAATCGAGCTTGATGATGCGTTGGTCGATGGCACTCAAGGCACCGTCTGGAACAACATCGCTCCAAGCACTGATAGGCAGAATCTCAACAAAGCATGTGGATGTTTTCCTTACACGCTGAATACTCTTACCGTTCTCATCCATATCAGAGTAGATGAAGGTAAGCTGCAACTCAATCTTACCAGGTTCAGATGTGAGATTCGTATCGAACGGGAGAGTGTACTTAAGGTACTCTTCATAGCCTTCCTCTGAAAGCTCAAGAATCTCACTCTCATACTTCTTACTTACAGGAAGGACATACTCAAGAACAACAGTACAAAGAGACATATCATATCCCTTGTAAGTGGGTTCTGCAAGAAACCAAAGATTCGAGAATAACTTGCTTCTTTGCATAATACGCTCTTTTTTACTTGCGGTAAGCGAGTTGTCGCTATTTACTAAAATGACATAAGCCATAAAGGTGTCACCTCATTTCATCAGTGTTTACAATAGTATATATTCGGTTACACCATAGACATCTCAAACGAATGTATGATGCAAAGAAGAAAGTTATCAAGTCATGGAGCGGAGCCACATGTCACGCCCCATGACTTGCAAGATAGCTAAACTATCGAAGAAGGGCGGCAAAGGTATTCTTGCCAGCAATACCGTCTACGGACAGACCGCAAGCGCGCTGGAAAGATTTCACCGCCCTGGTTGTGCCAGAGCCAAAGATCCCATCGAAACCGTTGGTGCTGTAACCACGGCAAATAAGAGCGCCCTGAAGCACTCTGGTAATGTTACCGCGAGCGCCTTGCCTTACATTGATGCAAGCTGCGCGGGTCTTAGGACCCCAGATTCCGTCAACGGCAAGACCAGCACCGCACTGACGGTTAAGCTCAGTCTGAAGAGCCTTCACAAGACCCTTCTTAGTGTTCTTACCGTTAATGCCGTCTACGGTCTGATGATAATCGTAGTTGTCATTGCACCACTGCTGTACTGCCGCAATACCAGAGCCACCAGAAGAAGAGCTGGAACCAGAGTTTGTGGATGCATTATTGGTGGTTACAGCAGGAGCCTGACCATTGGTAATCTTCTGACGAAGCTCACTCCAACGACCATTATCCACATAATATGCTGGGCAGTGCTTACGGGAAGCGTCATAGTGACGCATAACATGATCGGCAGATACACCGAACTTGTTCATCAGATAGGGAACGAGTTCGCAAAGATATGCAATCTCCTTATCAGAGAATGCGCCGCCAGCGTTGACTACCTCGATGTTGATAGAGTTAGAGTTTGTGATGCCATAGCGACCGTGACCGTCACCGACAGCCCAGGTATAGTAACCGCTTGCAGGGTCATTGTATTCCCAGATGCCATTGTCATCTACAAAATAGTCGGCAGATGCATTGCGGTTGCCACCAGCAAAATACTTGCAGTTGTTAATAGCAGGTGCAGTAGTAGAAGTATAATGGATGTTGATATACTTGATGCCTACGCCTCTGCGAGAGCGATTATATGAGCCATGATATTGATTAATCTGCATTTTCTACCACCTCGTCTTCTTCGTCACGATAATTATCCCCTGCTTGTTCGCCGCGAATCTCGGCGATTTGTTCTTCGTTGAGTTCATCCATGGCTATTCCTCCTTAATGTGAGTTGGCTTATCTAAGCCAATGCTATCTAGTCGGCGATGCGCTTCGTCTGCTCGATCTCTTGCATTGAGAGCGATGCTTCGAATCTCGTTTATGTCGCGTTGGAAAGCCCGCTGATCGGCTTTTATGTCTTTTACGTCTTCGCTGATAAAATCCAATTTGGTAACAACAGCGGTGATTGTGTGTTCGTCACCTCTTGCCTCTTTGCGTTGATTGAAGAAGTACGTGCATACACCGACAACGCAACCGATAATACCGATTACGAACATCAATTCATCTAACGGCAACACGACTCACCTCCTTGATGCTTACGATAAAGCGCCAGCATTACTCATCTTCCTCGGCTGGCTTCTCATATTGCATAGCATTGGAGCTGTCGCTGATGCCGCTCGTGGTTGGGTCAACCACAATACCCAAGGATGCGAGCATGGACACCACCATCACGGCAAGGTTGAGAACCTGGTCTTGTGCAATGCCAGGCGTTACGCCAAAGAGCGACAGAATAGAATAAATGAAAGCCACCACTGTGGTAATAAGGGTGATGAGCGTAGTCTTATTCTGCAATCTAAGTTTCCAATTGATATTCATTGTCAACCACTTCCTTAAATCCGTTTCAATGAAATATAAAAAGAGCCGCATATAAACGGCTCTGAGTTTGATACGATATTTAATTCTAATATTAGGAGTCTCCCAAGAATTTTACGTTTAGGGCTGCATTCGAGGATCCGCTTACCGTTCCACTTCCTGTAGTGTATGCAGCCAAATATAGAACTTGGTCTGCTGAAAGCTCGACAACAGATGACGGAATCGAAACCGTTATATTACTGCCAGCAGATGTAGATACAGCTTCTCTAACAACATCGGAGCCATTTAATATCCTTATGCCTAAGTCTTTTCCAGACGAAAGACCAGTTGCGTTAACATAGCCTGAAACCTCGTACAAACCAGCATAAGGCACCTTTATACCATTAGAATAAGCAGAATAATTCCCTCGCTTCACAATAGATGCCAAAGGGAGTGCTGTGCTTGTAGATGTCAAAGTCTGGGTTTTCCCGCTAGCCAACGTAGCTGTAGCCGCAATGTTTATTGTGCCAATCTTACTCTCAGCGGCTTTTGCGGTGTTTACGGCAGAAGTTGCTTTCGCATCAATGCCATTCGCTGTCTTAAGAGCATCGTTTGCTGTAGATACAGCGGACTTAACCTCTAGCGAAATTTCCTCAATGCTAGTATCACCATCATCTGAAGCAGAACCAAAGACAACCCTACCTTTTGAAAGGACTAGGTTGCCATCAGAATTGACATACACCAATTCATTGCCCTGTGGATCTTTGATGACGAATGGATTTCTATCACCAGAGCTTGCAGTAATCGCTATACCGTCACCATTAATGGCAACGTCACCGTTCTCACTGTAGATGCCAAGTTCCTTTGTGAGCATCAATGCGCCTATGAGTGTATCGGCAATAACGCCATATCCCTGTTCAACATTCTTTGTCTTTGGGTTATAGTAAGAGAACTTGCCTATTGCAGCTCTTGACGTTTGCCAGTTGTCATTTGTTGTATAAAGACCATTGTTGATGATTTTCAGCTGCTCATCACCATATGTCTCATTGTCGTAGATATATTCCCTGCATAGAATACCGTGTTTATCCCACGATACGCTTTGATTGTCTGTGCCGCTTACAAGCTTGATATCAGACATTGAAAGACCGTTTTCAAACCAGTCGTTTATCTGGTTCATGCTGGTGTTGCCTTGCTTAGCCTGTCTCTTAACATAGCTATATGACGTAGCCATAGACGATGCCTGGTCTAAGACACTCTTGATATCAGTCACAGAATCTTTCACTCTTGTGGTATCAGAGAACTCAACTGACATACTGCTTATATCATCATAGTCTATCGAGTATTCTATAAGGCGAAGCTTGTAAATCTCGTCATCTATTTGTATCCTTAGCCAATTGCCAACCTTGAAGTCTCTAACAATGGGTTCGAACTTCTTTATTGCAAGAAGATTGTTAAGATTGGCAGATATGCTATGCTGAAACTCCGAAGCCTTATGAATTTCCTCGTTTGCTACGTTTATAAACTCCAATGCTTTCTTGAACAACTGAGCATTGTCCAAACCATCGGAGACGTAGTTATCGTTAGAATACTTGTCTTCTCTTCTAAACGAGCAAAATTCCATCCAGAGCCTATTGCCAAGATAGTCTTGAAAATCAAGGGCATTCTGTATATCAGCTACATCTTTCTTTATGTAGCTTTGAAGACCATGCGTTAGCAATGTACCATCATTGTCGTATATGCCAACAACAGTATTTATCTCTGATTCCCTTACTGCGATTTCATCCGTAACAGCAGATAACTTATCAAGATAGGGAACATACAAATCATCATATAGATTCGGATCGCCACCAGACCAGGTTTCCTTATCAGCGATACCTTGCTCAATAAGGATATCGATGCATGTTTGGCAAGCATCGAAGAAAGAGGTGAGCCTATTCAAAGAATACTTCTTCAGCTCTGTCTTAAAATCAGTAAGCTCTTTCTTGAACAAACCAGTAATGCTCATATCATCGCTATTGCCTTTTGCCAACGCTTTGTCTATCTTCTGCTTCACAAAAGACTCGTAGTTGTCATTTATGATAATAGTCACTTCGCCGCTTGTGCCAGAGTCATCTTCATCAGAGTAGCTGGTGATATCGAAACTACCAACCCAAACACAATGATCTACTTCTTTGTTAAGAGTAGATGAATGAACCTTTATCCTGAATCGAGACGAGTCTACTACGACCTTTGCCATAGACAAAACAATGCTATCTGCGGTCGCGTTAGAAATATTCTTGATAGACTCGGCAGAAACAGGGGAGAGGTTCTTTTCGGTAAGCTTCCTTACCTCCGATTCTGCGTCTGTCTTATCAATCTTGACTGTCGGCATCAATGAGCTTCTTAGATACAGTTCCATGTCAATAGTATTATAATATGCGTTCATAAGAGCTGGATAGCCTTTGATTGGCGTATCTATCTCCCGCAACTCATCGTTCATACTTCTATATTTTTTGACAAGGTTGTTGTAATTAACAACTATATCATTATCACTATTTATTGAAACATACTCGTTTTGATAATACGCATATTGCTTATCGTATGATTCTATCTTGGCAACAAGATTGCTAGACATATCTGCTTTAACAGCATCGGTAATATTCCATATGTAATCAGATCCATTTGGATTGCAGTTTCGAACCGATGCAGTCATAAGGTCATCGCCAGCTTCTAGCTTAAAACAATTCTTAACCTCATCAGTATCGGTTGTTAACTGAATATCCTCTGCAAGCTCATCGGCAGTTATGAAGATGGTGGTGTCATCGCCATAACCTTCGTTAATGTCTGTGCTTCCACATTTAGGGCATACACCAGTGAACTCACCCCTGTTGCCGCAATCATTGCAATTTGATTCAAGGTCGTAAACAGAGATGATTCTTCTGATATCTCCAAGATGATCTCTCTCGACAAGAAGTTCTCTAGTCTTCGAGTCAAGCAGTCGGTCTTCCTCAGACGAATCAAGATAGACATTCTCCGTATCACTTGATTTTGCATTTATCACAAACAGACAGTTTATTTCTTCTGCGATATCCTGCAACGCATCGTAAATAGACATGTCATCGAAAGAAAACATCCTCTGTATTCTGTCTATGGTGCTATCAACATGACCTATAGAATAATGAGGAGCTTTCTCAAGAATCCTGTGCAACAAAGAAGAGCTAGGATCGTCTGGGTTATATAGAACTGTCGGAGTTTTGTAATCGTCACGAGCGATATCATCTTCAGTGTTTATCTCGATATTGTATAGCATTATCTGAGAAAGCTCTGCTTGACCGAGCGAAGTGCCGTAAACAGTCTTCTTAACCTCGGCAGACTCATCAATCTCAACCCTTATCTCGAACCACATATCCCATTCGATACAATACACTAATTTGAAGTTGGTTATATAATCCCATATGCTATCTTTTTTACCGTTCTCATATTTGTAAACGGTAAACGTAAACTCCGATGCATCATTCAAAGCATCGGTTATCTCAATTGCCTTGGCATTTACCAGTCCGATTTTATCTCCACTTTTCTTAGCCAATATAAAAGTGGGTGTTTCAGGGTTGTGGGCTTTGTCAAAATTTATCTTCATTGGCATAGCACATCACACCCTAAATGCCTATCTTGACAATTGGAGAATACTCCATCTTAATAGAGCATGGGAGGGATACCGTCACATTGTTCTCTTTGTCCTTGAACGTACTTGAAATCCTAAAGAATTGCCAATTGAAATCGTTCTGTATCTTATGAGAGAGAAGAGATGAGCTTATCATAGGATACTCGACAGTGATAACTTCACCTTTTTTACAGTTATTGATGCGCATGGTTCTGTCTTCGGATGCGTTGTATATCTCCAATACGCCGTTTGCACTGATTGTAATTTCCATATTTGGGTAAATATATCCCTCTTCATCAGAAGCACTGTATATTGTCTTTGCTTCATTTGCTTCCACAATATCTAGCGCAATCAAAACTGGTTCTTGGAGTGCAAACGGTCTATTGGTAAACATCTCAAGCTCAAAGCCGCGAATCCTACCATCAATCTCGACCTTGCTCACATTGAAGCTTGCCTCTAAGTATATACCGCTGTACTCATCGTCAAGAAGCTTGAACTTATGATATTCCTTGCGATTAAGCCAGCGCATGATTTTTCTCATATCCTCAACTGAAACCTCAGTCTCATCATAATCGCAGGGGTGCTTGCATATCTGAAAAGTAGCAGTCAAGCAATCTTCGTATATAGCACTTGTAAGCTCATGCTTGATTCCATTCAAAGTAGACACAGTTTCGAACTTGATCTCAGAGCCATTCGATACAGTCTCAACATCGCTTGAATCAAATTGGCATATTATAAACCCAAGATCGCTAAGCCTAACGTTATCGTATTCAAAGTCATAACATTTCACACGCGCCACCTCCGATCATAAATCTATTTCAACAACCATTTGATAATCTTCCATCTACCATTGAAGACATCATGGTTCATTACATTCCTCATTTGAATGAGATCATCCATGAGCTTGTCGTATTCATCGCCCTTGGACTTAAGCTCATCGATAACCTCAAGCATCTCATTTCTAAGAGAGTCAATAGAGTGAATCAAAGCATCTTTCTGCTCACAGTCAATCTCAAGGTTGGAGATCGTGCTTTTAAGATTCTCGATTTCAGTAGTCTGCCTATCGATAATCTTGCTTTTCATATCACGCCTATTATTTTTCTTCCTCTTATTTCTAGTGTTCATACATCATCACCCTTCACACAACAAAGTATGTCTATAGAATCACACAATGCCGATTATCTTTGTAATCTGAGGTGACTCCAAGTTAAGCGCCTCATCAGAATACAAAACAACATGAGATTCATATTTTCTTGTGAGTTTAGTACCGTCAACAGATAGCCTTATATGTGTTGTGCATTCGTATCCGCTGTCAGTAGTCCAACAGGCACCACCATCGATAAAGACACCGTACTTCCAACATATTGCCGCAAAGGAGTTGTCAAAGACTACTGCTACGAGTGAATAGTTTTTTATTCCTTCGATGCTGATGCTGCCGCTAGTCCAGCTGCCACTCCATAGAACCTTGAGAGCGTCTGAGTTAATCATACCCTGTATTGCCTCAATGTTTTTCTTAATGGAATCAAATGTATCTTGAGCAGATTCAAGAGTGTCTTTATTCCTATCAATAGAACCAAGTAGCTCATCAACTTCCTCACCTGTGTATTGCAGTTTGTATTCACTCATAAGCTTCACCTCCATTTACACGTCCGTAATCCAAAACAAAGAAGGGAGGGTGCTTTTACACACCCTCCCACAAACAAGAGAGAATCGCTAAGCGCAATTCCAAACACGTTGCAGATATTCTAATTTAAAGACCCGTCTGCATCGGAGTCGAAACATCAACTACCTGATAGCCTTGCCTTTGGCTAACGCGCTCTTGCCAGCAACTCTATCGATAGTCATAGAAGTGATAAGACGCTCGAAATTCTTATCCTTCTGCATAGAAGTCAACAACTGCTCGTAGTTCTTGACATTTGGAAGATTAAAGACAATCTTATCAAGGTTTTGAGTATAGTTGACGTTGCCGCTGTTCGTGATAGGAGCGTTTGCAGCATCAATACCCAGGTTGCCTTTGATGAAGTCTGCTGGGTTGTTAGCCATATCCCAGATATTCTTGCTTGCAGCAGCAGTGAGAACACTGTCTCCTTGAGCAAGAGGCGTGAGGATGGCACCGTCCGATGGTCTTACAATCATCTCAGCGCCGTTCTCCTGAGTCCAAGCCAACTGATCCGCGATAATGTCTTCAACACCAGTCTTGTACGCGCTTACATCGCCCTTCTTGAACCAACCAGTGTATCCACGAGCCAAGCTATGATGACGTGTTAAGATATACCCGTTGCGCTCAGACAGAACGGTGTAGATAGGATCGTTCCTAAAATACTGTCTACCACCTCCGTGACCTTCGGAGTCTGCATAGATAGTAGCACTACCAGCGTTTATCTGACCGCCAACAGAGATGGACTTGTTCTCATTGTCTGAAGTCGATGGGGCTGGTGGTGGTGGAACATACTTCTCCGTGTTCGCCTCTTTGGAGTTTGCGGCAGAAGAAGTGGATGCAGACTTTACATCTGTACCAGCAAGCTTGTTGAGCTGTGTTATCATATTCTGCAAATTGGTGTTGATGGTGTTCAGAGCGAAGTTTGTGGTAGTCAACTTGCTCGTGAAGTCATCTCCATATGTAGAGATAATATTTGAGACACTGCCATTGCCAGAACTCCAAATGGTAGCCATGGCATCCGTAAGCTCATATCCAACATTGCTTGCCGAGTCGGTGATGGTTTGACCGATCTTGTCACCATTCTCGTTGATTTTGACAATCATATCGTTCATGAGAGCGTCTATGTCATCAAGACGCTTATTGAGGATTTCTTCGTATTGACTGTATAAGGAGTCAAGCATTTTGCTTTGGTCATCAGCAAATTTGTCAAGCTCGGTTTCTTCTAAATCAGATTTGGCTTCTTCAAGATCAACCTTGATTTGCTGGATCTTTGCCTTAGCTTCTTCCGATGAGTCATTTTGATAAGCACTTAATTGCTTTTCGAGTTTTGCAACCTCGCCAGCTTGCTCCTTGACTTTCTTACTGTAGTCATAAAGATCACGCTGCGTTTCGATAGCATCTTCATATTTGTCAATCAAATCTTGCAGAGAATCAAGTTCCTTATCAATACCTTCCTCGACAAGATCCTTTATAGCGTCTTTTTCTTGCTCAGCATTTAGAATTGCTTCCTGCTGTGCTTCAAGAAGCTCTTGTCTTCTGTCGATAAGGTTCTGATTGTAAGGGTCTTTTGCAAGCTCTGCTTGGATACGCTTAAGCTCTTCTGCGTACTTGTCAGCCTGATACATATATGTATTATAGTTTGTACCGTGAAGACCCATGGTAGCCATACCCTCATCGGTAAGCTGCCCATTATCCTCAAATAGCTTCTTATTATCCATGAGGTCGATAAGGAAGTTTGCCTCGTCTGCAACATTAGAGATTTGGTCTTGCATCTTATCAAAGATGTCCCATTTCACTTCCCTTATCGAATTGGCATATTCGAGTGTGCTGGTCTTCAACTCTTCGATGGACTTGGTAACCTCATCCACCGAATTTACCATATCGTACCAGGACTCCGAGTATTTCGTAATAGTGCCACTAGACATAGCATTTTGAAGCTCTTTAAGCATCTCAGCCTTTTGCTGCTCTAGCTTAGTGATATTCTTCTGAGCGTTGGCAGTAAGCGCCTCATAGTATCTGCTAGAAATTAAATATCCTCGCTCTTCGGTTTGCGAAACAAATTCGTCTAGCATATCTTTCTCGTGTTGAATTACACCCAAAGCACCTTCGTACTTTGTAGAGACGTTTTCGAAGCGTTGTTTGTAAAGCTCAGCTTCGCTTTCCTTAAGCTCATCGATTGCATCTTTACAGTCGAGTGCCTTCTCATACCACTCTTTGTAATCCGATATCTTGTCATTAAGATCCTCGTCAGTGATTGTCTCAATGTCAATCGTACCATCGCGTACCTTAGAGGCATAGTTTTCAGACAAACCAACCTTGTTGGCTTCTTGCATATATCTGTTATATGCAGAATCTTGCAAAGAAATCTCTTTGGTTGTCTGACTAATCTGATCGTTGAGAGCAGACGTTCTCTCAGTCCAACCTTTAAAAACGCTTGTTGCCTTAAGGTCTAGTCGGGAAATCGCACGTTCGATTCTGTCGATGGCGATCTCAATCCAATCAATCTGTTCCTCGAACTTATCTGCTTCATCGCTTGAACCAGAGGAGGAGGATTTGGATGAGCCAGAGGACTTAGAAGAAGAACCAGAAGATGACTTCTTTGAGCTAGAGGAACTAGACCTCTTCTTAGAAGAAGAAGCTCTACCCAATCCACCAGAACCACTAGAAAATGCAGTGCCATCAGCAAGTGCGCGACCTCTGCCATTACCATGGGTTATCTTACCCTTTTCAAAGATTTCGCGTGTCTGATCCGCATTGAAGATAATGTCACCCTTTTTATAACCAAAGAACTCAGCACTATCTTCACCGATAGTATACCAGTGACCATTGCGTACCAATAGCTCAGTACCAAGCTCTCCCCCAAGAGCAACACCGTTTTCTTTTGTTCCCCAATTTCCTTGAGCAAAAGCCTTACCAGCAGTCCCATTTGCATAGGCTGTACCATTTGCATGGGCAGTGCCATCAACGCCGTTACCGCCACCGAATAGATTCTTAATACCACTAGCAATGCCACTAGTAACAGTTTGCACAGTATATTTGATGGTGCCATATAGAGTAGGAGGGGTGTAAGGAGTCATACTGGCGGTATAAACTGCGTCCGCATTCTTATTTGCTGGTTGCCATCCGTCAACCTGACTAGAATCCTTTTTATATGTAGCAGTACCTTCTTTTGACGGGGCGCTCCAAGCTTCAACCTGTTCCGCACTAACACCAAACTTAACAAGGGCATTTTTAATTTCTGGTGTCCACCCGTCAACCTCGGCAGTTTTCTTCAGAAATTCAACGTATGCCTTTTTTTGTTCTGGTGTATAGCTATCAACATTTGCTGAATTTGCAAAAAACTTGACTATAGCTTTTCTATCATCTACGCTATAATTCTCTACGGCTCCGCCATCGACAGCGTACCTAGCAATCGCCTGTTTCTCTTCAGGAGCGTAATTGTCAATATCGGTAGAATCTTTTACGAAATTAACAATTGTCGTTAGTTCTTCTGGCTTGTAACTGTCTACAATATTTGTATCTGCAACAAACTTGACAGCTACTTGTTTTTCATCGTCATTAAGATCATTAAAAATGCCTGGATTTTTAACAACAAGCCTAACGGCTACTTGTTTTTCATCATCGCCAAGCTTATCAAGAAAATCTTTATTCTTAGCAATAAAGTTTATGGCTACTGTCCTATCGACATCTTCTAAACCCTTAAGAACATCTGGATTTTTGGCTACAAAATCAACAACAACTTTTCTCTGACCTTCATCAAGTTTGAGGTCATCGAGGATATTTTTGTTTTTGGCTACAAAATCAATAGCTACTTTCTTCTGTTCATCTTTGTTAAGATCTTTAAGAAAATCTGGGTTCTTAGCGACATATTCAACAACGGCTTGCTGTTCTTCTTGATTATACTTGTCTATTTCAGACCAATCGCCTACAAATTTGATAACTCTTGTCTGCTCATCCTCATTGAAGTCATTCACATAACTATTCTTATCATTATTGGCAAACTTAGTTAACCTGTCATTTTGGGCGGCGGTCAGCGACTTTCCTTCTTTGGCAAGCTCTTGACCCCAATTCTTGACTCTTTCTTTGAAGCTTTTCTTAGCCGCCTCGCCAGCCGCCTCGCCAGCTTTCTCACCAGATTCTTCAGATTTGTCTGCATCTGCATCTGCATCAACATAAACCTTAAGACGCTTCTTATACTCTTCATCGTCAATAATTCCAGCATCGTGAAGAGCTTGGTCTACAAGAACGCCAAGCTTGCTATCCATCTTAGCCTGGATGTCGAGTTCCGCAGGTATCGTAATTTCATCATTCTCAAGCTTAGATTTAAGCTCATCTTCGCTAAGATTATCAATACCAAGCCTAGTTTTTACTTCTGGCTCAAGCCCCTCTAGCTTCGAAACAATCTCATCCATAGACTTGTCTACTTCAGAAGTATCGGCACCAGCTAACTCCATTTGATGCTTTTGACTAGACAGCTTATCGAACTCTTGCAAATTTTTTATAGGCTCTTTAATCACATCGTCAACTTGACTTACATCAATGCTCATATAAGCTGGCTTGTTAAGGTTGTCCCATTGTGCCTGAAGCGTCTGGGCGATAGTAAGCGCCTCTTGAGCGCCTTCCGTTTTGATATTAAATTTGCCATCAACCTTGAACTGATCGGAATCAAGTAATTCTTTAGCGCTGTCAAGTTGGCTTTTTACACCTTCTTTAGTGCTTTCATTAAACTTGAATGTAGTAGTCGTTTTGCCCATTTTAATTAAGGCTTCATTAGCGGTCATTGCTCTATTTTGCAAATCTGCCAAACTAGTATAGGCACCATCCATATTAATAGTGAAACCAGCGTCTTCAGATGCTCGCTCGATAATCTGAACCATTTCTTCGCTAATACCCATTGCGTCAGCAATAGCTTTATCACCATTAACGCCGAAATCAAACGAGACAATTTCACCATTCTCATCTCGTTTGATGTTTCCTTTTCCTAGTTGATCTACAGCATCAAGAAAATTATAAACGCCATCATTTGTCGATGCGCCTTCTTCATTTTTAGTAAAGAAATCTCTTACTGAATAACTAGTTCCTTTAATCTTCTCATCAAGACTATCCCATTTTGCCTTGTAATCATCTATTGAGTTCAGCACTGTACCATCAGGCACAAACATATCAATAAATGCTTTAGAGCCATCGTCTAGCCATCCACGGTCAAGTTCTTCTTTTACGGAGTCAAAACCAGAAAGAACAGATTCGTACATATCTCTATCGGAACCAGCGGATTCAATGTTCTGCCATGCATTGAACTTTGATGCAAGACCTTCATATTGAGCAGCTAATTCTGCAACATTGTTGATTTGCTGGCGAATATTTTCTTGCTCAGTAACCATTGCAGACATCTGAGAAGCATCAGAGCAATTCTTAATAGAGCCATCAAGCTCGTCATAGCGAGATTTTAAAGTCGCTAATTGAGAGTCTGCTTCTTTTAGCTTTCCGCTTGCATATTGTTGCTCTAGTTTTTGATACTCAGAAGAATTAAGTCTAATGCCATTAGCTGTTTCTTCGAATAAACTTGCTACATTATATCCAACTAAATCCTTGTACCGACTCTTCAAAGCGTCAATAGATTCAGTTGTAAGACCAGTTGCGGTCTTTGATTCAGCCAATGCAGTATTGACCTTATCCAAACCATCTGTCTCAGTTTCGATATCAATAGTAAATCTCATTGCCTCGGTTAACTTGGCAAGATCTTGAATCTCTTTTTTGATATCGTCTGGCGATTTGCCCTTCCAATCAATATTGCCGTCAATTATCAACTCTTGCGCAGCTGCCAGCTCAGAAGACGATAGGCTGTCTACAAAATCCTCTGCTAACTCTGGCTTCATCTTAATTTTTTCGTCAGTCTCTAAACGATTCTTTAGACTATCATACTGACTCTTTACGTCATTTACATTCAAAGATAACTTGAGTTGATTTTTGGTGTTATCGTCAACATTCAGGCTATCGATGATTTCTTCAGCTTCTTCTAGCTGCTTTTTATATTCTCCAAGAGACATATCGCCTTTAGAAAATTCACTGCTTAAATCAAAAGCAGAAGTAAGCTTATCTCTAACGCCAGTGTCAAGATTATCAAAAGTAGAGAGGAGATCATCAGCCCAGCCAGTAATAGCAGCTTTTGCGTCATCACCAGTTTTATCACCTATGATGTTCTTAACAGTTTCGCCACTTAATCCACTGACAATAGAATTTAAAACTCCTTGAGTTTTCTCATCAATATTCTTATAATCATCGCTCAAGAACGCATTTTCAAGATAGGCGCTTATTGCCTCGCGAGTCTCTTGTGTAGCCTCGTTCATTGCAGAATCAACTTCAGATGTGTAATTACTCAAAACGCTCTTTACAACTTCAGGATGTTGCTTGCGCACCTCTGCGATGAACTTGCTATAAGTCTCAGAAGTAGAGAAATCGCCAGGTAGATCAACGCCTTCTAATTGGATATTTTGTTTCTCTATCTCATCTTTTAAGGCTTGACCTATTTTATGAGCAGAGCCAACTACGCTATCTGTGTATTCCCTTGCTTTTTCCTCGTTGATATCGGAATCACCAAGAATCTTTTCCAAAACACTTTTGTCATCGGAACCAAGGGAATTGGAGTTCTTACCATATTCCTTTTCGATTTTCTTATAATCGTTCTGAAAATCATCAGCAATATCACTAAGACCTTTATAGTCTTTGCCGTCACCATTCAGCAGACTATTGTTCTCTGCTATGATAAGATTGTTATAAGCATCGGTAAGGGTATCTACATTGCCAGCACAATTAAGAATTGCATTACCCTGAGAGTCATAACCAGAAACAAGAGATGGGGTCATACCTGCTATTTGATTTACAACCTCTTGATACTTCTCATATTCATCTGGCATAAGACTTACATTTTTGCCAGTTTTTTCATCAACGCCCTTTGACAATTCAACATAACTCTTAGCCAAATCCTCAAAGTCAGACTTGTTCTTTACAAGTTCTTCTCTTTGCTGCTTATGGCTTGTAGTAACATCATCAATTTTATCAGCTAGCTCGCTAGCTCTATTTATATATGATGATATTCCTTCAATTGCAGCAGATATAAGGAAGCTAACTCCCATTGTCAAGGCGGCGTTAGCGGCTATAGAGGCAACGCGAAGAGCCATTGTTGCAGCTTTTGCAGCCACAAGCGATCTAGTGTATCCAGCAATGCTAGCCTCGGCATTCTTTATGCCAGCACTGTCAACAAGTGCGGTAGCGCTGCCAGATTCTTTAAGTGATGCTCTTTGTTTGGCTCTCTCTTCGTTTACTTTTGCGTAACTAGTCAGATACTTGCCAAGAGATTTATCTGTCTTCTCAATCGCCGCAGCATACTCAAGCTGGTTAACGCCCATGTCCTTTAATTGCTTAGGGTCGTTAAACCTGTCTATAATAGACTTCTTAGAGCTAAGGCTCTTATCTTCTGCCGACCTGGATATCGCATCTAAATTTACAAGCTTCGTGACCATTTCCTCGGTAATGCCATTTGTTTCTTTGCTTACATTGTTTAGATCGATCTGACGTTTTATAAGTCTTTTGATAGACTCTTCGCCGTCTGCGAAATGATTTTGCCACGCCTGAATCGGAGCGGTACCGTTCGCTACATCAGCATTGAAAGCAGCTAGGGCGCTTCTGCTTTTCTCGATGTTCTCAGTTACCTTGCTGAACGCCGCATCATGCTTCTTGCCGAACGATGATTCAGACATGTCCTTTCCGAAGAAAGACCCTATGGTATCGCCAGCATACTTGAACATCTTCGGCAAATCTTTTACATCGTTGTTAAGAATCTGCATCTTCGGGATAAGACCATCAACGTCTTTGTTCAACGTGAAGATACCAGTATTCTTAAACGACAAAGCGGCACTGATTGTACCAAGAAGAGTGGGGAGGACACCTATGGTATTAATAAGACCAGTAAATGTCTCAACAGCAGCTCTACCGCCATCAACGATTCCATTAAGGAATCCAGAGTCCATAGTAGATGTAGAGAATGCTTGCCAAGAAGCTGTCAACTGGTCAAGATGACCCTGCATAGACTGCATGTATTTCTCTTGCTCTGCGGCTGCGCTGCCGTCAGAGTTAAGAGCAGAGTCTTTCATCTTCTTTACGTTCTCCCAGTTTTGGAGGAGGGAGGCGATGTCGTTAGCGCGGTGCTTTTTGTAATCTTTTTGTAAACTTGTATGTTGTTTACAAGATTTGGTTTATATGGCTATTAGGATTTAAATTCTCCGTTATTATATCTTTCAACAAATCTGCCCCACATATCTGGCGTTGTAATTTTTCCATAAATATGATGAAACAATTTATGTAAATCAGTCCTGATGCATACGCCAAGTGGATATTCGTTATGCTTCGTTATCATACAATTTAACATTAATGACAATTCATCATCAGTATAATCGCTAAAATTATCTTTTAACGTAATATCTAATTCCTCTAGTGCTTCGTTAAACATTGTGTTAAAACTATACAAATGATGTATTTGAAAATTTTTTGAACCAGTTAATACACACATATAATCGCAATTACGCATAGATTCATTCTTCCACACCCTAAGATTACCTCTGATATATGCTTGAAGATCGGCGTATGATTTACCGTTTCTATCGCTTATCCTAGCAAGCTTTAACATGCTGCGCTTATCTACGATTGCATGAAGTTCTCTGCCTAAACTCTTGGCTATCTCTTTATCAGACATCGATTTCCAATTGTCAATAAGAAATTTTTCTTCTTCATCAGACCAATAAGTATCCAGATAAAATTTACTTTGTATATTCAAATTATTAGCCTGACGTACAATAGCTTGCCTTGTGCGCTTTGATAATCGCAAACATACTTCATCAACTGATTCGATTGGGTAATATCTGTATAATATATCCAATTCCTCGTCAGTCCACGACCTATCCTTTGAATATCCAAAATACTTCAAAGCCTTCGTTTGAATGGCATCGTTTGAATGCCTATCACAAATCATCTCTCTGATCTCATCAAGCGTGTTCGAATAATAACATTTTTCAACAACAGCTAAATCTTCATTAGTCCATTTTTTCTCATTATAATAATCTGCCGATATTCCAAGTCTATTACATGTACCAATTATACTTGACATTGTAGTGTCTGGTATTTCTTTAAAGATACTATCAAAATCACCTTTAGGATAATATTTACTTAGCGTTTTAATATCATCATCGGTAAATCTATGTTTTGTATTTTTATATACACCAATAGACTTTAATTTTCCAATAATGGTTCCAGAATTCCTGTCATATTTTTCAGACATTTCTTTCGGGGTCATCCCGTTTTTATAATCCGAAATAATGTTATTTAATTCTTCTTCTGTAAATCTTCTTGCCATATAAATCCTTATATAAACCAAATCCTCATGTTTTCACATGAGAAGCGACCATTTCTTCACCTTCAACATTGTAGCATAATTTGAATACAATATTCTGACAATTATGCACAATTTGTTAAGGGCATACCTTTTCCGATTAAGGGAATTTCTCCCACGCCATAAACTTGCGCCGTACTCCTTATGATTTGGATATTCAGGGTTTCCACCTTTATTTTATAACCATATATTATACTTATTATAATATATACAGTATTTCCAAATCCCTACATGGGGATGGTCTGTGAACGTTCACCCTCGACTAAAGTACCGCATGGTCTGCGGGATACGTTAGGGTGCTTCGTTGCAGAACAGCCATTGTAGCATCTTTACGTTTTCAAACCATCATATAATAGTTTCCCATATATTGTGGTGTAAAGCTTTAGGCATTACCTGCAATTAAATATGTTCTTTATGCGCATTTCTGCGCATTCTGGTAAGCATTTTTACCAGCAACCGTTTCAAGCAACTCTGCTTGGTCTGTGTCTCCAATGTCATCCCAAACTTCTGCTATACTGTTTAAGATATCGTATGTTGATTTAAATTCACCGTTACTATCGAAGATGTTGGTGTGACCACCAGTAAGGTTGAAAATTTGACCCTGCATCTTAGACAGATTCTCAACGTTTTCATCTGTGTCTTCGCCAAGTTCTTCTAATTCGCCTTTCATTCCGCGCAAACGCATCGAAACGACTTTTAACGCGTTACCCGCTTTTTCAGGATCTTGGGTAACTTCCGAAGCACCTGCAACCATTGCTGCTGATTCTTCGAGCGTGTTATTTGCGACATCAAGCGCTGATGCAGACCTCTTCAGACCTTCGCCAACGCCAGCTGCCGTCACGGCATACTTGTTATCTAACTCATTTAAAATATCTCCGATATGACCAACAGCTTGAGTGGCATCGCCGTTATACCGCTCTGTCAACTGTTTCTCAAAACCCTTATAAGAGGTAAGTAGGTTCTGAGCAGCCTCATCGTAATCAAGGTCGGATACGTGCTGATACATCGTAGTGATCTCAGCAAGCTGCTTTGATGTATTAGCATCAAAACCAGCACGACTCCAATCAGCAGTAGCACTGATAATATCAGAAAGGGCAACACCATACTGCTGTGCTGAAGCAGTCATCTCCGAGAACAAATTGGTGTATTGAGATTCAGAAAGATCGGTAACCCTTCGAAGCTCGGTCATCTGCGTATCGACTTGCAGAGTGTTGTTGAACATAGAACGAATACCCTGAGAGCCAACCATCATCGCGCCAGCTAAGCCAAAGTATGTCGCGTATTGCTTAAGCTGGTTCTTGATTCTATCACCAACATTCAAAGTTGCCTTGTCTGCCAACTGTGCCTGATTGGTTACTTGAGCAAACTCAGCTTTAAGATTATTCAAGGAACCAGGGCTGTCGATATCTTGAATTCTATTCTGAATATTTGTTAACTGCGTATCAAAATCGGTTCCAATGACAGCAGAATGATTCTTTCTCCAAACATCAATGCTGTCATAGAAGTTAGTCTTTTTAAGATTAAGATTGTCAAAAGCAAGCGCTGCTTTTTCTGCTTCTTCAGCCTGTTTCTTTAACCCTGAATATTGCGAAATATCATTTTTCAAGAACGCTTCAGTTTTTTGGAATTCTTTTCTTGCCGCATTAGCTCTTTCAAAAGCATAATTCCACTTATCGCTGCCTTTTGCTGATTTCTCCATCATGCTATTTGCAGTGCTTATGTCAACGGCAAGATTCTGAAGCTCTTTTCCTTTTTGCTTTAACCGCTCAGAACCATTGTTCAAGCTATCGATTTCTCGCATGTAATTCTTGGCAAGCGTTCCGTAATCTTTTGCTCCAACGTTTTTCGAGATGCTTCTTGCAATCTTTTCTTTCTCTTCGGCTACACGCCGTTCCATCTTATCTAAGCTAGACGTAATAGAAGCATCCTGTTTTGCCGTTGTCTTACCAAGGCTAGATTGCATCTTTTCAGCTTGAGCTTCAAGGGCGGCAAGCTTTGCTCTTGCTTCGTCTGCGTCTTTGGAAGTTTCGTCTAATCCAAGAAGCTTGATACGCTGATTACCAATCTGGTTAATTATATCCTTTAATTGACTAATGGCAATCTTAGTCTGTTCTAGGTTGGCTCCATCGATGTTACCAGCCTTGGCTAGAGCAACACGACTATTCGCCTTGGATTGAGCTTGGGCAATTCTTTCAAACTGGGAATCATTAAAAGAACCAAGAGATCTATTATGTAAAACATTCTCTCTGTCGCTAAGAGCCTTTAAGCGAGCTTCTATTACTTTGGCTTTTTCGTCCGCTTTATCAAGGCTGCTTAGGTCGATATTCAACTTAGCTTTCTCATTGATTATTCTAACGAGTTCACTGACATCGGCTTTAGCCTGGCTAATTCCTGCCTTGGCATTATCAAAGTTAAACGCATCTTTAGATTTTGCCTTGATTCTATCTAGCGAAAACTCTGCATCTTTTATAATGTTGTTTAAGGCGCTCTTTTGACCAGGTGCTAAATTTTTTCCGACCTCGCCTTCAAGTATGCCCTTATAGGATGCTACTAAGCTTTTTATTCTTGTCTCTACAACACCTATTTCCTGCGCGTTTTTGCTAAAGTCAAGCTTAGAAGCTTCTTTTGACAATTTCGCTATCTCAGTCAAGTCTTTTCGCATTTGCGTGTATGTTTTAGGCGATTCAGACATACCAGGGCTTAAGTTGTTAATGGCAAGCTGTCGTTTCTCGATGGCACTAAGCTGCTTGTCGATATCTTTTCCAAATACGCCAGTGAATGTCTTTGAGACACTGGTTGCAGACTTTGCAGCAGCCCTCTCAACACCCGCGAACATATTGTTGGCAGTCTTAGAGTCAACCGCTCTACCCATAATGGACTGAATGTTTTTAATGCTTGCATCAGATAGATCAACATTGACTTTGATTGATTTGTTCTCAAGACTCTTAATCTCAGACTTCAGCTTGCTAAGCTCACCAAAATCAACATCTACTCCAACGCCAACTTTATAATCAGCCATATATAAATCACCACCTTCAAAATAGTGCATTAAAAACGCACCATCTACAAGGTGCGGTAATGTTTAAATTCATAATTTTAAATTGCAGAATTAAAGTTATTTTCAGTGAACGGGCAGTCCTGCCGCTTTTAATTCTTTGACTATTAGAGCAACTATATCTCCAAGTTCAGCCATTGAAGCACCCCATACTGGCGTACCTCCAACGTATCCACCGTGACTGCCGCCCATAGACACATCAAGAACTTTGGCTCCGCTCCAAGTGCCAGTTGTGTAACTTAACGCACCAGAATCAAAATATACCTCAGCATATAATCCACCACCAGTCCTAACCAAAGAATGAAGTAGCTGACTGGTTCTCTTATACATTATTGGACTGTATTCACCATAAAACACACGCAGGTTCTTATCTATTACCGAGTATATTTTTTCACGAGTATTGAAAATGGCTATTTCACTCTTCTTCAAAATATCCGCTTCAATCGCTTCTATGGTACTCATGGATACACCTTCGTTTACTCATCAAAAGAGGAGGGAGGAGCTGCCTCATCTTCATCTGTCTTCTTGAAATCAACTGGAATCACGCTAGCTGCATTGTCTTCCTTCTGCTTAAGAACCTCGTTCTTCAAATCCTGAAATGCACTTGACTTGGCATAAGCCTCAATCATATTATCGGGCGTAAGCTCACCAGCAACATCAGAGAACGACTGAGCCATGTCCATCATACTCTCAAGGTCAACTCCATCGACCTTGCTCTCAACGGTCTGCAAGAGGGAGGCAAGAGCAATACCAACTGGATTGGTATGGATACCAGTCTTGTACTCGATATCCTTGTCAATAGCATCACTCATAGACCGAATAAGACCAGGAGCGGCATTCTCCTTTACAATCTCAACAATGTTGGTTGCATCAAGGAACTGCTCAATGGTTTCAATCTGGTTGTTCTCATCGATATACATAGCAGTGTCAACATCAGTCATCACAGAGACAATCTGCATATCGAAAACCATATCTCTCAAGATAGAATGGTAATGCTCATCGGTCACAACAGAATCTACAACCGAACCAACAAGTCCAGCCTTCTGCGTCATCGTCAAATCAGTGACAAAATTAAAAGCAATTTCGTCATCGCCGTATGTATATACACCAGTCTTTACTTCAATAGCCATAACAAGACTCCTTTTTCAAACTTTACTTACTTCAAACTTATATAGATTGAGAGTCAAAGAAACTCTCGAAATCCCATGAATATCGGGTTCTCTTTTTAAACCCGTCAATCTTAAGCCCACCATTCAAAATGATATCAGCCATATTGAATGATTTCTTCCCGTTGATGTTGTCCAGCATCTCCATGAATTTATCAATGTGCATCACATATGTGCGTTGCTCATTGTCTTCTCCGATTTCCCTGAAGTTGAAAACGAAAGCGGGGTAGATACCGTCAAACTCAGCAGCCTTCTTAAGAGACAATATCTGATGTCGTTTAACCATCTTTGATTCAGGCTCTTTACCATATGGGTCATCGAATGACATACTGGTATTCTTTGTTGTTTTCATTTCCAAGCAATACACAATATGAGTCTTGGAATCTACAACAATATAATCATATGGGTTTTTACGAGAGAACGATGTGTCGCTTCTTTTTGTAAACGACTGAGGGGGGTCGGGAAGCCTGACAACCATACAACGCTCTGGCATACTGTTCTTCGCCGCATCCTCGAAAATCTTTCCTGGATTTTTCATTTAAGCACCTCCATATCAGTGAGGACGCTCACACCACTCAGAGAAATGGGCATCATGAAGCCATCTGGGAAAAACAAAAACAACATAGCCTTTGCTATCGGCAAACACATCAACAAGTTCACAGTCTGGTTTTTGTAGAAGAAACCCAGACTGACGAACATTTCTATAAAAAACGCAATCTTCCGATTCGTATGATTTTCCAGTTATGTTACTGAACTCAAGCATCCTTCACACTCCTTTCCAAATTCCTTCATCATATATAACCTGACTTGTTATGCATGATGAAAGAATTAAGCTAACGTAAAAAAAAGGAGGGATACTAAAACACAAAACAGTGCGATAATATCCCTCCTTATAAAATTTTAAATATCTTCACACTTAGATAATAGCCTCAGATTCATCTTCGGCTGGAACCTCAATAGGTTCAGGGTTGATAACAACCATAGGCTCAACGGGCTTTGCATTGCGAACAGCCTTAGCCTTCTTAGGCTCTCCCATAACCTTCTTTATGGTTTCTTTGATATTATCTCGGAGGTCTTCAAGGTCAGAGAGGTCTACGTTCTTCAACTTAGCCTTAGCCTCGCGCTCATCATATACGCCAGTGGACAAGCCGTGGATGATCTGATAGATCTTAAAGTGTTCAGAAGTACACGTATGAATCTTCCAAGGTGCAGCAGTCATAGCATCCTTGCATGACAGACATACGTGATATCCCTTGCCACAAATAGAGCAGGTAGCATTAATATCTTCTGCCATATCAACACCTCCAATCAGCAGAGAAGCAGGGGAGGGAGGAAGCTTGAATTTCTCCCGTCCCTGTTATTTCGCAAATTGAAGCTATTCAGATACTACAATCGTAAAGAGCTGATCCTCGTCCTCAGAAGCGCAGTAGTCTTTCATCATCGTCATGGTAAAGGCATGTTTGCCAGTAGAGGTAAGCGCAAGCTCAATAGACTCGGGATTGAGCTTTGCCTTGGGAATGATGATCTTACCAGAATACACAACATTCTCGTTGCACTTATCGCGGAAGTATGCGTAGATAACAGCCTTGCAAGCCTCGGGGAACTTGGAAGCGCTATTGACGATACGCACAGCGTTCTCAGTCTCATACTGATAATCAACATAAAGCTTGCCAACGAAACCAGTAGGTTTGGTTACTTCACCAGTTTCCTTTGCAACAACAAACTCGGTTGCGGTTGCAGCGGCAGCAGCCTTGAAGGACTGACCAATCTCACCATCAACAACGGAGTAAGCCCACTTCACTTCATTGGTAGGCTTGTGCTTCAGCGTAACACTGTCAGTACCCTCTGGGAAGTCAAGAATCTCATAGGTGTAGTCGGTAATCTTCTTCTCCGCAGAACCGACTTCCTTCTCGGCACCATACTGTGCAGCAGCAAGACCAAGAGAGATAAGAGAGTTGGTAGCGGTGAATTCGCCCTTCTTAGCGCGATAAAGAGTGGTGATAACTGCACCAACAGCGTCCGTTACCTCTTCGCCCTCAGCGGTGCAGTTCAGGCTGGAATCCTCAAGAGAGGTAAGGCGAAAGATCATCTCACCAGTGGAAAGATCGTGAGTGGTGAGTGAGCGCACCTTATCAAGGATAAGTTCATCTTTATTAAAAGCCATATTGCTTTCCTCCAATCAATTTTAAGGAGATAGTTACATTAAATATTGCCAAGCCAATCAAGGCGATTCTTATCAACGCCTTTAAGGTCGGCAAAACCAGAATAAGCACCTTGCAATAGAAGGGTAGCATCCTGGATTTTCGTTGCCCTCTTTATATTATCGAAAAGCATGGCTACTCCCATGTTCCATATCCTATCGTCACCGCACATACCGCAATTGACAGTAAGCGCAGAAATGAGGGGCTTTAATATGCTTTTGTACGGCTTGTTAGCCGAAGCCATAGCATCATCTCTAGCATCTTCAATAAGATCCATCTTGGTTGTCTCATTTGCTGGAATCTCATTGTTTCTTTTAAGACCATGTATCTTTCTAACGACATCGACAATCTGAGAGTATACAACTTTATCAATTGTGATATCATGCTCTTTGTCATATAGGATAATCTGGTCTGTATCCCGCATAATGCAAGGAGTGAAATCTGCAAGGTCGATGTCTTTAAGAATCAACTGAAGAGGATTTACCTTCAATTCCTTTAACTGCTTTTCAGCCAAAGCCATAGCAGCCTCATCGCTCTCTTCGATTTCACTCATAAGCTCTTCGTAAAGCTTCTTCTTGCTAGAGACTATTTGAGATATGAATCCTACAAATAAATCATAGTCTTCAATTTGAGTATAATCAGTGTCAGCGTAATCCCAAAGCTGCCATTTTAGGTCAGCAGGAGCGGCAGTAAGAGTATGTACGGCATTGAAATATCTTCTTTCTCCGAACTCCTCAATCTGTCCAAGAGTGGGTTGCGTGACGGTTATCTTAGGGGTTATCTTAATGTCTGCACCCCTATAGATTTTCAGTTCATCTGCTTCAAACATCGATAGACCACCCGCTTGGTTATTCTGTTGAACATAGTGAGTTGTTGAGGTCTGTTGCCTCGAACACTATATCCCTGAAAACGTAGTCTTTTTGGTATGATCCCTCTGTATTGTATACAAGTGACAGCTCGCCGAAACCAAGACCTTTATAGCCATTGAACTTGTTGTCTATCAATCTAGATAGATAGTCGTTTCTGTTCTCTGTCACCTTTGGCACATTGTCAACAACCATGTGCTTCTCGTGCGAGAGTATGTATATCTGAATTGTAGGGTTGACATAAGTACGGGTAGACACATATTTTGCGCTGCTCATATATGATTGCGGAATATGAACTTGAACTGTAATAAACGTTGCTACGGTATTGATTGTATTTGGATTCTGATGGTAATTGAAGATGTGAGTGCCAACAAGCTTCTCTGGCTCATCTATTTCCTCTGCGCCAATAGCTTGCACAATGGCATCATCCTTAATCAGTTCTTTGATTATGGTGTTCTTTGCTTTTCCGATTATAGAACTGTTAGCCATTACAACAACGACTCGATTCTAATAATCAGGGAAGAGGAGTAGTTTCCTTCCATATCGGAAAGAACCAGCTTGAAATCCTCATCAACATAAGTGTCATCATCTATGCCAATAGATATTGCGTTGTCAGATTCCTCAATCTGCAATGCATCTTTAAAATCACAGATAATGTGCCACAAAGACTCAACACCATCAATTACAGAACCATTTCTGTCAAAGAACTTTCCAGTGAACGTTTTCATATTGCCACCAGATTTAATAACATCAGAATCGTATGAGATAACAGATTTAGAGACAAAGACCTTATCCGCATTGTCAGTCTTTATATCATCTTTCTCAACATAATCACATATGCCAAGATCTATTCTATCTGTCTCATTATTTGTAGCGCATTCCATAAGAGTAACCTTTACCAAACCCTTCTTACCATACGCATAACTTGTTGTATCGTTTTGCGTAACTATAAAAGACGTTGGATTCTCAAGATCTCTATCCAAAAAGAATCTTTGAGGGGTTTTAAGCACAACGGTATTCTCATCATATGGCAACGTAATCATATGCTGAGAAGAACCAATTGTGAATTGCGCATTTGACATCTCACCAGAGTTGTACTGGGTTGAATTGATGTCATAACATGGATATTCTAATATATCGCCATGTTTGTTTTGCCATTTTAAAGTCCAGTTGCATAACGTGAACTTTCCTTGCCATTGAATGTCATCTATATTGAATACCTCTGTGCAAATGAAATACTCGTCTGCATCGGCATCGTAAACGATATCTCCGACAAGAATAGGGTAATCGAACGGGGCATGGAACTTAACGGTAACGCCATTCGCAGCAGAATACTTCCTGTCATAAAACCTAAGAAGCAATTGTTTATCATCATCATAAGTTTCATTGCCCAATTCCCAAAAATACACGTTATCTGTAAATGATGCATCATCAGCAAACACTTCGTTTAAAAGTTCTCTGCTATTTTTGATGTTCTCGTTTTTCAACGAACCTCCACTGAGGCTCATTTTGCGCTTGAACTTGTCAAAACTTCTCAATATGATGCACCACCTTTCCTAAAGCATTCCAGGCTCGTCAAAGCCAATTCTATCCTTCTTATAGCCAGACGACCACGAGGCTCCGCTTTCTCCAATACCTAACCAGGCATAGCGAGAGAGTAGTCCTTCGTTTTCCGCTCGATAAGCTTTCCTCATCGCAAGAAGCTTATCGAGCATATTGGCTGGGCTATAGGAATTGAAGTCACTTGAACTAAGATTTACTTTAAGCAGGGTAGGAGTCCTGATATAAGTAGAATCAATATATTCCAAGAGAAGGTAATTGCTAAGAATCTCAATCTCAATATCAGATAACTCAACATTGAATCTCTCCAATATATCATCCCTATTGTTCAAGTCTTTCCTGCAAACATGGAATCTCGCAATGGCAGGGACGAGATAATCATGCAGATACTCTTTTACTTCTTCTTCGGTCATAATAGGGATCTCATAACTGCGAAATTTAGGTAAAAGGTTTTCATATATCTTCTCATAAGAGGTATACATGATTACTCACCTACATTCATTGTCTACTAAAGAAAAGAAAGCAACTCGATATCAAGCTTGTTTTCAAGCTTCTTGATTACCTTTACGTTGGAGACAACGCCTTGAGCAACCAAATCCTTTACTCGGTTCACAACGGCAATCTTTAAACCGTTGGATGCAGACGAAATACCTTCAAGAATTTCATCAATGTTGTCTACGGTGTAATTGTTCTCATCCATGAGATAGTCATACTTCTCATAGGTGCGAGACAAACCGAGCTTCTTGATAACGCGCTCATCGAGCGGCTTAAGCCACATATCGCCAAAGTAAGCCTTGTACTTGCGGTGCATAGCCTTAATTGCGTCAAACGTCATAAGCTCAACCTGACCAACAGAATCCCACTGATAATAGTCAGATGTGCGAGCGTCCTCATAGCTTACGTGTGGAATCAGAGCCATAACTTCGATCTCATCAGAATCAGAAAGAGGCTCCTCTTCAACCGTCTGAGTCTTACGTGCGCGAGTCGCTGGTTTCTTCTTTTCTACGACTTCAGTTTCTTCATTCGCATTTTCTTCCACTGCATCAACAGCAGCTACCGCAGATTCGTCCACGGTAGCTGCCTCAGCAACGGGTTCAGTCTTGGTAGTCTTTGCAGTACGTGCCATAACCAAACCACCTTTCTTTAACTAATCTTCAAACAATATATAGCCTTAATACTAGGCGAAATTGAATACGCCGAAGTACTGTGGCAACAGCATTCCCATGCCAATCTGGGTCTGAATCTGCAAACCACGAGTCATATCATTGGTGTTGGTTTCATCATACTCAGTGGTACGGGTATCGCCAATGAACTCAAGCTTGATGGGCTTAACATCAGCGCCCATGATGAATACCTGCTTCTTGCTAAGCGCAAGCTCAAAGGTGCCAGATTTGAGGGTCTGAGGGATGACCATGAGCTTATTGCCTTCCCATTCGCCGATGGTGCCAGTAGAAGCCTTTGCTTCCTTCTGAGAGTCGGCAAAAGTCTTGTCGGGAACAACATCAACGAAGTGACGAAGCGCAGCCTTGGTGCCAGCAATGGTAAGAGAACCATAGCCGCCAGCAGCCTGAACCAGGTCACAAAGATCGCCAAGAGCCTCTTCAGTATTGCCAGAGGCAGTGAACTCAGCGGGAACAGAGTTGGCTACATTTTGGAACTGTGCGTAGATGCGGTCAGACATATACTTGTTGATAGCCTTGTAAACCTTGTCTACGAGCTTGTCAAGGGAAGCAATGCCGAGAAGGAAGCGCTCAAGCTCATCATATACATGAATGTAGTACCATTCCTTTGGAAGCGTGAACTCCTCGCCAAGATCAATGGACTGACGATTGGTATCCCAGTGGTTGCCAGAGAAGGAAGCCACGGAGAGCATGCCACCCTCAGAGTAGAATGCGGTATTGTCACCGAGAGCGCGATTCTTAACCTCTACGAATGCATCGATAAAGGGAGAGTTCATAATATCTTCGCCGATTGCGGTTGTTACGATCTCTTCAATAATCTCAAACAGAACGAGCTTATTACGGCGATAAGCTTGGAACAGCGTCTTGCCGCCAAGAATGTCGTTATTAATGGTGTCACGAAGCTTCTGCTCAAGATCGCGCTTGGTTACCTCGCCCTCAAGTGAGAACTCGTTACGTGCAAGGTCAAGGGCAAGGTTGCAGACCTGCTGCTCTTCGGTGCTAAAATCAAACTTAGGCATAGTCTATATCCTCCTTAAATAAGTTAACCCAGAACCTTGATACGGGCAGTGAACATTTCATTTGCATAACCATAGTTGTGTGCTGCGGTTGCAAGGGTGCCACCAACGATGCGCTTACGCTCGACAACTGCTTCCATAACAGGAGCAGAATCAGTCTTTACAGCGGTAGCATCGGCAGCGACAAGCTTACCAGAATCAGCATCGATGGTAAGGAATGCACCAATCTTCATCTTTGCCTGGGAAGCTGCTGTTACACCCTCGATGGTAATTGCGAACTCGTCATTCTTAGCAACAACGAATACGCGGAAGGGGGTGCCAGCCTTGATAACAAACTTATCACGGCGCTGGTTGGTGATGCGGCAGGTATCCTCGTCCCATGCAGGTTGATTTGCTACTACTACAGATTCACCAGCCTTAAAACCCCTCTTAAACTTATAAATGTGACTACCTTCCTCAGCCTGTTCGCCGAGATAACCAAAGGTGCCGTTTTCAATATCCTCTTCTGCTACGCAATCAAAAATGCGCTCAGCGAAGCGGGATGCCTTCATATTAGTGGACTCAAAGACAGTATACTTAGCCATTTAAAGCCTCCTTAATTATTAATCAAAATTTATCGACCAACTGGGATGCGACCATACTTTGTGGATACCCAACAGTTAGTCTCGTCATCGCCATCGTTCATAACGCCTACAACAGCAGCGCCAGCATTCTGTGCGCTGAAGTTGCTCTTGGAACGGTTTGCCTTCACATAAAGGACAGCACATTCCTTCTCGATGTCATCAACAGACAATTCATCTTTCTTTTCCTTAAGAGCAGCAAATTCAGCTACTTCAGAGAGTTCATCTTCGTACTCTGCGAACTTAGCATCCTTTGCGGCGTTGATTTCGTCATTCTTGCGCTTTTCCTCGTCAAGAACATACTCATCATACTTAGGCTTGATCTCATCGAAATCAGCCTTTACCTGAGCATAGTCAGTCTCGACCTGCTCCTTGGCTTGCTCAGCTTCGGAAACCTTTTCCTCTGCTGCGCTAACCTTCTCAAATGCAGCTTCCTCAATCTTGGCGATATGCTCACCAAACTCGAAGCCACCTTCAGGAACAGCCGAACCCTCTTCGTAATTCTCGAAGCGAATCTTCTTGCGGGAACCATTCTCGAAATCAATCTCAGGCTTGTCACCGTTGATGGTGAACGTGAAGCCATAATAGCGATAGTTGTCCGCTGAATCCACGACAATTACCTCATTGTCCTGAATGTCTGCCATGTAGTAGCGGGGGACATCATCGCCCCAGCGATTCTTCGTGGTCGCATGTTCGTTGACCATCGCAGCCATATCTGAGAACTGTTCCATGACGGTCTGTGCGAAATCTGTTTCGGGCATATTCCTAACACCTCCTTGACTTGTTTTGTCGTTCACCAACTTGGTGAAAGTCGTAAACTTATCGTTTAATTCGCTTTGGACAGCTTTTGTAAACTCGTCCATAGCAAACTTAACATCATTAATCTTTACATTTGCGCCAGTCATGGCGGGTTGAACACCCTCGCCCAACATGCAGCAACCATCGAATTGGAACGTGTCAAAATGGAACAATCCATCGTCTTCCTCATGTCCATCAACGGAGTACACATTAAGCTCCATGCTCTGATCCTTTTCGGAATCTCTGCGAAGAATGCTTGTTGAGTCACTAAACTTCTCCCAAAGCAAAGCGTCAACTTGCAAGAACTCACGCTCTTGACCATCATCACACAGTTTTGTAAACCACCGTGGGTTACAAGACTCTGGAATCACGCCGAAAGCATGTCCGAGGTAAAATTCCTCTACACCATTCTCGGTCTTGGTCAGTACGTGTTCATGTCCAAGAAAGTCGTTTTCGTTTGTATACTTGTCGCGTTTTACAAACCCAAGAACTGGGGTGTTCTTAATTGAATCAACGCAATTATCAACGACTTCCTTTGAGAAATAACTGCCATTAAGATTCTCACCAGTGTGTAGCACGTCAATAGTGATACTCATAAACCTAGTATCTTTATCCGAAATCTCTCCATTTACAGAGAAGCGCGAATGTAATGAAGCTGTTTTATCTTCTTTAATCTCCATAAAACCTCCATCAAAACATACATCTCTTATAATCGAGCTTCCACTGTTCTATAAGAAAGTCAATAGAATCATCGTATTCAAATACGAAAACGCCATCGTCAATTCTCAATAGTTTGGAACCTCGCTTGATAAGATAATCTGCAAGCTGTCTGCTATTGCAGTTGAACTCTTTGGTATCTGCCATATTCATACACCTCGCAAATCATAGGCTATTCTTCTCGCCATCTTTAGTTTTTTCGCCTTCTTCGCTCAGAAGCTCGCCTTTTTCTTCGGCTGAAGGTCTGCCAACTTCTTCCTCGCTCAAAGCACCTGGCTCATTGTAAGAAGAGGCAAGAGGCATGAAATTGTTGTGGAAGTCGAATATCACATTGTTTGTAATATAAGAGCCAAGCATTCTAGATGGAGTCATATCCAGAGAAGCCATCCATTTGTCGATTACTGTTGCTCCGAGAGCAATGGCATCTTTGTATCTATTAGATACGTTATCTCTGTTGAAAATAGTGATATCAAGGAGATAAAAGAAGAACTTATAATTCTTCTTATTGTATCGTCTAACCTTGATAAACCTGTTGACCCATCGTTCAAGTTGTCTATATACTCCGTATACAAAACCAGAATCATTCTCCACAGAGAATGTTACGGCGGTGCCAGAAGAAGAGCCGTTATACAGCTCTCTTGTCTCACCAGAAGAGTTGTAAAGCTCATCAACAGCATCGGAAACATTGTTTCTAGTGTTAGAAGAGTTCTTGAAGCTAACTGCTTCACCACTTGAACCAAGAGTGTGGATTAAGCCGATATCGTCACTCATGCTCTCACGGTTCAATTGAGCAAATACGCCAAGAGTCTCTGGCGTAAGAAGTGGCTTGTCAACGGTGTCTTTGTCAATAGGCACCTCAACCATAATAGCCTTATAGTTATCAGTTCTAGCAGATTGAAGCTTTAGCTTCTTATATACGTCTAAATCCAAGATATCTTTTATCAACCCAATAAGAATAGGGAATGGATATGACCATTGGCTGTTGAACTTGACGCAGATCTGCTTATCAGCAGGAGGGACGTACCACTTGCTAGACTGTCTGCCCTCTATGTATTCCAAATATGCATCTTGCACATAGTCTGGATATGCATTCAGATGCTTCTTATCTATAGAAGCCAAGTCCATCCTGAAATTATACATTCCGTCTTGAACTTGATACAGCTCACACTGCTCAAAATATATCTCCTGAAAGAAGAAGTCCTCTGAGTTCTCGACAACAAGACCACAGTAAATGTCCTGATATGGGAGCTTTCTCATAATCTTTGCAAACTCATGTTTCAGATTCATTCCTTCAAGTTTTGCAGCAAGATTAGTATACTGCTTTTTAACAGTGTTAATATTGGCAGTATCTTTAACATCGTATAAATCAACCCACCAACAGAACATTGCTAGATTGCTATACAGGCTATTCAGTCTATAGTAATGAGGAGAGACACGCATCAACTGCTCAGAAGCTCGCAGCAAAACTCGCCACCCTTTTTTAGGATGATCCATAGCAAATCTGACTTCTTCGAGTTTTACGTTGCCAATTCGGTCAGTATCTATAACTTCTGAGTTGGTGATAAGATCGCGCATCATAAGTCTGCTGAAAGATGACCAATCAACTTTGCCTTCTCTCTCGGCTTTAGTAAAAGATTCTTCATCGCGCTTATAATCAGATTCACTATAAGCGACTACATTCATCGAATCTTTATCTTCATTTGATTTATCTGGCATCAAGTCACCTCCTCATCAACATCAGTACATTGTAGGTCTATGGTTTAATTTGCTCATCTTGGCTGCGTAATCTTGGATATTGAACCCTACGTTAGCCTTGTGAAGCAGCTCTCGTTCAAGTTGGCACTGAACCCAATAGTTGTAAGCAAGAGAACTGTAACGGTCTTTTCTCATACCAGAACGCTCTTTAATCTTGATGTTAGTGCCTTTAACTTCGTATTCGAGCTTGATAAGCTCATTTACGAGCAATGTTGTTTGAATATATGGCATCTTATATGGCAATTGCTCTTGCTCTGTCATTTTTGAAAACCCTGAGATTTTCTTCTTTAAGATATCTTCTGCATCGGGTTCTTCTGGAACTAGCAAATTTATTCTGCCAGTTTTAAATGCATTTCTCAAAAGAATACAGATCTCGTTGTTGAATGTTGCACTGCCCTTGATAGACCATATCTCTTTAGGAGCGCCATCAACTTTACACCGATCCGCCATAATATCATCGTTGCAGCACGAAAGAGCTGGATATAGTTCACCAGTTTCAGGATCTACGATATCTTGTACCAATTGATCATAAACTCCGATACCAGCACCCAATGTATCAACAACCAAATCGGTACATTTATAAGTTTTATATAATCTGCGAATAATAAGGGCTAATTCATTAGTATTCAACCCTTCGTGATTTTCCATATATACTATATTCGCAATATAGTTATTATCATTTGTAGGAATCGCACTATTAATAATGATAGAACTGGCATCGTTCTTATGTTTTTTAGAAGCCATAAGAGCAATGTCTACAGATAAAATCCTTCTTTCGTTCGGTACAAGATCTGGGATTTTATATGTTTTATTTTGTATCGAAGATGGCGGATATATTGCAGTTTTAAGTTTTCTTCTGGTTGATATGTCGCTAAGCTTAAAGAACGAACCATCAGTATCTCCGTAGAATAGGCTACCCATCTCCATAGACCATTTAACCTCGTCAAAGTCTTCTTCAGACATTTCATCTTGAACTGCCTCCTTTTGGAGAAGTCCTTCTTTAATAGATATCTGATATGGAAGACTACAAATAAAATATTTCTTATCTGGGTCTAGCAAGTTCGCAGTATATGCTTTTGCTTTTTCATAAGCCCAGTGGTCTACGTACCACGCCGAACTCATGTAGATCTCTTTATTTCGCTCAAGCATATGAGCGTACTTCGGATTATTGAGATAACCTGGCGTTCTTGGTGCCGTCAAGAATTTCTTTAAAACAGTGTCGATTGTATCTTTGTCTACCATACGGAATTCATCACAAACAAGAACGTTAGCTCTACCACCGCGCCCTGTGTCTGAGGCAGTGACAACTTTTATGTAAGATCCATTTTTAAAATTAATCACGGCATTGTTAATACCTACAGTGTGAAATGATATTTCGCGTTTTAAATTCTCCGAACCCCAGCCATGAAGTTTCATAAAGTCATCTTCAATTTTCAATAAAACTTCATTTGCCTGTGTTCTAGTAGAAGATGCCACGCATATCTTTGTTCCTGGGAACAATATGCATCGGCAAACGCAAAACAAAGCAGTCAAAAAAGTCTTACCTTGCGGTTGTTATTAACCATAGGCTTTTTATCCTATGCTCTGGAAGTTTCCTTCATTTTCATCGGCATGTCTTTTCATGCCCAGCCTAGCACATATTTTCACCTACGACTCTACGTTTAGGTGGAGAAGACTCGTGGAGATGTTATATTTATTCAATCTCTGTGCGTTACGGTGCAAATTAGCCTTACGCAATCTAATTTGTTACCTCGGTATTAGCATATAATGTTACCTACTTAGCCTTCACCGATTTTCCTCTCTTTAATTACCTGCTCATTTCTGAGCAGGAAGACCATTTTTATACAATAAGTATTTTTGATATTTTCTATCTAATTTTTGAACATTGACATCGTAATAAATTAAATCCAATAGCTTTTCTGCATTTGTACCATATAAATTCAATCTGTATTTTCTATCGTTCTCTTTATATACATTTGATTTTATTGAATATTCGGACAATTTATTTTTGATATACACAAGAACATCATCAAATGAAGACGTTATGTGGACGTAGAGATGATTGTTATTGCCTATATAAATACAACCATCTCCATCGATGTAGCCCCTTAGAAAATCTAAGAAGTAATCATCTAGCTCTGGGAAAACTTTATGATTTGTTTTATCTGGCACAACTCCATGAGAAATCAAGTCGGAGACTATATCTTTTGAATACACTCTAATTAAGGCAGTATCACTAATTGATTTTTCTGGATAGCCACAGATATATTTTTCTCTATGTCTGAATTTTATATCATGTGCATTTCCGAGTTCGCTGTTGAAATCCTCTAACAGTTTAACATCGTTCTCCTGCAATTCAATTGCCAACTCATACGTTCTTCTATCTGTATTGCATTGAATACTGCCGTCAGCAAATATAAAACCAAGCCAATACGCTTTGTTATTGGTATCTATGAACTTGAAATATCTTTTATCAAAATTCCTTAACTTAGTGTCGCAGTTATTGTTTATCCAACCTCTAACTTGCCTCTCGGTAAAGCCAAGTTCTTTTGCAATATCAGAGTATTTCATACTCGTATAATTGTTGGACATGTATTCAATATCGCTCTTACTAAAAATAGACCGATTTGATTTCTTGTATCCATTGTTGTTCAGCCAACCATTTATTTGTTGTGGCGTATACCCACCTAAGTTTTCTCCGATTTCTTTATATGTCATATGCTCATAATTTGATAGTATGTAATTTATCTGTTCGTCATTAAATAATTTTCTCATATCAACCTCTTTCGCTAAGGAAAGAGGTGGACGGTGGCTATCCGCCAAACCTCAATTAAATACGTTTACTTATCGTAATGCTTTCGACCTCGTGCTGCAATATACATAAAATAATAATTATGCATCATTGCATACAATAATATTTTCTGAAACAGCTTTAATTTCACATTTAGGTAATCAGCTACAAATCTCTGAGGATTGCTTCGATAGAAAGCAGTCCATGCAGCAACACCATCCATAATCCTAGCCGACTTCTCATTGGCTATCTCTTTTTCGGATTTCTTTCTCTTAGCCATTATGACTTCTCCTCTTCATCGGAGATGTCACTTCCGAAGAGGGCATCGAAGATAGCTTCGTTATCCTCTTCTTCGGCATACTCTGGCTTCTCAGCAGTATACTTAGCCATGAACCTATCATACAAATTAGACAGACCATTCTTAAGACCCATCATCTTAGCAAGATGCCCTCTAAAGAATGTATCCAGATAAAGTCCGATCTTGTCAACATCAGCCAATTCAGGATCGCAATCTGGAATCGGTCTTGTATTTTCCCATTTGTCGATGAGAGTGCCAAGCGTCTGAGAATCAGACATTGCCTCACCAGAGTTTTGCTTTGGCTGCAACTTCGCAGAATCAAGAAGCTTCTGGAACTGTATCGTCAAATCCTTCGTATCACCCTTGGCTCTGTTGGCTCTCTGCAACTCTAACTGGGTAAAGCAAATCTGCTTGAACAGCTCTTCTTGAGCCTTCGTATTGCACTCATGTCTGGCAGTCCAATCAGTGTATTGGCTATACAGATAAAGATAATCTTCTTTTTCAAAGCCTTCACCGAATATCTCTATTGCCTTGGCAATCTTATCGTTCGCCTTGATATCGCTCTCTGTAACCAGCATAGTAGGGGAGGAGTCTTTGCCACCCTCGACAATCTTCTCATTGATGGTACCATCATAACCCTTTTCCCTGTTTTGACTTAGATTGATTCGTTTAACATACAAACCAACCAACGGGGTGTCGATATATCTCCCAGACTTCTGATCGTTGACTGCCGCATCAAGCACTTTGTCGGCATAATACCAATCCATTAGCATACATATTCGTTCCATTGCTTTCCGCTCTGGATTTGTGTAACCTAGCGATTTATACTTCGTAGCATAATCGTAGCAAAGCTTGTCTAAGCATTCTTTGCAAATCGGTACTTTGCCAACAGCTCCGAACGCCTTGCTTTTAGTAGCATAAAAATTTTTCTTAAAATCAAGCTTCTCTCCACAGCAGAGACAAAACGTCTTTGTTGGCGGATTCTTAAGAAACTCCTTTTCCTTTGGCGGTCTGCCTCTGGTAGCCATAGGCATCACCTCTATAATTTCTTCAAACAAAAACAGCCCTCAACATTGAGAGCTACAATAAATCATTAGAACTTTACGTCATACAGGCAATCCAAGCCATCTTTAGTAACAACAGAGATTGTCTGCTCAGCCTTGTTTCGCAAACGCTTATCAAGGCAATAATCATCAGTAGACGATAACGAGCCAGACTGAATTACCTTAGTGTCATATACCGTAGACATTGCATTGGTATGCCTATGCCCAAGATACACAAGGGCGGGGCGAACACCGAACAGAAGCGTGAACTTCTGCACTACAGTCTTGGGATCGTCTCTATCGCCATGAGAAGCCATGACAATCTTATCTCTTACACTGAACATGGCAATGGTTTCTTCCATATCATTCTCAATGAACGCGATATTCTTGAAGTTTTGCAGCTTTGCGCTCAAATAGGGAAGAGCAAGCAAGTCTATGTTCTCACCACGAAGAGATTCTTCTTTGTTTGGTGAGATGCGTGAATGATTGCCTGGTACAACAAACACTTCAACTTTCTCAAAACGATAACTCAACTCTGCTAAGAATTGAGAAAGATAATCGGTAACTGTCAAGAATTGCTCGATAAGGTTCTGGTTGTTCTCGATTCTAAGAGTCGGATGAATGATGCCAGAGCAAAGTTCGCTCAAGATAACATATGCATTCTCAGAACCGTGACGGAGCTGAACTTCGAAGATCCTATCAAGATAGTGATTCAATCTATCACGTAGAACATCTTCGTTGAATTTATTGAAATAATTGTCAATCTCGATGCCAGCATGTAGGTCTGTCATAGAGATAACCAAATCGTTGTCAGACTTAATCACACCGTCAAACTTCTTAGACTCATCATAAGAGAGAGGATGGCAGTCATGTTCCGAGATACTTCTAAGAACCTGATCTTTGTAGCTTTCTCTACGAGCTTCCTCACGAATAAGACGGTTAAGCTCGGTACGCTCATCCCTGGTCTTAATCTGCTGCTTGGCAAGCTCTTGTCTCTGATACTCTAGCTCTTTAGCATATTCTTCATTCGTCAATTCCTTGAATACGCCAGCATCATAGTAACGCTTAGCCTGTTGATATGGCTTTCTGAACGCCGCTTCGGAATACGGCGTGTCCTCATTGCCAGTCTCCTTGTTGATAATATCAGCAATTTCTTCCCAACTCATATTGAGAACACCAGAGTCTTTGGATTGCCCAAGTCTCCAAATAAATTGCTCGACATTTTCTGATTCTAACTTGTGTAGATTCAAAGCTACACCTCCCGATGTTTCATAACTCGTTACATCTTCATACTCAGTGCGCGACGCACACAACAAGCGAAGCGCCCGACTCTCACAGACATCTTCCGTGCCATCAATCTTTCATATACTGCCGTTTGTTTTAGGTTTAAACTAGCTTCGCATGTCGCAGAAAAAGCGGGGATGCCCCGCTCGATCTTAAAGTTAACTCTGCATCTTATTTTTCTAAAACAAAGTGCTGCGGCTACCTAATCGTAACCGCAGCAATAGCAAAGAAAGGTGTAGAAAAATATGAATGCAAAGAAACCATATATAATCAGCGTTATGCTGGTTATACCGAAAATTAATTACTTACAAGCATCTGATTTTGCTGTAAGCTTCTCACCGTATTTGCGAGTGACGTTTGCTTTTGGCTTGATTTTCTTCTTGGTCATAATTGTCTCGCCAGTGAGATTGTTGCGCTTTTCCTTCTCGTCAAGAAAAGTGCTGTCAATGGAAATACCCTCAAACAGTCTAATGGTTACGTCTTTATCAGCGTCAGCTGATGAAAGAAGTTCAACCATCTGTTCTTCAAGAGCGTCAAGAACCTTCCTGATAAAGCTGTAACGAATGAATTCTGTTCTAGCGATACGCTTCATAATGTCGGATCTTGTATATACAATCTTTTCCTTTTCATTGTTCTCCATTGATTTATTCCTCCGTATCTGTGGTGGAATGGAGGTTCAAATCTTTCAAATTTTCTTAATTTGGATATGCCCTCCATATTATAAGATTTCACACTTCAACAAATAACCTTGTAACAAGGTCATTTCTAAAATCGCCAAAAATCGCATATAACCTTATTTATATGTCTTTTGTTATATAGTGGGGGTCTGTCCACGCAAGCGATTTCTGCGCTCTCTTTCCTTGATTCTCTTGTATTCTCGCCTATACTCATCGTGGCAACCTGGACATCTACAGGTCTTTGAGTCGTATATTCCTACCTCAAACCATAGTCCACAGTCAACACATTGAATATCTTTCGTTTGAGGTCTTAGATGGGATTCAAGGTTCTCAAGTATGATATCACCGTAACACAGCCACAGAGCCGTCTTGTTGTTGCTCTTCTTGATTCCGTATAGGAACTTTACCAATATATCGACAACATCATAGTTATTGTAACCATAAAGAGAGAGGGCGTATCTTACGTCACTGAAAATCTTGCGATGCTTAGCCACTGTCCTAAGATAAGAATCAGAGCTGTTGTCCTTGTCTGAACACAACATGCTGTCAAGAGCAAGATAGTATTCCTTGTTAAACTCACAATACTTCACGATAACAGGATCGGTTTCCTCTTTGATGATTTTACCCTTGTCCGTAAAAGCAACATCGAACTCGATATCGGGATTCTTCATCATCAAGGTATAATCGATTTCATCAAGACCAAGCTTACGGCAGTTGATTCTTGGGTTTGGGATGATTGCCTCAAGTTTATTTACGAAGCTTTCATTGGAGCCAAGCACCTGAGAATCCTTTTTGTCTTTTGCATACTTGAAAAAATGGGGGAGAGGGTCTTTTGTTAATTCATTGATTTTCTCGTCAATCTCATCTGGTCTTGTTGGCTTGTATAGAGTTTTCGCAAAATCTATAACGAAGTTGTTCTCCATACAAAGCAATCTAATTACATCAATTGCATCACATTGCTCCTCGTGCGTTCCATCAACAAACACATCGCTGTTCCAAATCTTCGAAATGTTGTTGCTATAGATACCGATATTCCCTCCAACAAACGCAGCATGAAGACCATCATAGATGGCGGCATTGTTGAGCGGACGCGGCTCAGCTTTCTTCATGTTGTAGTAGAGAGGGACGATATCGAATTTCTCAAGATTTCTTTCTGCAACTTCAATAAGCGTCTTGTCTGCAACGACAAGCGACTTATCTCCATCAACCAACCTGTATAGCTACAGGTCAGACTATATCATAACCATATCATTTCTGACTTAGGTTCTCGGCACTTCCAAATGAGGTGTCTCACCTCAAATGTACTCTACTCGGTTATTTATGTTTAACCATATCATTTTGACTTAGGTTAAACATTATCCTTTCGATAGTCGTTTGACATTTGTAAATTGAATCATTCTTTTTCAAAACTCAAGCCCTTATATGTTTTATTGTTTCTGATGGATTTATCTATCTGACTACGTATTCCTTCCAACGAACAATTTTGCGCATAATGTTTCTGTATATATTCGCAACATTTTACAATATAGTCAAATTCTTTTATAAACTCGCCATCTAAAAACATTTTTATTTTTCTGCATCTACCATTTCTCAAGCCTTTACGCCCTTGTTTTTCTTTTGCGTATTCCTTGTTATTCGAGTATATCTCATGCAGCTTTCTATTCCCGTAATTTGGATTATTGCTTCCATGATAATCTGGCATGTTACATTTGCTATACCTTACATTATCAATTCTTGATATCCATTCTAAATTATCAACATTTGAATTAGATCTATCGTAATCCTTATGATTCACCTCTGGTAAATTATCTGGGTTCGGTATATAAGCAAGTGCCACTAGTCTAGCAATTCTAACTGATCGCCATCCTTTATTCGGCACCTTTATAGAGCATATCGAATAACCATCTTTATTATATCTGGTATTCCTTAACTCACCATTCCAAATAACTTTCCCATCCCTGCTAACCTTTACGGGTGTTCCAAAATAATCTATTTCTTTGTATTCGTCCATTCTGCCTCCTCAGCAGAATGATTCAATTTACACTTTGCACAGGATTCCAAAATGGTTCCCTGTTAGCATGGCTCCTAGCTGTCATTTCCTACAGCTCCTATATGTAAGCCATACACCCCAGATGTCTGGGTTCACCGAGTTTTATATCCCTGTATTTCTACAGGGTTCGACATTTATGGTCATCGAATTGAAGAATCTTGCTTATCAAATCCTTACAGCTTGTATAAACCGCATCGGTAACGAACCATTCCCGAAGTTTCTTCTGTCGTTCCTTATACTCTCTGCAAGCGATATTCTTTCTGATTGCATGTTCCATGAAGAGGTGCGGCGATCTCAGGCAATCAAGCTTGTCATCCTTCCTGAACAACCAACAGAAGACCTCTCCATCGTCAAGCAACCCATTTGGATTCTCCTCTCCTAGAAACCAATGCTCGCACGCAGCATAGAAATCTGGGAGCAGGAAAGTGTATTTACCTCGCACATTCAGCTTGCCAGACTTGCATTTCTTGATGATGCTGTCCTTGATGCTTCTCAAATGAGATTTCGCATACTCGTCATTCAGCAAATCTGGATACAAATCGATTGATTCTTGAAAAGCAGTCTTGTTCGTGTTATACGGTGTTACACCAAACGCATCCTTGATATTCTTGACAGAAGAGCAGAGGTTCTTAAGCTTGCCAACGGACTGTCCAGATATCTCAGCAATCTCATCGTCTGTGATATCAGTCAAACTCTGCAACATCTGATAGTTGATTGTCGCGTCCTTTATCCTGTCTTCCTCAAGGTTCGTGTACCCAGCAGAGCAATTGTACTTCTTGTAGTTCTCCTTGTACTCATCCCATGAGTCATAGTATTTGTACATCTTGAACTGACTTTTGCAGAAGACAACCTGTATATCCTCTGCGATGATATCATGCTCTTTGCCGTAGATATCCTTCAGAACAGGAGAGCATCCGTGTTCCTCTATGAACTTGACGAAATCGAACACACCGAGCAATCCCTTCACCCAGGGGAGCCGAACCATCCTGTTCTTACCCATGCATGGAAGCATCATACCAGCACCATCTGTGTGGGTAATCGGCACATGCTTGTTTTGACGCTTGATGGAGTAGTCTGTCTCATCAACCAAATCGTATGTACCTAAAACATCAGTCTCGAAATCGTCAACCACAATCGTCTTGTCGATATCGAACTCTTCCCAAACATCTGTTGCGGAGTTAGCCAAAGCCATGTAAGCCAGATGCTTGTTCGGGTTGTTGCCGCCCTTTGCGTTGATCTTGTCGATTGTCAATCCGCACATCAACGACCTCTCGTACTTCTTCCACACGGACTCTCTCACGAACACGCACTTCTTTGTTCTGATCTGTCCAGCAGAAGAGGTGAAGTACACGTACTTCTCTCCCTCGAACATGAACCCATGGTAAATCAAGTCCTTGATGACATCGAAGTAGTATACCTGAATAACCATGAAGTCCTTGCAAAGCTCATCTTGCTCGGCTCCGATTGTCCTTGTGAAGTAGGAGTCAAAAACAGAGATGATGTTCTTATCGGCGATAGCCTCATCACGCAGCTCTCTGATATGATGTGTACCATTTGACCTTATGTTAGCCTCAACCTTGTTAGCCAAGAGAAGAAGAAGGTTGTCTTTTGCTTCCTTTGCCTTTTTGTTCTTCATGCGAACAATGTCCTTCTGCTTGGAGTACCTATGCCCAAGCTCGGTCATCATCTCTGCATCCTCGCCGTATCCAGAGAAGTCGAACTCGTTCTTCGCGACAGACTTCAAATCATCGTCTGAGACACCGTATTCGCGCAGCTTCTTCTTGATATCCCCAAGCCCCATGACGGTTCGCTTGACTCTGCCGTTCGACCCCTTGAAGGTGTAGCCGTTAACAAGCTGGTTTCTCTCGGATCTCAACCTATGGTTCTGCATGTGCAGGTTCTTTTCCTCGTTGCTGTAGAAATCAGCAGTGTCAAAGCAATAAATCTGAATTTGCTTGTCTAATGCCATACAATACCTTCCTTTCTTTTGCTATTCTTCGTTTTTTCATCGTTTTCTTCGCATCCATATTCGTTTTTCAAAGTACATAGGTTTCTTCGTGTATAACCTTATCAGTTAATAATAATATAAAAAATAACAGTTCTCAAATTAAAAATAAATTATTTACAATCGCCAATCATCGAACAGGTCATCGCCGTACTCCTTGTAGAACCATCCAGCGTAGTCGTAGAAGTTATCGCCTTCCTCAACATCGTCTACGCATGATATATACTCTCGATCGTCCGATGGTGGATAGAAATCCTTCTCAGTTAAAACATCGTTGACCATCTTTCTCTTGCTGTTCGCCATTCAATCACTTCCTCAGCGGCTCTAACTTGCCGCACTCGCTTTTGTCTTATTTGCTTTTTTGACCCTGCTTTGCACAATGAGCCTTTTCTTAGCAGATATCTCCAAACCATAATATGCGCTTCCAGATGCAAGAAGCATATCGCCGTCCCTCTTATACCAATTGCAGAACAATGTGCAATCCGTTCGCCATTCACCATCAAATCTGAGCCTTGGCATATGCTCGAAGTATATGATCTTCAAATCCTTAAGAAGATGAATGTACTTCGAGGCAACGTATTCGGTAAGCCCAACATCGATTGCAATGTCTTTGAAATATGCATTGCATGACTCAGGATACTTATCCCTTCTTTTGGTGATGTCGGAATCGCTTGCCTCATCATCTCCGATGCCGATTTCATCATAATGAAGCTCGTTCCTTCGCCTCGGTATGCTCAACCTGAGATATGCCAGTATCAGAAGCATCGCGTCCTTGTTGGGCGGTCTGCCTTTCTTGTCTTCTTCCGTATAAGACAGAACCTTGATTATCTCGTCAACATACAGGATGCCGAATCTTTCCTCGGAGCATTTATCGTTCAGAAAGTCGATGTTGAAGCTTGCATCGGTCTGCTCTGTGTTCTTCGGATCGCCATCAACATCAATGTAGCCAAGCCCCTCAAGATAGGACACCGTGGACGCTAGGGCATCGTTGCCGTATCCCTTCTTCCTGCTAGGCTTCCGTCCCATCCACTTCGACAACTCGTTCAATGTGAACGTCATGTCTCCGTATATTCCCCTCATCGATGCGAAGAACGAGTAAACAGAGATTCGTTTGTCATCATCTCCGCAATCAAGAATCAAACTCTCTGGCACCCTGATAAATGCCCTCTCTTTGCTGTCAAGCTTTCTTTCACCAACATATTCGACATCATTGCCCTTAAAACGCCTCAACTAAATCACCTGCCTAACGACCTGCATATGACATCATCGAATACAAATAAGATGATATCATATTGATCTTATATGTAAAGAGCATCTTCACCTCAACACATAACCCACACATATTCAAATGCAACCAATGCATTGAAAGCATAATAGAACGACCAATCGATAGCGTCAATGGCTGATTTTAATTTTGACACGCAAAACGTACCCAAAATTTTTAAAATGCGAATTATGGTTACAACATGCGTGTCAAAACTGCGGCGGTAATTATATATATAATAATATATAGTATATAAGGCGCAAGCGCCCCGACCGCGTGTACTCAGGAGGATACGTATCTAGACCGAGAGCGTATCTTGAGTGTAGCTGTATTTTGGGGTAGACGTTATATCTAGGATAAGTTTTATCCTGGGGTAGGTTTTATTTAGAGGTATATATTAACTTCGATTGCTAACGCAATCTCAGATATTAACTTCGTAAGCTTATGCTCGCTAACGCTCACACGCTTACGTTAGCTTCGTATTCTAACGAATACTCAGCGCTCAGGATATTATCTAGCTTCGCTAACGCTCAGCGTTTCCAGCTTCATATCTTCTTAGGTTAGATCGTTAAGCATCAGTTGCCAATCATCGCGTTCTGTTGCGATTACATTAGTTTTCACATTAGATTACATTACATTACATTAGATTAGATTACATTAGATTAGATTAGATTAGTTTTCACATTAGTTTCTATCAGTCAATTTCGATTGCTAATGCAATCATTTTTCGATTGCTAACGCTCAACTACTTCAAAGAATAGATACACAATGTCTTATTACATAGATATAACGTCTTATTGATCGCACCTATTATCTACATACGGTATAGCTCACAATATTCTCACCAGTATGGATACACATCAAACCCAATAGTTTTCTTTATCATCAGATATTGTCGAACTGGTATATGACCTGGGATTATATGTCTTTTAAAGCATACTGGCTCCTTGCTTGACACGGGCTTCCATACTGCATACGTTTCATTTATTTCATCAGCTTATGTTGTCACGATATTGTTATTATGTAGATAGTTCATCTCTATATTGTTGTTATGTAGTTGATATGTAGTCAATTAAATATAGTCTCTTTTCGGCTTGCTGCCTGGGTTTACGAGGTTTTCCTTGCTACCTGGGCTTTTTTGTTTTCGTTGGATTTATTCGTAGGTCATGTAGTAACTGTGTAGCTGTCATGTAGTCGTGTTTTCAGACAAGTTTTTAGGTGGGCGAGGGGTTGCTTGGATGGGTTTGAGCGGTGGTCTATGGGTTGAATCTTCGGTAGTGATTTAGGCGATATAGATGTTTTGGGTTAGGAGTGTTTAGGTGCGATTGATGGTTGGGTTGGTTTGGTGAACGGTTTGGATACGTGATCTGGATGTCTTGGGTATGGCTTGATTTTTAGGTTCGTTATACGTGTGTGAAACACGTGGTGGCGTTTGCCAAAATCAAATAGCGTTCAAAAGTTTTAAACAGGGGTAGGGTGCTACCTTATGCAGTTTTGTAACATTGAATTCTAATTCCTATAGGTTTACTAGGATATAAATTTTTCGAACATGTGTTCGTGTTTTTTTGGGACTCCTGGAACAAAAAAAATTTGGGGGTGTTACAAAAATTTTTTGTAATTGTGTTTCATTATAAGGGGCGGCGCTGGTTAATAAAGAACTACTTATAAAATATAATTATAAAATATAACTATTTTACTTATAAAATATAACTATAAAATATAATTATAAAATATAACTATCTACCTAAAACCGATACCCTAAACTCATAGCCTAACGCTATCATTCCACCAACCCATAGCCTACGCCTATCAATTCCCTATTCCATAGTCCTACACTATCAATTCTCAAACCTATAGCCTCACGCTATCAATTAACCAAACTAAACTATTCGCCCACGTTATCGAACTTATAACAAACTCAAATACCACGCTATAAGCCGCTCTAAGCCGTTCTAAGCCCCTATTTCCGATTCTAGGCAATAAGCACCCTACCTAACCCGTTATCGACCGTTACACGCCATAGTACCAGGTCAAACCCTATATTTAGGTTGTCTAACTATCCATTCATAGTCTATAGCTATCAATACCATACTGAATAACCTATTGATATATCCTTATAGCTATGGTATTCGCGCGTACTATAACGTATGGCACCTATTAGTTAACCATAGCTAACTTACTGTTATAGCCTGAACCTATAACCAACTATAAGCGTAGCCTATAGCTAGGATCCATAGTTAACCATGGTTAACTTATACAATGCGAACGCGCCAAACCATAGGGCGAACGCCTGAAACCTCGTTTAACGTGTCTAGAATCCATCCTAAGTCCATATAACGCTAAACGTGAACGCTTATAGCTTAAAGCACTAAACGCGCCTGAAACAGGCTTAGAACAGTCTTATATGCGATTGTGAAGAAACTGTGAACGAAAACAGTTTGGTACTAGACAACTAAAAACGAATGCGTAATATATAAAGCGTCCCAAGGGGGACGGGGCGAGCGCCGAACGATTGGAGGCTTTAGGCGCGAAGTCAATCGAATACATGCGAATACTACGCTTATATAGTGGTAGTCTGGTTTATTGCAAATCGCAATGAATCAGGAGGGACAACTATATAGGACGTATAGGCAAAAACTATAAAACTAGTTGGCGGTATCATTTGCCGTAAAACGTGGAGTAGTTAGTAACCGAAACCGCTCGCAACTTGACAATCGAATAAATGCGCACCTACCCGCGCGGTAGGGCATGGGATTCATTCTCTTACAACGTGGGCTATCTGCTAGGGCGTATAACCTAGTGGTTAGGATTTATCATGTTTGAAACTGTAACTTTCCACTTGAACGCAATGGATGTACGCGATGCTTGCATTAAGAATGATTGGTATAACGCGGGTTCATGCAAGGACTATAGCGTTTTGCTTGATTATGTTGATGAACATTTGAGCGAGTTTGACACAGCGTATATGCCTATCCTTATGGGCAAGCTTGAATATGTTGCTGAAAACATACGGAAACATACCGATTGGGACGAAAACGCCTATGATTGTACGGTTAGCGAATTTGAGGCGAACATTGCGTCTGTTTTGTTGGACGACTATGCACAATGGACGGTCGAATTGTTGTAGTGGAATAGGACGATAAGCGCAAGGGGCAACCCTTGCCACGTCCTAGCAGGTAGCCATAAAACGATTGATAGGGGATAAAATGAAACTCCGTAGTATGAGCGCCGAAGTAGAACACGTTTCTAACATTACGCTTGAGTTGGCAAACGGCGAAACTGTAGAGCTTGAGAACGCCTATGTTCTCTGGTCATACGCTAGCCGTGTTGCCGTGTACTGCAAAATGCGCGTTTACCTGTTGCCGCGATACGATTATTCCGTGACAACATGGAAGCACGTACATGCATTTATTCAGGACTATTGCCCTGGTGTGCGTGACTATGACGCAAAAACCATGCGTTACCATGCAAAACATGAGCTTAATAACGGTGAATACATGTTTGCAAACGGTATTGTCAACACGTACAGCGGCAAAGTGAGTGCGTACTAATGGAACAGTTTGTGGAACTATTCGGTATCATGCTTTTTGTTGGTATAGAATGCTTTCTACTAGGAACAGCATACGAACGCAAGAAGTATGAGAACAAACGCGATAGGCGCTAAACAAAGCGGATAGCCTACATTGTAGGGGAATGGATCTATGGATACTACGCAACTACTGCGTAGTTACGATAGCCTACATTGCAGGGCGCAAGATTGGACGGTGTACTATGATTGAATACAACGCCTATGAGTTCTGCGAGGGTTCCGAAGATTGGCAAGGTTTCGAAATGTCATATGAGGTTCATGTCAACGGCAAGGATCGCGGTAGGGCTGGTTTCGGCGGCTTGTTCATGTACAATGTAACGCCCGATGTTGTGCGCGTATATGCGTATGACGGTGACGAGGAACGTACTCTGATGAATTGGAACGAGAAAACACAAGGCAAAAGCATGGATTATGCTAATGATGACTTGTCGGGTTTCTCTGATGATTTTGTTCAAGAATTGCTATATGCTTGCTTTGAAAGCGATATTTGGTAAAACTACTATGTTGCGCCTTGCAACGTGGGCTATCTGTATAATCGGCTATCTGCCAGGGTGTAAACCTAGTAGAAAGGAATAGCAATGGTCGAGTTTGTTTTTTATGACGGCGAGTATCCCAATTTGTGCAGTGGAACCCTCATGCTCAGCATTGATGGGGAAACCGTTGAATTTCCCAAATACTGCATGCGTTCAGGCGGCTCCGTTTGGTTCGATGACGAGTGGAACGAGCATGTAGAGTGTGGGGAATGGTCTGTAGAGGTTCCCGAAAAGTATGCACATCTTCAAAAAGAAATCGAAGATTGTGTGAACTCTAATGTGCCGTGCGGCTGCTGTGGAGGTTGCATCTAATGGAAAAACTGATGCAGTTTATCGCCGACAATGGCGAAACCTATGGGGTCAATATGAGTATGGTTATGACCGTGCTCGCTCCCGAAGAAATGGAAAACCTGGGCAATCAAGGTGAAAAGGCAATGCATAATTTTTTCGCCGAAGAGTTCGATCGATTGTTTGACCAGGCATTTTCCTACTAACCATAAGAAGGACGATAAGCGCAAGGATCAACCCTTGCCACGTCCTAGCAGGTAGCCGAAACATTAGCTATTCTAGGGCGGTATAGAAATTTTCATACGGAAAATCTACTCGCAAGAGTTGCGAGAATCTTAGGAAGGTGTCTATCATGGAGCGCAAAGAAGCATTTGAGATTGTAGCAAGCTGGATCAAGACTTGCCACGTCCTAGCGGAAAATGATAGGTACGAAGCAATGGACGAACCTAGCGAGCGCGATATGTACATGCGCAGCGCTAAGGCGTGGGAGGAGCGAGAAGAAGCATTTGGAATAATTCTCGGTTTGGCGCGAGGATACGAGTATCATGAGGGCGAATAGGAATCACCAAACGGAAAATCTTTTCGTTAAGGTAGCAAGAATTTATTTGGAGCTGCTGTAATGGCAGCTCTTTTTTATTGTTGCTAGTCGGAAAATTTCTTTAACAATACTATTGACACAAGCAACCAACATGGTAATATATACCTATCAAAAGAAATCGTTGAACGGAGAAGCCATGAAGAACAAAGTACCAGCATACATCATTAAGGACTTGGAAAAACTTAACAAGCACTTGAACGCTGTAGCCGAACTTGCTGGTAACATAGAATCGTGGGTCGGAAAAAATACCAGCGAAGATGGTTTGGATTTTTTCTATGAAAATCATCTGGACATGCCATATGAATTTGATCTTGACTATACCAAAGCTGAATTGGAAAGAATCGTGGACAGAAAATCTGCTTGCTAGAGTAGCGAGATTAAATCGGAGCAGCCTAAATGCTGCTCTTTTTTGTTTGGTGTGTTGTATAGAAATACCCGAACGGAAAATAAATATACTATTATATACAACTCAACCGAACCAGTCAACTTGTGGAGACAATATGGACACACAACCATACAGAATTTGACGCATGGAAAATCTGCTGTATAATAACGAAAAGCATTTGAACTTAGCTCAAAGGAGAAACAATGCTTTGCAAGAATCAAATTGATAACTATAAGTTTCATAATTCTTTATCGGAAAATTCCAGGGCATACTTGCATTCTTGCATGGAGTATGCTAGCACAGAGGAAGATCAGATGATGATTCGCATTGCGGATTTTTGCTTGGCTAATCGCAGTCGTATGTTTTTCTGGTCGGATAATTATTTCTGGGTTGACCGTGGAGCGCCAATGGGTTACATCAACGTAAATATCAAGAATGATTCAAACGGAAAATCATTTAAGCGTAGAGTAGCATTAGGCAAGGAGCCTGAACGTACCATTATGAGCCTAGCACAAGGCTTTGCAGACTTGATGGAAGAGTTGCAATAGAAATATCTAGACGGAAAATTTTAGCGTCTTAGATAGGCTTAGAATAGCTTAGAGAATAAAGAGCAAGCAAGATAGAGAGGATATAGCATGGAAGATTTTTTGCTCAATACCATATTTAGTTGCACAATGTCAACTATCATTGGTGGGATCATTGGATTTGCTAAGGATAACATTGTAGAGATCGGAAAGACTGTCATTAGTAGCATTACTAAAATCAATCTGGGTTAACAGAAATTTTTAGACGGAAAATCTTTTCGTTAGAGTAGCGAGAATTTATTTGTATTCTCACTTGCATAGCCTGATCTTTCTGCTATACTAATTCCCAACGGAAAACAAACATAGCAGAAAGGCAGTAAGCATGAGCGTTTGGATTATTCTTACGGAGATCAACGGATACAAGAATATTTATGAGGTGTACGAGACGGAAGAAAAGGCACGTCAAGCAGCGGATAATATGCCTTGGCAATATGACAGGCATGAAGTATGGGTTTGCGAGTACCATGTATTGTAATTAGTTTGGAGTGGGTGCAATGCCCACTCTTTTTTTATGCGTGGAAAATTGTGTAGAAAATATGAAGTGGAAAATTTTAGGTAGACACAGACTAACAAAGTAGTATTATTAAATCATCGAAGGAACCGAACAGAAAGAAAAGGTGAGAACATTGGCTATCAAACGTGAGTACAAGACCAAGGAAGAATGCGTAGGTCTTTACATGGAAGAGGGATTCAATGAGTTTCCATCGTGGGTAGTGAGCGAGCAGCCAGATTTCTATGATAACTGGTCTTTCATGGCAGCTCTTGACGAGTATGAAGCCGAGGAAGAAGGTGAGGAATACGGACACACCAATGAGCCTATGTGGTCTACTTGGTTTATCCCTAACGACACTTGCATTAGGCGATTCATCGAAGAGAATCCCGAAAAGGTTATGGATTGTGGCTTCACTCTAATCTATGATTCTGACGAGGATTTGTTTGCTATTGGTGTAGATGGTTGTGGATACAGCTTTAGGGATACGCATTTCACACGTCTGTATGACGCAGAAGGTTTGCATTGGCACGATGAGCCAGAAGAGGAAGAAGAGAATTAGCCAACAACCAACCTGGGGAGCTGTAATGGCTCCCCATTTTTTATGTGATCGTATTTTTTATTACTTGTGAAGAAATTGTGGAGTGTCTAGGTTATCGATTGTATTAGCTGTATTCGTGGTATTATTTAACTGTTGAAAGACCTAAGAGAAAGGTTAAGACAATGACTAAGGACGAACTTGATAAGCTGATAGCAGATGGCAAGACGTTTGATGATCTTATCTATAATTTTGAGTTTTCCAATGACGAGATTGTTAGCCGAGATATTATTCTTGACTTTGCTATCAATCAGATTCAGAACGACAGACTGTTTCTTGCACGTCACGTTCTCGATGCGGTAGACAAGGAGTATGCAGATTTTTATTCCTATGACATGAGCATGGGTACACTTGAAACGCCAACCGCTATTACGAGCATCGAAGATTTGTACGATTTTGTAGATTAGGAGAATTACAATGAATGTTACCGAGCTTAACCGAGATCAGCTTATCGAATTGAAGCAGAGCTATCTTGATGTGCTTAATGAATCTGACGAGCATGAAGAGGTTGTGGGCGTTAGCTATAACGAGTTGGCGAACGCTGACGAGATTGTACCTGATGACGTTATCTTTGATTACTATGCTGACATTATCTTTAGCGAAGATGATTTCTTTTGTAGTGCAGCTTAGATGAAAAGTTAGATTAGAGCGGGTATCATTCCCGCTCTTTTCTTTTGTATGGATACTTGTGAAGAGATTGTGAAGTATCTAGGTTCTCGCTGGAATGCAGCTTGGCTGTAGTAATATATACCTATCAAAAGAAATGTTAAGGAGCAAAAGATGATTTCGGCAAAAGAAGCGAAAAAAATCGCACAAGATTCTAATAAGCATAATGGAATTGATTTTGATTTTATTGCTAGATTGAGTGGAATAATAGAAAAACAAGCAAAAAAAGGTTACTTTAACTTAAAGATTAAATTCTGTAAACCTTGCGATGGTGATGCTGTTCCTACTGTAATAGACTATCTTCTGTATCATGGATATAAAATAAGCTATGATACAAACACACAAAAATTTGATGTTAGCTGGGAATAAAAGGAGATTAAATTGCAGTTCGATTACAACGAAACTTATCAGCTCATGCGCAAGTTCCACGATCTTGGTAAGAATGAAGCTCTAATCATGGATTATCTTTTCAAGCAGAGTGTAGCAGAAGTAACCTATTCACAGCTTGCAAAAGCTATCGGGCAAAAGGATATGAGCAACGTAAGAAAAGCTATCCTTAACTTAGAGCAGATGGGACTGGTAAACATCTGCCGAAAGTATGAGGAAGAGGAAGCGCCTAAGAATTCTAATCCTATGATTGCTTGCTTTATCGTAGATGGCTGGATGGAAAGGCTGTTATACGGTACCTGGGATACATCTGAATGGGACTGTATCAGACGTTAAAGGTCACGTCTTAGAATTGACTACAGAGCCTAGAGAAAGGATTGAAGGTGGCACGTAAATACTATGCAGAAGAATGTCCATACGGTATCAGAACTTTGAGCGATTGCGATTCTTGCTTTGTATTTGAATCGCAGATGGAACGTGACAATTTTGTAAGCGAAGATGATATGCACCGATCTGCTATCAGTCGTGACAATGTACGTATGAGATATGATCTTAGCGCTGATGAATTTGAAAAGCCTGATTATGAATGGCATAATGCAGTAGACGGATACCCAGCGAAGGAACGGTATTGATGAAGTATAAAGAAACGGCAGATCAGTTTCAGTATTTTGCTGCTAGTACGCTAAACATTCCAGAAGAGGATATTAGAGCAGTACAAGGGGTATTGCGTATTCTCCCCGATGGTAAAGTAGGGGTTAATACAATCAGAAAAATGCTATCTTATATCTACCGAAAAGAAGTGATTAAGCAAGGCGATAATTGGTATGAGAAGTATTAGGGGAGGTAATTATACCTCCCTTTTTTGTGTAGAAACTGTGGAGTAATGTGTATCTGGTAATAGCATGGTCTGATGTTTGGTAATATATACCCATCGGAAGAACAAAAGAGAAAGGAACTCCCGATGCGTACCGAGACTGTTACATACAAGATCTATAAGTACAGCGAACTTTCCGATGATGCCAAGGCTAAGGCGTTTGAATGGTTCAAAAGCGTTCGTGCCGATGAGAACTATATCTTTACCGAGGATTGCGAAGATAGTCTGAAGCTTCGGTTCCCTAACAGCGAATTGCAGGTACAGTACAGTCTTAGTTATTCGCAGGGCGATGGTCTTAATATCTTTGGTAATCTGTACTTGCCTGATGTGTTGTCATATATTAAAGATAACTTCACGGAAGAAGAATTTTCTTACATTAAGCATATCGTAAACGAGTATGGCACTGGTGAGGGCTGTTGGTTTGGCGATCAGTATGTTAAGATGCAACGAAATACTCGTTACGCATATTGCATTGCTGCATGTAATGATTATGTAACTGCTATGCGAGATAATATCGTATGTGAAATCGAAATAGCCGAAGAGAGCGAACGTAAACCAGATACGATTATCAATGATGAATTGATTAACAGGTTTAATATGTACGTAGTCGAATACTTTACCAATCTTTGCAAAGAGTATGAAGAATGGGGATATGACTTCTTCTATCCCGAAGATGATGCGGAGTTTATCGAGCTGTGCGAAGCTAACGATTGGGAGTTTTATGAAGATGGTACTTTTTATTGCTAGTGTAGGAATTGTGGAGATTTATATTCTTAGCTGAACACGATTCCTTTAGTGGTAATGTGTAACTACAGAAAGAGAAAGGAAGAACAATGTCATTTCATATGATTACAAAATCCGAACAGCAAAGTAATGGTCTTGGTTGGCTTAAGGATATTTGTGATTATGATATTAAGAAGCGCAAGGATGATCTGCTTTACATCGTAGACGATCAGCATTGTACTGATTATCATAGGTGCAATAAGTCTGTTCTGTATAATGATATGACTGGGTATGAAGATTTGATTCAGCGTGAAGGTGAATTGAAAGACGATGAATTTTATGTAGTGCTGTATAACAAACCTGTTAAGGCTTATGGTTTTTGGGAACTTTGGGGAGCTGTTGACTTCGGTGTAACCAAAGAAGATATTATTCAAAATGTACTTGACAACAAGTATGCGGAAGGTGCCTACTACTTTACTGTAGGTCAAATGATGAAAACTACTTTGGATTATCAGAATGGTGTTTACAATGGGTAAAGCTGAATGGCAAAGCACTACGCAAAGTTGCTGCAATGAATGCCCAGTAATCAGCATGGAAACGTGCGACCAATGCCCTATTAAAATGTATGGAGACTTACTTGCTGCACGCTCTTTGTATGGTATTGGGTCTACAGAAGAAGAGAGCGTATCAAAGCTGTTCAACTCTACAATGAGCAGCAAAGAGAACATGGGTAGGCAGCTATGAATTTGCTAGATCTGTTTATGATACCTGGGTTAGACAATAGCAGTGAAATCAAACGTCTTAGAAAGGAATCTAAGGAGCGCATGAGAAAGCCTATATGGGTTTATAGGTATCCTTACAATAAGAAGCCTAAGAAGGCTGACAAAGGTAAATAATTAAGGTTGTAGTTATGTGCAAACATAAAAAACGATATGAAGAAATCTATTGTCGATATAAAAAGTATACTATTGACGAGGTGCGAAAACTATGGGAGTGGTCTAAGTCAGAATACGAAAAGACGGGTAAATACCCTGTTATCTTTATTGACGGAGATAAAAAAATCAAGACGAGTATGGGAAAGAAAACGTCCAGTAATTACCGATATGATAATTTCTTTTTACACGGCACAGATTGCGTGTCATGCGGTCTAAAAGGTCAATACTTCTGGCTTGAAAAAAATAATGATAATAGAACTAAGACGTGGCATTTTAATTTATATGGAGTTGACGAAAACGGGCGCGAGGTTCAAATGACAAAGGATCATATTATCCCTAAGAGTTGTGGCGGTAAAAATCATGTAGACAATTATCAACCGATGTGTTGCCGTTGCAACCTAGCGAAAGGCAATAAGCAATAACGCTATGGGCGTCCAGTTTTTGGACACCTTTTTATTTTTGTGGCAGAACTATACCGCTAATAGCATAGTTTTGCCATTTACTATCTCGCAAAACTATGCTATTAGCGGTATAGCTTTCTTAATCTGTTCCCCTAAACTATTCCGATAACGGTATAGTTTCTCCCGAAATTGTCTAAGAAAAATTTCCAAAATATAGTTGACAAGTAGTTGAATACCATATAATATGTAGGCATAGAGAAAAGCAACGGAACCTTAGAGAAAGGTACGACAATGGAAACCACGATGAACAACAAGGTAAAGACCTCTAGCACAGCACTTGGATGCTTTGTCTACGATGGTCTGTATGAAACCTACATTGGAGAGTTGATTGGTCTTGTGCCTTACGATCAGCGCGAGAAAGTCAATGATGAGATCGGTGAGTTGTATTGCGAGAAACTTTCCGAGTTCATGTATGACGTTTTGCCTAGTGACATTGATGATGAATTCGAGATTACCTATGTGGAAACTTTCCATCCACGTTATTACAACTATGAGACTGATTCTATCAATTTCGTCTTCAAGTATTCTAATGCTGTGAAAGATTGGATTCGTTCACAGGTTAAGCACAACGGATTCGATAAATTCTTGGCTGATAACTTCACTGATCGTGACGGCTTTCTTTCCCTTACTCCAAATAATCGCAAGGATTGGAGTAAGGGTTTTAATCGCAACGATTGGCGTTGCGTGTCTGCCGCTCTTTGGTATATTGCTGATAATGAAAGCAACGATGGTTACAAACTGGCTTTCAATGAGAATGTTTATTATCTTATCACTGAAAACTATGTGCCTTATGAGTACGCAGAACAATTCTCCAATGGCATGATTGGTGTTGTCACCAGTGAGTATGACGAGAAAAACGATTGTGAATACTTCGATGCATACTTGATTGATGTTGACGGTAGCATTGTTAACAACGTCAAGATGAATGACGAATGGAATGAACTCTACGGTAGCGCATTTGCGGCGTGGCAGTACAGCGATATTGTCAATGATCTTACTGATGGCTACAGCTATTGCGATAGTCAGTCTAAGCCTTGTAAGGTTCCTGAATTCAATAAGGCTGTAGCATAGTTTAGAGGGGAATATGGTTATGTATTCTGTTTCTATCTGTACTATCAGAGCAAAGTTTGTGGACTATCTTGTATTTGATACGCGTAAGAAAGCAACGAATTATCTTAAAGAACATGGGTTTGCATATGATAGCGTAGCTGATACAAGATATGCGAGCTATATTCCAGATGTTTGGTATAATTCTAATACAAAATGCGAAGCAACTATTTTGAGTTATTGTTGCTAACGGATAGAAAGTAAATTATCATGTTTTATGTAGAGATCATCGGTGAGATGTTCGAACCGATTAAATATATTGATTGCAAAACCCGCAAAGAAGCGTTAGACTATCTTAATACGCATGGTTTTGTTCGTAATACAGTGGGGGATGGGCGTTGCTACGAATACATTCCCGATATTTACTACAATGAGAGTACGGACAAAAGAGCAAAGATCTTTAGTGACAACAAATAACAACACGATGCGACCAGCAAAGCTGTGTTGCCTTTACAGAATGGCAGCTGCGTTCTCCTTTCGGTTTCTTTCCTTTCTCTATCTCATTTAGCAGCTGCCATACACAAGGAGTGGACTTCGGTTCACTCCTTTTTATTTAGAAACCTACTTGCCAACTACATTAGACTGATATATAATATGGAAAAGATATTGTGATTACCTCGGAGGTGTACGGAATGACCATTGAAACAGTTGGTAAGATCAAAGGCTATGTGTCTCCTGGCATGGCTGCAAATGATAGTTATAAGGCATATAATGCCGTCTATGAAGAGCGGTAGACATATGCTTGTATCTGGTGTTCCGTATTTAATCACTTTAATCATAATGACTGCTGCTGTTATTGGGGCAACCATTTTGGTTTCGAGGTTATAGATGAACAAACTATATACCTATTTCATCATCACTGTTGACGAAAGGGATCCTGACGGTGGAACGTATGCGGGAGAAGTTTCAAGAAGCAGAAGGATACCATGTTGTCGCTGATGGATATTACGTGAAGTACGTTTATATGCTGTATGATGTTGTCGAAGAAAGCAAGCTGCGCCATGTCGCAAAATGAAGGGAACCACTACCCCATGTCGCAAAATGAAAGGATTCATCATGTTCGGTAGGAAGAAAAAGTGCTGCTATTGCGGTGACAAGAAGAGCGATCTCTATGTCGGCTTCGTGAAAGATCGGCGAGGAAATATCGAGAAGATCATATGTTGCAAAACGTGTGCCGTGTTCCGAGGAATCAGGATTTATCAAAACGATAAATCACGGTAGCAATTGATGGTATGTATTCTAATCTATGTGCAAACATGATACAATGTATCTGAATATCATATCGGAAAGGGCTGTCGTGTATGTCACGAATAAAAACAAATGTGACCCAAGGCAAAAGAGCGATGCTCAACACTACTATAAGGCAAGAAACGCTAGACGATTTCAAGGCATACTGCAAAGAGCTTGGCTTTCCTATGAACATGATTTTGGAATCTTTCATGTCGCAGTTTGTAAACGGTGAGTTTGTATTGAAGATTGGAAAAGCTAACAAGTTGAACGTAGATGTTAGAGACGAATAGATAGATAGAATACGTATGTTGTTTTTTGACTGGCGCATGTTGTGTCAGTCTCTTTTTTATATGTAGAAATTGTGGTGCGACATACGCTCATGTTGTTAGTGTGGTATTATTCTCCTAAGAAATAAACAAGGTTAGATGCGATTGGAGATTTCAAAATGAATTGGGAAAACCTTGAAATATATCTGTTCTTATTGGTTCTGTTTGTTATCGCTATCGTGCTTTGCTAAGGAAGGAATGTATATGTATATTGTAAATCTTATGTGCGTATCATTCGGTTTGTCTATATCTGCTTTCGTCATGGCTCTTATTGCTATGGTAAAGACCATGAGAGTTAAAAGCAAAGTTGAGGATATTCGCTTTGATGTGTATCGGAGGAGGAACAAGCGATGATAGATATTTTTATCAAGATTGCTATTCCTATTGCGATTGCACTTATCATGTTCGATGCTGCTTTGTTGTTTAAGGTCGGCGCTAGTGGCGTTGAAACTGATAATGCGGAAAATGGCATTAGCGCCGAGGATAAGCCACTTGTTAGTGAAGACGATCAGAGGATGATTGACGAGTATGGCAGCGCGGGAATCGATGTTGGCGATGATAGGATTTTGATTATCACTAAGGACGATGATTACAATGAATAATAAATTAAAGGCTGTGTTATCTGTACTTATTTCTATAATTATAGTTACGGTTGTGCTAATAATATCAGCACAACATCCTATCATTTATCAATTGCTTGCGCTGATTGTTGTTATCTGTGTTATTTCATATGTTGTTTATGACGTATTATAGGAGTAATCATGCATGTTAAGACAATTTATACATGTGATCGCTGCGGAAAAGAATTCGAGGTGACCAATGGAATCTTTAGAGTATGTAAGCCTAAGAGATATCTTATGAATGTATTTCGTCCACGGTGTTTTTACGAAGATAGATATGATCTATGCGATGATTGCAAGGAGTCGTTTGAATCCTGGCTTTATAATCCCGAAGCTGATGCACACTCCAACAAATCAGATTTATCAGGTGAAGCCAAGGATATTTATGATGGTATGTTAAAGCGTCTTGGGAATGGCGATGAAGACCATGGTTTTGGGTCACTTTAATAAGTTTGACAATCGGAGCAGTTGCGACAGCAGCATTTCTGTACTTCACACAACAGGTTGCAGGTTGGCTTCTGTTCCCAGATGCAAAGGTTGTAGAGATGGCACTTAAAGCTATTGGGTAAGTAGGAAGAGTGAAGTATTTTGTCGAATAAATATCCACAATGCTTAAAGCGATCTTCAATGAGCTTGCGAGCATCAATGCAATGCTAGGATCGATTGTTTCTTTTATGAGAAAGCTGGACAACGATGGTGCTATGATGCTTAAAAATGCAATGAATAATCAAAATAGGGCGATTGATTTGTACGAAAAGGCAGCGAAGGAACATGAACAAGGTTAGCGACAAAGAGCGGCGAGAGATTGCTCAAAAGTTGCGGAGCTTAAACCCCAGCGACACATGCAAGCTATGCGATGATGATTTCATCGACCTTTTGAGTGAAACATTAGGCGTAGACACAGACCAATTGTGCTATGATGCGCAGCTTATTAAGCGCCTTGCCGACCTGATTGACCGTCCGATAGCTGCAAGGTATTTCGCAGCAACTATCGAAAATATATTGCATTGTGGCAACTGTAGTTATACTATTACTCGTAGTTACCGCTATTGTCCACAATGCGGAGTGGAGCTTAAGAAATGATTAGCGATGAAAAACGCAATGAAGTAGCAGATAAACTACGTGACATTGCAAAAGAAGAAGATATCGATGGTTATTCATATACAGAGTTGTGGGATAAGCTTATTGATATTATCTATGATGACCTTGAAAGCTATGAGAATGCTACTTGCGTAGATGATTTGAGTCTTCTTGCTGATCTGATTGACCGACCTGCGGTAAAACCTGTTTATCCATATGATGATATGCCTGATTATATTTTCTGTGGCGAATGCAACACTCAGATTTGGAATTCTGCAAATTATTGTCCGCAATGTGGAGTTAGATGTGTTCCATATGGTAAACCGTTTTTTGATGATGAAGACAGGAGAATCTATGAAACTATATGTGGCGATGTGTAACAATGGCGAAGAGTGGGAAGACAACTATGAGTATGTAGATGCAATTTTCTCCACATATGAAAAGGCTGTTGAGTATATCGAGAACAGTGGATTTGTCGAAGACAAACCATCTTGTTGGAAGCAAACATGGAGTATCCCCGAGCAAGAATGCGATTACTGGGGAAGCAATGAATACATGTTCGTTGATGAATTCGAGCTTGACAATCCCAATAAAGATGATATCATCTAAGAATCTTAGAAAGACAGTTGTTAAGGAGTTATAAGATGTCTAAGAAGTGTCCTCAAATTTGCGCTAACTGCAAGAACTTCAAGTCTTTTGATGTAGACTTTGATTACCCAGAGGATCTATGTGGTTCATGCAAGGCGAACGGTGGGGAAGTAATGTACGGTGACGATGAGAAGTGCGAGAACTACAGTCAGGTAAAGCACCCTCGTGTCACGAGCTTTAGTTATTAGTAGATGATATAAATGCCAGTTAAGAAGAAAGCCAATAGAGCTGTTATCAATACAACAGTTGACAAGAAGGTGTTGAAGTCATTCAGGGATAAATGCGATTACATTGGTTGCAACATGAACGTAGTATTGGAAGCTTTCATGCGACAATTCGCAACGGGAGAATTCACTATCCAGCTAGGCAAAACAAAGGGCTTTGAAGTCAAGCTAGATGAATAGATAATCGAGGGAGATAATATTCTCCCTCTTTTTTTGTTATATTAAACTTAGTCAAACTACTTGCCAGCTACATAAACGAGTGTTACAATTATTGTATAGAAAAGGACAGAAGCTAGAAAGGGTGTTCAACATGGCTGATTATGCTCCGCAAATTAACTATCAGTACAAGTCCAACGTCATCTCGTTCGAGGATCTTAAGAGCAAGAAGGATGAAGAGAACACTAAGGCAGCAGATGAGCCTAAACGTATCAGTTATACCGCTGGCAAGTCCACTGAGGTATATGCTTTCCGTACCGAAGAAGAGATCAAGGCTATGATCGATGTGTACGATAAGCATATTGATGAAGCTGCCAATGAAGATCAAAGACGTGTAGCATGTCGCAACAAGATGATGTTCGTTGTCGGTTTGAATATTGGTATTCGTGTAAGTGATTTGGCATCGTTGAAGTATTCTTTCTTCTTCGATAAGAAACCCAATGGAGAATATGCATTCAAGAAGTTCTATACTTTGCAGCCTAAGAAGCAACGCAAGAGCGGTAAGTTCGTTAAGCTGTTCTTCAATCAGACTGTTCGTGTTGCTATTGAAAACTACATTGCAGAGTATCCGTTTGAAAGTCTTGATGAATATCTATTCACTTCTAGAGAAGGAGACAACAAGCCATTGGAAACACGTTCTATTTGGCGCATTATCAAGCGTACCGCGAAGGAAGCTGGTATTAATAAGAACATTGGATCGCACAGCCTTCGCAAGACATGGGCTTATCGAGTTTGGAGCAGCGCCGAAGATAAGAATAAAGCTCTAGTTATGTTGATGCGCTGCTTTAATCATTCCTCTGCTGTTGTTACGATGCGCTACATTGGAATCATGGATGATGAAATCGAAAAAATGTATAATAGCGTTGAGCTAGGTCTTGATTATTTATAGAAGAAGATGAGCATTATAAGCAAAGTAATTAAATAAAGGTGACGGCTGTTTTTAGCAGCCGTTGCCATTTGTATTAATGTTATATGTTGTGTAATATTGACTTAGAATACTACAAGAAAGGGGCGCTCATGTGTGAACAATGATTTTGAGGGGTTTATAAAAACATTCGACTCTCCAAACACAGTAAGAGTAGTTAAGTCATTACAAGCAATAGGAGATTATGATTACTCTAATTGTACGCCGTTTGATATTGAGAATATAATCCTTAACCTAAAACCAAATAGTCCAAAAGCTATAACAACAATCATATATATCATGTCTTTATACGCTAAGTATCTTGGAAATAAAGACATGTTGTATATGATTGAGGACATTGATAGGAATGCTCTTTGGTTATTGGCAAAACCAAATGCAGCAAAGAAGTTCATATCCAATAAAGATTTCGAGAACGTCTATCATGAGATAGGGGTGCATGAGGAACATAACTCATTCTATATACAAACATTGTTCAGATGCTTGTATGAAGGAATCTATTGTGATGATATGAGCGTCATAAAGAATCTGAGGGCAAGCGATGTAAATGATAGCGTTGTCACTCTTAGAGATGATAATGGTAATGAGTATAATATAACTGTGTCAGATAGGCTTGCTGGTGATCTTGTGAAGCTAGGCGATGTCGATACATGGAGCAGGAACAACCGCTATGGCGTATGCAACATTGCAATAACTGGATTATATAAGGATAGTTGCTTTAAAGTTGAGAATAGAAAAGGAAGTTCGGAATACAGCTATAGGTTTTCTTATTATCGCATATTGAGGAACATAGCAAAGAATTATGTTGGATACAGTTTATTACCGTTGCAACTCTATGTGAGCGGCATAATGTATAGAATAGGGAAGATGTTGAAGCAGCATGATATTGCGATACAAGACGCTTTCTCAGACAATAATAGGGATAAGATTGTTAATACAATAATAACCAATGAACTTACCAGGTGCATGTGCGATACGCCAGTAAGAAACTTTAGGGAAATGGTTAAAGGACATTTAGAAGTATTTGATACTTTCTGAAAACTTGGAACTATTTACTATTTGAAAAACTTTATCGACTGGTGCTACATTAATAGTGTTGTCTGGTGTATATAAAAGTGTATATACACCTTCAATACTATTTTTGAGAGGTGACCTTCTATGTTTGACTATGAAAGATACGGCTTCAAATGCGGTGGGAAGTCAGAGCTTGGTAAGATTCTTGGAAATAAACTGAATCTTAAATCTGTTCATATAGATACATATATTGCAAGTCCATACATATTTTTATTGAGATCTGCTGAAAATAAAGTCACTGCTGCGATAGAGAATGATAGGGTAATCATCAGAAGAAACGACCGTAACAACACAACGATATCAAATATCCCGTTTGACGTTGTTGAAGATGTGAAGTTCAAGTTTATGGAAGACTGTAGGTTCCAGGCATTCTTCACTATATTCAATATCTGCTATCGTATTATCGCTGAGGTATGCTAGAAATTTTTCCGAATTGCCATTGACAACTTAAAAACTTATATGCAATAATGTTTCTTGTCAGGATAAATATGGTTATCGAAACGAACCAAAATCCTGGCAAGAGATCGTTGCAAGTATCTAGATAAGATGCTAGGATATATCTCATGAACCTTGACAACAGAATATTCAAAATATTTTGAGAAAAGTTCTTGACATGATAATCTGATCTGATAATATAGTTGATATCACGAAACAAAAGCAATCGACTTAAATGATTGAGAGGAAGCGGTTGTGAAGGTCTTGTGAGGCAGCTTGATAACTAAAAAGGTTATATGTTAAGATGTTTGAAGACAGTAAAGGTTATTGTTTGTAATTAGATTGCAGATTTGCTTCATAAGAACCTCCTTTAGTGGATAACAATCGAAATGTGGAATACTGATATCGAATAATAGGCAAACATCCACCGATAGGTTTAATCCAAAGGGTAAGCTCGCTCCTATGAAAACAACGAATACAAACGCAAAGATGCAATCTAATTACAGACAATAGCAAAGGTTATTGCATATGCAGAAGTTATTGATTTGGGGTAACTTTTGCATGGGCAGTAACCCGATAATGAGTGCTGTCCCCCCTGCCTAGTTTGGGTTAGTAATAAGGCTAGGCGTTGTGCATTGCAAATGGGTTTGATATCCGAAGCTACTAGTCAAGTTTGTGATGCATTGCCATTACGACAACATGGAAGCGAAGCTTGGTCGTATCTTTGCGGCGGTTTTAATATAACGACCCCTTGGTAGTTGGAGGTAAAACTACCACCGCTTATGAAGCGCATATTTGATGGTTGGTATGTGTTTCACAGGCGGTTGTGAATCGTCTGAATGCAGGGTTAGCTCAACGGTGGAGCAGAGATCTCAATCTTTGGTCGTGGGGTCAGCACCCACACCCTGCACCAAATGCGCCAGTAACTCAGGGGACAGAGTTCCGATCTTCTAAATCGGGGGTCGAGTGTTCAAATCACTCCTGGCGCTCCAATGCCTGATTAGTTTAATGGTAAAACAAATCACTTGTAATGGTTAGTCGAGCGTCCGATTCGTTCATCAGGCACCATTCTAACAATAACGCCGAGTACAGAATAAAGATTGCTTCGAAGCGCCTCTGTAATTGACATGCGAAACTTGAGAAGGGGAGGCTTGGCGTTATTTATATAATGAATTACATTAAGGAGTCTCAATGAAACTTATCGTCAAGGATCGTGGTATGGGTAAGACTATTGAGTTGATTCATGTTAGTGAAGCTACTGGCTATCCAATTGCGGCAAGCACAGAGATGCATAGACAGTGTATCATCGATAAAGCAAAAGAGCTTAAGTGTAATATTCCAGAACCCGTCTCAATTGAATATGCGAAATGCTATGAGCATGTTCTAGTGGATGAAATTACCATGGGTGGAATTCTATCGAAAGCTGTTAACGAGTATCTTGGAACCGATGTTGTTGCTTGCACTTGTTCGCCAGATTAAAAGGAATTGGTATGGTAACATTTGTTATCGGGATTATTGCACTTCTTATTGCGATCCCAGCTATCATCTTCGCTATTCGAATGAAGGTACCAGAGCTAGTTGAGACTGGTAAAGATGCGTGGGGTGATCCAAAAACGAACGAGAATGATGTTCGTAACGCAAGAGAGAATAAACGTTTTGCTACTATTGTTGCTTCAGCATTTTTTGCTTTTGCAATCCTCTTTGGTGCAATATCTTGTATCTACTCTCAGGATATTGGTGAGGTAAAGGTAATTCGTAACTTTGGCGGTTCTCTTGGTGGTGTTAGCACAGAAGCTGGTTTTCATGTAAAAGCTCCTTGGCAAGATATGATTACCTATGATGTGCGAAACAACATTCTATCTTTCATGGATGATAGTGAGAAAGATCAATTTGAAGGTGGTTCTGCAAATGGCTCTGCTGTAACTATCAACGACTCGTCAGGCACGTCTGCTACGATTGATATCCAAGTAAACTATTCTCTTGACCCAGAAGCAGCAGAGCGACTTTATGCTGACTATGGTACGCAGGAAAACTTTGTAAAGTCAATTTGCGCAGTCGATATCCGCGCCATTCCTCGTGAGGTAAGTGGAAAGTTCGATACTATCAGTATTCTTACTACTCGCGGTGATTTTACTTCGGCAGTACAGGAAGCATTGACTGACAAGTGGAAGGATTACGGTCTTGTTGTAGAGCAAGTTTCTATTCAGAATGTAGTGTATCCTCAGTCTATCATCGATAAGTATAGCGAAGCTACGGCAGCAGAGGTTGCTAAAGCGACCGCTGAAAACAACCAGAAGGTTGCCGAGGTAGAAGCACAAACTAAGGTAACTACCGCTAAGGGTGAAGCTGAAGCAAATGCAATCCTTGAGAAGTCTCTAACTGATAAGGTTATTCAGAAGCAGTATGTTGAAACCCTCAAGAGCATTGGTGAAAATGGAAATCTTGTGGTTGTTCCAGAAGGAAGCAGTCCAATCGTTTCAACTGGTAAGTAGTTGATGTAAAATATAATTGCCTTGGAGCCTTCGGGTGACCATGAAAGACAGCAGTTGCGACTGTGTGCTAGTAGCAGATGAGTCTGTGAAAGCTTAATGCGAAAGCGATTATGTGCTTATAAGTTATAACAGGAAAGAGTTAACGGTGAAGTTCTCTAACTTTGAAATGCGTATGTTCAATGAGGCTCATAAAGAAGCTAAGAAAGGAACATACAAGCAAGTTAAAGTTGGCTGTGTTATAACTTATAAACATAAGATTATCGGTAGGGGTCACAATCAAGATAAGACCCATCCTATGCAGAAGAAATACAATCGTTATCGAAATTTTAATAATACAGAAGGCGAGTTTGTTAAAGACTATGCTCATGCAGAAGTTATTGCAATAGGAGCTATTCCATATACAACTGGTATTGAAGTTGATTTTTCGAAAGCCAAAGTGTTTGTGTATCGCGTTTGTCCTGGCAAGCAATTTGGATACGGGAACTCAAAACCATGTCCAGCTTGCATGAATCTTATAAAGGACTTAGGCATAAAGAAAATCTATTATACTGACGATGATGGATATAATTATCTTCAATTGAATTAGGTATAACGTTGGTGCAGTCTTAGGATATGGCTGTTAAATGGCTAGTGAACACGTTATGAAGGTGCGTACCTCATAAACTAGGAAGCAGCAGCCAACGCAGAAAAATAGTTTGAAAGGAATGTATGTCTATGGAAACGAACAAGAACAAGAAGTATGGTTGTTGTGAATGCTGTGACGATTGTTATGATGGTCGCAGTAATATTCGTATTACAAGGGATTACATTTATGACATTCTCGACAAGTCAGAAATTATCGTGACCACAGTTTTCGATAAGTGTACTATTGTGTCATGCAAACTTCCAAGTGGTTTTGTGATTGTAGAATCATCTGCCTGTGTTGATCCGAACAACTATGATGAAGACTATGGTGCAGAGATTTGCATTGATAAGATTGTCGATAAGCTCTATGAACTTGAAGGCTATCTACTTCAAGAAGCTCTTAGTCTGAATAGCTATGACGAAGACGAAGATGATCTATCAGGTGATTACGAACGTGTAAACTATGATTACGAAGCTAAGTACCATGACTTCGACCCTATGGATGACTTTGATGATTTCTATGAAATCTATGCTGGATATATTCGCAAGTAACTAGGAGTCTATATGGGTATTTATCTAGATGAAGCTGCTACCACTAAGCCAAGCCCAGAAGTAATCAGCGCTATGATGCCGTATCTATCTGAGAAATGGCATAACCCTTCTTCGCTATACAGCTGGGCTTCTGATGTCTCTAAGGATATTTCAAAGGCGCGTAAGACTGTTGCTGATTTTATCAATGCAGAAGAAGATGAAGTGTTCTTTACATCTGGTGGTAGTGAAAGCAACTGTTGGGCTATTCAAGGTTTCGTAACACATCGTTCTGCAATCGAGGAACTACCTTGCATCATCACTACAAACATCGAGCATCATTCTATTATGGAATGCACTGCAATGATGAATATGCTGCCATGTCTTGTTTGGTATGTTGGTGTTGATGAGTATGGCAACGTTGATATCGAAGAGCTAGAAGAAGCTCTTAAGTGCATGACTAAAGAGACTAAACCTAGTAATGTTCTAGTGTCTATTGGAATGGCAAACAATGAGATCGGCACTATTCAAGATATCAAGAAGCTTTCTGAGATCATTCATTCATATGGCGCAATCTTCCATACTGATGCAGTGCAAGCTTTCGGGCATATTCCAATTGACGTAGAGGATATGGGTATCGATATACTTAGTGCAAGTGGGCATAAGATTGGAGCGCCAAAAGGTATTGGCATTCTTTACAAGCGCAACGGTACTGAAATCAACCCTCTTATCTATGGTAGTCAGATGGATGGTATGCGTGGTGGAACCGAGAATGTTCCTTATATCATCGGTATGGCTAAGGCTGTTGAGCTTATTGAGCGATATGCAAAGCCTGATATGTGTCAGAGAATTGCATACACACGAGATTATTTTATTGACAAACTAGAGAGCATCGGTTGCAAGCTCAATGGTTCTCGTGAGAATAGGTTGCCCAACAACATCAATGTGACTTTACCGCATGGTCTTAACGGCGAGTCTATGCTGTACTGCATGGATTTATGTGATGTGTATATCAGTACGGGAAGTGCTTGCAATTCTAAGTCTATCGAGCCGTCACCTGTATTGAGTGCAATTGGCTTAGGCGATGATGCTTACAATTCTATTCGCATCACTTTCCCTGTTGGCATCACAAAGGAAGAGATTGATGAGGTTGTGAGCGAAATGGATAGGCAGATTAAGATTCTTGTAAACAACTAAGGATATATGCTAAGAAAGGTAAAATCATATGCTTATTAACGGTGAACGAGCGCTGGCTTATACTGTGACGATTGATAGTATCACGCCAATCGAAGGCGCAGACAATATTGAGCTTGCTCATGTAGGTGGCTGGTGTGTAATTATTCGCAAGCAGGAGTATAAGCCTGGTGATATGGCGGTCTTCTGTGAGATTGATTCCAAGCTGCCAGAGAAAGAATGGTCTGAGTTCTTGCGTCCTAAGAAGTTCAAGGTGAAAACCTATCGACTTGGTAAGTTTAAAGTTATCAGCCAAGGATTGCTCCTACCTATGAGTATTCTTCCAGAAGGTAATTATGAGATTCACACTGATGTAACCAAGACACTTGGCATTACATACTCAGTCGTAGAAGACAATGTACGTAAAGCTAAGACCAATCCGAATGCAAAGTACGACAACATGTGCGCACGAAACAAGAAGTTATCTCAGAAGCGTTGGTGGAAGTGGTTGATGAAACGTCTGTGGGGTCGCAAGCTGCTGTTTGCTTTCTTTGGTAGCAAGAAAGATAACCCAAAGAAGTTTCCTGAGTGGATTAAGAAGACCGATGAAGATCGCATTGAAAATTGCATGTGGATGCTCGACAACAAAGATCCGTTTGTATGTAGCGAAAAATTGGACGGCACCTCGTCTACGTTCTTTATTGACTATGCAAAGTCGAAGCGTAAGCCAGAGTTCGGCGTATGTTCCCGCAATGTGCGTCAGGTAGATATGAATCAAGATACATACTTTGATTGCGAGAATGTCTACTGGGAGATGGCTTTTAAGTACAATATTGAGGATGCGCTGAAGAGCATCGCCAAGGAGTATAATGTAGACCGTGTTGTTCTTCAAGGCGAGACTTACGGCGAAAAGGTTCAAGGCAATCCATACAAGTTAGATGAACGCAGGTTTGCTGCATTTAATCTAGTTTTCAATGGTGAGCGACTTGGCTCTCTCGAAGCAAAGAACATCCTTGATAAGTATGATATTCCATTTGTGCCTATCATTGATGAGAATTATATCTTGCCAGATCGTGAAGGTTTTGAGGAGTTCAAGAAGTCTGCTGATGGCATGAGTACAATCAATAAACAGACTAGGCGAGAAGGCTTTGTTTATCGTAGTCAGGACGGCAAGCAATCGTTCAAGTCTATCAGTCGTAAGTTTCTCTTAAAGAAGAAGGAGTAAATAGTGAACAGCACGAAGCCAGTGCTGACGATGATGGTAGGCTTGCCTGGAAGCGGCAAGTCTACCTATTCATATCAGTTGGCAAAAGAAACCAACGCTACTGTATTTAGCTCTGATGAATTACGTAAAGAAATGTTTGGAGACATCAACGACCAGGCTCATAATGTTGAGGTGTTTAACGAACTTCATAAGCGAATTAAGAACTGTTTAAAGTCTGGCGGCAATGCTATTTATGATGCATGTAATATCTCTAGTAAAAGACGCAGGGCGTTTTTGCAAGAGTTAAATAAAATTGATTGCGTCAAGGAATGTATTGTTATAGCAACGCAATTTTTGAAATGCATTTATTATAACAATAAGAGAAATAGAAAAGTACCGACTTATACAATACATAGAATGCGTGAGCAATGGAATACTCCTTATTGGTTTGAAGGATGGGATAAAATAGACGTACATTATTGTGACAATATTATATTTGAAAATCCACTTACGTTTATGCTGGCATATGCTTCATTCAATCAAGATAATTCACATCATACGTTGTCACTTGGAGAACATTGCTTTAAGACCGCTAGTTATATAGAAAAGGGAAGCCACCCTTATGCAGTAAGCTCACTGTTGAGTTTGATTATCGCGGCATGTATTCACGATTGTGGCAAACCATACGTTAAAAATTTTAAAAATGCCAATGGAAAACCAACAGATGAGGCGCATTACTATAGACATGAAAATGTTGGAGCATATGAAGCCTTGTTCTTTGATTGTCCAGTCGAAAACGATGGACTGCATTCAATAAGAGCCAATATACTTGACGTTTCTGTTTTGGTAAATCTACATATGCAGTCATATTATTGGGAACGTGAGCAAGGTCACAACAAAGAAAGATTGTGTAACAAATACAGAAAATTGTGGGGAGATACGTTATATGACGAAGTGATGAAATTACATGAAGCAGATAAAGCGGCGCATTAAGGAGGAATGACTATGCTGCGAGTATGGGATACAAAGAAGAAGAAGTGGTGTGACCCAGATGGTTTCTACCTGTCATGCTATGAGGATTTATACACGTATTCTGAAAAGCGGTTCGGCAGTAAGCTGAAGCGTGTTCGTGATGATGAACGATATGTTTACCACAGGTCTTTGGGTATGCATGACGAGACTGGAACCGAGGTGTATGAAGGAGATATTCTTGGCGGTGTTAAGGATGATGGTAAGGTCTGCTATATGACAGTAGCCTATGTTCCATCACATGCACAGTTTGTTTTGTTTGATGAAGATGATAAGCCTGAGAACATGGACGGTACATATTATCTTATTGAAGATGATTTTATTGAAGAACTGAAGATTGTAGGCAATGTTTTCGAAGGTATCAAGGAAGAGATTGAAGCACCTGAAATCGTAGAGGAACCCGAAGAGGTTGTTGCCGATGATGTTGCTTCTGTTGGAACAGATGATGTTGAAGTTGTAGAAGCAGAAGTGATTGAGGAAAGCGAATTAAAAGAATAATAGCAAGGGAGAGTTGTGGATGTCTTATGTGATAATTACACTACTCGTAATTCTTGGGATTACATCTGTTGCCTTATGTTATGCTTGTTACGTTGTATCTAGACGTTGTTCTAGAGAAGAAGAAAAGCTGGAACGTTATGAGAATGACGATTCAGGAAATGTTTGAAGAAAGGTAAGACGATGATTCAAGTTAGGCAAGGAGTCTTTGAGACTAATTCATCTAGTACCCACTCGATTTGCATTCCAAAGAAGTGTGATAAGATCATCAATCATGTCGATTTCCGTATTGGCGAATATGGATGGGAGAATGACGAAGCTGATCCAGCATCGTATTTGTATACTGGCATTCTGTATGCATACAAAAAGGATGAAGCTCAAGAGCTTATTAATGATATTGCCAACTTCCTTGTCAACAATGATATTAGCTTTACTTTTGAAAAACCTAAGTATGACGAATACAATCGTCTTTCGTATGAACAAGGTTATATTGACCATGGGTATGAGCTATGTGAGTTTATTGAATATATTTTAAATGACGGAGAGGCGTTTCTGCGTTATTTGTCTGGTGGTATTGTGTATACTGGCAACGATAATCAAGATCCGCAACCGAGCGGTTGTGATATTTGTGATGAGGATTATTACGATTACGATCTTGATAAGTATGTTCCGAACCCATACCACGACATTGAGAACTATGAATATTTTTATAAGGGAAACTAACTAGGAGAATGCTATGCTACAAGTACGTCAAGGTGTTTTTGAAACGAATTCTAGTTCAACCCATTCAATTACAATTGTTCCGCAATCTGAGTTCAATGAATGGAAAAACGGGGACACTTACTTTAATGATGGATGGTGGTATAATAGCATCGATCCAATTAAGGACAATACATTTATTACAAAAGACGAAGCTATTTCGCTTGTAATGACGAGTGATTATCTTCCTGAGAGTAATCCATATGAAATGTCAGAAGAAGAACTTGACGAGTTGTTCGCTGATGAATATAGTATTTATTCGTATGAGAAGTTTTTGTATGATAGCTATCTTGAAAGCTATGTAAAACACTGCACTACGGAACACGGTGACAATATTGTTGCCTTTGGACAATACGGACATGATTGATGGGAGATAAGATGAAAACCCTTGGTAAGTACAAGAACGGAAATTACCGTGTGGCGATGCTGGTTGACGGTTCCAAGATTCGTTACAATGATCTTGATTTCTTTGAGCCAGAAAAACCAGAATCGATTGATCTTAAGATTACTAACCGTTGCTTTAGAGGCTGTAGTTTTTGCCACGAGAATTCAACCTGCGATGGCAAGCATGGAGACATTCTTAATCTTCCGTTCTTAGATACCATGTTGCCATATAGCGAAATTGCAATTGGCGGTGGGAACGTACTTCTTCATCCAGACTTGATTCCGTTTCTTGAAGGTCTTAAAGAACGTAAGCTCATTGCAAATATGACCGTCCATCAAAACGACTTCATGGCTAACAGTGATTTTCTTAAGTATCTTGTTGAAGATAAGTTGATTTATGGGCTTGGTGTTTCTCTTAATTATGTAGACGATGAATTCATCGAGGTTATCAAAGAGTTTCCCAATGCGGTAATTCACGTTATCAATGGCGTTGTATCAGTATCTGAGCTAGAGAGCCTTGCAAATAACAACCTTAAGATTCTTATTCTTGGATACAAAGAATTTAGGCGTGGCAAGGATCTATATAATATTATCGGAGATGATATCGAACACGATAAGTCTGAACTATATGAAGCGTTGCCAACGATTGTCAGCAATGGTTGGTTCGACTGCGTGAGCTTCGATAATCTAGCAATCAAGCAGCTTGATCCTAAGCGTTTTATGAGTGAAGATAAATGGAAGTCTTTTTATATGGGAGACGATGGCGCATTTACTATGTATATCGATGCTGTTGAAAGAAAGTTTGCCAAGAGTTCTGTATCTACAGAACGTTGGGAGATTACAGATGGTATTAAGGAAATGTTTAACAAGGTGAGGAGTGTTGCTTAATGGAAGTATGTAAAATTTTTCTTAGTGGTGGAATGAGTGGTCTTACCCAGAAGCAGCAATGGGCTTGGCGAAAAGAAGTTGAGAAGGAGCTGACTGAGTTCAGGTATGGAACTAGGGTGAAGCCAGAGTTCTTTAATCCATGCTTGTACTACAATGTAGATGAGGATTATCACAAGACCGAGAATGAACATTTCGAGTTTGATACCTATAATCTACGCAGATCTGATTTGGTTATTGTGAACTTCAATGCTCCTAATTCTATTGGCTCAGCAATGGAGCTGATGTTGGCGAAAGAGCTGCACATTCCTATCATTGGTCTTAATGAGAACAAGCGTAAGCTTCACCCGTGGTTAGAGGTATGCTGCAATCGTATCTGCGATGATATAGAAGAACTCGTAGATCATGTGGCTGCTTGCTATTTGAATTAATATAGAAAGGATATTGCTATGCGAATTGGTAAGCTTCAGGTTACTACTGAATTCGAATCTGATGAAAGTGTATTTGAGAGTATCAAGTCATACAATATTATTGAAGTAGACGCTGGTACTACTAGTCTGATTGGTGTGTCTCCTGTCGATGACCCCACTAAGGATATTGTCTGGAAGTATGGCTTCAATATCAACGATGAGTATTATCTTGACAAGGTGTTTAATGTTATGGGAAAGAATACATATGATTGGGTAGAGCCTATGCATGGGACTGATGAAGATATTTATTCTTAATTTGCTGTTTGCAACAGTTTGAATATAGTGTATAATCTTATTGCTAATAAGGTTATATGTTGAAGGAGAAACCATTTGATAGTTTAAGTATGAATGTAAAAATGAACTAAATGATCTAATTACGGAGGTATGGTAAATGGCAAATGAAAAGAATGTGATTACAAAGTCTGACTGGGTTTCCAACTTTACCCTCATTGGTGAAGCAAAGGTTAATGATTACACCTTTAAGATTGATGAGCATAGCAACAAGTCATCCTGGATTTACAATTCTATGAATCTCGGCATTGACTGCGGTGAGAAGTTCGGGACAGTTTTCGCCGATCTCATGGGGGGTTATAGCGAAGACCGAGAGAACATCATCTACGTACATGGCAAGGATGAAAATGGTAACAATGACTTTGGGCAGACTTTCACGGTAGATTGGGAAGATCGCCTAAATGATGAAGTGCTTGAGTCAGTAGGTGATTTGTGTTTTATCACCGTTGGTCTTGAGAAGACTACTACTGGCAAGACATACTATAAGAACTTCCTTAGCGCATATGATGCAATTGCATATGCTCAGGAACATCTCGAAGATGGCATGGTAGTCAACGTCCGTGGTCGCTTGCAGTACAGTATTTACAATGATAATGTTCAGGTACGCAAGACAATCCAGAGCATTGTACTGAGCAATGTTGATGATTCTTCCAAGTATGTTGCCCGATTCACACAGTCTGTTCTTCTCGACAAGGATTCTGCGAGCTTGAAGGACGTTGACAAGGACAAGGGTGTTATGTATGTGAATGCTCGTGTTCTTGATTATCTCAAAGAACTGAATGGCGTTGAGATTAGGGGTCAATATCCTTACAATGTCACCTTTGAATTCCCCATGGATCTGACTAAGCCTGATACTTGCAAGAAGATTTATGAGAAGCTGTTCAAGGTTAAGAAGAATGTTCGTCAAGTAACATTTGAAGGTGAGTTTGTTGAGGGTGGCGCTGTAGTTCAAACATCCTGGGAGGACGTACCCGATGACATCAAGGATCTTGTTGAGATTGGCGTTTACAGCAAGGAGGAGGCACTTCAGAAGTGCAGCGCAAATGGCTCTCGTGAGCGCCGTATGCTGTTGAAGAAGCCTCATATTAAATTGGTAGGCGATGATAAGACTCCTGTTGTCCAGGTGTTTGATGATAAGTACACTGAAGATGAGCTTATCATTGATACTGGTGCTGCTGAGGATGATGAAGAGGAGCTGCCTTTTGATGAGGATAAGTCTTCTAATGAATCCTCTGATGACGATTCGATGTCCTGGTTAGATGAACTCTAGTATTTAATTACTAAAGTTATATGCTGAGTGGGAGGGCTGATTCTCTCCCACTCTATTAAAAGAAAGAGTAAATCACAAGAAGCATACGAAAAAGCAATTACGAAAGGTGATTAAGCATGGCATTTGGAAAGCGTAATAGCGTAAACCTAGATATTCTTAGCTATAATATTATGTTGCTAGGAGAATCTGGCGCAGGTAAGACCTCATTGATTAACGATGTGTGTACTAAGTATACTGGCGATCCAAAATCAGTATTGTTCCTAGAAATCGGACAGGAGCGAGGAGCTGACGCGATTGATGGAATCAACTACATGAATTGTCCAGAATGGGACATGGATTATGATGAATTAGACAATGCTGCTGGGTTTGCAGACGTATGTGAGGATATTATTGAAAACAAAGTAAGTGAATATCCAGAACTTCGCGCTGTTGTTTGGGACACGCTGGATCAATTGATTAATTGCGCTGAAAATAAAGTAATTTCGATGTGGAATCGTGAATGCCGCACATCTGGACACCCAGAAAAGTGTGCTAAGACAATTAACGGCTGCTATTCTGGTTACGGTCGTGGTGAAAGGAAAGCGATTGAGCTTATGCTTGATATGATGGCTCGTTTGCGCCGCGTTGGAGTAGCAACGATTATTGTTGGACACGTAAAGCAGAAGCAAATTGAAGACGCGCTTAGCGGACAGACTTATCAGATTCTTACCTCCGACCAGCAACAAAACTATTTCAATGCTGTAAAGAAAAATCTTCATTTCCTTGGTCTTCTTTACTATGACCGTCATATTATTGCTGAGAAGACTGGCAAAAAGGAGTTCAATTCTAAAAAAGATGAAACTGTTAATCGTGTCGCAGATGAAACACGCCGCATTCGCTTCCGTGATGATGGTGCGGTAGTAGATTGCAAGTCTCGTTTTGCCAATATTGTTCCCGAGATTGACTATGATGCAGACCAGTTTATTCAAGCTATTACAGATGCTATCAAGGCAGAACAATCTAAGTCTGGTGTGTCCCTAGAGGATGCTAAGAAACAACAGAAAAAACAAGAGAAGGAACTTGAGAAGCGAGTAGCAGAGCAAGAGAAGGCTGCTAAGTCTAAGGCTGCGGTAGATGAAGTGACCTCAGAGATCGTAAATTTCTTCACTGAGAACAAGTCTGAGATCGACAAAATCAAACCAGTGATGGCTGAGATCAAGAAGCGTGGATATGCTAAGCCCACTGAGATTTCCGATATCGAGGATGCAAAGGCTATTCTCGCTCTTACTCTTCAGTAAAACAACAAGTGTCAAAGAAAGGTATACATATGAAAGAACCAATTGAATCTATGGAGTATCGTTACAACTGTATGGCTCAGAACGGTAAGAACGAGTGGGGACATGGCATCATGCGTAAGCTCTACTATAAGATTATCCAGGCTAAGGAAGCTGCCGACCGCTCTTAATTAGAGAGCATAAGTTTAAAAGACTACCCGTGGTTGAAATATACTGCGGGTAGACGTGTAGATAAAGGAGGTTTGATCGTGGGCAAGACATCTAGAAAGCGCATGACAAAAGAAGAGCGAGAAGCTTGGGATAGTTTATATGAGTATGTACGCACAAAGGTAATGCGATACGATTCAAACCAAGCTTTGCCAAGTCAAATGGTTCTTCGCCTTAAGGGTATGTTAAACGGCAAGTTCATGGCTAACGGCTCTACCAAGGATATGGCTGACTATTCTTATGATGTTGTGCTTAATACGTTCAAGTATTCTATGCCAGACATTCAACGCGCATTGGGGAGTGTGAGTTTCAGAGATGAATCACATAAGTTCAACTATATTATGAAGATTGTAGAAGGCAATCTGAATGATGTGTATATGAGGATGAAGAGTGCTGAGAGGGCTAAGGAGGAAATATTGCGAGATGACTCTTGTAGCGTTCCGCATAAAGCAGTAGAATATAAACCCAAGAAAAAGAACAAAGATAAGTTCTCTGATTTATGGTAGACAAGGTGATGCTTAGATGGCAGAAAAGAATATTAAACTGACACCGTTTGAACAGCAGCAGCGAGATTCTGCTAAGAAAGTATTGGAGTACAAACTTGGCTCAGAAGCATCTGTCGTATCTATGATATATAAGAAACCAGATTTGCTTACTGAAACAAATCTCACACTTGCTGACTTCCATAATAATGTCTGGCGAATTTACTTTGAGGTCGCAAGAGCTTTAATTCTTGATGAAAAAAAGGTTGCACTATCTGAGATTGATGTTGGTCTTTATCTTGATAAGCATCCTAAGTTGGCTGAAAAGTATGATGAGTATGGTGGATATCAAACAGTCGAAGATGCTGGTGCATATGTAGATACGCAGAATTTTTATGGCTATGTATCTGATCTACGAAAATGGAATGTAGTAATCAAACTTATCAAGCGTGGTTTTCCGTGTGATAAGGAACGTATTAGTGAGCTTGCCGATATGACGGCAGAAGATGTTTACAATGAATATACCGTATACTTAAATGACATCTTTGCTAATGTGGATAACAACGTCAAATCATATAATGGCTTTGAGGGCATGAAAGAATTTGTCGATGAACTTGACGAAGGTATGAGTGTTGGCATTCCATTTGCTAACTGTGATATTCTCAACAAGGAAACTGGTGGTATGCTTGGCGGTAATATCATCGGCATTGGAGCCAGCAGCGGGGTTGGCAAGAGTACCCTATCTATTAATTATATTTTTCCTTCTATGATTAAATATAATCTAAAAGCATTGTTTATTATTAATGAAGAAGACGAGAAAAAATTCAAACGCGAGGCTTTGGTATGGTATTGTTCAAATGTTCTTAAACATCCCATTCCAAAGCACGTTCTTCGTGATGGCGGTTTTGATAAGGAAACAAAGGAAGTTTTATATAAAGCTTCTGAATGGTTTGAAGAACAAAAGGATAAGCATAATATTACAATCATTCCTCTTGAACAATATACCGCAAGGATTGTAATTAAACTTATTAAGAAATATACGAATATGCTGGTGGATGTCATCGTGGTTGATACCCTGAAAGAGAGCTACGATTCTCGTAATAAAGAGTCGTGGAAGTCTCTTATGACTGATTGTGTTGACTTCTATGACTGTATTAAGCACACGAATACTTGCATGATTATCACGTATCAGCTTGTTAAGAATAAGAGCAAGTATCTAACTAATGCAGATATCGGAGTGTCCAAGGGCATTCTCGATGTGTTCAGTGTTAATTTGTTTTTTAGAAGACCATTACAGACTGAATATGCTGGCGAGAGAGAAGAGCTGTACTGTTACAAACATGGAAATAGTAACAATACAAAGATTCCTTTTAAACTTGAAAGAGATAAGCATTATATGATTACATTTCTTAGTAAGAATAGAAATGGAAGTAGTGATATTCAGATTGTAAGTGAAGCAGATTTTTCTATTAACAAGTATGAAGATCTCGGATACGCCGTGGTACAACAAGACTACTGATAGGATTAGCATAATGGGCATTAAAGGAGTTCAAAGTGTAAATTTACATGATGATAGAATTGGAGACTGTGAAATCAATTACCAAGGCTGTTCAATGAAGATAGTTGAATATAATGCTGCACGAGACATCATCGTTGAGTTTCAAGATAGTTATCGTGGATTAGTACATACTCAGTATTATAATTTTAAAAATGGTCAGGTTAAAAATCCATATTACCCATCGATATACGGCATCGGCATGATTGGAAATAAGTATCCTACATCAAGAGGCTCAAAGCATTTAAAAGAATACAGCGCGTGGACTAAAATATTGAGAAGATGCTATGATGATAAATTCAAGTTAAATAGACCAACGTATAGGGACGTTACGTGTTGTGACGAATGGTTGTTATATGAAAATTTTTATGAATGGTTGCACTCACAAAAAAATTTTGATAAATGGTTAAATGGCAATATGTGGGCTGTTGACAAAGATATACTTGTGAAAGGGAACAAAGTTTATAGTCCAAACGCATGTTGTTTAGTTCCACGCGTTGTAAATTCGTTGTTTGTAAAATCTGATGAACGAAGAGGTAATCTTCCAATCGGTGTAAGTTACAGCAAACAAAATAAAGCTTATATGTTATCTATCAGTAGAAAATTATTTGATTGTCCTATGATGTATTTTCACACGCCAGAAGAAGCATTTGAAGAGTATAAGCAAAGAAAAGAAAATCTCATCAAACAAATGGCTCAGAAGGAGTTTGACTCTGGAAATATTACAAAAGAATGTTATAACGCTATGATGAGCTACGAGGTTGAAATTACCGATTAAATCTTCATAACTACTCATGTTATATGCTATACTGTGAATAGTTGCTTTAATAAGCAAACCAACCATACAAGTAAATCAATTAAGAAAGGAGTGGTATTTACATGGACACTGTTTCTCTGAAGAAATACATATATGAGAACAATAAAATAGAATATGTGCTTCAAGAGATTGGCTGCGGCAACATTAAATACCATTCCAATAAAGAGTTCTATAGTGCATCAAATGCAAATGGCGATAATCCAGGCGCTATCAATGTAAAGAATAATAAATACCTTAATGTAGTTAATTGGACTCGACAGAATGAGTTCCCTGAAGGCTCTGATATCTTCAATCTTGTTCAATATAACAAGCAATGCTCATTTGTTGAATCAGTCAAATACCTTCATAAGATTCTTGATCTTGATTACAGTCCATATAAGAAGCAAGAGAAGAAGGAAAAATTCGATCCTCTGAATGTATTCAAGCGCGTCCTAAGTGCAAGGAGAAGAGTCGATGTAAGTGAGATACATGCTATAAGCGATGAAGCCTTAAATGATTACGTTCCCATGTTGCATATCTCCTGGTTCAGAGAAGGCGTGATGCCATGGACTAGGGAGAAGTTCGGGATAGCTTATTCATATAAGCACAAACGAGTAGTGATTCCGCTGCGTTCCTGGCTAGACGGGGCGTTGCTTGGATTCAATCAGCGCACAACTGTCGAGAACTATGAAGAGCTTGGCGTGTCTAAATATTTCATCACGCATTCATATCAGAAGAGTTTGAACCTGTATGGACTCTGGGAGAACAGGGAAGAGATTGAGCAAAAGAGATATGTAGTGATCGTTGAATCCGAGAAGTCTGTGTTGAAACGGCATTCTTTGAATGATGGAACGTGCGTGGCTCTCCAAGGAAAGACATTGAGCGATGAGCAGTTGAGGATAATCTTAGGTCTTGATGTTGATGAGGTTATCGTTGCTCTTGACAATGATGTTCCTATTGAGGAAGTCAGATATATGTGCGAGAAGTTCTATCGCTTCCGTAAGGTTAGTTATGTGAAGGATTCATGGGATTTGCTTGACAAGAAGGATTCTCCATGCGATGCGAAGGACAAAGTGTATAATTTTCTTATGAAGTTCAGAACTACATATGATAATAGTGAACATAGCAAGTATCTTAAGAGCATAGAGAGGTAGACATATTATGATAGTGATGTTTTATGACGGCTACAAAGAAATTCCAATTGGCGATGCTGCCAGTGAAGACGATGCACTTGATATCGTTAAAGAATATCTTGATGGCATGAATGTATCACCGCGTTATTACCGCGTATGGGTTAAAGACAATATCAAATACATTGATTATGGTAGCCATACGAACTTCTTTAAGATTCATTCCAAGGAGTAGCGGACTATGGATAGGTTTATTTCAGATATTCATTTCGGGCATAATAATTGTCTTGCATTTGATAGCCGACCTTTTAAGACAATTGAAGAACATGATAAGGTGCTAATTGACAACTGGAATGACACTGTATCTTGTGAAGACCATGTATATATTCTGGGTGATATTTCTTGGCACAACTCTACCAAGACAATTGAAATCTTCGAGCAGCTTAACGGATATAAGACTCTAATTCGTGGAAACCATGATGGCAAGGTCTTGAAGAATCCTAAGATGCGAGAGCAGTTTGTTGAGATAGCCGATTACAAGGAGCTTACGTTTGATGATGGTGGTGGACTTGTACTTTGCCATTATCCTATTCTCGCATTTAAGAATCATTACTATAATTGGGTTCATTTCTACGGACATGTCCATACAACATGGGAGTACGACATCATCGAAGAAGCCAGAAGGCGTTCTATTGAAGTCTCTGGTACTCCTTGCAACATGATTAATGTTGGTTGTATGATGCCGTGGATGAACTATACACCAAAGACATTTACGGAGATTATGTCTACATATAAAGAAGGAGATTAAGATGGACAACTATCCAGATACTACATACGAAGCAGATCCAGATGCACCATGGAATCAGCAAGACCCCTGGGTTGAGCATAGCTGCGATGAATGTATACGATACAATATGATTCCATCTGAGATTGGCAACTCAAAGTATGGATTCTGTACTGAGAGCGGTGAGTTCACTGAAGGTGACGAAGAGGCGTGCATGTGGTTTGAGGATTAGCTATGATGGAATGCTATGATTGCAAAAATGTAAAGACCAGAAAGCCACATACATGTTTCTTGTGTGGTAGAACTATTGAATCTGGCAAAGAAGCTTTATATGAGAGTGGCAAGTATGATGGCGAGTTCTTTAGTCGTTATACTTGCAAGGATTGTAAGCCTTTGTCAGATCGATTCTGGGAGTTTGTATGTAGCGAGTCATACTCTCCTGTAGAGGATTTCATGGAAATGCTTCAGGAGCATATAGATATTGCTAAGCCGCTAAACCATCCTCTTGTTGTTGATATAGACTGCCAAGAATGCGGTAAAATAAAGGCTGTAGATTGGACGTATGAGGTATCAAATGGTGCAGACACCATGGAATGTCCACGTTGTTTCAGAGAGGCTAAAGTGATTAAAGATGAGTGAATGGGTAGCTGAATGGTCTGGGTCTTATCCAAGTCTGTGTTGCGGGGAATGGACTTTGTATCATAACGAAGAAGAAGTAGATGTTTCTATACCATTCCAAGGACATCCAGCTGATACATATGGTGAATATTGGGAGTGGTTCTTTGGCGGCGAAAGTGGCTGGGAAGAAATGGAAGAACCGTATGAAGATGGTTTTGACGAAGCCGATTGGATACAAGAGAATATCGAGTATTTAAAAGAAGTGACATCAGACGAAACCCAGTATCCAGCCATCTACGAAGCATTCAGGGAACAAGATTTCAGATATGGATCATGCGGAGGTTGCATATAGCATGAGCGATAACAATGCAAGCAATATGATTGGTAAGACAATCTATGCTGGCGATGCAAGGATTTACGATAGCCCTAATAGCCTTTTTGGGTTACGGCAGTATTATAAAGATGACCCGTATTATACGATAATCGGTGATTCTCGCAACCGCTATTGTGTGCGGTATCGCAAGCTTAGTTCTGATATAACTGGTTGGTTCAATAAGAGCGATGTTCTTGTCGTACAACTCGTAGGCACTGTGCCTTGCCAACGTCCAGTAAGTGTATTCGATGATGTGACAAATGAGCTTCGGCAGATTAAGAAAGATATAGAGTCTATTGCAGAAAGACTTAATAGAATAGCAAAGAGATTAGATTGATGGTGATGATTATGAAGTATAAATTTGGAATCAAGCATTGGAAGCTTGCGAAAGGTCATTGGTCTTTAAGTATTGGAATCGCCCATTCGAATGATGAGACATTCTTAGAGTTAGAATTGTTCAAGTGGGTAGTTCTTATCGGTTTGATGTATAAATAAG
>ERZ827450.66-NODE-66-length-127265-cov-8.680190_pt1 | contig 127265 bp, 124 predicted proteins | sample MGYA00519773_ERZ827450 | MGnify/ENA primary metagenome ERZ827450 (study PRJEB31778, sample SAMEA3449306) | human gut metagenome | biome: human gut; feature: human-associated habitat; material: faeces | place: United Kingdom | collected 2010/2012 ...
ACTCGCGACCTCAACCTTGGCAAGGTTGCGCTCTACCAACTGAGCTACTCCCGCGTCACTGGAGGCGCGAAGCGGAGTCGAACCGCTCTCAACGGATTTGCAATCCGGTGCATAACCGCTTTGCTATCGCGCCAACATCAGATAACTGAAAATTGGAGCGGGAGACGAGTCTCGAACTCGCGACCTCAACCTTGGCAAGGTTGCGCTCTACCAACTGAGCTACTCCCGCGTCACTGGAGGCGCGAAGCGGAGTCGAACCGCTCTCAACGGATTTGCAATCCGGTGCATAACCGCTTTGCTATCGCGCCAACATCAGATAACTGAAAATTGGAGCGGGAGACGAGTCTCGAACTCGCGACCTCAACCTTGGCAAGGTTGCGCTCTACCAACTGAGCTACTCCCGCGACAGAAGTTGCACTATACAGAGGCTTTTTTGACTTGTCAAACGAGTTGAGGAAATTACTTTGAAAGGGAAATGTTTATATTTGTGAACACGCTTTTAGAGGCGCAGATTTCTCCCCGTATTTGTCTTTTAACTTCAAATAGTTCGGTGAAAAACCCAATGTTTTTCGGTGGAAAATCAGCGCCTTTTCTTTTATCCTATAAGCGAGGACTATTCACTTTTCCAAATAAAGATGGGATTAAAGGTTTTTAATTTTATTTGCGAAAACGGACATACGTTCGAGGCGATGGTGCCCAGCATCGAAGCTTTTGAGGAACAAAAAAAGAACGGTTTTTTCACATGTCCCGTGTGTAATTCGAATGTCATTTCGAGAGCCCTTTCTGCGCCTCACATCCAGGCTTCTTCTACACAAAAGGATGTCTCGCAAAATACCGTGGAGGCAATGCATACCGTCTATAAAACGGTCAAAAAGATTTTGGATGAGAGCGAATTTGTCGGGGATCGATTTGCCGATGAGGCTCGCTCCATTCACAGAGGAGACGCCCCGGACCGCCTCATCACCGGAACTCCGACCTCGGAAGAGGTATCAGAACTCCGGGATGAAGGAATTGAAGTTTTAGAGATTGGGCTTAAGAAAGATCGCTCGACGAACTGATGTTCTGAAGCTCTTCGGAAATTTCGAGCCAGCGGCCTTCGAGTTCGTCAATCTTGGAAGAGAGTTCGCCGTGGCGTTTTAAGGCTTCTGCAACCTCGTCCTGATTTCCTTGATAAAAATCAGTGTCAGCAAGTTTGAGATCCAAAGCGCTCTTCTCTTTGTTGGCTAAATCGAGTTCTTTCTCGATCTTGCTGAGCTCTTTCTTGAGAGGTTTAGACAGTGCACTGATGCGTGCACGTTCCTGAGCCTCGTTTCGGCGCTGCTCCTTACGATTCACCGGAGCAGGTGCCCCGGAATCTTCAGGTGCCGCATTCCTCGCTTTCTTGTCCTTTAAGACAATTTCGGCATATTCATCCAAATCTCCGTCAAATTCAGAGAGCTTGCCGTCACGAACCAACCAAAGTTCGTCGCAGCTGGCTCTGAGCAAATGACGATCGTGAGAGACGAGGAGGACGGCGCCTTCATAAGAGGACAGGGCGACGGTCAGAGCCTCGCGGGTTTCCATATCCAGGTGATTGGTCGGTTCGTCCAGCACGAGAAGATTTGGTTTGTTCCAAGCGATAAGCGCTAGGGAGAGGCGGGCTTTTTCTCCGCCGGACATGGGACCGACCGGTGCAAGAGCCTGATCTCCGGAAAAGCGGAATTTGCCTAAGAAGTTCCTCAAGTCCAGTTCGCGCATATTCGGAGGAGCAATGCGCGTTAAATGCTGCAGAGGAGACTCGTCATCTCTTAAGTCATTGAGCTGGTGCTGAGCGAAATAGCCGATCTCCAGGCCTTGTCCGTAGCGGATTTCTCCGGCTAGAGGCTCAAGCTCACCGATGAGGGTCTTCACAAGCGTCGACTTACCGGCGCCGTTAACGCCCAATATACCGATTCGAGCACCTGCTGAGATATTGCACTTAACTTGAGTCAGGATGGGATGGTCGGGTTCGTATCCGCAGGCAACTCCTTCAGCGGTGATTAAATGCTGAGGCACTTTCTCCGGTTGCAGGAAAGAAAACCTCCATTCGTTCTTCGCCAAGACCGGCTCGACGGATTGAAGTTTTTCCAGCATCTTAATTCGTGACTGAGCCTGACGAGCTTTCGTGGCCTTGTAGCGGAATCGATCAATGTAGGCCTGGAGGTGCGAAGCGGCGCGTTCGTAGGCTTTAGCGGCGGCTTGCTGAAGCGCGAGTTTTTGAGCTCTGGTGACTTCAAACTGGGAGTAGTTGCCGCCGTACCGATTGATCGTGTTGTCTTCAACCGACCAAATGGATTTTGCAATTCGATCCAGGAATTCTCTGTCGTGAGAAATGACAATGACGGTGGCTTCCTGCTGCTTCAGGAAACTTTCGAGCCAGATGACCGAGTCAATGTCCAAATGGTTGGTAGGCTCATCCAACAGAAGCAAATCGGCCGGACGCATGAGCGCACGAGCCAGCGCGATTCGGTTTCTCCAACCGCCAGAAAACTCTGAGACCTGGCGCGAAGAGTCATTGGGCTTGAAACCTAAACCGTAGAGAATTTCTTCGGCTTTTGCGACGACAGCGCCTTCATTGATTTCGGCCAAGTGTGCAACAGCTTGTGCATAAGCCATATCATCGCCGGCTTCTTCCGCTCGCTTGAGTTCTGCTTTGGCTTCCATCAAAGGAGCGTGTCCCTCCAGGATGTATTCCAAGGCAGGAAGATCGGTCTCAACCACACGCTGGGCCACGTGCGAGATGCGGTTCAAAGGAGGCGCAAGGATGTCGCCGTCCTCAGTGGAGAGCTCGCCCAGAATTGCGGCGAAAAGCGTGGACTTGCCGGACCCGTTGGGTCCGACCAGTCCGATAATTTCTCCGTCCGAAGTCGTGAGATTGACGTTTTTATATAAAACTCTTACGCCTCGAACCAGGCTCACATTCTGAAGTCTAAGCATCGGGAAGCTGTTCTTTCTTAATCATGAAGACTTGATCTTTGCCGCCGGAGGTGGGCAGCCAGGTGACCTCAATATTGGGGAAACGTTCCTTGAAGTTTTCGGCGCCGTCTCCGAGCTCAACGATTAAAACACCGTTGTCATTTAAGTGCGCTTTAACTTCTTTAAGCAGCCGGTCGATGATATCCATGCCGTCGGCGCCTGCGACCAAGGCTAAAGAAGGCTCGTAACGGTATTCCTGAGGAAGTCCTTCCATGGAAGCTTCCGTGACATAGGGCGGATTCGAAATAATGAGATCGTATTTCGTGTTCTGCAGATTCTCGAACAAATCGCTTTGAATCGGATAGACACGATTTTCGAATTCGTAGTCGGCGATGTTGATTTCAGCCACTTCTAGAGCGTCGCTGCTGATGTCGACGGCATCAACTTCAGCCTGAGGAAATTTCTCTGCCAGCAGAATGGCCAAACAGCCGGAACCCGTGCACATATCCAAAATGGAGTGGATACGAGCAGGGTCAGGGAGAAGACCGTCAAAATTTTTTTCGATCAGCTCGGCAATGTAGCTACGGGGAATCAAGACTCTTTCGTCCACGTAGAAGGGGAACCCGGTGAGCCACCATTCTTTCGTAATGTAGGCTGTCGGTTCGAGGTCGTCGCAGCGGCGGGAAATGTTATTCAGTACTGTTTCCCGTTCATTACCGGTTAATGCGGCGTCTAAGAATTTTTCTTCGTATTCCAGCGGAATACGGAGTGTGCGCAGGACCAAAAACGCGGCTTCTTCTTCCGGATTTTGGTAGCCGTGATTAAAGGTAGCTTCAGAGGAATAAAGCCTTGTCGTGCAGTATCGAATGAAGTCGCGGATGGTTTTAAGCGGTTCAGTATTAGTTTCCATCATGTTCACTTAAAAAAATGCGTTCCAGTATTCTGTAATAAATTTTGGACAAGCAGGCGATATCCTTTGTCGGAATGCGCTCATTGACTTTATGAATTCGGTCGTTTACCGGTCCGAACTCTACAACTTCAGGACACCACTGTCGAATAAATCTGCCGTCGCTGGTTCCACCGGAAGTCGAGAACTCAGGTTTGATGCCGGTCACGTCCTTTATCGCTTCAGCCAGCTCGTTTCTGAAGAAAGGCTTTTCCGAGAAAAACGGCGAGGCGCTTTCCTGCCATTCAATCTTGAAATCCCAAACATATTTCCGGCACATGTCTTCGATCTGTTTCTCAAGTGACGCCGCAGTGTGCTTCGGGTTGTACCGAATGTTGAAGGTAATGACGCATTCACCCGGAACCACATTGACTGCTCCGGTGCCTGCATGGATGTTACTGATTTGGAATGAAGTGGCCGGGAAAGGAGGAAGACCTTCATCCCAGACGGTTTGAGAGAGTTCGGCAAGCAGAGGAGCGGCGCTGTGAATAGGATTCCTGACCTTTTTCGGATACGCGACGTGTCCCTGAATGCCTCGAACGGTGAGTTTGCCGTTTAGAGAGCCGCGGCGCCCGTTTTTAATGGTGTCGCCAAGCAGCCTGGTGCAGCTGGGCTCCCCGACAATACAGAAATCGGGCGCTACCTCACGGTCCGACAAAACCTGAAGCGCATATTGAGTGCCGTCTTTGCCGTCGCCTTCTTCGTCGCTTGTGAGCAGCAGGACAATCGTTCCTTTGAATTGGGGATGTTTAGAAACGAATTCACAAGCGGCAGCCGCAAAACAGGCGTCGGAAGTTTTCATGTCCTGAGCACCGCGTCCGTATAAGAAGCCCTCATCTTCCGTTGGCACAAACGGAGGAAACTTCCAGCCGTCTGCACCCGGCGGCACAACATCCACATGACCGGCAAAGAGAAATACCGGGGCCCCCGAGCCGTACTTGGCCCAGAGATTTTTAGTTTGCCCTCGATTGATTTCCTCACAAGAGAAGCCGTGTTGAGAGAGGAGATCGGCAAAGATTTTCAGAGAGCCGGCATCCGAAGGCGTCACGGATTCGCAAGCGATGATTTTTTTCGTGAGTTCAAGAGGGTCTTGCTGCATGCTGAACATTCTCAAATTCAGAGGTAGATAAAATGCGAAGACCTCCGTCAGGAAAGACAGAGGCTCTAAACAAAGGGCCTTGAATATTCAAGGCCCTTAAAATTAGTCGCGAAGAAGTTCGTTAATACTTGTCTTCGAACGCGTCTTGGCGTCTACGCGCTTAACGATGACCGCGCAGTTAAGGTTGTATTTGCCGTCAGCGGAAGGCAAGCTTCCGGGAACAACGACAGAACCGGCAGGTACTCTGCCGCGATGAATTTCGCCGGTGGTACGGTCATAAATCTTCGTGCTCTGTCCGATGAAGACACCCATGGAGATCACGCTGTTTTCTTCAACGATGACGCCTTCAACGATTTCGCTGCGGGCACCGATAAAGCAGTTGTCCTCGATGATGGTCGGGGTTGCCTGAAGCGGCTCGAGAACACCGCCGATACCGACGCCGCCGGAAAGGTGGCAGTTCTTACCGACTTGAGCGCAGGAACCGACCGTTGACCAGGTATCGACCATGGTGTTTTCTCCGATGTAGGCGCCGATGTTGACAAAGGAGGGCATCAATACAACGCTCGGAGCGATGTAGCTGCCGTGGCGAGCCACAGCAGTGGGCACACAGCGGATGCCGGATTCTTTCCAATCGGCTTCGGAAAAATGATCGAAGCGGGAGGGGACCTTGTCAAAGAAAGAGAGGTCGCCGGCGCGGACCATTTTGTTCGGATAAAGCTGGAAGCTCAAAAGAACGGCTTTTTTGATCCATTCATGGGTGACCCATTCGTCGTCAATCTTTTCGGCAACTCGAAGCTTTCCCTGCTGAAGCAGTTTGATCACTTCATCGACGGAGTTTTGAACTTCGGGCGGAAAGTGTTCGGGACGCAGCCCGAAAGATTGTTCAATAATTTGCTTTAATGCTTCCATAGTTATTCCTCAAAAGGATCAAATTCTGCAATTCTTTGGGCGGCCTCTGTGACTTCCGGTACGGTGGCTACCAGTGCGATGCGAATGTAGCCTGAGCCCGGATTAACACTGTTGACTTCCCGGCCAAGGAAACTGCCCGGGAGGACGGTGATGCCTTTTTTCTCATAGAGCCGTCTTGCATAGAGTTTATCGTCTATAGGAGTTTTCGCCCACAAATAAAAACTTGCATCGGGCATTTCTACTTCCAGCGCTTGTTTCAGCAAAGGAACGGCGGCCTTAAATTTTTCGACATAAAACCTTCTGTTTTCCCGCACATGTTCTTCATCATTCCATGCCGCGATGCTGGCGTGCTGTACGGCGCCGCCCATGGCGCTGCCGTGATAAGTTCTGTAGAGCAGGAACGGTTTGATCAGTTTTTCGTCGCCGGCGACAAAGCCGGTACGCATGCCGGGGATGTTAGAACGCTTGGATAAGCTTGAGAAGACGATGAGACGGTCGAAGTTCGGTCTGCCCAGAAGTTTGGCAGCGCTCAGTGCGCCGAGCGGCGGATTGTCCTCGTCAAAATAAATTTCCGAATAACACTCGTCGCTGCCGATCACAAAACCGTACTTGTCGGAAAGGTCAAACAATTTTCTCCAGTCCTCCAATGACAGAACCGTTCCGGTCGGATTGTTCGGAGAGCAGACAAAGAGCAGCTGGGTGCGTTTGAGGACATCTTCCGGTATGGAAGAGTAGTCGGGTTTAAAGCCTGTCTCAGCCGTCATCGGGCAAAAATATGGTTGGGCGCCGGCCAATTTCGCGGCTCCTTCGTAAATTTGATAGAAAGGATTCGGCATGACAACGACCGGGTCTTGGGTCGGATCAATCAGAACCTGCGTTAAAGCAAACAGGGCTTCTCGCGATCCGTTGGTCGGCAGAATCTGAGAAGCAGGATCGAGTTTTACGCCGTAGCGTTTTTCAATCCAGTTCCCGATCGCCTCTTTCAGCTCAGGATAACCGCCTGTCGGAGGATACTTTTCAAATAAAGCCTGATGGTCGAAGAGGGCTTGTTTGACGGTGTCGGGTGCCGGGTGTTTCGGCTCGCCGATAGAAAGGGAGATCGGTTTGAGATCCTCGGGAAGTTTGGCGCCTTCCAGAAGCTTGCGCAGTTTGGCAAAGGGATAGGGCTGAAGTGTATTAAGCAGCGGGTTCATAACAACTTATCATTTTCGTCGGAATATTCACAAAATTTTAGCGAACGAAGAAGCAGTTGCCGCGCTCGAAAACTACGAAATGCAGATCAGAAAAAACAACGGCCTGTTGAAACGGGCCGCTGAGGAAAAAAATCGGATTAACCGCGAGTCGGATCGTTCGATTCGAACTCAGGCAGTTCAACCGGTTTGACCGGTGTCCAGCCTTCTTTACGGTATTCAGCAACGACCGTCGTGTAGATGCCGCCGCGGACCCACCATTTAGCCTTGAGTCTTATGAAACGAGGAGAAGTGGCCGCAACGAGATCGTCCAGGATCTTGTTGGTGATGGCTTCATGGAAAGCACCTTCCTGACGATAACTCCACATATAGAGTTTCAGTGCCTTGAGTTCGACATTCTTCTGGTCCGGAATGTAGTCGAGCAGAAGTGTGGCGAAGTCGGGCTGTCCGGTTAACGGGCAAAGCGACGTGAACTCAGGGATTTCAATGTGAATTAAATAATCCCGATTCGGCTGAGGATTCGGGAAAGTCTCGAGATTCTTGCAAGGAGCTGTAGACATGAAAATTATTTTTCCGCTATGTGTTTAATTAGAAGCCATAAATTATAAGGTCGCGGAAAGAAAGACAAAGCGGTTTGAACCGCCGTGGGTAACGCGGAAAAAATAAAATTGCATCAGTTCGTAATACGGTGGTTTTCTTCATAAGCCTGTAGAATATTGAGACTTGAGTAGTAGCCTGCGGAGAACACAACCGCAGGTTTAGGATTTAGCTAAAGAAAGATGAATATGGTTGGAATGGGGGTAACGATAGTCCTGATCCTTGCGGTTGGCGGTGTCGGCGTTTGGTATTGGCTTCGAATCAAAGAGACGTCAAGTCATGAGAAAGTCGAAGATAAAACACTTCCGAGGATTCCTCAGGAGCCGATTTTCGGCGAGGATTTGATCAATTCCGGCGACATTAAAGTCGACGAGATTAAGAAGACCTCACCTCCTGTTGAAGAACCGCAGTCTGAGTCTCAGTCTCCAGAAGAGACGATCGAGGAAGTTCAGGAGGTTCTCCCGAAAGAAACCGAAGAGGAAGAGGAGCCCGTTGAAACTTCTCCGGTATTGGAAGAGATTGATGACAGCGGTTTGCCTAAATATGACCCCTTTGTCACGGAACTCGTTCGCATTACCTTCAAGAAGCCGGTAACCGGCAGCCAGCTCGCACCGTTCGTTAAAACGGCAATGGAAAATGCTCCGAGAGGTCTGCTGCGCATCCTGGCGCTGGAAGCCAACAGCAACCGCTGGTTCGTGCCGGATGCGATCGGCATGTTCTCGGCAATTGCCTTCTATATTCAGCTGGCTTCCGGTAAAGCTTCTTTCGACCAGGTGTCCCTGTCGAATCTGTATCAGCTGGTTTTCCTGCGTATGGAAATGAACTTGGACGGCACTTCAGAAATGAAGGAAATGCAGCTGCTGAACAACCATACGGATCAGCTCAACGCACTTATCAAGAATTTCGGCGTGCAGATCACGCTTCTGCTGCGTCCTTTAGAACCGGTTTCTATCGATGATTTCGAAAAAGAAACGATGCTCTTGGGCTTAAAGCGCAGAAGCATGACGCATTATGAAAAGCTGGGTGAGCTGGTTTTGGATAAAAACGGCAAACGTCAGGGCAACCGTAAGGGCACGATCGAACTTCGCTGGCTGGACGACAGAAATATTGCGATTTCTCTGAACGTTCCGCTGATCGCTCCTGAAAGCGATCCCCTGCGTCTGCTGATGACGGCTGCCAACGCTTTTGCGGCCGTGTTTGATGCCAAGATTGTGGATCCTAAGGGATGTGAAATCTCGGGCGCCACGGTGTCTCTGCTGAAGCAGGAACTCGACCGCTTCTATAAGCAGATGCGTGAGAACAATATCGAGCCGGGCAGCGTTAGGGCACATCAGCTTCTCGATTAAAAAGATCCCAAATTTATCATTCTGATTCAAACATCGGATTCCCAGCGAGTACAGTAAGGAACCCGATGTTTTTATTTGGTTCAGGTACGAAATGGAAGAGCAAGACAAGAAAAAATTAGAGGCAGTTAAACTCCGAATGGAGAAACTGGCCGAGGAGCTTGAAAAGCACGACAAGGCTTATTACATCGACAATGCTCCGACGGTGTCTGACGAGATCTATGACTCGTTGTTCCAAGAACTGGCGCGACTAGAAAAAGAATATCCTCAGTTCAAAAGTCCGGTTTCACCGACGGAGCGCGTCGGTGCAACCGTCCAGAGCGAACTGAAAAAAGTCACGCATGCCGTGCCGATGCTCTCCATTCATACCGAAACGGACTACACCGCTCAAGGCGCTTATGATTTTGACGCCCGCGTAAGAAGAGAACTTGAACTGACGCCCGATCAGACGATTGATTATGACTGCGAATTGAAATTCGACGGGCTGGCCATTAACTTGCGTTATGAGGACGGCGTTCTTGTTCAGGCCGCGACCCGCGGAGACGGCTACACCGGTGAAGACGTTACAGCGAACGTCAAAACGATTAAGACGCTTCCTTTAAAGGTCGATGGCTTCCCGAAGATTTTTGAAGTCCGTGGCGAGGTGATCATGCACAAGGAAGTGTTCCGCAAGCTTAATGAAGAGCAGGAAGCGGTCGGAGCGAAGCTTTTTGCCAACCCTCGTAATGCAGCAGCCGGCAGTCTCCGCCAGCTGGACTCGGCCCTGACGGCGAAACGCAATCTGAACTTTTATGCCTACGGCTACGGCGAAGTGAGCGAGATGCCGGCCGATACCCAGTCGGGACTGCTTGATTATTTGAAATCTAAAGGCTTCCCGGTGATCAGCAATCGGATCGTCGTGCAAACACCGGAACAACTTGAGGCATTCCATTTAGAAGTCGCTCGTATTCGTCACGATTTGCCGTTTGATATTGACGGCGTGGTCTACAAAGTCAATAGTTTTGCCCGCCAGAAACAGCTGGGATTCGTCTCCAGAGAACCTCGCTGGGCCGTGGCCCATAAATATCCGCCGGAAGAAGTTCAAACGCAGGTTTTGGATATTACCGTTCAAGTCGGACGCACCGGCAAACTTACGCCCGTCGCTCGCCTCAAACCCGTGTTTGTCGGCGGAACCACCATCAGCAATGTTTCTCTGCACAACGAAGAATTCCTACAGAACATGGGTATAAAGATCGGAGACACGGTCGTTGTCCATCGTGCCGGCGACGTTATCCCCGAGATCGTCCGAGTAATTCCCGAGCTTAGGCCGAAAGACGCTAGAGACTTCGTGATGCCGGAATTCTGTCCGGTCTGCGGTTCTCACGCTTATAAAGAAGACGGAGAAAAGGATCGCCACTGCAGCGGCGGTCTTTTCTGCCGCGCTCAGCGAGCCCAAAGCATTCTCCACTTTGTCAGCCGCAAAGCCATGGGCATTGACGGTATCGGGGAAAAATTGGCCGAACAGCTGATTGAACATGATTTGGTTACTACGGTTGCGGATATTTACCGTTTGACCGTCGACAAGCTCGTCGGTCTGGACCGTATGGGACAAAAATCTGCCGAGAAACTTGTCGCCTCTATTGAAGCTTCCAAGAAGACCACGCTTGAACGTTTCTTGTACGCCATCAGCATTCCGGAAGTCGGAGAGGCTACGGCGAGGAATTTAGCATCGCACTTCGGTGCTTTAAAACCGCTGGAAGAGGCTTCGTTAGAACAGCTGCAGGAAGTTGAAGACATCGGTCCGTCGGGCGCGGAAAACATTCTGCACTTCTTTGCCGAACCGGCGAACATCGCGGTGATCAATGACCTGATGGATCGCGGCGTCGTGTGGGAAGAGGGTACGGGCACGAGTGGCCAGGAACTTCCGCTGAACGGTTTGACATTCGTTCTGACCGGCACACTACCAACGCTTTCCAGAGACGAGGCCAGCGATATTATTCGTAAAGCGGGCGGAAAGGTAAGCGGATCGGTCTCTAAGAAAACGAGTTATGTTTTGGCCGGCGAATCTGCGGGATCCAAACTCGCCAAAGCCGAGGCTTTAGGCGTTAATATCATAGACGAACCTGAGTTATTCAAAATGATCAATCAAGGAGTAAAGGCGGATGGCTAATTTTGCGTTGATCGGCGGCAGCGGTTTGGACCAGTTGCCTCTTTTAGAAGGCAAGGTCATTGAGAAAATTGACACTCCCTACGGTAAAGAGCCGGTCGAAATTTGCCGTGGAGTGATTGACGGGCTGAACATCGTATTTTTATCTCGGCACGGGACGACTGAGAAGAAGCCGCCGCACATGATTAACTATCGCGCCAACATTTGGGCTCTTTCACAGTTCGAGCCCAAAGCCGTGATCGCATTGGCTTCCGTCGGCGCTGTTTTGCCTGAAGATGATATCGGTGCGATTGCCGTACCCGATCAGATCATTGACTATACCTGGGGCAGAGAAACCAGCTACAACACCGGCAAAGAGAAGTTCATTAACTTCATTGACTTCACTTATCCGTTTGATATGGATTTGAGAGAAGCAATTGTTGATGCTTCTGAGGAGCTGGATCTTCCGATTATTGACGGCGGTACTTACGCCTGCACTCAAGGTCCGAGACTCGAAACGGCGGCCGAAGTTGATCGCATCGATAATGACGGCGGTCACTATGTCGGTATGACACTGATGCCCGAGTCATGCTTGGCTAGAGAGTTAAATCTCAAGTACGCAGCGATTTGCCAGATAGTCAATGCTGCAGCCGGCCGCGGAGCCTCTGAAAAAGGCATCGTGCTTGACGATACGAAGGAAGCCCTGACTAAAGCGACAAAGGAAAGTGTGAATTTAGCTCTTGCCACATTCCGCTCATTGGCTGATTAGAACTTTTGTTGACTAAAGCAAAACCCGCCGTTGAGGCGGGTTTTGCGTTTCCGAAGGGACCTTAACTAAAGCTCCAAAGCTTCCAAAACGGCTTTTTCAAATTCAGCGCAGAAGACGGGATCCCGCAGCTTAAAGCTTTCGATCAGGAAGACGTCCTCCGCCCTTTCTCCCAGCGTCGTGATTCGGGCTGTCACAAGATTGATTCCGTACTGCACAAAGACTCGCGCGATGGATGCCAAAAGGCCGAGCCGGTCGGTTGTGACGATCGAAAGCATGTATTGTCTTCCAGAGGCATCGGGTCGTAGCGAAGCCTGCGGTGAGATCGGGAAGAGCTTGGATTGACGGGACGGCCGTCCGCGAAGAGGCGGCGGAAGCTTTTCAGCCAAATCCAGTTTTTCTGCGAGGATTTCTTGGAAACGAGCGAACTCTTGTTCGAAGTCGGGGTCTGAGCCGTCGTCAACGACGATGAAAGAGTCGACCACTCGTCCGTCGTGCCCCGTGTGGATACGGGCTTCGGCAATGGACAGACCGTATTGCTGCAGATTAGAAACGATGCGGGCAAAAAGTTCGGGGCGGTCCTGCGTCAGGATAAGAATTTCGTGTGCGTGTTCCATGCCGCGCAGCGGTCTGGATGCGACAAACGACTTCGGAGAATCGAGATGCGGCAGTAATACCTTGGCGTGCCAAACGATATTCCGCACGGAGTGCTTCATAAAGTATGCAACGTCAAAGTTATCCCAGAACTTATTAATTCGATCTCTCTGTTCAGGCGTAAAGCGCGTCAAGCGCAGCGCATCTTTACGACGGCGGGATACCAATAAATCTCTGTCGATGCCTTTGCCCTTAAGGAAACGGGCGGTCGAATAAAACAGATCTTCAAGAAGTTGGGCTTTCCAGGCGTTCCAAATTTTCGGTCCCGTCGCTCGGATGTCACAGACGGTAAGCAGATAAAGACTGACGAGGCGCTCCATCGTTCCAACTTTCTTGGCGAAGTTTTCAATAACCTCCGGATCTGAGATGTCTTGCTTTTGGGCAACCATACTCATGGTCAAATGCTCACGAACGAGGAACTCGATGTAGTCAGCGTCCTCATCGGCGATCTCAAAATCTCGACACATCTGCCGAACAATCTCCGCGCCGATTTTGCTGTGGTCCCCGCCTCTGCCTTTACCGATGTCGTGGTAGAGAAGAGCAAGAACCAAACGCCAGCTTCCCTTCATTGCCATCATGAGTTCGGTACAGAGCGGCAGCTCGTGGGCGTTTTCACTGTGTGTGAAGTTTCGGAGATAACGAATTGCAAGGAGTGTGTGCTGATCGACCGTGTAAGCATGGAACAAATCATGCTGCATTTGACCCACGATTCGGTTGAAAGACGGCAGCAGTTTTCCGAGCACGCCCCAGCGGTTCATTTCTTCCAAAGCGTGCCAGACGCCTCTGCGTCCTTGGATAATCTTCAAGAATGTCTGACGATTGACAGGATTTTCAGCCCATTCTTTGTTCATCAGAGAATGAGCTTCAAATAAGGCACGGTAAAGTCGGGAAGACTTCATCGGAATGTCCGGATGACGTTCCTGAATTAAAAAGGCCTCGAGAATTCTTTCAGGGTTCTTCACGAAGACGTCGGGAGACTCAAGGCCGAGCACGTCGCCCTGACGCACAAAACCGCTGCAAATGGGTTCACCGGTTTGTTCGGGCTCTTTAGAGTAGCGCTCTTTAATGGCCTGAAGAATGATGGAGTTGAGCTGGCCGATGGTTTTTGCATTGACGTAGAAGTGCTGCATCATCACTTCACTCGGACGCCGGCCGACAGTCCCGACAATGCCCAGCGCTTTAGCCAGCGGTTCCTGAATTTCGAAAATCAATCGGTCTTCGTGGCGGTTGGTGAGCAAATGCATATGAATCCGCAGCCGATAAAGGCTTTTGGTGACAGATTCCAAAAGTTCGCATTCTCGGCGGGTGATCAAGCCTTTTTCAAAGACTTCCTGCCAAGTGTTGCCGAGATGAGCCGCCCTGAGCACCCAGATCAAAATATTCAGATCTCGAAGACCGCCCGGGGCTTCTTTAATGTTCGGCTCCAGAGCATAAGAGGACTCGTGGTACTTCAAATGCCGCTGCTGCTGTTCGATGAATTTTGCCCGATAAAACTTTTTAAGATTCAGATTCTTTTCCATCGTTTCCGAATAGGTCTTAAAAAGCTCTTCATTTCCGGCGATGAGGCGCGACTCAAGCATCGCCGTTTGAGCAGTAATGTCGACTTCGGCTTGTTCAAGGCATTCTTCGATGCTTCGCACCGAGTAACCGACGGTCAAACCGAGCGACCATAAGTTGCCGATCACATCGGAAATCGTTTTTAAGTCCTTGTCTCGGACGCCGTCAGGCAGAAGGAAAAGAAGATCGAGGTCTGAGTAGGGAAATTGCTGCTCTCTGCCGTAGCCTCCGACGGCAACGACAGCAACATCCTCGGATAATTGATTCAGCTTGAGAATCGCCAAGACTGCCTTGTCGGCAGCCTTGGCGTGCGCAGAAAGATAGGCATCGGCGTCAACGTCCGCCAAAAACTTCTTTGCTAAAACTTCTCGCTGATCTTTAAATTTTTTGACGATTTCGTTGATTTCCATAGCCTTGAGATTCTTTCTTTATTAATTTAGGCAGAAGGTTTTATCCATGAGGGAGCAGGCGGGCATTTCGGCGAGACCGTCAGAACTTCGTATCCGGTTTCAGTGACGAGAATCGTATGTTCCCACTGGGCGGAAAGACTTCTGTCTTTGGTTACAGCCGTCCAGCCGTTCGGAAGAATGCGAAGTTCTTTTCTTCCGGCGTTGATCATCGGCTCGATCGTGAAGATCATGCCGGGCTTCATGACAGCGCCGGTGCCGAGCTTGCCGTAATGGCAGACCTGAGGATCTTCGTGGAAACCGACTCCGACCCCGTGACCGCAGAATTCACGAACGACGCTGCAGCCCTGAGGTTCGACAAAATGCTGAATTGCATAGCCGATATCTCCGAAATGGGCGCCGGGACGCACGATTTCAATGCCTTTCCACATGGAGTCGAAAGTGACATTAATGAGGTGTTTAGCAGCAACGGAAATATGGCCGACGGAATACATACGGCTGGTGTCTCCGTAATAACCGTTTTTAATGACGGTCACGTCAATATTTAAGATATCGCCGTTTTTGAGCACTTTCTCATTTGGAATACCGTGGCAGATCTGATGATTGACGGAAATGCAGGTAGCTTTCGGATAAGGATTGGTGCCGTCCGGGTCGTAGTTAAGGCAAGCGGACTTGTCTTTGAGGACGTCTTCGGTATATCTGAGCATCAAATCATCGAGGTACTCGGTGGTGACGCCGGCTTTAACAAACGGTTCAATGTAGTCGAGAACCAAAGCCGCATCGCGGCAGGCCGCCCGGATGCCTTCGATTTGTTCCGGGGTCTTAATAAGAATATTGTCAAACATTGATTAAATCTGACTCGAAAAAGTTTTTCAATGCCGCAATTTTAGTGGATTCACCGATGAGCGGAGTTATCTCAGCCTTATATAGGTCAACCGGAAGAAAGGTGGCGATCATTCTTTAAATCGCCGCTAAAACAAGGTTTCATTTGTTTTGTCTCAAAAAGGAACGTCAAAAGGTTGTAACGCCTCTTTTCAAACGCTTAACTCTTTGAAAAAGCATGATAGAATTTCGCCCCGATCCGGACGGAAACGTTTGGACTTTTTTGTTAAATAGCGCAGTCTCACAACAGGGTTCCATTCGGAAAACGTGAGGCTGTTGGAATTAAACCCTAAAGGAATTAAAGATATGTCATCTCTGAGCATGCGTGAACTGCTCGAAGCCGGTGCACACTTCGGTCACCAGACTCGTTTTTGGAGCCCCAAAATGTCCCAGTACATTTTCGGCTCTCGTAACAAGATTCACATCATCAACCTCGAAAAGACTGTTGCTAAGTTCGACGAAGCTGCCAAGTTCTTAACAAACCTGGCCGCTCAGAAGGGCACCATCCTTTTCGTCGGCACAAAGCGCACTTCCCGCGACGCCATCGTTGCTGAAGCCAAACGCGCCGGAATGCCTTATGTTGATCAGCGCTGGCTGGGCGGTATGCTCACCAACTTCAAGACGGTTAAGGTTTCCCTGAAGCGTCTTAAAGAAATGGAACAGAAAGTTGCCGACGGCGCTCTTGAAAAGATGACCAAAAAAGAAGCTCTCGACTTCACTCGTGAACTCGAAAAGCTGAACAAAGCTATGGGCGGCATCAAAGAAATGAACGGTCTGCCCGACGCTCTGGTCGTTGTTGACGTTGGCTACCACAAGATTGCTATTCAGGAAGCTAACAAGCTTGGTATTCCTGTTGTCGGTATCGTTGATACGAACCACAATCCTGCCGGTGTTGACTATGTCATCCCGGGTAACGACGACAGCGCCCGCGCTGTTGCTCTTTACGCTAAAGGATTTGCTGACGCAATTCTTGAAGGCAAGAACAAGAACCTTGAAGACACTGTCAAGGCTGCTAAAGACTCCGACTTCGTTGAAGAAGCCGCTGTCGAAGAAAAAGCTGAGTAATTCGCCTCTTCTTGTCTGAAGTACCAAGGGAAGGGGCGTTCGCGCCCCTTTCTTTTTAAACCAATTATTTTTTAAGGATAAAACAATGGCTGTTATCACTGCCGCAATGGTTAAAGAACTTCGTGTTAAAACCGACGCTCCGATGATGGAATGCAAAAAGGCTTTGACAGAAGCAGACGGCAACATGGAGCAGGCTGAAGAAATTCTTCGCGTTAAGCTCGGCAACAAGGCCACTAAGGCTGCTAGCCGTATTACCGCTGACGGCGTTGTCGCTATCTACATCGACGAACCGGGCAAGATCGGCGCTATCGTTGAACTGAACTCCGAAACCGACTTCGTTGCTAAGAATGCCGACTTCATCGCTTTCGCCAACGATATCGCCAAGCTCGTCGCCGAAAACAAACCGGCTGACGTTGCTGCTCTTTCCGCTCTTCCGCTCAACGGCTCTACCGTTGACGAAGTTCGTAAAGGCCTGATCGGCAAGATCGGTGAAAACATCTCCATCCGCCGCTTCCAGATCATTGAAGGTAAAGGCAAGCTCTCCACATACATCCACGGCGGCGCCAAGATCGGCGTTATCGTTGACGTGGTCGGCGGCAACGACGAAGTTGCTCACGACGTGGCTATGCACATCGCTGCTTCTAAGCCGAAGGCTCTCGACAAAGACGGTGTTGATCAGAACCTGATCGAAACAGAACGCCGCGTTGCTATCGAAAAAGCTCGCGAAAACGGCAAACCGGAACACCTGATCGAGAAGATCGCCGAAGGTTCCGTTAACAAGTTCCTCAAGGAAGTCACGCTTCTTTCTCAGCCGTTCGTTAAGGACGACTCTAAGAGCGTCGGCGAACTCCTGAAGAGCAATGGTGCTACAGTATCTGCATTTGCGCTGTTTGTTGTCGGTGAAGGTCTTGAAAAACGCAACGACGACTTCGCTGCCGAAGTTGCTGCTCAGGCTGCTGCCGCACGTGCCTAATTGTTGAACTTTTTTCGGAGTAAACGATGAGTAAGTCTGAAACGCCTAAAACCAAACGAATTCTGCTGAAACTCTCCGGCGAAGCCCTTATGGGCGACAACGCCTTCGGCATCAGCCGCGATACGCTTAAAAGCATCGTCGGCGAAATCAAGGAAGTAGTTGACTTAGGCGTTCAGCTTGCGATCGTGGTCGGCGGCGGCAACATCTTCCGCGGAGTCGCGCTCGGCTCTACCGGTATGGATCGCGCCACCGGCGACTATATGGGCATGCTGGCCACCTGCATGAACGCAATGGCACTTCAGGATGCACTGAGAAACGCCGGTGTTGAAGCCCGTGTCCAGTGCGCCCTGGATATCGACCAGGTTGCCGAGCCGTACATTCGCGGCAAAGCATTGAGCCATCTGAAGAAAGGCCGCGTTGTGATTTTTGCTGCCGGCACCGGTAATCCGTTCTTCACAACGGATACTGCTGCAGCTCTGAGAAGTGCGGAAATCGGAGCCGATATGGTTCTGAAAGCCACTCAGGTTGACGGCGTATTTACCGCTGATCCTAAGAAGGATCCCAACGCAAAAATGTATAAGTCTCTGACCTTCGACGAAGCCATTCAGAAGAAACTCAAGATTCTGGACGCCACGGCTTTTACGCTCTGCCGCGATCAAGGCATGCCGATCAGAGTCTTCAACCTTCATAAGCCCGGTGCGCTCAAACGCGTTGTGCTTGGTGAAGACGAGGGCACGCTCGTTCACGTTTAACCGAGAAAAAACGGATACAAAAAAGCTCCGGGTCTGCATCAGCGGATCCGGAGCTTCTTTTTTCGGTCGGCGAATTACTTTTCGGCTTTTTCGCGTTCGGAAGATTTTTCAGCTTCTTTCTTTTTGAGTTTGTTTTCTGCGTGGATCTTGTCGCGCAGTTCATCACTCTTTTGTTCCTGATCTTTCAGGATTGCGCCGAACATTTTTTCAATTTTTGCCATAGTTCAAACTCCTTATCAGATGTTTTGAGCTTAAGCGCGTTTGGCCGAGGAGCCTATTAAACCAACTCGAATCGAGCGGTTTGAGGCTATTGCGCTCCGTGGTAAACTCAACGAATTAATAAGGCTGTCACTGCCGCCGTTGTTTTATTTCGGCGGATTTGACCGCGTCCGTGATTTTCTGCTCACCGGCGTGCGACTAAGTTTTGCGACTTGCAGCCGAGAAATCTGCAGAGATTGGAAATTGACATGACAACTAAAGACATCTATTCACAGTCCGAACATCATATGAAGCGTTCTATTGAAACGCTCAAAGAAAACCTGATGAAGATCCGTACGGGTCGTGCTCATACCGGTTTGCTCGAACATATCACCGTCGATTACTACGGCTGCCCGACCCCGATTTCTCAGGTCGCTCAGCTCGGTTTGGCCGACGCCAGAACAATCACTGTTCAGCCTTGGGAAAAGAAAATGGTTGCCGTGGTTGAAAAAGCAATCCGCAACTCCGATCTGGGTCTGAATCCGGCAACTTCCGGCGAAGTCATCCGTGTCCCGATGCCTCCTCTGACAGAAGAACGCCGCCGTGACTTAACGAAGGTCGTTCGTTCCGAAGGCGAAGAAACTAAGGTTGCCATCCGCAATCTGCGCCGTGACGCCAACAACAAGGTTGCCGCGCTCGTTAAGGAAAAAGAAATTTCCGAAGACGACGAACGCCGTTCCAATACTGAAATTCAGAAGCTCACCGATAAGTACATCGGTGAAGTCGACAAGCTGATTGCCGAAAAAGAAAAGGAAATCATGACCGTTTAATCGGTTTTAAATCCTATGACAAGTCAGGAATTGACTGCAAAGCCACGTGAAAGGGTGCCCCGTCACGTGGCTATTGTTATGGATGGCAACGGAAGATGGGCCAAGGCCCGCAAGCTTCCGCGTCTCATGGGCCATCAAAAAGGGGTAGAGTCCGTCCGAACTGCAATCCAGACTGCGGCTAAGGCCGGAGTTCAGCATTTGACGCTCTTTGCTTTTTCCAGCGAAAACTGGAATCGGCCGGCCGAAGAAGTGAAGGGCTTGATGAAGCTTTTTCTCGTGAGTCTGCGCAGAGAGATCGCCGCTCTCAATAAAGCGAATGTTCGTGTTCGTCTCGTCGGTGATTTGACAGCTTTTTCTGAAGAACTTCAGCAGCAAATCGCAGATTCAATGAAGATCACAGAGAACAACACGGGTCTTATGCTCAATGTCTGCGTGAATTACGGAGGCCGCTGGGAGATTCTTGAAGCTGCCAAAAGATCTCGTGAGGTTCCTCCGGAGGAGCTGACGGAACAAAAATTTGCATCACTGCTGCCGTTAGCAGATTCCGGAGATGTGGACCTGTTTATCCGCACGAGCGGAGAGGAGCGCATCAGCAACTTTATGCTGTGGCAGCTCGCTTACGGGGAGCTCTATTTCACGAAAATTTTATGGCCCGATTTCACCGAGAACGAGTTTTTAAATGCGCTAAATTGGTACTCTAATAGAGAACGTAGATTTGGTAAGACTTCCGAACAAATTCAACAGGAAGCGAAAAAGGAATAGTTCATGTTGCTGCAAAGAGTCATCACCGCCGTTGTGTTGTTAATTATCATCATCGGCGCGCTTTTAATTTCCCCTCTCGCTTTCACGGCGGTGGCCGCGATTGCCATCGGATGCTGCTTTTGGGAGTGGCTCCGGATCTGTAAATGGAATAACGGAGTCGCTATGGTCTGCGGCGTTTTGCTGGCGGCCTTCCTCTTCTTTCTAGAGTATGTTTCACCGGCTGCGCTGCAAACCATTCAGTCCGGCAACGGGCTCATGATTATTACAGCTGTGGCTACCGTGCTTTGGGCTGTTATCACCGCTGTCATCTTCACTCGCCGGGCTTCCGGCTGGATGGTACCGAAAGGCATCGGGGCTTTGCTTGCCTGGATCTTTGTTCCGGCAGCTTGGTTCTCCCTCATGTATCTCTTCCGTGAGAAGGGCACCATCTACATGCTTTCCGTCTTAGCTATTGTTTGGGTTGCCGATATCGTGGCCTATTTCGGCGGCCGCTGCCTAGGCGGTCCGAAGATGGCCGAAGGCATCAGTCCGAAAAAGACTTGGTCAGGCGCGCTGACGGCTTTTGTAAGTGTCCTGGCTTTGTCGTACGTTCTTTATTGGGCTCAGCCGTCCTTCCCGCTCTGGACCAACGCTCTGATCTCTCATTTAACAGGCTGGGCTTCTGCCTTGATCCTGATCGTAGTAGTTCTGTTTTCGATTGCCGGCGACTTGTTTGAAAGTGCCCTCAAGCGCTCCGCCGGTGTCAAAGATTCGAGCAATCTTCTTCCGGGACACGGTGGTTTCTACGACCGTCTCGACGCTCAGATGAGCGTTCTTCCGCTTACCGTCTTCATTCTTCTTTTCCTCCAAGGTTACTAAGTTTCAGTCATGGAAAGCATTGCGATACTCGGTGCGACCGGCTCGATCGGTAAAAGTTCATTAGATGTCATCTCTCGTTATCCCGACCGGTTCACCGTGTATGCGGTAACGGCGAATTCCAGCGTTAAAAAACTCGCTCAAGCGGCTAAGGACAGCGGAGCTAAAGTCGCGGTTATTGCTGATAAAGAGCTTCTGGGAGCCTTACAGGAAGAACTTAGAGCTGCCGGAAGTACGGCCGAAGCTTTGGCCGGTTCGAAGGCGATCGACGAAATCGCTGCGAACCCCGAAGTCGATATCGTTATCGGAGCCATCGTCGGAGCTGCCGGAATTTCTTCTACATTTAAAGCTGCGGAAGCCGGAAAAAAGCTTCTGCTCGCCAATAAGGAAAGTGTCGTTTGCGGCGGCCGAATCCTGATGGATACGATAAAGGCCTCAGGTGCTGTTCTCATGCCGGTTGACAGCGAACACAATGCCATTTTCCAGTGTCTTGTCGGCGCGACCCAAAAAGCCAGATGTGAAGCCAATATCATTCTGACTTGCTCGGGAGGCCCTTTCCGTCAAAGACAGGACCTCTCTGATGTCACGGTTGAAGAAGCCACGCATCACCCAAACTGGTCGATGGGCAAGAAAATTACCGTTGACTCTGCGACGCTGATGAATAAAGGCCTGGAAGTTATCGAGGCCCGCTGGCTTTTTGATTTCGAACCGGAACGCATTCAGGTTGTCGTTCATCCCCAGAGCGTCATTCACTCTATGGTCCAATACGCCGACGGCGTAGTCATTGCCCAAATGGGCGCTCCAGACATGAGAAACACGATTGCTTACTCTTTAGGCTTCCCGGAAAGATTGGACGCCGGAGTAGAACCATTAAACTTCTCAAAAATCAAAACGTTAACCTTCGAAGAACCGGACTTAAAACGTTTTCCCCAGCTCGGCTACGCTTATGATGCATTGAAGCTGGGCGGAGCTGCTTCGATCGTCTTGAACGCGGCCAACGAGATCGGCGTCGAGGCGTTTATTCAAGGCAAGATCGGCTTTACCGACATTGCACGCCTGTGTCATGCAATGATGTACGGCTTCCAGCCCCCGACTCCGACCAACTTGGAAGAGATTTTGAAAACGGATAAAGAAGCCAGAAAACTGGCTCAGTCTTGGCTCGAAGGTTTTTGCGACAAACTGGAGAACTAACCTTGACATTGTTGACGACCATTGCTGCCTTTGCGGTAACGATCGGTATTTTGATTACCTTTCATGAGCTCGGGCATTATTTAGTCGCCAGACTTTGCGGCGTAAAAATTCTGAGATTTTCTCTCGGCTTCGGAAAACCGATTTTTATCTATAAACGCAAGAACGCCCCTGACGCAACCGAGTGGGCGGTCAGTGCACTGCCTTTAGGCGGATACGTCAGGATGCTTGATGCGAGAGACCCTGCCTGTCCGCCTATCAAACCGGAAGATAAAAACCGTGAATTCGGGGCCAAGAATGTATGGCAGCGATTCGCCATCGTTGCTGCAGGTCCATTTGCCAATCTTCTGCTCGCCGTCCTGCTTTACGCTTCTATCTTCATGATAGGCAGCACGCAGCCGACGCCGGTTGTTGCCGAGCCTCCCGCTGGTACGCCGGCCGCCATGGCCGGACTCCATGCCGGCGACAAGATTCTGAAAGTCGGCGATTCCGAAATTAAAACTTTTACGGATCTCCGTATGGAGATGCTGAATAAGTTCGGAAGTACGACGGATATTTTGGTTCACAGTCCCAACGGCAGCGAAGTAACGAAAGAAATTGACCTCACGAAGATGAGTCTGGACCCGAAAGCAAAAGATGCCGATCCTTTTGATGAGGTCGGTCTTCATTTGAATATGGGCCATCCGTTTATCTCATCTTTTGTTGAGAACTCTGCCGCGCAGCGCGACGGAATCAAAATCGGTGACCATATTTATCGCGTCGGTAATGTTCCGGTTAAGATGCCGAAAGATTTTGTCAGTGAAATCAAAAAATATCCCGGGAAACCCGTCACATTACTCGTCGGAGACGAAAACGGTCCGACACATACTCTGGAAGTTACACCGGCAGCCGCTATGGACGAACAGGGTAATGAAATCGGCCGCATCGGCGCAGCGATCGGGGTAGATTTTCCGCACACTCAGGTTTCTTATGGCCTCCTAAAGAGTCTGGCCGAGGGTGTGAAGAAGACGTGGGATACCGCGGCGATGTCTGTTCGAATGATCGGAAAGATGTTCACCGGTGATGTCTCTATCAGCAACATCTCTGGTCCGGTGACGATTGCCGACTATGCCGGCCAGACTGCTCAGCTGGGTATTCTTCCTTTTATTTCGTTTTTAGCGTTGGTTTCCATCAGCTTGGGAATTTTGAACTTGTTACCGATTCCCATGTTGGACGGCGGCCATCTCCTGTATTATTCTCTCGAAGTAGTGACTGGTAAGCCGGTTTCTGAGGCTGTACAAGCGTCTGCACAAAAGATTGGCATCGCAGCTCTCTTTGGTTTGACTATACTTGCACTATTTAATGATTTGACGCGACTTTTGCCGTGATTTCAATCACGCAGGGTCATTTTTTAATTTATAGAATATGCCTCATCCTAAGAAGATAGCGCTAGCTTGCGCTTTAGCTTTGGCAGCGACGACCGTGCTTGCACAGGGTCATGTGATTAAAGACATTCGACTCGAGGGCATTTCCCGTACGGAAGCGGGTACTGTATTTTCGCATCTGCCGATCCGAGTGGGAGACACGTATTCTCCGGAGCTGGGCGCTGAATCACTGCGTTCTCTGTATGCCTCCGGAATGTTCCAAGACGTTCAGCTCGACATGGACGGCAACGTCCTGGTTGTTCGAGTTCAGGAACGTCCGACGGTCGCAAATATTCACACTACCGGTATTTCCGAGTTTGATGCCAAAGGTGTTGAAAAATCTCTCCGTGATGTGGGCTTAGCCGAAGGCTTTATTTTTGACCGTGCGGTGTTAGACCGTGCCGTTCAAGAATTAAGACGCCAATATCTCTCGCGTGGCCGTTACTCCGCAGATGTCAAAGTCACTGTGACGCCGGTCGAACGCAACCGCGTCCGCATCAACATCGACGTTGATGAAGGTCCTGCTGCAAAGATTCAGCAAATCCGTTTTGTCGGCAACAAAATTTATGACGAAGGCGATCTTCGCGACGAAATGCAGCTCGGTACCCCGAACTGGTTCTCTTGGTATACCAAACGCGACCAGTACTCTCGAGAGAAGCTCACTGCCGACTTAGAGGCAATTCGCGCTCTGTACAACAACAACGGTTACCTCGACTTCAAGATTGACTCGACACAAGTATCTGTCAGTCCCGATAAGTCAGAGATTTTTGTCACCATCAATATTGATGAAGGCAAAAAGTACACAATCAAAGATATCCGCTTAACCGGTGACATGCTTGGCCTTGAGCCCGAGTTTGAAGATCTTGTGGATATCAAGCCGGGTTCCGTCTACAACGCTTCCGAAGTAAATGGTCTGGCAAAGAAATTTACGGATCGTCTTTCCGCTTTGGGCTACGCGTTTGCAAGAGCAATCCCGAATCCGGTCGTTGATCCGGAAAATCCGGATGAAGTTAGTGTCGTATACACGATTGACCCCGGCCGCCGAGTTTATGTTCGTAAAGTGAACATTACCGGCAACACGCGTACTCAGGACGAAGTCATTCGTCGTGAAGTTCGTCAGTATGAAGCGAGCTGGTTTGACAGCGATAAAGTTGCCGTTTCTCGTGATCGTATCGACCGTCTCGGTTTCTTTGAAACTGTTACTGCGGAACCCGAACCCGTACCCGGTTCTCCGGACGAAGTTGATTTGGCCGTTAACGTGAAAGAACGTCCGACCGGCAACATCTCGATCGGTGCCGGCTACTCCACCTCCGAAGGTATTGTTCTTTCCGGCGGTTTCTCGCAGAACAACGTTTTCGGTACCGGTAATTCTCTATCTCTTGAAGTCAATACGTCTAAGAGCTCTAGAACTTATGCTGCCAGCTTCACGCAGCCTTACATCACGACTTCGGGTATTAGCCAGTCCTTCGAAATTTACGATCGTAAGCTCGACTTGGACGAACTCGAAATTACCGATGACGTTAAGTACGAAACGTACGGTGCCGGCGTAACTTACGGTGTGCCGATTACGGAAAACGATCAGATCTTTCTCGGCGGCAAGTTTGAAATGACCGATGTGACGGTCGGCTCCGGTGCTCCGCGCCGCTACGTCGACTATGTCAACGATTACGGCAAGAAGCCGAAGAGCATTGCAGCGACGATCGGCTGGTCTCGTGATACCCGAGACAACATTCTGGCTCCGACTCGCGGCCGCTATCAGAGATTGTTCGGTGAAATTTCTCTTCCTGTTCTTGATCTGAAATACTATCGTGCAACCTACCAGTTCCAGCAGTTTGTTCCGGTTACGAAATCCATTACTTTTGCGTTCAATACCGAACTCGGTTATGGTGACGGTTATGCAGGCAAACAGTACCCGTTCTTCAAGAATTTCTATGGTGGCGGTATCGGTTCAGTTCGCGGCTACGATACTTCCTCCTTGGGCCCCCGTGATACAGACGGAGATGCCTCCGGCGGTAACCGCAAACTCAATTTCTCTCTCGAACTGTTGACGCCGATCCCCGGGGCAGACAGAACCCTTCGTATGTTCACCTTCCTGGATGGCGGCTGGGTTTGGGGCCGCAAAGCCTTTTACAAACAAGCAGCTAACGGCAGTTATGTTGTGGATCGCTATGAGAAAGACAAGCTTGACCTCGGTGACCTTCGTTACTCCGTCGGTTTCGGTTTAGCCTGGATTTCTCCGATGGGCCCGCTTAAATTGAGCTTCGCATTCCCGCTCAATAAGAAGGACAGTGACGAGCTTCAGAGATTCCAATTCCAAATTGGTACAGGTTTCTAATAAATTTGTGGCACAATTAAACAATTGTGTAGGAGATACATTCATGCAAAAAAAATGGTTAGCGGTTGCTTTAGTTTCCGCCTTGGTTTGCTCTGCTGCGACAGCAGTGCAGGCAGAAGTTAAGATCGGTGTTGTCAGCACCGAGGTTATTCTTCGCGATTCTGCAGCTGCTCAGGCCGCAAGTAAAAAACTTGAACAGGAATTCTCTAAGCGCGATAAAGAGCTCAATGCTGCCGGTCAGCGTTTGAAAAATGACGTCGAGCGCTTCGAAAAGAACGCCGGCACAATGACGGAACAGGAAAGAATTCGCAAGCAGCGTGATTTGGCTGAAAGAGACCGCGATTTCCAGCGCCGTCAGCGCGAACTCCGCGAAGACTTCAATCAGCGCAGAAATGAGGAGCTTCAGAAGCTTCTCCGTCAGGCAAACACGGTCATCAAGAACATCGCTCAGCGCGAAAAATATGACCTCATTCTTCAGGAAGCCATCTACGTCAACCCGAAGATTGACATCACTGACCAGGTTCTTAAGGAACTCAAGTAATTTTTATCGGGCACAAGCAGACAGATGTCTGCTTGTTGCTTAATTGCCATTTAGTGCAATACGTGCGGCATGACCTGACTCGGGTTTCGGCGACTTCAAACTTGCTCTCCCTCTCAGATCAGCCGCATAAATTTTTTAATTAGGGCGATTCAAATGATTCAACAAACAGCGCCGATGACTCTTCTTGAGTTAGTAGACCGAATTAAAGAAAAAAGCAACGATACTTTATTGAGCACAATCAGTGCCAACGGAGGCAAGGCTGAAATTAAGTCCATTGCTCCGCTGGAGACCGCCGGGCACGGCGACGTTGCTTTTTTAGCCAACAGCAAATATCGTGATGCGGCAGGCGCCTGCAAAGCGACAGCTTTGGTTTTGACAGAAGAAGACAAACAGGCGATTTGGGGAGAAAAAGAGCCCGAACGTATCGTCGTCATTACCCGCAATCCGTACGCTTGGTTTGCATATGCCCTGCAAATCATCTTCCCGCAGGAGCAGCCGGAGCCGGGGGTTGATACCAGAGCCGTAGTCGAAGACGGTGCCGTTATTGATTCGACCGCAACCGTTGAAGCCGGCGTTGTAATTCGCAAAGGTGCGCAGGTCGGGCCTTACTGCTTTGTCGGAGCCAACAGCGTTATCGGCGAAGGCGTTGTTCTCGGCGAACACACTCGTGTTTATCCGAACGTTACCATCTACTATGGCTGCCGTATCGGCAGACGCAATATCATTCACTCCGGTGCCGTGATTGGCGCCGACGGTTTCGGATTTGCGCCTTTGGACAGACAATACGTGAAGATTCCGCAGATCGGTGCGGTTGAAACTGGCGACGATGTCGAAATCGGCGCCAATACATGTATCGACCGCGGTGCGTTGCAGAATACCACCATCGGACAAGGCACCAAGATTGATGACTTAGTTATGATCGGTCACAACTGCCAAGTTGGTAAGAATGTTGTCCTATCCGGAAGAACCGGTTTGGCCGGCAGCACGATTATCGGCGACAACGTTCAGGCCGGCGGCGGTTCCGGTTTTGCCGGACACCTCAAGGTCGCTGCCGGTTCGATCATCGGCGGCGGGGCAGGCGTTCCGAGTTCGATCGAGAAACCTGACTACTATGCCGGCTACATGCCCGCAATGCCTCATAGAGAGTTCTATAACATTCTGTCCGTAATTAAACGTTTGCCTGAGATGCGCAGACAGCTGAAGCATCTGGCTGAAAAAGTTGATTCCCTTAAGAAAGAGTAAAAATGCAAGACATTAATGACATCATGAGGCTCCTGCCTCACCGCTATCCGTTTCTTTTAGTTGACCGAGTTTTGGAAACGAACGGTGTTGATAAGCTGATTGCGATCAAAAACGTCACTGTCAACGAACCTCAGTTCACCGGCCACTTCCCCGGCGTTCCCGTCATGCCCGGCGTTCTGATCATCGAAGCGATGGCTCAGGCCTGTGCGATGCTTGCTTTTGCAAGAATGGGCGGCGAAAGAGATCCTGAGAAACTTTTCTATTTTGCTTCTATTGACAACGCTCGCTTCAAACGTGTCGTGATCCCGGGTGATCAGCTTCGTTTTGAATGCACATTCCTCCGTGAAAAACTCGGCATGATCAAGATGCACTGCGATGCAACGGTTGACGGTCAGCTGGCTGCATGTGCTGACATGATGTGCTCTTATCGTTCACCCAAATAAAGGAAAAAATATGGCTCAGATCCATCCCTCATCCTTAGTAGATCCTCAAGCCAAACTTGCGGAGAACGTTGTCGTCGGTCCGTTCTGCACGATCGGTCCCCACGTTGAAGTCGGTGAAGGAACCACTTTGCAGAGCCATATTGTTCTTACCGGTCATACGAAGATCGGTAAGAGCAACAAGATTTATGCCTTTGCAGCGATCGGTATCGATCCTCAGGATAAAAAATACCGCGGTGAAGAAACTCAGCTAATCATCGGTGACAACAACGTTATTCGCGAACACTGCACACTCTCTGTCGGGACCGTGCAGGACAAAGGAATAACCATTATTGGAAACGGCAATCTGCTGATGGCCAACGTTCATGTTGCACATGACTGCGTCATCGGAAACGACACCATCATTGCCAACAATGTCGGCTTTGCCGGGCACGTTCATGTTGCCGACGACGTGATCGTCGGCGGCCAGTCCGGCATCCACCAGTTTGTCAAGATCGGAAAGGGCGCGATGCTGAGCGGCGGAAGCATGGTTCGTCAGGACTGCATTCCCTACGGCATGTATCAAGGTTATCCTGCCTCTCCTTTCGGCATCAATCTTGAAGGCATGAAGCGTCACGGCTATTCAAGGGCTGCCATGCACGCGGCACGCGAAAGCTACAAACTGATCTTCCGTGAAGGCAAGACCGTTCCAGAGGCCGTGGAAGCCATCAAGGCTTACGCATCAGCATTAGAAGATGAACAGGCTAAGAAAGTCTGTGAACTGATGTGCGAATTCACAGAGCAGGCAACTCGAGGATTGGCTCGCTAATGGAGCAATTGACCAACAACAGCATTATCTGGGCAGCCGGAGAGAACAGCGGAGATTATCTAGCTTCGCGTGTTCTGCCGGCTGTTGCCGCGTCTCGTCCGAATCTTAAGATGGAAGGTATCGGCGGTGACCGAATGATTCAAGACGGCTTGGATCCTTGGTTTCATGCCAGCGAACTTTCCGTCCGGGGCTATTTGGAAGTGATCCGTCATTTGCCTCGAATTTTAAAAATTCGCCGAGAAATGATGCGCCGTACTGTCCAGCTTCGTCCTGCTGCCTACATCGGAGTTGATGCTCCTGACTTTAATCTGTCGATTGAAGAGAAGGTCAGAGCATCGGGGATCCCGGTTGTTCACATGGTGGCTCCGGCCGTTTGGGCTTGGCGTCCGCAGAGAATTCACCAAATCAAACGTGCGGTGGATCATCTGCTTTTGATTTTCCCTTTTGAAGAGAAAATTTTTAAAGAAGCCGGCATTCCGAGCACGTACATCGGCCATCCTCTAGCCGAGATCATTCCGATGGTGCCGGATACGGAAGGTGCAAGACGCAAACTGAACATCGCTGCGCAGGGGCCGGTCATTGCCATTCTTCCCGGCAGCCGTAAAGACGAGATTCGCTGGTGTGCGCCGGCATTTTTCGGCGCTGCGTCCTTACTGCTGAAGCAGGAACCGAGAACTCGATTCATAGTTCCGGCCGCCGATGAGCAAAGGAAAAAAGAGATTTTAGAAGTTCTCAATCGCTTTCCTGATGTCGAAGACAATACCGTTCTTTTGGACGGGAAGTCTCATTTGGCGATGGAAGCGGCTGACGCTATTTTGGTGGCGAGCGGCACAGCAACGCTTGAGGCGGCACTTTATAAAAAGCCCTTGGTCGTCGGATACGCTATGCCGGCGCTTTCGGCAATGCTGATTCTTTCCAAAGGACAGACAAAGTGGATCAGCCTGCCCAATATCCTGGCGCAGAAGACTTTGGTTCCCGAGTGCGTTCAGATGTTCTGTTCGCCTGAGATCCTTTCGTCCCATTTGCTTCACGCCCTGGAGCCGAAGCGGCAGGAATATCTCAAAGAAGTATTTTCAGAAATGCATGAAACATTGCTGAGGCCGACTGCTCAGCTGGCAACAGAGGCAATCGATCAGGTTTTAAAACGCTGATGGCTGACTATTTATTCGACGGTGAGGAAACGATCGCCACACTTGTTTGCGGTGTGGACGAAGCGGGCCGCGGCCCTTTGGCCGGACCGGTTGTTGCTGCAGCCGTGATTTTGAACCCCGATCATCCGATAGAAGGGCTCAGAGACTCAAAAAAACTGACGGCTCACGCAAGAGAAGTTCTTGCAGAGCAGATTAAAACGCATGCGCTCGCTTGGGCGATCGCCGAAAGTTCGGTTGCGGACATTGACCGAATGAACATTCTTCAGGCGACGATGGCAGCGATGCGTAAAGCCGTTCTTCAGCTTGATCCAAAACCGGACTTAGTCTTGGTTGATGGGAACCGCCTGCCAGAGCTTCCTTTCCGTGCAGAGCCGATTGTCAAAGGCGACGACTTGATTCCGGAAATTTCCGCAGCCTCCATCTTGGCCAAGACCTATCGGGACGCCTTGATGAAAATCTTGGGAGGAATGTATCCGAAATACGGCTTTGAGCAACATGCGGGATACGGTACGGCACACCATCTTAAAATGCTGGAGAAATGGGGCCCGTGTCCAGTGCACCGAATGACGTTCGGTCCTGTGGCCTTGATTGCTAAGAAGTTTGAACGGCGAGCCGATCGTAAAAAGCGAAAGGGACAGTAAATGGAATTCATGCGGATCACAAGCGCAGCTAATCCTTCGATTAAGCTTGCGAAGAATTTGGCGCAGCACTCGAGGGCGGCGAGAAAAGAAGGTTTATCTCTCGCCGAAGGGATTCATTTGGCCCGAGAACTTCTTTCGCATCCTGAGCTTGTCCGCAAAGTATTTTTAAGAGAAGGGGCCGAGAAGAATTTTGAAATATCGGAAATCCTGCAAAAGTACCTGTCGTTGAAGATTTCTGTAGTTCAGTTGCCGTCTCAAATTTATGCTTCGATTTCTCCGGTGGACACCAGTGCCGGGATAGTTTGTGAGATCCGCATCCCGGAAGAGGGAAAGATCAAAAAAGACGAGGATTGGATTTATCTTGACGGCGTCCAAGATCCGGGCAATGTCGGAACCATCCTTCGTTCCGCACTGGCTTCCGGTGTGACGAATATTGCGTTGTCACCGCAATGTGCCTACGTTTGGTCTCCCAAAGTGCTTCGTGCAGCCATGGGAGCTCATTTCTTCTGCAACATTATTTCTTCCGTCGAGCTTGCAGAGATCAAAGAAAAAACCGGAGCTGTATGTTTAGTGGCTGACGCGCGCGGCGGAAAAGATCTCTACGAGGAAAAATGGGGAAAGGGCCAAACTTTGTGGGTGTTCGGAAGCGAAGGTCTGGGTGTTTCTGAAAAAGCCCTGGAACTTTCCGATTTAACCCTGTTGATTCCTTTGGATTCCAGAGTTGAAAGCCTCAACGTTGCAACAGCGGCTTCCGTCTGCCTTTTTGAACAGCGCAGACGCCGTCTTTCAGGCATTGCGCACAAATAGAAAGCGGCCGAAGATTCGGCCGCATATCTAAATATCGATTCGGTCCGGCCTCACATACTCATGTGAGGATCAATATTGATTTTGAGTTCAAGCAGGATCGTCGCTGAAATTTCTTCAATGGACTTAGAAGTGGAAGACAGATATTTAATGCCTTCACGATCCATCATCCGCTGAGCCTCTTCAACTTCGTATTCGCAGTTCTCTATGGAAGCGTACTTAGAATTCGGGCGGCGTTCGCCTCGAATTTCAGAGAGACGCTTGGGAGAAATGGAAAGACCGAATATCTTGTCTTTGCAGTTTTCCAGTGCGGGCGGAAGTTCGCCGCGCTCGAAATCTTCTGGAATAAGCGGATAGTTAGCTGCTTTGATACCGTACTGCATGGCCAAGTACAGGCTGGTCGGAGTCTTACCGCTGCGGGACACACCTACCAGCACCACGTCTGCATCTTCCAAGCCTTTGTTGGTTTGTCCGTCGTCGTGTGCCAGCGTGTAGTTAATCGCATCAATACGACGGTTGTATCTTTCCTGGTCACCGATTTCATGGCTCTTGCCGACGGAGTGGTCACTCGGAACACCGAGTTCACGCTCAAGCGGTCCGACGAAGGAGCGGAAAAGCTCGATGACGAAGGCGTTGCAGTATTCGTTAAATGTCGAAGCCAGAGATCCGGCGACGAGTGTAGAGAAAACAATCGGGCGCACGCCGTTCTCTTTGCCGACCTCATTGATTCTCAAGGCCGCGGCCTTGGCTTTTTCTTCCGTGTTGACGAAAGGCATGCGGTAGCGCAGGTATTTAAGGCCGTGAAACTGCGCTAAAACAGCATTTGCCAAAGTTTCTGCAGTAATAGCCGTCGCGTCGGATACAAAAAACACGGTACGCTGAGTCGGTTTTTCAGGGGTTTCGTTTACGTTTGAATTCATAAAATTTAACGCTGTTAGATGAAGTTACGAACTTAACGCTAAAAGAACGGCTAAAATTTAGCAAATTTTTTCACTCAATTTCGAGGTAAACATGACACAAGGACGTTTCGTCATTCCATTCAGCCAACTTCGTATGACAGATGTTGACATCGTAGGCGGCAAGAATGCTTCTCTTGGCGAACTGCTTAGCCAGCTTACAGAAGCCGGCATCAGAGTACCTGACGGCTTTGCAACGACGGCTGAAGCTTTCAGAGTCTTTTTAAAAGAAGGCGGTCTTGATAAAAGAATTGAAGATCGTCTGAGCAAGTTAGACGTTGATGATGTTAAAGAGCTGGCAAAGGCAGGCGCTGAAATTCGTGAATGGATTGAAAAAGCTCCTTTCCCGGCTCAGCTCGAAAAAGAAATCAGAGAACACTATGAGTGGCTCAAGGGCGACCAGAAGGAAATTTCCGTTGCTGTTCGTTCCTCTGCAACTGCTGAAGACCTTCCGGACGCTTCCTTTGCCGGCCAGCAGGAAACTTACCTGAACGTCGTCGGTCTCGAACAGGTGTTCGCAAGAATGAAGGAAGTATTCGCTTCCCTCTACAACGACCGCGCAATATCTTACCGCGTTCACAAAGGCTTCGACCACGCTGATGTGGCTTTGTCCGCCGGTGTTCAGAGAATGGTTCGCTCCGATAAGGGCGCTGCCGGTGTTATGTTTACGATGGATACCGAAAGCGGCTTTGATCAGGTCGTTTTCATTACAGCCAGCTATGGCCTCGGTGAAACCGTTGTTCAGGGCGCTGTGAACCCGGACGAATACTTTGTCCACAAACCCATCATGGAAATGGGCAAATTCCCGATCATCCGTAAAGTTCTCGGCAGCAAGAAGATCAAGATGATCTTCGACACAGTCAAGTCCAGCGGACGCTCTGTGAAGGTGGTCGATGTTCCCGAATCCGAACGCCGCAAGTTTGCCTTGAACGACGACGAAATCGTTCAGCTTGCCAAGTACGCCCGTATTATTGAAAAACACTACGGCCGTCCGATGGACATTGAATGGGGCAAAGACGGTATCGACGGAAAACTCTATATTCTTCAGGCTCGTCCCGAGACCGTGAAGAGCCGCCAGAAGAAGGCCGATGTTCAGCAGAAATTCGTTCTTCTCGGCAAAGGCGAAGTCCTGGTAACCGGCCGCGCTATCGGGCAGAAGATCGGCGCCGGTAAGGTTCGTATTGTTGCCGGTCCGGAACAGATGGACCTGGTTCAGGAAGGAGACGTCCTTGTTACGGACATGACCGATCCTAACTGGGAGCCGGTGATGAAGAAGGCCAGTGCCATCGTTACTAACCGCGGCGGCCGTACCTGTCACGCAGCTATTATTGCTCGTGAGCTCGGTATCGCTGCTGTTGTCGGCTGCGGCGACGCAACGGAAGTCCTCAAAGACGGCCAGGAAGTTACCGTCTCCTGCGCCGAAGGCGATACAGGCAATATTTACAACGGCCTGATCCCGTTCGAAATCAAAGAAGTGAAACAGGGCGAACTGCCTGAGATCCCCGTTAAGATCATGATGAACGTGGGCAATCCTCAGCTCGCATTCGACTTCCAGTCCATCCCGAACAATGGTGTCGGTCTGGCCCGCCTTGAATTCATTATCAATAACAACATCGGCATCCATCCGAAGGCTTGCTTAGCTTACCCGGATCTTCCCGAAGATCTGAGAAGAGCGGTTGAAGAGGCTTCTGCCGGTTACGAAAACCCGCGTGAATTCTTCAAGGAAAAGATCGCCGAAGGTGTTGCCACGATTGCTGCCGCTTTCTATCCGAAGAAAGTGATCGTTCGTATGTCCGACTTCAAGAGCAATGAATACCGCAAACTCTTAGGCGGCAAGCTCTACGAACCGGAAGAAGAAAACCCCATGCTCGGTTTCCGCGGTGCAAGCCGTTACGTTTCCGAAGACTTCAAAGAATGCTTTGCTATGGAATGCGAAGCTCTGAAGAAAGTCCGCGACGAAATGGGCCTGACCAACGTCGAAATCATGATTCCGTTTGTCAGAACCGTTAAGGAAGCCAAGGAAGTTAACGAACGTCTGAACGAACAAGGTCTCAAGCGCGGCGTGAACGGTCTTCGCCTCAATATGATGTGCGAAATCCCGAGCAACGCACTGCTTGCCGAGAAGTTCCTTGAACACTTCGACGGTTTCTCTATCGGCTCCAACGACTTGACCCAGCTGACACTCGGTCTGGACCGCGATTCCGGACTGGTTGCCAACTTCTTCGATGAACGCGACGAAGCCGTTAAGATCCTCCTGGCACGTGCCATCAAGGCCTGCCGTGAGAAAGGGGCTTATGTCGGTATCTGCGGTCAGGGTCCTTCCGACCATCCTGACTTAGCTCAGTGGCTGATGGAAGAAGGTATCGAATCTATCTCTCTGAACCCGGATACTGTCGTCAATACTTGGCGCAGACTGGCTAAAGACGTTAAGAAATAATTCTTAGGTTCTAAGCTTTACCAAACGGCCGTTTTCCTTTCGGATGCGGCCGTTTTCGCGTTCTTAACCTATAATTGACTCACGGTCAAAGGAGAGACCTCAAAGAAGGGAACGCATTATGGGATTGTCGTATTTTTGGTTTATTGCCGCTGCAGTGATCGGCGCGATGGATCTTTACTTCGGCAATTTTTTTCTATTGGTGATTTCAGCTGCCGCCTTTACGACAGCCCTTTTTTCCTTCTTCCTCAGTTCCGTTTATTTACAAGTCGCCATCTTCACCGTCATTTCTCTTTTAGTGATCAGTTATTTGATGCTTTTGCAGCGTCACTTGAGAGAAGTCGACTTTTATTCCGAAATTCTCCGCCGGCACATTGGTAAGACCGTGACGGTTCACGAATGGAGGCACAATCGGTACGCGACCGTCCAATACAACGGGCGAGTTTGGGAAGCCGAGATTGCTTTTAATGCGGGCGGTAATCTTCGTGCAGGGAAATACAAAATATGGAAAATGCTTTCGAATCGGCTAGTTCTGATTCCGTAGAAGGAAAAATCCCGGAGGGCGTCAGGCTCCCCAATCTTGACGATCCTCTCGTCATTAAAGATTTATTGAGAGCTCATGCAATGGCGGTCTCTAAACGCCTTGCGGAAGCCGTTCATAAAAATGTTCGTCGAGAAGAAGTCGTTCAAGCCGACCAGAGAGCCGCTGCATTCTTGGCTACAACGCTCTTAGGCCAAAATCCGGCTTATGCAAAGGCGGCAGTAAATACGCCCGAAAGAATTGAAAAGCTGCTTCGTGCGGAATTCACAGAGGCTTTGAAAGGCTTCGGGATCAAAGAGGAAGAGGCCGCTGATCCGGCCGTCTTTATGCAGCTCGTGATGTTCTTATTCACGAACCAAGTTCACGAGCTCATTAATGAACTGCAGAAAAATCCGGATGAGATCGAAGCAAAAGGTCCGCAGGCTCTCGACGCTCTGCTCGAGTCTTGGGTGAAAAAATTAACCAAAGAGAAGTGCGATGCCTAAATGTATTAAACCGAGCTGCAACCGCGGCTGCTGCGGTCACGATCACAGCTCCAAGGCAGAACAGGCTCCTTCTATCGTAGACATTGAAGTCGTCCGAAAAATCCTTTCCCAGGCTGTCGTGAATATGTGCAAGCGCGCTATTGCTTGTGCGGAAGGCGAACTGACGAGAGATGAGCTTGCAGAGAAAGATATGAAGCTCATGGAGTGGCTTGGAGAGACTTTCTGCGGCAACAACAGTCATTTTGAACCGGGCCCTGAAGACTGGACCACCGAAGGTTTGGCAGAATACATCAAACAGGCGCTGCCTCAGATCGAGGAGAATCCGGAAGGGGAGGAGATGAGTTCTGATGAGGTCGTCGTCAAAGCCTGCGCGATTTTTGTAGAGCAAGCCTATAAGGCGATCCATGATGCTTTGAAAGCCGGATTCCCGCTGCTGGATGCCGATGAGTTACCGGCGCCGGTCGCTTCTTTTGTCGAATCCTGGACCCTTTTGTTCGTCGGTGCTCCGATGGGCAGCAATAACTAAAACTGAAAATAGGAAAAAATAATGAATAACTTTGAATACTCTAATCCCACACGCTTAGTTTTCGGCAAAGGAGAAGAAAGCCGTATCGGAGAGCTAATGCGTGCCCGTGTGCCGGCGATGAGTCCCGTGCTGGTGGTTTACGGCGGCGGTTCTGCCAAAGAGAGCGGCCTTTTGGAGCGCATCTCCGAGTCGTTAAAAGCTGCCGACCTTGTGCCGATTGAATTGGGCGGCGTGACACCGAACCCGCAGCTTTCTTTTGTTCAGAAGGGTATTCTTTTGGCCCGCGAGCACAGAGTCAAAGCTATTTTGGCCGTCGGCGGCGGAAGTGTTATTGATGCTTCCAAGGCGATTGCGATCGGCGTTCCTTACGTCGGTGATGTTTGGGATTTCTTCACAAAGAAAATTACGCCGACAGAAGCGCTTCCGGTTGCCGCTGTGCTCACGCTTCCTGCTGCAGGCAGCGAACAGAGTATCCGTATTGTGATTTCAAACGGAGACAGAAAGCTCGGCGCCGGCTCTCCTCTAGTTCGTCCGTTTGTAAGCGTCATCGATCCCGAACTTTTCTTTACGCTTCCGGAAAAGCAAATTAGAGCAGGTGTGATCGACATGATGAGTCACATCATGGAGCGCTACTTTACCCAGACCAAAAATACCGACTTTGTGGACAGTCAGGCTGAAAGCGCCATGAAGACGATCATGAAGAACGGTCTGAAGCTCAAAAAGAATCCTAAGGATTACGACGCTTGGTGCCAGATCGGTTTGGCCGGATCTTTTGCACACAACGGATATTACGGATTGGGACAGGTCGAAGACTGGGCCTCCCACGGGATGGAACATGAACTGAGCGCCTGGGATACGACGATTACGCACGGCGAAGGTCTGGCAGTTGTAGTTCCGGCTTGGATGAAGTACGTCTGGCATGCCAATCCGAAACGTTTTGTTCAGTTTGCCCGCAACGTTATGGGCGTAAAAGGCGAAGGTACCGACGAAGAGATTATTCGTAAAGGTATCAAAGCCTTTAGACGATTCCTGAAGAAGATGGGTGCCCCGAAGAATCTGAAGGAACTCGGCGCTGAGAAGGCCGATCCCAAAGAGCTCGCGAAAAAAGCGGTGGAAATTCCCGGAAAATTAGGAAATTTCCTCCCGCTTTATGAGAAGGACATCGTCAAGATTTACAAACTGATGCGTTAATTTTGATTTTTTGTGAGAGGCACTTCGGTGCCTTTCTCTTTTTCTGGCGCTGCCAGAACGGAGTGAGAGAAATGCTTCTCCCAGTTTTTGACATATTCTTCGGCGAGCGGCTTGGATTTCAAAATTAAGAGGTTTTCCCCGTTCTTGGTTTCGGCGACTTTGACGAAATTGAAGCTTCCGGTGAGGACGATATTGTCATCGACGATGATGATTTTGTCGTGCGCGGTTCGGTGAGCCGTGTCAAAGAAAGTCGGAACACCGGCTTTTAAGAGGTCTTCCGTTGTATTCGGTTTTTTCTTAGGCATCTTCTTATCAATGATGACATCGACTTTCACGCCGCGCTGATGAGCTCGGATGAGCGCCTGCGTAATTTCCTTGTTAGAGAAAAGAAAGGCCTGCATACGAATTCGGACCTTCGCGCTGTCAATAGATTGAACGATGGCGTTCTCAGCGCCTCCGTTAGGAGAGAAGAAGACTGCGGCCTCCGTAGGATAGAAAGGAGAGGCAGAAGCAGGGGCTGCCAAAGAAATAGCAGCAGCTTGTGCAAGGCATAAAAGGAAGTATTTCATAGGGTTACAAAAAGAGAGCTGCCATTCGGCAGCTCGATAAAAGATTATTTTCGGTTAAGTGTTCTGTTTTTCAACAGACGGCCTTGTTCGCGTTTCCACTCTCGCTTACCGATATCGGCTCGTTTTTCAAATAACTTTTTCCCTTTACCAAGGCCGAGTTCGAGTTTGACACGTCCGTCCTTGAAATGCATGTCTAAAGGAATCAGCGAATACCCGGCTTGTTCGACGCGGCCGATTAATCGCATGATTTCATGCTTATGAAGAAGGAGCTTACGGTTACGCGTGGGATCCGCTTTTTCATGGGTACTGGCGGTTTTCAGAGGCGTAATGTTTGCATTCAATAAAAACAGTTCTCCGTTTCTGACGAAAACGTGAGCTTCTTTAATGGAAGCGCCGCCGGCACGGATGGATTTCACTTCCCATCCTCTTAGTTCCAGACCGGCTTCAAATTTTTCTTCAATTTCGTAGTCGAATCTGGCCTTTTTATTTTGAATAATTGCCAAGGTTGCTCTCCAAGTAATAATGGCTCACAGCGAATTGATGCGGCAGGGCCGAAAACAGGCTGAAAGCCGAGTAAAATCTGCACAATTTTACTTTATTCGAGGTACGGGAGGTTCATTTGCTGTTATCAGCCGTAAAACAAACACCCTCCGGACTGCTCAAAAAAGCTCTTGAGCTTCCTGAAGGTTCAACGGTCGGGGACGCACTGCGCGCACTCGGCTGGCAAAAAACCGAAGAAATCGGTCTGAGCATTTACGGCCGGCGCTGCAAAGAAGAAGACCTCCTCAAGGACGGGGACCGAATTGAATTAACCGAACCGCTCCGAATCGATCCGAAAGAAGCCAGACGGCTTCGCGCTTTAAATAAACCGCTTTTGGCAACTCGAGGTCGAAAACATGCGAAATAAAATTTCACCCTTCGAATAAATACCTATTGCTGTCAACAAATACAGCTCCTTCAATTTACGTATAATTGTTTTTTGTGCTTAGAGGTTCAACAATGCGACTCCTTCAAAAGGCTTTAACCTTTGACGACGTTCTCCTCGTTCCTGCATACTCGAACGTACTTCCCCGCGAGACCGTCCTTTCCACACAATTCACCAGAGACCTCCGCTTAAACATCCCGTTCTGCTCTGCAGCTATGGATACGGTTACTGAAGCTAATTTGGCCATTGCCTTAGCTCAGGAAGGCGGCATCGGTATTATTCATAAAAACATGACAGCCCAGGCTCAGGCTGCCGAAGTTAATAAAGTTAAACGCCACGAAGCAGGCATGGTTGCCGACCCGATCACCATCGGTCCGGACATGATTGTTGCCGACGTGATTCGTCTGACCCGCGAACACAACATTTCCGGTCTTCCCGTTGTTCAGGGCGAAAAAGTTCTCGGTATGGTTACACACCGCGACCTTCGCTTCGAAGACCGCATGGACGCCAAGATCAGTGAAATCATGACACCGGCCGAACGCCTGATCACGATTAAAGAAGGCGCCACACTCGACGACGCTAAGAAACTGATGCACGAGCATCGTCTTGAAAGAGTTTTGGTTGTTGACGACAACTTCCACCTTCGCGGCTTGATGACCGTCAAAGACATCATCAAAGCAACCGAACATCCGTATGCTTCCAAAGACAAACACGGCAAACTGCTTGCCGGTGCTGCTGTCGGCGTCGGAGCCGGTACGGAAGAACGTGTCGAGCTGCTGGTTGATGCCGGTGTCGACGTCTTGGTTGTTGACACAGCCCATGGCCATTCTCAGGGCGTGCTTGACCGCGTCAAATGGGTTAAGCAGCACTATCCTCAGGTTCAGGTTATCGGCGGAAACATTGCTACTGCCGCTGCTGCTCTAGCCCTCGTTGAAAACGGTGCAGACGCTGTTAAAGTCGGGATCGGCCCGGGTTCCATTTGTACGACTCGCGTTGTTGCCGGTGTCGGTGTTCCGCAGATTACAGCTGTTTCCAACGTTGCCGAAGCTCTTCAGGGCTCCGGTGTTCCTCTGATCGCTGACGGCGGTATCCGTTTTTCCGGCGACGTCGCAAAAGCCATCGCAGCCGGCGCCAATACCGTCATGATGGGCGGCATGTTTGCAGGTACCGACGAAGCTCCGGGCGAAATCATTCTTTACCAGGGCCGCTCTTACAAGAGCTACCGCGGTATGGGTTCTCTCGGCGCCATGAATAAAGGTTCTGCCGACCGTTACTTCCAGGACAACAACAACGGCAACGTTGATAAGTTTGTTCCGGAAGGCATCGAAGGTATGGTCCCCTACAAAGGAAGCGTTCTTGCCATCATCTATCAGATGTGCGGCGGTCTGCGTTCTTCTATGGGGTACTGCGGCTGCCGTACGATTGATGAGATGCGCAACAAGGCCTGCTTTGTTGAAATCACATCTGCCGGCTGGCGTGAATCTCATGTTCACGATGTGAAGATCACGAAGGAAGCTCCGAACTACAGACTGGAACATTAATTTTCCTACATGTCTGAAATTTCAGATTAATATGACGGGCAAGGGTCGACTCGAGTTTTATAGACTCGGGCCGACTTTTGTTTTTAATTGATATTTAGCGAAGATGAACCACGATCGAATTTTAATTCTTGACTTCGGAAGCCAAGTCACGCAATTGATTGCGCGCCGTATTCGTGAAGCTCACGTTTACTGCGAAGTCCACTCCTGCGACGTATCGGATGGATTTATTAAAGAATTCAAGCCGAGCGGCATCGTCCTTTCCGGCTCTCACATGAGCGCTTATGAAGAATCCACGGACCGCGCTCCGAAGGCCGTTTTTGAAATCGGCGTTCCGGTTTTAGGCATTTGCTACGGCATGCAGACAATGGCTGAGCAGCTCGGCGGCAAAGTTGAAAGCGGCGCTCAGCGTGAGTTCGGCTACGCAGAAGTTCGTGAGCACGGCCACACAAAACTTTTGAAGAACATCTCCGACTTTACTGATAAAGACGGCAAGAGCTACCTGAAGGTTTGGATGAGCCACGGCGACAAAGTCACTGAAATGCCTCCCGGCTTCAAACTGATGTGCTCGACTCCGACTTGCCCCATCGCCGGTATGGCTGACGAGGAAAGAGGCTTTTACGCTGTCCAGTTCCATCCCGAAGTTACGCATACCGAGAAGGGCCGTGAAATCCTTGAGACCTTTGTTCTTAAGATCTGCAAGGCCACTCCCGACTGGGTCATGGGCAACTTCGCTCAGGAAGCCGTTGAAAAAATTCGTCATCAGGTTGGAAAAGATGAAGTTATTCTCGGTCTTTCCGGCGGCGTCGATTCTTCCGTTACGGCGGCTTTGATTCATCGCGCGATCGGCGATCAGCTGACCTGCGTTTTCGTAGACAACGGACTGCTTCGTCTTCACGAAAGAGAACAGGTCGCTCAGACTTTCCGTGACAATATGGGTATGAAGCTGATTGTGGTTGATGCTTCCGACCGGTTCATGGATGCGTTATCCGGTGTTACCGATCCTGAAGCCAAACGTAAGATCATCGGTCGTCTGTTTGTCGAAGTCTTCCAGGAAGAAGCTGAAAAACTGCAGAATGCTAAGTGGCTCGCACAGGGCACCATTTATCCTGACGTCATTGAATCCAACGGCGCCAAGACCAAGAAAGCCCAAACCATTAAGTCCCACCATAATGTCGGCGGTTTGCCCGATACACTTCATCTGAAGCTTCTCGAACCGCTTCGCGAACTCTTCAAAGACGAAGTTCGTGAACTCGGTATCGCACTGGGACTGCCTGCCGAAATGGTTTATCGTCATCCTTTCCCTGGCCCCGGCCTCGGCGTTCGTATTCTCGGCGCTATTAAACGCGAATACGCCGATCTTCTGAGAGAAGCTGATGCGATCTTCATTGAAGAACTTCGCAATGCAGGTTGGTATGACAAAGTCAGCCAGGCTTTCGTTGTCTTCCTGCCGGTTAAGAGCGTCGGTGTGATGGGCGACGGTAGAACATACGACTGGGTTGTCAGCTTGAGAGCTGTTCAGACCAGCGACTTTATGACCGCTAAATGGGCTCATCTGCCATACGATCTTCTTGGCAAGGTTTCCAACCGCATCATCAACGAGGTTAAGGGTATTAACCGCGTCGTTTATGATGTATCTGGCAAACCCCCCGCAACGATCGAGTGGGAATAAAAATATTGAATTTCTAGCTATTTCTTAAGCATTCGGGATGACTCAGAAGTCATCCCGTTTTTATATCTAAAATCAACAAAAAAGCGTTTTTTCGCTTGTAGAAGCTTTCACTTTCTTTCAGTATTCTTTAAACCTAAGCAAGCCTATTTCAATAGTATTTTTGATGGTATAGATTTTTTTCTTGATGAAATTTGATGGTATTTCAAGAGATTTTTGACAGCCATAATGTGGATTGAAATAGAGCAATGAACGAGGAGGAACTCCAGTACGTTTTTAAAAGAGCAGTTGTTTAATCCTGATTGGATTGAGGTCTCTGCGGCTCATGTATTACCCCAGGCGAGGACGGTTTAAAACGTTCCGGATTTCGCTCCGCAAAGTCGCCGGAGCATGGAACATTCGGCTTGATCCCTTCTGCCTGGCAATCTGCTAAATAATTGTCGATAGTTTGATGAAATATTTTTTCGAGCTCCTGTAAGGTCTCGCCCTCATATGTCAGAAGACTTTTGATAAACATCACTTTTCCGAAGAGGCAATTGTCATCGACACTGTATTCAACAGAGCTGAGAAAACTTTTATATTTCAAAAAATCTCCCATACCAACACCATTGAATGTAATTGCTCTTTACGTTGCAGCAGAACCTCTCAATGTGTTGAGTTTTTAAGTCGTTCATGCATATTAACTTGAGGTCCCTTTCGCATTTTAAGAATTCTCATGGTTCGGAAGCAATATCGGGAAAAAAATCGCAATTACTCGATTCGCACGGTTTTACCCTCACTTCCGAGGTCTGCGCGCTAACATGTCAAGTAGGTAAGGGCAACTCGGGTATACTTTGGCCATGAAAAAGATCGAAATAAAGAAATTTAAAACCGCGCCTGACCTGGCAAAGATGATAGAAGAAGGCCATAAGGTCCACGCGATGGCGAACGGAAAAATACAATCGTACGAGCGGCACACGCCTCAGCCGGAAGACTACAGTAACTTAGACGATTTTATGGAAGTCGCCGAAAATCATATCAATGAGCTCTATAACACCAGACAAGAAGTTGATGAGATGCTGACTGAAGTCTTTACAGTTTTTGTCAGACATCCCGAGCTTTCCGGTACGCCTTATATTACTGTCTTGGAACTGATGGTGTTTCTCGAAGAGGATTTCCGCCAGTTAACTAAGAGATATGAAGCAGCATCTTCTGCGCTGGCTGCCATGGAAGAAAATCAGTATGGCTGCGACGATATGGATATTTACGTCGGAGAACACGGCGCAAGAACAATGCTGGATGCTTTGGACCGATTAAAGAAATTTGGTCAATTAACCAACGATGAAGAAGGCCTTGAGTCTGAGCTCAAGGAAGGCGTGGCAAACCAAAGCCCGGATATTAATTGGAAACAGCCCCGTCTCAATTAAATTTCTAGTGACAAGATGCCTCAGCAGACGGATCTAATTTCGAATTTTGTGAAATTGTCTATTCGGCGGGGCTCTTCTCTGACTACTCTCTCAAAATCACCCGACCATCTTCGGACCGTTGTCGATGCATTTAAGGCAACGGCCCGGGATCCTTTGCATCCGCACGAAGACGATGCAAAAAAATTCTTAGCCGAAGCCGGAAATTGGATATCCGACACGCCTAAAAATCTTTTGGAGGTATCGGCCTCTTCATCTAACGAACAAATCGCACAATTTCCGCTCTCAGAGCTAACTTCTGCAGTTGAAGCTTTTCGAGAAGAGATTCGGCAAAAAAGAAAACATCAAGCCTTGAGCCGAGAGAAAGAAGTTCGGCTTTCTCGGATCGATCGTTCCCGTGACGCACATTTCATGCGCGAAGCGCTTGTCGAAGCAGCAAAAGCACGTCAGGCCGGAGAGGTTCCGGTTGGCGCCGTCGTTGTCGATAAAGAAGGCAGCATCATCGGCAGAGGACATAATTGCGTTGTCTCAGGTCATGACCCAAGCGGACATGCTGAAATCATTGCCCTTAAAAATGCGTCTCAGAACCTTAAAAACTACCGGCTTGATAACTGCACGATCTATGTGACGCTTGAACCCTGTCCGATGTGCTCCGGTGCGATTATCGGCGCTAGACTTGCCCGATTGGTTTACGGGGCCAAAGACCAAAAAGCGGGTGCCGCCGAAAGTGTGTTTAAACTATTTGACGAGAAAAGAGTCAATCATCACACTGATGTGACAGCAGGAGTACTGGAGGAAGATTGTCTCCGGATACTCCAAAGTTTTTTTGTCGAATTAAGAAAGAGCCGTGGTAAAACAAATGGATAAAGTCGGTATTAACGCCCCTTCCGGTAATGTCATTCATTTCAAATCCGTCGAGAGGGCGGCCGAACTTTTCAGAGAAAGAGGTTGGGACGTAACCATCGGAGAAGATGTTTACACCAGCTTCGGTCGTTTCGGCGGTTCCAGCGACTCCGCTCGGTTGAATGATTTTCAGCAGGCTTGCAGCGATAATGAACTTGTTTTGTGTGCTCGAGGCGGTTACGGTTTTTCCCGACTCCTACCGAACCTTGATTTCAACAAAATCAAATCTAATGGAACTTGGGTTGCCGGTTTTTCCGATATCACTTTTTTCACTACGGCTTATTTAGCACTGACCGGCGGGAAGAGCCTGCAGGCGCCGACGGCTTCTGTGCTCGGCGACCCCAAGTGCGATCCTTATACCATTCAAACTTTCTTTGAAGTATTGGCGGCAGAAGAATACAAATTCTTTTTCCCGACACCGTTTCCGGACTTTCAAACAACGGGTTTGCTTTGGGGCGGGAATTTGACCGTCTTGTGTTCGATGCTCGGAACCAAGTACTTCCCGAAAGTCGAAGGCGGTATTCTTTTTGTCGAGGATATCGCTGAACCGGCTTACAAAATAGAGCGTGATTTGAATCACCTTCTGCAGGCCGGAGTGATCGATAACCAAAAAGCCGTGGTCCTGGGGGATTTCTCGAAAATTAAGTCCTCCGAACATGATTTCGGATACGGGCTGGAAGATGCTTTGAGTTTCATCGCAGGGCGCACTAAAACCCCGTTTATCTCAGGGTTGCCTTTCGGGCACGAAATGAAAACCGCCACACTTGTAGTCGGCTCTGAGGCACATCTCAATGTTCAGTCAAACATGGCAGAACTCACGATGAAAGGCTGTCCAAACTTTAGAGTTGCGGGAGTGCCGAAATGATTTTTTCTGCTATTAAGCGCCTTAAAACCATTTTTGAGCCGAACCCTCCCGAGGCGACTAATTACCATCTTCATCTTTCAGGCGCTCGGTTAGCTTCCAAGGTGCAGCTTCGTCAGTTGTCGGTTTTAAAGCACCGGACGACAGCGGTCGTTGCGATCCGCATGCTGCTGTACCTTATTTTTACCTTGACTTGCTGGAGCTATGTCGGGGGCCGGGTCATGGCGCTCTGGCTGGCTTTTAATGTGATGCATACGCTGGCTAGCATGAAATCTGCGGATGACTTCTTCAACGAGCCGTCCATGGACAAGCGTTTTCATTACTGGAAGAACCGCACGCTCCAGATGATTTTGGTGTCGGGTCTCTCTATCGGTTTTGCAGGCTTTTATTTCATGGTTCCGGACAACGTCATTGCCGAGATGATTCTCTTGGCCATGATTGTGGGCGTGACATTCGGCAGTGTTCCGCTTTACGCCATCTGGCTTCCCGCCCTTTGGATATTCGTTCCGGCAACGCTGCTTCCGACGATTCTGAAGCTCGTCCTGATATACCAGCCGTCCTTGTTTATCGCTTTATTCTGGACGCTTATTCTTTTCCTCATTATTTTCTACTTCGGCGTCCGTCTGAATAAGATTTATCTCCAAGGCATCTATCGTTCGTTTGAACGAGAGTTCTTGATGGAGCAGCTGATTTTCCAGCGGCAGAAGGCCGACTATATCCGCGAAGCGTCCGAAATGGCGATCTCTGCAAGAACACGATTCTTTGCGGCTGCTAACCATGACCTCCGTCAGCCGCTCCAGGCTATGGGCATTTTTATCTCTATTCTTCAGGGGCAGGCCGATCAACAGGCTAAACCTTTAATTGATAATTTGTCGAAGGCCTGCAATACGGTGGCGACGCTGGTGGATCAGATTCTGATTATTTCGAAGCTGGATTCCAAGACGATGAAAATTCGGCCTACCGAAGTCTCCATTCGTTCAATGTTCTCTGAATTGGCGAATGAATTTACGCCGATGGCCGAACAAAAGGGGTTGACTTTTGAAGTGAGGGCCGAGCCTCTGATGATCGTCACCGACGGACTGCTTTTTGAACGGGTGCTTCGTAACCTTATCGGAAACGCCGTACGTTATACCGAGCACGGCGGTATCCTGCTGAGGGCAAAGAAAACAAAGAAGAACACGCTTGTTGTTACTGTCTCCGATTCGGGCTGCGGGATTACGAAAGAAGATCAAGCTAAACTTTTTCAGGCTTATTACCGCGGTGGCGCCGGCCATAAATCCCGAGAGGGTTTCGGCTTAGGTCTTTCGATTGTCGATAAGATCTGCAAACTTCTGAATATCGAACTCAAACTGATTTCTAAAGTAGGAAAAGGTTCTATCTTCCGCTTGGAAATGGCAATCGAAACGTCTGTAGATATGACGGAAGTACAGCCGCCCGTACAGCCGAATCGGATTTTCTCTCTGGAGAATGTCAACGTCCTGTTAATTGAGGACGATCCTTTGATTCGTGAGAGCCTGGCAACGTTATTAGAAGGCTGGGGCGCCAAAGTGAGAAGGGCGGAATACTTTGATGCCGAACTCGCTGCTCAGTTGATTGAGGAGGCGCCGGTAGACATTATTTTCTCTGACTTTAACTTAGGTCCCGGCCGTTTGACCGGTCTCCAATCGATCTTCCGCATCCGCAGTGTTCTGGGACGCAAGATTCCGGCGATTATCAGCACGGCCACTTCTCGTGATGCCATCATGGCTCAGTACGAAGAAGAGACCGAGGGTCTGGACTTTGCGGATTCAGCGGTTAACCTGATGGAACTCCCGCTTATCGTACAGAAGCCGGTCACGCCGACAGAGATTAATCGGATTATTCATCGAGAAATCGAGAAGAAGTAATTTCTTTCTGAGATTTAAAGTTCCCGCGTTTATTGCGCTATATTGGAAGAGTCTTCTACAAGAAGAATAAAAAAACTGAACCCAACCATTCCGCAAGAATGAGCCGGCGTCGGTATTAGAACATGCGGGCCTCCGTCACAAGCAGAGTGTTCGCCTCCAATCAATTTCCCGTGGACTTTGAAAGGATATTTCCTAATGAAATCTCAAGAAGGGTCTAAACCCGCAGAACGTCTGAACGGGTCAGAGATACTTGTACGCGCGCTTGCCGAAGAAGGCGTTGAATACGTTTTCGGTTATCCCGGCGGCAGCGTGCTGAATATTTTTGACGCGATCTATAAGCAGGATAAATTCAAACACATTCTTGTTCGACACGAACAAGGTGCAGCTCATGCTGCAGATGCCTACTCCAGAGCATCTAATAAAGTCGGCGTAGCCTTGGTCACCAGCGGACCCGGCGCTACTAACGCCGTTACCGGCATCGCGACCGCCTATGCCGACAGCATTCCGATGGTTATTTTTACCGGTCAGGTCAATACCCTCGCGATTGGTCAGGATGCTTTCCAAGAAGTGGATATCGTCGGCATCTCTCGTCCTTGTGTCAAACACAATTTCTTGGTGAAAGATGTAAAAGACTTAGCCAAGACGATTAAGAAAGCTTTTTATATTGCTAAAACCGGCCGCCCCGGTCCTGTCTTGATCGACATTCCGAAGGATGTTTCCGCAGCGATCTGCGAATATCAATATCCGGAAAACATGGAACTTCGTTCTTACAAACCTTTGACGAAGGGCCATTTGGGCCAGATCAAAAAGGCACTGCAATTAATTCTCTCGGCTGAACGTCCTTTGATCCATATCGGCGGAGGCATCGTTTCTGCCAATGCGAGCGAACTGCTCCAGCGTTTAGCTTTTGAACTCGGCATTCCCGTCAATTCAACATTGATGGGGTTGGGTGCCATGCCATCCGACGATAAAAAGTTCCTCGGCATGGTGGGCATGCACGGAACCTACGAAGCTAACATGGCGATGCAGAACTGCGACGTTCTGATCGCAATCGGTTCCAGATTCGACGACCGCGTTGTCGGCTTGCCGTCCAACTTTGCACAGCCCGGCCGCAAGATTATTCATATTGATATCGATCCGTCCACGATTTCCAAACGCGTGAAAGTCGATATCCCAATTGTCGGCGACGTGAAAGAAGTCATCGCCGACATGCTCAATCTGCTCGAAACCACCGACAAGCGCCCCGATCCTGAAAAGCTTGCCGCGTGGCAAAACAGAATCAACGGCTGGCGTGAAAAAGACTGCCTTCACTACGAAAACAGCGATACGGTGATTAAGCCTCAGTATGTTCTTCAGAAGCTGCAGGAAGTCGGCGGTGACGATATGATCGTGGCGACCGACGTCGGTCAGCATCAGATGTGGTGTGCCCAATTCCTTAAGTTCCGTAAGCCCCGCCATTGGCTGACTTCGGGCGGCTTGGGCACGATGGGTGTGGGCCTGCCTTATGCGATCGGTGCCTGCGTTGCTCATCCCGATAAACCGGTGGTCTGCGTCACAGGCGACGGTTCCATTCAGATGAATATTCAGGAATTGGCCACTGCTAAGCAGCTCGGCGTAGCGCCCAAGATCATCCTGCTCAACAATAACTATCTCGGTATGGTTCGTCAGTGGCAGGAACTTGAATATGACCGCCGCTACTCCCATTCTCACATGGAAGTGACACCGGACTTTAAAGCCCTGGCGGAAGCTTACGGTCACATCGGTATTGTGGTCGATCGTCCTGAAGACGTCGAACAAGCCCTGAAGGATGCTTTCGGCAAATACAAAGACAAACTCGTCTTCCTTGATTTCCATGTGGATCCGACCGAAAACGTTTGGCCGATGGTGAAAGCCGGACGCGGACTGACGGAAATGATCTTAGGCTCGGAGAAAATCTGATGAATCGACACGTTCTATCTATTCTTTTGGAAAACGAGCCGGGAGCACTTTCCCGCGTGGTCGGATTGTTCTCCGCTCGAGGCTACAACATTGAATCTTTGACCGTTGCACCGACCGAAGATCCGACGGTTTCCCGTATGACCATTGTCAGCCCGGGAAGCACGGAAATCATCGAACAAATTACCAAGCACCTCAACCGCTTAATCGAAGTTATTAAAGTCGTTGATTTGACGGAAGGCGAGTACGCAGAACGCGAACTCATGCTTGTCAAGGTTCGTGCTGTCGGCAAGGATCGCGAGGAAATGAAACGTTTGAACGACATTTTCCGCGGACGCATTATTGATGTGACGGATAAAACCTACACCATTGAATTAACCGGTAATTCCGGCAAACTGGATGCCTTTCTCAAAGCAGTTGATAAGGAATGCATCCTTGAAATGGTTCGCACCGGTTCCTGCGGCATCGGCCGCGGAGATCGAATGCTCCACCTCTAATTTATTGTTCCAACCTTCATAACTTGAGGAAAATTAAAATGAAAGTTTATTACGACAAAGACTGCGATCTTTCTTTAATCAAAGGAAAGAAAGTCGCTATCATCGGTTACGGCTCCCAGGGCCACGCTCACGCACAGAATCTTCATGATTCCGGCGTTGACGTCGTTGTCGGTGTCCGCAAAGACGGCGCTTCCTGGAAGAAAGTCGAAGCTGCCGGTCTGAAGGTAGCCACAATCGAAGATGCGACAAAAGACGCAGATGTTGTGATGATCCTTCTTCCTGACGAAAAGATCGCCGAGGTCTACAAAAAACAAATCGAACCGAACCTGAAAGAAGGCGCTGCTTTGGCTTTTGCCCACGGCTTCAACATTCACTACGGTCAGGTCACTCCGAGAGCCGACCTTGACGTTTGGATGGTTGCCCCGAAGGCTCCCGGCCATACCGTTCGTCGCACCTATACCGAAGGTTCGGGTGTTCCTCAGCTGATCGCTGTTTACCAGGACAAATCCGGTAAAGCCCGTGAAGTCGCCATGTCTTACGCTGCTGCCAACGGCGCAGGCAAGGCCGGCATCATTGAAACCACCTTCAAAGAAGAAACCGAAACCGACTTGTTCGGCGAACAGTGCGTTCTGTGCGGCGGTATTGCCGAACTGATCAAGATGGGCTTCGAAACCCTGGTTGAAGCCGGCTACGCTCCTGAAATGGCTTACTTCGAATGCTGCCATGAAATGAAGCTGATCGTTGACCTGATCTACGAAGGCGGCTTGGCAGATATGAACTACTCCATCTCCAACAACGCTGAGTTCGGCGGCTACGTCACCGGTCCAAAGGTTGTTTCCGACCAGGCTCGCGCTGCGATGAGAAAAGCTCTGAGCGACATTCAGGACGGTTCTTACGCTAAGAACTTCCTCCTTGAAAACCAAGTCGGCGCTCCGATGCTTCGCTCCATCCGTGCTCAGACGGCCGCTCATCCGATTGAAGTCGTCGGTGCTCGCCTGCGCTCCATGATGCCGTTCATCTCTGCTCACCGTCATATCGACCGCAGCAAGAACTAATCATTTGAACTGCTAAAGAAACAAGAAGGGGCGCCGATGGGCGCCCCTTCGATTATCAGAAAAAGAAAAATTATTCGAGGTTCTGAATTTGCTCGCGCATCGATTCAATCACGAGCTTCAGATTGACGGACGTGTCCGTCATCGAAATTGAAACGGCTTTGCTGCCGAGCGTATTGGCTTCACGGTTGAGTTCCTGCATCAGGAAGTCGAGTTTCCGGCCGACGGGGCCGCCGCGATCCAGTGTTCTTCTCACTTCTTTGACGTGGGTGCACAGTCTTTCCATCTCTTCGTTGACATCAAGCTTGATGCCGTAAAGCGTGATTTCCTGACGGATGCGTTCATTGACTTCTTCTTTGGTGATCTGAGCGCCGTCTGCCAGCGTGGTACCTAATGCTTCTTCAAGTCTTTCGGTGAGTTTGTCCTTTTGCGCCTGAAGAATTTCAGGAATCTTAGGACGAAGCGTATTGACGAGGTCTTCAATCTGTGTGCAGTATTTGAGCAGAACCTGAGCTAAAGCAGCGCCTTCACGCTGTCGGCTTTCGTTAAATGCAGCGAGGCACTGTTCAAAGCCTGTCAGCACTTGCTTTGCGAAGACTTCGGGATCGGGGACCGGAGCGGCGACGATGCCGGGATAATTCAGAATGTCGGCGACGCGCAGGGGTGTGGCGGAAGGGTCTGTCTTTAAGACCTGCGTCTGAAGAGCCATAAGCTTGTTGAGGGCTTCTTCATTTAAGGCCGTATCCGCCGATAAGCCGGAATCCACTAAATTCAAGCGGCATTCCATCTTGCCGCGGGCGATTTTGCCGGAGATGATCTCTCTGAATTTCGGTTCGAGGAAACGAATTTCTTCGGAAGCGCGGAAACTTAAGTCTAAAAAACGAGAGTTAACGCTTCTCATGTCGATGCTCAGCAAGCCCATGTCGGTCTGGACTTTGGCATTCGCGTAACCCGTCATACTCGAAATATTACTCATTCAAAACTCCTTCTCTGCCGCGCTTGATTGAACTGGATTGCACGGTCTTTCTGCCGCCGTATTTTACCTTCCTTGAAGCCGGCTCTAACTTCCACAAGGTTCGGATCGGGTGGAAATTATGGTTTACGAATCTGCCTTCATTAGAATGACAGAACATTGTTGAAGGAGATATGAATGACAGAAGAAACTTGGAGCCGTCCCAGCGGCCGCAAAGCAGACGAACTGCGCCCGATAAAGATCACACGTCACTACACAAAATACGCCGAAGGCTCCGTTTTAATTGAAGTCGGAGGCACCAAGGTCATTTGCACCGCTTCGGTTGAAGAAAAGGTCCCGGGCTGGCTCAAAGATCAGGGAAAAGGCTGGGTGACTGCGGAGTACGGAATGCTGCCGCGCGCTACCGGTACTCGCACGGACCGAGAAGCCGCCAAAGGAAAGCAAAGCGGCCGCACACAGGAAATCCAGCGTCTGATCGGAAGATCTCTGCGCGCAGTGGTGGACATGGAAGCACTCGGCGAGAGAATGATCAAAATTGACTGCGATGTGACCCAGGCAGACGGCGGTACAAGATGCGCTTCGATTACCGGTGCATATGTGGCACTCGCTGATGCCGTCAATTGGCTCATTAAAAACGGCTCCTTGGAAAAATCTCCGCTCAAAGGACAAGTCGCTGCACTTTCAGTTGGTATTTATGAAGGTGTTCCAGTTGCTGATTTCGACTACGACGAAGATCATTTAAGTGATACGGATATGAATGTCGTGATGACAGACGCAGGAAAATTTGTTGAACTGCAGGGAACCGCTGAAGGAGAACCCTTTAGTCGGGAAGACCTCGATGCTTTGCTCAAGCTGGCTGAAGACGGCCTGAAGCAGCTGTTTGCAGCTCAGAGAGCAGCTCTTGCCGAGGAGTAAAAAGACATGTCTAAGAAAATTGTTCTCGCCAGCAATAACAAAAAGAAAATGAAAGAAATGCAGGAGCTTCTTGCTCCGATGAGTGCCGAAGTGATTTCTCAAGGTTCTTTGGGAATCCCTTCTGCAGAAGAGCCTTTCGGTACCTTTGTGGAAAATGCGCTGGCAAAAGCCAGATGGGCGGCGAAACATTCCGGTCTTCCGGCCATTGCCGATGACTCGGGAATTTGCTCGGATGCCTTAAAAGGCGCGCCCGGCGTACTGAGTGCACGTTTTGCCGGCGAGCCGAGCTCAGATGCTGCAAATAACGCAAAACTGATTAAAGAACTTGAAGACAAAGACAATCGTAACGCTCATTACACCTGCGTTATTGTCGCCGTCCGTGATGAAAACGATCCCGAGCCGCTGATCGCGATTGATTTTTGGAACGGCACGATCGGTTATGAACCGAAAGGCGAGGGCGGCTTCGGATACGATCCTTTCTTTATCGTGACGCCGGACGGAAAGACCGCTGCTCAGATGACGGCCGAAGAAAAGAATGCCGTCAGCCATCGCGGCAAAGCCATGAGAAAAATGCGCACTTTATTAACCGAACGTTGGAATTGGTAAATTGAAAGAACTTCCGCTTTCTTTATATATTCACTGGCCGTGGTGCCTAAAAAAATGTCCTTACTGCGACTTTAATTCTCACGGCTTGAGAGGGCCGGCGCCGGAAGCACTCTATGAGGCTGCCATCATTGAAGGGCTCAAAGAGCAGGGCGCCCGTGTCCAGAGAAGAAAGCTGAAGAGCATATTTTTCGGGGGCGGCACTCCTTCTCTGATGGCGCCGGAAACCATCGGCAGAATCATTGAAGCGGCCGACAACAATATTCCGTTCCACGAAAACATCGAAATTACGCTGGAAGCCAACCCCGGCACTTTTGAGGAACAGAAATTTAAAGACTTCAGGGAGGCTGGTGTCAACCGGCTTTCGATCGGAATTCAAAGTTTTGATGACGCTAAATTGAGGGCTTTAGGCCGGGTTCACAACTCGCAGGAAGCCAGGCGGGCTGCAGAAAGCGCCGGAAAGATCTTTGAGAACTTCAACCTGGATTTAATGTTCGGGCTTCCCGGCCAGACTATTCAGGAACTGGACGAAGAGTTGGAAACCGCGTTTTCTTTCGGATCGACGCATTTGTCCTGCTATCAGCTGACCCTGGAGCCGAACACCTATTTTGCCAAATTTCCGCCCAAAGGGATTCCTGATGACGATGTGCTTTCAGATATGTCCGATTTGGTCAGGGATAAAACCGCAGCCCGCGGTTTTGATCACTATGAAGTGTCTGCCTATGCCAAAGGAGGGTACCGCTGCAGGCATAACCTTAACTATTGGGAGTTCGGAGATTATTTTGCCGTCGGTCCCGGTGCCCACGGAAAAATAACCATTCAAGGACGTCCGGAGCGTTTTTATAACTATCGCGATCCGGCCCGATGGCTTTTATCGTTTAAAGAACATCAGACTCAAATCGCCGAGCGGAAACTCATTGATCCGGAAGATTTGCCATTTGAATTCATGCTTAATGCGCTTCGGCTGAGAGAGGGCGTGCCCTTCGATTTTTACACCGAGAGGACCGGCCTCGATTTCGATGTTATTGAGTCGATTTGGACGGAACTTCGAGAAAAAGGTCTTGTCTGCGACCATCTCAAGAGAATCAAAACGACAGAGAAGGGCTGGCTTTTCTTGAACGAGGTGCTTGAAGCTTTTCTTTGACAGGATCTCAGCGTACGACATCAAACTATGCGGCCGATTTCGGCCGCTAATTGTTTCACTCGGAAGAAATGCACCATTTCGCCGCAATGTTCTATTGCGGATCAAAAATCAATAAAAAAATCCCTAAATTGTTCCTTTTTGCACTAAAAAGGTGCATCATTACAAAAGTTTTTGCGATTGCTTACTGAGGCTCTTTGAGAATGCATGATTTCGTGCATGTCGAAAATTGGCACGAAATTTGCATAAGCTTTGTTGAACATATTTTTTGATTGCTACGTCCAAATTTACTAAGGAGATATCCATGGCTAAGACCAGCGCTGAAATCATGCAGATGCTTGTGGACAACAACGTCAAATTTGTTGATTTGCGCTTCACTGATTTCAAAGGCAAAGAACAGCACGTTTCCGTACCGGTTTCTGCTTTTGATGAAGACAAGTTTGAAGAAGGTCACGCTTTCGACGGTTCTTCCATCGCTGGATGGAAAGGCATTGAGGCCAGCGATATGCTGCTGATGCCGGATCCGGACAGCGCCCGTATGGACCCGTTCGCCGACGAAGATATTCCGACAATGATCCTGACCTGCAACGTTGTTGAGCCTTCTACCGGCAAGGGATACGATCGCGACCCCCGCAGCGTTGCCAATCGTGCTGAAGCTTACTTAAAGAGCACCGGTATCGGCGACAATGCTTACTTCGGACCTGAACCGGAATTCTTCATTTTTAACGGTGTTAGCTGGGGCACCACAATGAATCACAGCTTCTTCAAAATCGAAAGTGAAGAAGGCTATTGGAGCAACGGCAAGGATATGAACGGCGCCAACAGCGGCCATCGTCCTACTGTCAAAGGCGGTTATTTCCCAGTTCCTCCGGTTGACTCTCTCTACAATGTCCGCTCTCAGATGTGCGAACTTCTTGAAGAACAGGGCGTTCCCGTTGAAGTTCATCATCATGAAGTCGGCGGCTGCGGCCAGTGCGAAATCGGTACGCTGTTCAGCACACTGACCAAACGCGCTGACTGGACTCAGATTCTTAAATACACAGTTTGGAATGTGGCAGCAGCCTACGGCATGACTGCAACCTTTATGCCGAAACCTGTTGTCGGCGACAACGGCTCAGGTATGCACGTTCATCAGTCTATTTGGAAAGACGGCAAGAATATCTTCGCCGGCAACGGCTACGCAGGGCTTTCTGATACGGCTCTCTATTACATCGGCGGCGTCATCAAACACGCTCGTGCTTTGAACGCGATTACGAATCCGACAACGAACAGCTATCGTCGTTTAGTCCCGGGTTTTGAAGCTCCTGTGAAACTTGCTTATTCCGCCCGTAACCGTTCTGCTTCTCTGCGTATTCCATTCGTTTCCAGTGATAAGGCACGTCGCGTTGAAGTTCGCTTCCCCGATCCGATGGCCAATCCCTATTTGGCTTTCTCTGCTTTGCTGATGGCCGGTTTGGACGGTATCCAGAACAAGATTCATCCGGGCGAAGCTGCTGACAAGAACCTCTATGATCTGCCTCCGGAAGAAAACGCTAAGATCCCGACCGTATGTTCTTCTTTGGAACAGGCCTTGGAAGCTTTGGCTGCCGACCATGAATTCCTGACGGCCGGCGGAGTCTTCAGCGAAGATCTGATCACCTCTTACATTGCACTCAAGCATGAAGAAGTCGTACGTACTCAGATGGCGGTGACACCTGAAGAATACGACATGTACTATTCGAGCTAGTAGAGTAATTTGAGGCTGTCTGAGTAAAGACAGCAAAATGACCGAGCGGAGGATGTCGTGAGTTTTGATGCTAAGCGTTTAGAAAGTTTCGATCTCCTCAGGCTCGGTCTTTTTGCATGTAATAAAGAAGGCGATATTCTTTACGCCAATACCGCAGCTCAATTTCTATCCGGGCAGTCGCTCAAACTTCTAAAAGAAAGAAAACTTCAGTATTACCTGAATTCGTCGGATGAATGGCTCGCAAATTACCGTGCGCATCCCGAGCCTTCATTTTTGGTTCCGAACGAACTAGACCATTTCCTGCGTCCTCCGGCAGAACCGATTCCGGTTCTAGTCACCATTCATCCTTTCCCAGATGACGAAAATATTCTCTTGGCCGAGATTGTGCCGGCAGATAAGACCCTTCAAATGACGCGAGAACGTCATATGAATGAGTTGTCTGAAAATACTCGGCGCCTGCTGAGAAATCTCGCTCATGAAATTAAGAATCCTCTCGGAGGGATTCGAGGCGCAGCACAGCTCTTGGAAGGGGAGCTTCACGATCCGGAAAATAAAGAATTTACCGAAGTGATCATTAGTGAAGCCGACCGTCTCCAGCATCTTGTCGATAAGATCCTCGCGCCTTACCGTCAGCTTTATCATCCTGTGCCAACCAATGTTCACGAAATCCTGGAACGTGTTCGCCTTCTAGTGCAGTCGGAATTCCCGGAAGGGTTAAAGGTTGTTCGCGACTATGACATCAGTGTACCTGAAATGATGGCCGACAGAGGTCAGCTGACACAAATTTCCTTGAACTTAATGCGCAACGCCGCTGAAGCTTTATCCGAGCAAATAGCACAGGGTACGGCCTGTATCACGCTTAAAACCCGTGTTGTCCATCATGTTCAGGTCGGTCAAAGTTTTTGCCGCACGGCATTAAATATCCATGTGATCGACAACGGAGAAGGCATACCCAAAGAACTGACTGACAGTATTTTTTATCCGCTGGTCAGCGGAAAAGAACAGGGGAGCGGCCTCGGACTCTCATTGGTTCAGACTTTCGTTGAACAGCACGGCGGCAGTATCTCGGTCAGCAGTGAAGCCGGCCGTACCGATTTCAGCATCTTGTTTCCCTTATCGTTATGAAAAATGTTTGGATCGTGGACGATGATCGTTCCATCAGATGGGTATTAGAAAAAGCACTTCAAAAGGCAGATATTCCCTGCAAAACTTTTAGTGAAGCCGAGTCTGTGCTGCAGGCGATCAAGAAAGAACAGCCCGCCCTGATTTTGAGTGACATTCATATGCCGGGCAAAAGCGGCTTGGAAATGCTCGCCGAAATTAAGAAGTCCTACCCAAAACTTCCGATCATCATCATGACGGCCTATTCGGATCTGGACAGTGCCGTGGCAAGTTTCCAAGGCGGTGCGTTCGAATATCTTCCCAAACCTTTCGACATCGATAAAGCGATTGAACTCGTACGGCGTGCAACGGAAGAGAGTGAGGAAGAAGAACAGACTCCTGCTGAAGAGACTGCTTCCGAAATCATCGGTAAGGCGCCGGCCATGCAGGAAGTCTTCCGCGCTATCGGACGTTTGTCTCAAAGCAAGGCAACCGTCCTTTTGACCGGAGAATCCGGCGCCGGCAAGGAAGTTGTAGCCCGAGCGCTTCATAAACACAGCCCGCGCTCCAATGCCCCGTTTGTCGCGATCAATATGGCGGCAATTCCGAAAGACTTAATGGAAACCGAACTCTTCGGTCATGAGAAGGGGGCGTTTACCGGCGCCAGTGCGATTCGTCACGGACGCTTCGAACAAGCCGAAGGCGGCACGCTGTTTCTGGACGAAATCGGTGATATGCCTGCTGAACTCCAGACCAGGCTCCTGAGAGTATTGTCCGATGGTTATTACTATCGCGTCGGCGGACATCAGTCTCTAAAAGCCAACGTCAGAATCATTGCGGCAACGCACCAAAATCTCGAGGCGATGGTTCGGGAAAATCGGTTCCGCGAGGACTTGTATCACAGACTCAATGTCATTCGTCTGCGTTTGCCGCCCTTAAGGGAAAGACCCGAAGACATTCCGCTTTTGGTCAATCATTTTCTTCAGAAGTCAGCGGAGAATCTTGGTGTCGAACCCAAGCTCATGTCCGAAGAGGCGATGGAGTTTTTGAAGCGTTTCCCGTTTCCCGGCAATGTTCGTCAATTAGAAAATCTCTGCAATTGGCTTGTCGTGATGGCACCTTCCCAGCATATCCGAGTGACGGATCTTCCTGAGGAAGTTCGCAACGGTGAAGCGGAAAAAGTTCATAAAAACGGCGAGGTTTCGGGCAGCACACCTGCAGGCGGAAGCTGGGAGGAACTGCTCAAAGGAGAGGTCAAAGAGATGCTGAAAAATCAGTCTCCAGATCTTATGAAGCAGCTTGCCGATACCTTCGAAAGCATTGTGATCGGAACCGCACTTGAATATACGCACGGAAGGCGTGTCGACGCTGCAACAAGACTTGGCATCGGCCGAAATACAATTACACGCAAAATCGCCGAGCTCAAACTTGAAAGCGAAGACTGACGAGCTTGATAATATTTGCTTCTATGAAGATTGCTGATATTGAACAACAACTTATCCAAGCCGGCTGTAAAAGCGTTCACATCGAACGCTTTTGGCGCAATTGGTATTCCGGCAAACCTCTGAACCGCAGTAAGGTGCGCTTGCCTGCTGCTGCCGAGGCGATATTGCCTCAAATGGAGGAATACTTAGCCAATCAATTAACTGCTCAGGAAAAGGCAGAATCCGAGACCGGAACGCGCTGGGTTCTTAAAGCTTACGACGGTCAGCTGATCGAATGTGTTCTTCTTCCGCGAGAGGGCGTTTGTGTTTCTACGCAAGTCGGATGCGCAGTCGGGTGTGTCTTTTGTATGACCGGCAAAAGCGGTCTCATACGTCAGTTAACTGACTTGGAGGTTGCCGGTCAAGTTCAATACGCCATGAGGAATGCGCTTGTTAAGAAGGTAGTTTTGATGGGTATGGGCGAGCCTTCTCATAATCTTCGTTCCGTTTTTTCTGCGGTTGAACATATCGTTCGGTATTCCGGCATCGGATATAAAGAAGTTGTTATCTCTACCGTCGGCGATAAAAGACTCTTCAAAGCCTTAATGGAATCCCAAATCAAACCGGCTCTGGCAATTTCTCTGCACAGCGCAATGGATGAGAAGCGCAGAAGTCTGTTGCCCCGAGCTGCGGAGCTGACTGTCAAGGAAATATTAGAGTTCGGCGCAAAGTACGCAGAGGTTGGGAAATATCCGATCCAATATCAGTGGACTTTGATTAACGGCGTCAACGACGGAGTTGATGAAATTGAAGCGCTCGCTCCGCTGTGGTCGCGGCAGGCCATCCTCAACATGATTCCCGTCAACGCTGTTGAAGGCAGTCCCTATAAGCGCCCGTCGGCAGAGCAGATCGAAAGAATTAAGGAAGCATGCCGGGCTAACGGAATACTGCTTAAATTCCGTGATTCTGCAGCTCAAGATGTTGACGGAGGGTGCGGTCAGCTTCGCGCCAGAGCGCTAAAAAGAAAGCCGGCGATACAGCCGGCTCAGGAATTAAAGATCGAGCGTTAGTGTCACGGGTGCGTGATCACTCGGGCGCTCATTTCCTCTAACTTTCTTGTGGATTTCAACGCCAAGGTTCTTGCTGACAAGAGCCTTGGAAATCAAAATGTGATCGATGCGAAGGCCGCGATTCCTTCTGAAAGCCATCATTCGATAGTCCCACCAGGAATAGGATTTTTCCGGCTGTTCAAAAGCGCGGAAGGAATCCGTTAATCCGAGATCGATAAGACGCTGAAAAGCTTCTCTAGCCTTTGGTGTGCAAAGCACGGATTCAGCCCAGGATTCCGGATCCCAAACATCTCTGTCTTCCGGAGCGATATTAAAGTCGCCGAGCAAAACGAGGTTGGGGTATTGCTCTAACTGGCTCGGGAGCCATTTGGCTAAGGCTTCCAGCCAAGAAAGTTTATAAGGGAACTTTTCGCTCTCAACCGTTTCCCCGTTCGGGAAGTATCCGTTGATGACGCGGAGCCTTTCGCTGCCGACCCGCACCGTTGTGCCTAAGAGACGGCTCTGCGGATCTTCAAAACCGGGGATGTTGCGAACTTCCTCGTCCGGAAGAAAAGTCAGCGGATCACGAAGGATCGTGGCTACGCCGTTGTAGGTTTTCTGGCCGAATGCATCCAGCGTGTATCCGATTTCTTTGAAGGCGCTAGCGTCGATGTCTGCCTCCTGCATCTTGAGTTCCTGAAGACAGAGAATGCTGTTTTCAGTCTCTTTCAGGAAGTCTAAAACTTGCGGCTGACGAACCTTCAGGGAATTGACGTTCCAAGTAGTAATCGTGATGCTCATTTGGACTCCACAAGTCCGTATTGGCGGAGGAGGGCGTCGACCGAAGGTTTACGGCCGCGGAATGCAACGAAGCTTTCCATTGCAGGACGGCTGCCGCCGCGGGAGAGAACTTCGTCCAGCCATTTGTTTCCGACCACAGGATTGAAAATGCCTTTTTCCTGGAACAGCGAGAAGGCGTCTGCAGACAGCACTTCAGCCCACTTGTAGCTGTAGTAGCCTGCCGCATAGCCGCCTGAAAAGATGTGCGAGAAGGAGTTGGCAAAACGGTTGTATTCAGGCGGGAATGCGACAGCGACTTCTTTTCTGACTTCGTTCAAGATCTTGTTAACCGTGTCCTTTTCCGGATGGGTGTCCATATGAAGGAGCATGTCGAAGAGGGCAAATTCGATTTGACGAACGTTTGCCATTCCGGCGCCGTAGTTCTTGGCAGCCACCAGTTTGTCGAAGAGTTCGCGCGGCATAGTCTTGCCGGTTTTGACATGGTGCGTTATGGTCTGCATCACATCCCAATTCAAAACGAAGTTCTCCATGAATTGGCTCGGCATTTCAACCGCATCCCACTCCACACCGCTGATGCCGGAAACGGCCAATTCTGTCTGGCGAGTCAGCATATGATGAAGTCCGTGGCCGAATTCGTGGAAAATCGTTTCGACGTCTCTTAACGTCAGAAGGGAAGGATTGTCTCCGACCGGTGCGGCAAAGTTGCAGACGAGGTAGGCAATCGGTTTTTGAATTTTTCCGTTGACCTCTCGGCGGGAGATCTGATCGTTCATCCATGCGCCACCTCTCTTTCCGCTGCGGGCATAAAGATCCGTGTAGAATCCGGCGATTTCTTTGCCTTCCTTGTCTTCAATGACAAAGAATTTGACGTCATCGTTCCAGACAGGCGCTTTTTTTTCTTTGATTTTGATCGAGAACATCTTCTCGACGAGTCCGAACATTCCTTTAAGAACAGCGGGTTCCGTGAAGTATTGCTTTACTTCATTTTCAGAGTAAGAGAACTTTGCTTCACGGAGTTTTTCACTGATGAAGGAAAGATCCCAAGTTTGGACGTCCTTGATGCCGAGTTGGTTCCTGCCGTAATCAATGAGCTCTTCCATTTCTTTTTCTGCTGCCGGTTTGGCTTTGGCAGCTAGCTCGCGTAGGAAAGAAACGACCTGTTCGGGAGACTCGGCCATTTTCCGAACCAAGGAAACTTCAGCGAAGTTTTTATAGCCCAAGAGGTGAGCATCTTCAACACGAAGTTCAAGCAGACGGTTGATGATCGGAAGATTGTCCTTGCCTGCCGGAGAGAAATCAGATGCACGGGTAACGTATGCGTGATACATCTTCTCGCGAAGATCTCTGTTTTCTGCGTACTGCATGATGGGCAGATAATTCGGCATATGCAGGGTGATTTTGTAGCCTTTGGCGCCTTCGGCAGCTGCCTGCTGAGCAAAAAGATGTAGTTCAGCTTCCGGCACCCCCTTGAGTTCATCGGTGTCTTCCGGAAGATACAGCGCAAATTCATTGGTGCAGTCAAGAAGATTTTCCGAGAACTTCTGAGAAAGTTCGGCCTCTTCTCGATTGATATCGGCCATCTTCTCCTTGCCCGGTTCATCCAGCTCAGCGCCGGCGAGAACAAAGCCTTCTAATTCTTTATTAATGATCCGCTGACGAGTTGCAGAGAATTTTTCGAAAGCTTTCTTGGCCTTCAAAGCTTTGTACGTCGCATAGAGTTCCTCATCCATGCCGAGTTCGCTGAATACTTCGGAAATCGGAGGAAGAAGTTCATTAATCGTTACTCTTAACTCAGGCGTGTCGGCAACACTGTTTAAATGCTCGACAACCGACCAAACATAGGAAAGGTTTTCGGAAGCATCTTCTATCGGTGTTACCAAAGTGTCCCAAGTCGGTTCTCTGCCCGAAGATTTAACCGCTTTTACTGTGTCTTTCAAGCGTTGAATCAATGTAAGGACAGCAGGCTTGAAGCTGTTCGGATCAAGTTTCGGAAAGTTGATCAGCTGAGATTTATCGTCGATGATGCTCAGAATGTTAATTAAATCAGACATGTATTGATTCCTACTGAGATATTTTTTGCAGACGCCTTTCATAGGCTTCTACCGTATTGGAAAGAAGCATTGCGATGGTCATGGGGCCGACACCACCGGGGACCGGTGAGATATACCCGGCGACTTTTGCAACTTCTTCGGTGTCGACGTCTCCGCAGAGTTTGCCCTCGGCATTGCGGTTCATTCCCACATCAATCACTGCGGCGCCGGGCTTGACCATATCGGCCGTGACGACTTTTTCTTTACCGACCGCAGCGACAATGACATCGGCCTGAAGAGCGAGCTCTTTCAAATTCTTGGTTTTGCTGTGGGCGACCGTGACAGTGGCATTTTTCTCCAGCAGCATGATCGCCATCGGTTTCCCGACAATATTGCTTCTTCCGATGACTAAAGCATGGGCGCCAGTCAGGGGATAATCCACAGACTCCAGCATTTTGATGACGCCGTAGGGCGTGCAGCTGCGGAAACCGCCGATGCCGGTAACAACTGAACCGACGTTGGCAACGTGGAAACCATCGACGTCTTTATCCGCACGAATCGTCTCAATGACCTTTTGCTCGTTGATATGACGAGGCAAGGGCAGCTGGACTAAGATTCCGTCCACAGAATCGTCGGCATTGAGTTTCTCCAAAAGTGCTAATAACTCCGCTTCTGAAGTTTCAGCCGGCAGCTTTTCCAATTTAGAGGTAATGCCGACATCAGAGCATGCTTTGATCTTGTTGCGGACGTAGACCTGGCTCGCCGGGTTGTCACCGACGAGAATAACGGTCAGGCCGGGTGCTCTCGAGCTTAATTTGAATTGTTCTACCTTTTCTTTCAAACCGGTTCGAACAGACTGCGCCAGTGCTTTTCCATCAATTATTTTTGCGCTCATTGTTGTTAAAAGATAGTAACTAAGACCGAACCATTGTAAGGATATTCAGCTTGGCTAAACTTTTTAGTCACAAGAACGAGTAACAAAGATCGTCGAAAGAATAGGCGCACAAAAAAGAAAAGGAAGGCAGTGGGCCTTCCTTAGCGACGCTGTCTAAAAGACTATCTCATAGAACCGGAGTCTTTGACAGGAGGTCTGTTCGCATTCATTACGACGCGCATCAGGTCTGCGACGGTGCCGGAATTGGTCTTATCCATAATGGAAGCGCGATGAGCTTCAACGGTCTTAATGGAAATGCCCAAGTCTGCCGCGATTTGTTTATTCAGGCGTCCGCTCACAATTCTTTCGAGAACGTGCTGCTCTCTCGGAGTCAGTTTGCTCAGAAGAGCGTCGTTCAAGGAGCGCTGTTCAGCCTTGGCCTTGCGCTGACGGGCTTCCTGCAGCATTCTTTCGATTAAAGAGCGCAGAGCTGCTTGGTCGAAGGGTTTTTCGATGAAGTCGACCGCACCTTTCTTCAAGGTGGAGACTGCCATCGAAACGTCGCCGTGACCGGAGATAAAGATAATAGGAATGTCGCACTTACGGGCGATAAGGTGTTCCTGGACTTCCAAACCGCTCATGCCCGGCATTCTGACGTCAAGGACGAGAACGGCGATAGCGTTCGGATCGAATTTGGCAAGGAACATTTCACCGCTTTCGAAAAGTTCAACACGGTAGCTGGAAGCTTCGAGAAGCCACTTGAGAGAATCACGTACGGCTTCGTCGTCTTCAACGATATACACAACACCTGCGGTATCCGGAGATTCTTGAGTGTAGGGTTTCGAGGTCATCTGAATCATCATGTGCCTTTCTAATTAATTTCTTTTTACAAGCAATCCGTTATCTTAATCTAAAGGATGATAAGAATCGCTAACTGAGATACTTTGTATCACGTGAAGATATTATATATCTTAATCACACCCCTGGGTAGTACAGAAGTTGTATCTCCTTAATTAGATACACAATTAATTTTGTTTCTTGTTCTCGGAATCCTTGGTGAAGCAAATCTTCAAGTCGAAGAAGAAGACGGTGCCTCCGCCCTCATTATCCCTCACTCGGAGTCTGGAATTATGCGATTCTGCAATCGTCTGACAAGTACTCAGACCCAAGCCGAGACCGTTCTTCTTGGTAGAAAAGAAGGGTGTGAACAGACTAGCCTTCATGGTATCGCTGATACCGGGGCCGTGGTCGCCGACAGACAGTTCGACGTCCTTTGCACCGACTTTCGCGCTGACCGTAATCGTTTTGTCTTTGCTACCGTGCTCAAGAATAGCTTCTGCTGCGTTGCGAATCAGGTTCATCAGGATCTGCATGATCTGAACCGGGTCGCAGATCACATCAGGCACCACGGCCGGCAGTTCGTAGACGACGTGGACACCGGCATATTTCTTCTCGATCAAACGTCCGAGTTCCATCGTGTCAGAGAAGACGCTGTTCAGGGATACGCATTCCAATGTAGTCGGGCGACGTTTGGCAAATGCTCTGATGTTCTTAATAATTTTGTCGATACGTGCGGCCTGATTAGCAATTTTTCGGTAGATTTCAAGTACCTGAGTTTTGTTCACTTCAGGTGCTCGGTCAATCACTTCTAAGGCCGTATTGGCGTAAGCCGTAATCGCGGTGAGCGGCTGATTAATTTCGTGCGTGATCGTAGAGGCCATCTCGCCGAGCGTAATCAAGCGGGAAGAGTTTTCCATCTTGCTGGTTTGCTCTTCAAATTCCTGCTCATTGATTTTTCTCTTAGTGATGTCCAGAGCAGACTGAAGCGTGACGTGAGAGCCGCCCGGAAGTGTCACTCTGGCTTCCGCTACTGAGAACCAGCGGCCAAGGGAGTCGACCCAAACCTCTCCCTGACGATTGCCTTGAGGATCGAACGGTTCTTTAAATGCCTTGGAAATCTCTAAGTGGCCGTCAGCGGTGTTTCCGAGCTGTTCCGTGTAGTGGTTGTTGTGAATACCAAGCATGCTTCCGGTTGGTTTCTGCATCACAGCGGAAATACAAGACAAGACAGAGTTCAGAAGTCTTTCGTACGAAGCGATGGAGTCGTTCGTGAGGTTCATGGACTGAGCCTCGACGGTGTTGTCCTGGATCATATAAATCCAGCCGATGTGCTCGTTGTATGCCGAGTAGAAGGGCATCGCCAGCATCAGTGCTTCTAGCGTTTCGTCATTCCTACAGCGGATTGTCAGGTCAAAGCGATAAGGTTTACCGGGCTCTTCGTGGGGACGATCTTTTAGCAGCTGAGAAGGAAGTTCGGAGCTGTCTCCCCAGAAAGGATAAGGCGGTGTCTTGCCGAGGAGTTCCTCTTCGGAGTATCCCGTAATTTCTTCGGTTTGGCCGTTGGTGTAGACAATTTTGTTGTCCAAGTCAGTGATGACCAAAGCCAGGTTCATGGAATCTTCGATCGAGCGGCGGAGCTCCAGTTCCTTTAGAGCGCGTTCCAGATCGGATTGATTCCGGCGCATTTCACGGTTGAGGAAAAAGAGCGAGAGGAGCAGGAACAACATCAGAGCCCCCAGCCAGTAGATCAGCGGGCTGGCAAAGATCATCGGGCTTTCGAGTACGTTGCAGCCGTATAACTGAATGGAAGGCGGCAGCGGATCGGCTGCGCGTACGTAACTCGGGATGGTGTAGTCATCCGGCGGGTTGTAGGCAGCTCGGCCGGCAATTTCCTTTGTTCCGTGGAGGAAGGAGAACTCATAGTCGGAAAGAAGCGACTGTGGAGTGGAAACCTCCAAAAGTTTGTTCAGTGACAGTCTGGCGAGCAGGGCATATGTTTTCTCACCGATTGCAAACGGATAAATGATGACGACCGAGGGCGAAGAGATGTCGCCGGGCGTAAACCAGAAGGAAGAATAAGAGACTCGGTTAGAGAGGAAGGCATCTCCGATCGCATCGCGTACAACCTGAGGGTAGTCTAAATAGTTGTATTGACGAAGGTCACTTCTGCCGAGGCGGGGATTAACCACTGATTCCAGGCCCTTACCGCTTGGCTCAATGACGCGAAGCAGAATGACTTCCGGGCTCGACGAGATGATCTCTCTGCCGTACTTATTTACAACGGCAGAATTAATGCCGTCTAGTTCCATTTTTTCAATCATGCGGGCCATATTGGCGGAGATGCCGCGCATTCTCATTTCGATGTTATCAGCCACCTTTGCCGTGCTTTTCATCAGATTAGTTCTGAGAATAGTTTCGTTATTGGCTCGGACGTTGAAATAGAAAGCCGAGAAGATGACGACAATGAGAACCGCGATCGCCCAGATGAATGGCGTTGTACCGCTCGGAAGATTGGAATGACTTTTTATACCCGCAAAAGCCGACGAGAATCGGTCTAATAAGTCGTTGCTTTGCGATATATGCTTCTTATAAGTCATGGCAATCTTTCTATAAATTTATATTTGAGGCCTTCTATAGTGAAGCGCCTTTAGATTTGTTCATTAAAAGATACAAATCAGTAGTTCTTAATTATGCCACTCCTAGGAGCAAGCCTTGTGTTCTTACCAGGCTGAAAGTTTTAAGTTAGTTTCTAGGAATAGTCGCAAATTCAACTTCGCAAAGAGCGTCGCTAAAACTTGCGCGGATTTTTTCTCCCTCTTCATAGACTATTGACGAGCGGCTAAAAAAACAGACCCATCGAGGTTGCTGGTGGACTGGCCGTAGATGTACGAGTTCCGCCAGCACGTACCGGCGCTTCCTATTGCTTGAGTAGTAAAAACCACGCACACTTAGGTACACACCAAGTGTGCGGCAATTCTTTAAGACCTTACAAAAGGAGCATCTTTTTTATACTTGACTATCATCTTCAAGAGTGCCTCCCTGTAGGAAATATAAAATCCTTCCCTTAAGGCCTTTCTCATAATCACCATGATAGTCGTAGACTAAAAAATCAATGACTGCGGCCCTTTATTCCCAATTGCCTTTTCTTCACTATTTAAACCCGTACCACAATTGGAGGTACCACGGTTGAGTCTAGACCCAGTCGAGTATTAACCCATAGTTTTCAATTTTTTCTTTGAGTTTTGAGCATCAGAGTCTTCAATTCCAACTAAGAAGTCCAAAGTTTCTTTTGATCGACCGTTGTAAGAAAAAGCAACATCTGGTCTGGCTATAGCCATCAGTCGGCTAGAACGTGATATTCCACTCCTCAGGGAGGGAATATTTGTCAATTGTTCTAAAACTTCTAGAACTTTATTTTTCTTTTCTTGAGAGTTCTTTGGAAGTTCTCTAGATGCAAAATCTCTCAATATCCACAAAACCCGCTTGCCATCTTCTTCAATGATATGCGTGTTGAGTGGCCAACGTTCTTGGCTACCTAATATCATGTAAGGATCAGAAGTGCCTGTAAGTTTATTAACTTCTTCTTTTGTGTAAGTTCCTTTGTGGTGAAGGAGTAGATCGTGCATTTCGCCGATTGTATCAAGTGCTACTTTGAGACCAAGACCTGACTCATGCTGTGATTTTGCTTCTTCGAGTAATCGACAATATTTAGAGAGTGATTTTTTGCAATTCTAATGAATCTGTAAGCATTAAAGAAAGTGTTCTATTTTTAACTGGTTGTTTTGAGAGATTTTTGTCTATATTCATCCTTTGGCTTCTTTGTCTAACGTGTAAGTTCCTGTAACTATTGTCAGCGTCTTCAAAAAGGAAGGTTTGCTGCCATAGCCCTTCAAAATAATCGGAAATTTCATCTATCAAATCTGGGTTTTCAAGGAGAAGGAGAATCTCCTCGTTTTTTTGTAACTCTCCATTTGTGAAATTTGCACTTCCTAAAGGAACTCTTTTTTTACCAGAGTGATCAGTGAATATATAGATTTTTGGGTGGAAAACCCCATTTTTTTATTTTCTGATATGTTTTCAGAAAGTACTCTTATTTCAATGTTAGGAGCTTTTTAAGCAGAACATCGGGGTCAGAAATAGCATTGCTTATTCCAGCAAGAAGCCTGACCGTTAGTTTTCCATCTTTAGCTCTCTCAATGGTGTCATTGAAGATATCGTTTCTTGAGACAAAGGCTGACACAATATCTAATTTGACCGCTCTGTCCAATAATTTTTTAAATTCATTTTTTCTGTTTTTGTAAATCAAATATTTTGACGCCATATTAACTCCTTGTTCTGAAGAGAACGCTTACCACCGCAATATGCACGAAAATGACTGCCAATTGGCTTAAAGAACGTCTGCCCGAATGGGCCCCTCTTTTAAGTCGGAAAATTTCTTCTAGGGTGGTTGAGTCAAAGTTAGAAGCTGTGATTGACTTTTCCTATAACCAACTCTCTTCACTTTGATATTCTGGGATATAACGTTTCGGCTAATTTTTTAATGGAATGGCCTAAGCCGTCAGAGCTATGAACTTGGTTAAATCAACATATTCTCGTTCCACTTTTCTTTGTCATAAGCTATCTATTAGCCCATTGGGCTTCATGGTTTCTTTATCCTCTTTTTTGTTTCAGAGCAGCCGTCTTTTATCCAAGACTCAAAGCGACTACCAGCGATTCTGTCTGTTCTGAGAGGAGATGCTTTTTCTGTTTTTTCATTGTCGATGGGATTAATTCAGACAGCAAGCATCTTTCCTATGTGTGCTTTTTTGAATAATCTGGTTGATAGCTATGTTAGAGGGGTTATAAAAATTCGCAGCACAAACGACATTTTGAATAGGATTTGCCGAGTTTTATTTATAACTAATTCCACTTCTGAACCGAGAAATAATATTTCCAGGAGACCAATTTAGAAAACAGGTGACCGTCTAAGTGACCGTTTAATCACGGCTGTAAGAAACTCCATACGCAAGGTAGTCATTACGAAGGCTTCGTAATAAAGGGGATTTTAGGTGTCGGGTCACATACGAACGTATGCAAAGAAGTGATTGGCGGAGAGGGGGTCCCCAACAGAAATATAGAGAATAATAGAGAACTTACGAGAATCAAAGAGAAATATAAAGAATATTCAACGAGTTAGAATACTATTGAATTTATCTCCAAAAAGAATATTTGAGAACTAACGAGAAGCAATGAGAATTTTTTATAAAATTCTGGTGGTGCTTTGGTGGTGCTTTTTGAGGTTTGGAGATATGAAAATAACGAGTAAGAATGTTTTCACAGTTGGTGACGGTAATCACACAGTTTCACCAAATTTGATTTTAGTTGTTCGCGGGAATAGTCGTCGCTTTATATTTAGGTACCGGGACCGTGGAAATCGTTTTGATAAAAGTATTGGTCCGGCAAAAAATATATCTCTGACAGAGGCAAAAGCAATCGCTGATGATCTGCGCTCTAAATTATCTCTTGGCGAAGAGGTTAAAACTCCCAAGGAGATGAAGCCCCATAACGACAAAGTAGAAGTTCCGTTATTCAAAACTTATGCGATCGAAACTGTTAATCGTCTTCAAGAAGTTAAGCGATGGAAAAATAAAAAGCATGTGCAGCAGTGGCACAACACGTTGGAAACCTATGTGTATCCTGTAATCGGTGACAAACCGATAAATGAGATTTCTCGTGATGATGTCCTAGACGTTCTGAATCCTATTTGGATAGAAAAGAATGAAACGGCCTCAAGGGTGCGAGGGCGTATAGAAAACATTTTGGCTTACGCGGTTTCGGATGGGATTTTGCTATCTAATCCCGCTGCCTGGCGAGGAAATCTAGATCGATTTTTGGCACCGCAGAGTAAGGTTAAGGCTGTCAAACACCACGAGGCAATGCCTATGAGTGTTTTGCAAGATAAGGTGAAGTGCTTTATTCCGGCAAACAACCGAACCAGGCAGGTCATTTTATTTACGATTTTAACTGCCTCAAGAGTTGGAGAATCGGCGCCTGCAAAGTGGGATGAAATTGATTTTGAAAATAGAGTTTGGAGTGTTCCGCCGGAACGGCGTAAGGATCAGAAGCCGTATCCGCACCGAGTGCCATTGAGCACTCAGGCGATTGAACTATTAAATTCAATTGAACGGCAAGGGGAAGAGATATTTAGCGTAAGCGCTAAAAATTTGGGCAGTCGTTATTCTCTAACCGGTTTATTAAAGAGAATGACGAACACTGAAGCGACTATGCACGGGTTTAGATCCACGTTTAGGGATTGGTGTGCTGAAAATGATGTACCGGAAACCGTGGCCGAAAAATGCCTAATGCATGCTACGGGAAACGCCGTCGTCCAGGCCTATCAACGATCTGACCTCCTGGAGCAACGGCGTAAAGTAATGCAGAAATGGGCGGATGCTGTCTTTGAGAAATTGGATTAGGCGCATTTGAGATTGGGACGAGATTTCCACCAATTATCAACCTCCCGTTCAGACCAAAAGGGGCGACGTTTTACGTAGCGCCCTTTCGGGAAATAGCCCTCTTTAATCCACTTATCTATCGTTCTGGTGGTGACCTGCAATCGCTCGGCAACCTGAATCTTATTTAGAAATACCATTTTTACCTCCTGATTTCTCAATCCTTCCGATCTCTCTATGCAGCTTATCCATACAGATCTTGTCGAACTCCTTCTTGTCCTCAGGAGAGATCAACATCTGAAACTGCTCAAGCATGATGTGGACATCCGCGCATTCTTCAATAACGTGGTGCCAGTGTTCTGCTGACGGTTCGTCAAAATAGTTGACAAACGCCTCCTGCAATTCATCAACCTCTTCCGGCAATTTTTCGTATACCTGATGGTCATAGCCGTAGTGGTCCATGATTGCAATCAGGCACGAGTAAAACTCGACTGCGTTACTCAGATTCATTCTTTGCCTCCTCGGTATCCAGCTTCATGAACTGATTAAAGATGTTTTGTTTGAGTGCTTTTGCCGGAGCAACGTCTGAGTTGTCACGCACGTTCAGGACTTGAGCCTTGCTCAAAAATAAATTGAGGAGGCGCATGACCAGCATGGCCTCCTCGCGGGTGAATTCAATTTTGTTCATAACTATTCGTCCTTAAAGAAGACTAAGAAGAAACGGTTTGTCCCGGCCTTGTTTGCAGCGGGCTTCTTGTCCCCGAATATGGGTTCACGCTCCAGCACATAAAGGAGCTCGGCTAAAGGGACATCTTTATCAGCCCATTTAAAGATCAGTGTCCCGTTTGGTTTGAGAACGCGCCACGCTTCATTGAAAATCTTTCTCATATCAGCGTGCCATTCTTTTTCCAAAACGCCGTAACTCTTAGCCATGTCAGATGTCTTACCGCAGTTAATAAGATGAGGCGGATCGAGAATGACGAGATAAAACGAGTTGTCCGGAAACTCCAGCTCCCTGGCGTCCATGACCATATCAGGGTGGACTTCTAGCTTTTTGTATTGTCGTGTCCAATGTGTTTCATAGCGAATGTCCCCGAACAGAACGCTCTTGTTGCTCTTGTCGAAATAGAACATTCTTGAGCCGCACATTGGATCGAGTATCGGTTTCACAATGACTTCTCCATAAAAACAAAAACGCACTGATTTCTCAATGCGCTTTTGTTTGGCACCCTCGATCGAGAGTGCCGCTGGGATTAAAAATAACGACTATTAACGGCCGGAGTAGATAGGTAGCTCTCCGGACAAAAGTTCTTCCAGCTTCTGGACGTGAGCTTCCATCGCCTTGGCAAATACTCTCTGCAGTTGTTGCAGTTCGTACCACAACCGAAGCTCTCCGCTGCTTCGGTCAATCCTGTAACGGAGCTTGGCTCTAATGGTGTAGGCGGGACCGTCTTCAAATACTGGGATGCCTATCAAGAATTCAGCTGGGACGCTTACGTGACCTTCTGAAACCGCTCCGGAAGGACTTTTTTCTGTGTAGACGAAAGAAGCCATTCCGTTTGCCAAAGAGACCTTGGATCCGAACGTTACGTTGCGGACATCGTTCAGGTTTGTGACGGCTTCAAGTACTTCTGCAGCACTTGGAGCCCGCTTTCCATCTCCCACAATGTCCGCGATGTGCTCGTCAAGGAACTCAGCAAATTCGATTTGTGACATCCGCTTCTTGTTATTGGAATTCCAATCTCCCCATTCAATGCTTTTTTCAGGTTCATATTTAGCAACCTGATCCCGCCAGTTCGGCTGATCGCGTTTAATGTCGTTAAAAACCGCACTTGCCATGAATATCAGAGACTTAATGGACTTGGTCAGATAAAGATTTGTTGAATCAGTTTTGTAATCCTTGACATATTGACAGAACGATTCAATGTCATTGAAGAGGAGGAAAAAGTTTTTGATTCTGGTAGGAGCCTGCAAGAGATCTTCTCTACCGGTTACTTCCCAAGAATGTCTGCCTACAGGTTTTGCTACCATCGGCACGCCTTCAACCTCAAAAACAAACGGCGCCTTTAAATCTGCTGGCGCCGGGATGCATTGAGCAAGTTCTTCGGTTGTGAACTCTTTCACTTCTTTCTTTTCATCCATAGTTTCCTCCATTAGTTAGTTGGATGATGAATTACGCCGTCGTCATCAATATCAATCGGCGCTCTATCTGCTTTTCCAATCTCAGGGAATAAGTCTCCCTGGCGGTCGAGGTTAGAAACAAGTTCCATTTTTGAATTAACAAATAGAACTGATTGCCCGGCTTCTTGCGGAATCTTTGTTGTGATCTTGTCCGAGACAATCACAGCCTCAACCATTCCACCGTTTTTGGTGTTCGGTTTGACAGTCAGCTCAATAACAAGTTTTGCCGGCTTTCCTGTTTCGTAAACGGATTTAACGACCTGCTGCATGGCTTCAGTTGCCTCCATTGAGGCCGCGCCTCTGCGCAGTGTGGCAAACGTAGTTTCAAAAGGTTTGCTCATTTATTGCTCCATTAAAAAAGCCCTCCGAAGAGGGCGTGTTAGTTTTCAACCTTGAACGTCACTGGTTCCCAGGCATCGTAGGTCAATTCCTGTAAATCTCTCTTGGCGTATTCGCCTTTGTAGAAATATCCGAAATCGCATCCAGGCATTGTTAGAGTCGCGTAGTCGCCGCTTTTATAGTGCCGGAGTAGAAAAATCCTTCCGTTGTAATGTGAAGCATTAGGATTCTTCTCAAAATTACACATGCGGCAAATAAAAAGACTGCCGTCTGGGTAGTCATCAAAGGGAATGGGGCCATGACGAGTCAATCTTATTTCCACTACTTTCTCTCCTTGTACGGTTTTGGGTACTCTCTGAATGCGATCACTTCCAGGTTGAAATTCTTCCTCCAACCGAAACCAGCTAAATAAAGGCTTGAAGTTACAACCGTTTGTCCACTCGGGGTCTTTAAAGTGACTAAGTACACGATGTCTGACTTAGGTGCCACTTTCGGGAACGGGTTCCAGTCATCTGGGTCGTAATCGGGAATGAACTCCATTAAGTCTTTATCGATTGCAAAAGTAAAACACGACTTATTGATATTGGTTGATAAGCGGAAGTACGTATAACAATCTGTGTTTTTAGCAAACGCGTTATTAATTTCTTCATCGCTAAAGAAAGCGTTCACCTTTGCTTTCAACTCCGGGTCTTTAATCTTCCACATCTTTATCTCCAAAAGAAAAGCCCCGCGCTCGCAGGGCTATTGTTAATTATGTTTCGGGAACACTTGTTCCTAGAATTTGGCGCTTCTTTTCTTGCGCTCTGCGTGCTACTTTGCATTGAGATAGAAGGAGTTTTCCCAGCTTTTCGGCGGAGTCAATTTCTAGGTCAAGATAACCCACTGGACTTGGTTTTCGACCATTAAGCACCAATGAAATTTTTACATAATCATCTTCGAACGGCCTCAAATCCGAGTACGCATCAACCCAAACACCAATACTTTCAAGATGATTTATTCCATCGTCGGCATCGATACTCCCATCGACGTCTAAATCTATACAGTTTGTGCCTGTCACCGTCTGTTCGGCCCGTCGCTCGATTGTTTTATTCGAGAACTTGTTCATGCAGTGGCCTCCTGAGCCTTAGGTTCTTCGATTACTTCGGCGTCCTGAATGTCCTTGAAATCTTCAACACTGACGGCGTTAATATCAAAGACATCCTCAGGCTTAATTTCTTCTCCGGCCTCGCGTTTGGCGTCAACGTTTGCAACTTGCAGCGCCTCAATCGAAACAGGCAAATATTTAAACAGGCGGCGGATAACCGTCTTGAGGGCCATTGCTTCAAAATAATTGTTCCAGATGTTTTTGCTCTTGGCTTTCGCTTTGACAGCCTCGACCTCAGCGCGAGACATGACCTCAAACTGATATCCGCCTCCCTTGAGGTTAGCGACTGCATAGACAAATATGATGCGCTTTTTTACGCGGTCAGCTTCGCAGCTAGGGACGTGATGAATATCAGGATGTAGTCCAAGTTGATAACTGAAATCATCACCCTCACGGACTGCGAAAGCAGAGAGAGACAACACCTGTCCAGAACGACGGGCGAGGTCAATCATGCCGCGGTATCCGAGGATTAGTTGGCACTGGTTACCGTAGGGAACAAGGTAGGCTTGTCCGAGAGCAGAACCGGGTTCAAGTCCAAGCTGGGCGGATTGCATAACCGCTCCGAGGAACGAGGCAGGCGTGGTGTTAAGTAGCGCCGGCGTTTTTCTGACTTCGGTGGCAGCAATGCGAGCCATGCGATCTGCGCTCAAATGTTTCGGAACTGCAAGCGCTAACTGCTTTTTGAACTGGTCGGATAGAACTTGTTGGACGATTATCGGAGCTTTCGTTTTCGGTTTTGCGACGGGTGCAGAGGGAGCGCCGACAGCAGCGGCGAGTTGGTCAGATGTAGACATAATTAATTCCTATGAAAAAGCCCCTCGATTTGAGGGGCTGAGTTGATTAAGAGTTGCGAGGAATAGGTCAGTGGCACGCTCAGGGCAAAAATAAAGCCCGCGTGTGCGGGCCTAAGAGAATTTGGCTCGGTTGATCTGGCTCAACCGAGAAAGCCTTTTCTTCGTGCACTTTGCTGTAGTGCTCGAAGCGAATATTACACAAAACCGCTCTTTTTATCAGTAGAAACCCTGCCCATTTTGTGTAGCCGGCAACCTAAAAGGCTACGCACACACGCGCATGACACGGGTTGAGGATTCCTTGAGGTAGTCGTAATAGTCATCCAAATGGTCCTCACGGAAGGAATCTGAATCGAAACGTTTGGATGTCTGAGTCTTGTACGTCAAAACCTTCTTGCCGTCTAATGTCAGAATTTCGTTGTCCTTCATACCTATTGCAATCTTGGTTTTAACCGCTTCCTGCTGCTTTTTAAGTTCCTTAATTTCACCGGCAATACGTGCATACTCACCATAATCAATAGCAAGCTCACCCTTAGCTTCCACAGCTTTTCCATTACTTTTGCCATAGAGTTTTAAAACATCGTCAATATTGATCGGTTCCGGAGGCGTTTTCGTCAGGACATGGTTATTCCAGAATGCAGAGCACTTTTCTTTGATAACCTGAAACACATCGGGCCGAGCATCGATCCAGTACATCCTGAAATCGGAACCGCCGATCAGCACCGCGAGATACATTCCTCTGAGTTTCAGAATCCCGCAGTACCACTGGATTTGAGTTTCGTAGTAGAGCGGGATCACATGCTCGGTTTTGATGTTGTTCTGTTTGATCTCAAGCTCCTGTGAAGGTCCCCAAAGATCGGCCGTGAATGCGTGGGCTGTTTTGGCCTCAAACGCCACATCGGTGTTAATCGGACGCTCAACGCCTGTGATATCGGTGTATCGCTCGATTTCCTCGACGTTCAGAAGTGGCCTGATCTTTCGGGCAATCTCAGGATTGATGATTGCCCGGTCAATGTTTGCGATCATCCAATCATTCTCAGGATCAGCGAACTGATGGGTGACCTTCTGCACTTTCTTTCCGGTACGCAGCTGAAATTCTTTAGCCACTGTATCCTCAAGAACTGTTCCCCAGTAAGCAGGCTCAGACATTCCTTTGTCTTCTGAAAGACCGAGCTTATCATTCCACACGTCGAGCGGTGTTTTCCAAGGATTCAGGCCAAGGACTGCTGCCACGTCGGAACCACCTATGCCATGGCGCCTGCCCTCGAGCCAAGCGGCACGTTGTTCGTTAGTCATTTTCTACTCCTATAAATAAGGCAGAGAAGGGCTTTTGCGGGGGAATGGCCTTTATCTGCCTTCTCGGTTTTACCTTCGTTGCGTAATACTCTTTAGCTTTCTTTTTGATTTCTTCTTTGTTCTCGAGGTAGTAACGGTGCTTTCGCTCCTTTATCTTTATCTCCGCTATGCTTAATACCATTCGTGCTCCTCCAAAAACTGATCAAACAACTGACCGACCTCGGGATCATCGTCAATGCCGAGCTCTAGAACTTCTTCAACCCGCGGATTTCCGAGTCTCGGAACGTAGTTCTCAACGAACTGCTCCCAGAGCCGTTCATAACGTGCTTCCTGTTTTTCTTCAGCTGGAGACAACCGCCAGAGGTCCCCAGGACCAGGACATGTGCGAGGCGTTACATGCATAGCAGCCACCGCTGGAAAGCATCCGCGCCTAGGACTAAGGTCAACGTTCCGAAAAACAGGACGAATGCAATCAAAGCGCAGAGGAAACATGCGAGGTCGTCCTCTAACAAGTCATCAATTTTTTTATTCATGGTTGCCTCCAAAAGAAAACCCCGCCAGCTCAAGGAGGAAAACTGGCGGGGCAGAGGAGAAAGTTTTAATTTTTTCGATCCGGGTACATATCTCGATCAATTGCTTCAAACCCGAGATCTGTAATCAAATCAGCAGCGAACTCTTTGAACAGTGCCTTGACTTCCTTCTGTGCCTCAGCAGTCTGGACAACATGGCCAAGATTAATCGTGAGCTCAGATTTGCCAGAGAGCAGGGCTTCAACGACAGCGCGCTCGGCATACGCTAGAGCATCGGTTAGGCACGTTGCTGAGCCTCTCTCCTTCAAAATGTCGTTAGCGACAAAATCAAAAATCTTCTTCTTTTCGTCGGGTAATAAGATCATTTTTTTCTCTAAGTATGTAAAAAAGACCGCATTCAAAAGCTCCCCTAAGCGCAGAATTGGATTTAACAAAATTGGTAAAGCCCGGGGAGCTTATGAAGATGGTCTGAACTTGTACATTTTTTGAACAAGTTGAGTGCTTAAAAGGGCAATAAAAAAGCCCGCCGAAGCGAGCTTTTGAGTTATTCGAAAATTTCTAATAGGTGGTTAGCCTTTGTGTGCAAAGTAAAGAATTGATCCAGCCATTACGCAGAACACAACCAAGGCAAGAATCATTGTTGCGATCCATAAGTTCATTTGCTACCAAGATGCTGAAGCACCAAAATCCCCGCAACACATGCAAGGCCGCCTAGAAAATAAAGAATCCAAGCAGTTGTCATTATTCATCCTCCTTCGTAAGAACAATAGATAGCGCAATGAAAATTAAGCCACCTAATAGTCCGGCCGTGTTGCTTTGGAATAGCCCAAGTGCCACACCTGCCACACCAAGCTTTTCGAGCGCATCGGTCAATCGCTTGATCTTGTTTCTGTACCTATTGATCTTTACAAGCATCTAAATTTCCTTTTCTGCATTTTAGTCGAATTTAGTTGGATTTAGTTTATCGATACCGCATTCGGGGAGTGCGGAATCCCCGTCTTTCCGGGGTGTCACCTCCGCGGGATAATTAATTTGTCAACACTCAATTAACCAATGGAGGAAAAGATGAGTAACTTTGATTTATTGAAAGATGCTATCGAGAATAAAGAAGTAGTCTCTTTCACGTACGATGGTTTTTCCAGAGTGGCAGAACCATTTGTGCTCGGCGATACGCATACCATGCGCCACGCAATTCGCGCTTACCAAACAGCAGGCGGTAGCAGCTCAGGAAATGTTTCTGGCTGGCACCTGTTTTTGCTCGACAAAATCTTGTGGCTATCCAAAACCGGAGAGCATTTCGACGGTGAGCGAGAAGATTACAACCCTTCTGATAAAGGTATGTTGCGTATCTATGCTCATGTTTAGCTAATGCTCCACAGTCGCATGGGCCAGCGGAACAGGCTGGCTCATTGTTGACGGCACAGTCGCTGTCGTGGATAAGTTTCAGATCATGCTGCATCTTTGAGGCTCCTGAGATAACCAATGTCCAAATTCTTGAAGGAAGGTATGTACCTCCTCAGAGCGCTCCACAAGATAAAACTCTGGGAAGATTCGTATCACCTGTTTGGGTGAACCCATAGCAACTGCTTGAGAGTTTTCTAAGCACCAGACAGCATATTCAAGAGCTTTCAAACCTTCGTAAAACTCGCGTGCGGCCGTCTCGTTTTGAGGCGGCGCCGCATTGCTGAGCAGTTTATATGTTTGCGAAAGAAGGGAGATTTCTTTGTTCATCGCGCTGTCTCCTAATAACTCGACTTACATAGAGCTTCAAATCTGGCAAAAATGACCTCAAGCTCGATTAGAGCTTGCCTTTTTGTCCGGAAACTAAGCCCGAAAACGTTAGCCAACAACAAATCATTTACCTTGTCTTGTTCTTTCATGAAGAATCCGGAAAAGCGCCAGTCATTAGGCTTCGGTCTAATTAAGCTGATGATGTTTTGACCCTTGTAATAAATCTCATAAACTCTAGGGACGACGCGCTTAACTTTTAAAAGCATTTTTTCTCTCCTGTAAAAACAGAAGCGCCCTCCAGTGTGTTAACCGTCTCTAAAAAAGGAGAAGAGGCCGGAAGGCGCTTATGTTTGCGAACTGTCTTTGCTGAACGGCCCCTACCGGTGCTACACGACTTTAACGTTTGACACTTTCAGCATTCTCTCTGCCGCATCTTCACTTTCGATCTGATTGCTTAGGCGCAATTCACTTGCCGCCTGGTCGCTCCCTGGCTTTTCGGTTTACTCAGCTTTAGGAGCTTTTCCTTCCTGACAATCTTCAGAAGGACTTTTAAAGAACGATTGATTGATGTAAGAATATTATCACCGTGATAGTTTTCTTGCAAGCACGGTGATATAAATTTTATTATCTCGGAGATAAGAGATTTACCGCGTGTATTATTTGGGCAACAAAAAAGCCGCCCGTAGGCGGCTGTGGTAGATTTTTAGTTTTATTGATTGGCGGCTTCTTTTCTTAGTTTTCTGATTGCCAGGATGTGCCCCATAATGTCGTCTATAGATCTTTCTGAGGCGGCATTGAAGATCAAGATCTTATCTGGCTTAGGAAGTCGGCGGATAACATCTTCTTTCTCCATTACCTTCTCTAATATTGGTCGGCATTGACGGGCAACAACTTTTCCTATCGTGTAAATATCTGTCGTCCCGTCATCAAGTTCAATAATCGTGTTGTCCCAGCATTCAGCTAGAGGATTCACTTGTTTTTGTATTGGTTTATTTGTTTTTCCAGTACCAGGAGCTTTAATTCCTAACGGATTATTGGATGCGATTCTTTGATACTTCAGAGAACTTTTCTCAAACCACTCGTATACACATTTTCTGTCTGTACACTTCTCCCGCTCTTTCCAGTTGTCAGCCGCAAACTTTCTAAACTGTTTTGAGTTGTCAGTTTGTTTCTTGGCCTCGGCATACAACTCCGCCAGGCCCTCATCAGCTTTTGATAAAACTGGGTCAGAGCAGATGAGTTTCTCAGAGTAGCTTTTAGCCTTTGAACAATCCCAGGATGCAGCCATAGCGCACTGGGCACCGAAGGCCAGCAGAAGAGAAATCAACAAAAATTGCTTTTTCATTTTTCGACCGTCATTAAAACCTGGGATTGTTTCGATTAAAGAACGCTGCAATAGCAGCACCGAAGGCAACAACAATTCCAGGGAACACAACTATAAAGCTGAGGATAGGATTGAAATCCCACTGCCAGACGCACCAGTAGTAAACAAAGCAGCAGGCCAGGAGCTCCCCTAAGGGGATGATCGTAATGGCAAAGGCGGCCGCTCCGATTGCCAGCACACATTTAATGAAGTAGCCAAAGCCTGATCCTTCTATTCCGAACCAGTCAATAATGACGGCTCCAAACAAAACAGCGACGGCTATCTGACAACAAACGACCAGCAGGCCTACAAGATTGCCAAAGAACTTTTCCATATTTCCTCCAAGATGTTTAAATGAGATTGATTTCAAAAGGTTTACTGAGGCTCTTAGTTTTTATTTAAATTCCTCTAGGGAAACGCTTTACACAAAGGGCCGTTACAACGCGCCCAATGATTTTTATGGCGTCCAATTCCTGGCCCTTGAGTACAAACGGGTTGTACAGTTTGTTGTCCGATATGAACTCAACGCCGAAGGGCAGAACTTGAATTCTTTTGATGGTCACGCCGCCGCCATAGTTGAGGCAGAAAATTCCCTCCTGGGTCACATCAGTGTCTTTCACGTCCACCACAACGATGTCCCCAGAATTGATTGTCGGCTCCATTGAATCACCGCGAGCAGTAACAAGCTCATGCCCGTCAGTGCGATACCTGGAGATATTTTGTTTGAACCACTCCAGGCTTACTTGAATCCGTTCAACGACCGCAACATCAGTACACGCGGGGCCGCCAGAAGGATCACAACCGGCCTCAACATTGAGTTTGTCGAGAGTGATTAAATCTTTATCCTCTTCTGGCTCCATTGAATGGTTGGTGTCCATCCAACCTTCTTGCAGGTGCAGACCTTTTTCAATCGTCCTGGCCAGGCTTGTACCGATCTGCCTGGGTTTGCCGCGAGCGCCAATCGCTTTGTTTTTAACAATGAACAAAGCAGCGTCATTACGTTTTCGGCCCATAGCCTCATTTATTTCAGCGACCGAACCATATTCATCAACCAGGCGCAGCAGGTTTGCGTGTCGGATTTCATATACATCAGCCATAGTTTCTCTCCTTGGGTTGAATTTATCACACTGATAAGTTGGTTATTATCACCGTGATATGCTATGATTCTTATCGCGGAGATAAAACTATGGATTTACCTACTTATTTAAAACTCAAGCGTGGCGCGGCCGCCGCACTAGCTAAGAAGATTCCAGGTTTATATGAATCTAATCTTTCTGCTATCAAGTCTGGCCGCAGATTGCCGCCGATCAAGTTGTGCGTAGCGATTGAAAAAGCCACCAACGGCATTGTTAGCCGCAAAGAACTCCGCCCTGACATTTTCAAATGAGAGGCGGTTATGAGTTACGTCTTGTCCTTCAAAGCGGCCAAATGCACGCTGGGAAATTCCAGTGTCAAGGCGGTCCTTCGGTGTTTGTGTGATTACGCAAACGACGATGGATCGAACTGCCGCCCGTCCACTGAAACTATTGCACTCGAAACTGAGTGTGATAGGAGAACTGTTTTTAAAGCAGTTTCTTTCCTGGCTACAAACGGATGGATAAAGGTTTTTAGTAAGGGCAGAGGTGCTCGGAATTTTTACGCCATTAACGTTGAAAAAATCGAGACTGTTTACCAGCAGTCACGAGGAATTGTCGAGCAGGTCAAGTTTGAAAGCAGTGACAAAAATGTCACCACAAGTAGTAGCAATAATGTAACCAGTGACAAAAATGATACTAGTTACAAAAATGCACCTAGAGTGGTATCAATTTTGTCAGAAAGTGGTGACAAAAATGTCACACAACTCAGTCAGACTCAGTCAATACAGTCAAATACTATCTTGAGAGAGGAGCAAAACTTTTCTTTAACGGCTACAGAGAAGAAAGTTTCTAAAAAAGTATCCGCTCCCAAAAAAGAAAAGACGGCTAAAGGCCCTTATCCGTATTCGGAAGATGATCCGATCCCAGAAGATTTTTTAAAGATTGCTCAGAGGTACAACATCCAGGATCCCCAGGCACTTTTCAGAGACATGATTCTCTGGTGTAAGGCCAAAAAGAAACCATACGACGATTGGAAGGCGGGTTACACGAGATGGTGCATCAAGGAAGTTGAATTCAAGAAAGAAAAAGAACAGAAGGCTAAACAGGCCGCCTCAAAACAAAACCAATTCTCTTATGAGCCGCCTGGCGGATTCACGGATGAGTTCTACATGCAGGGATGCAAATTTGATAAAGACGGGAATTTAATACTATGAACAATACGAAAGAACCTAGAACCCAAGGCGTTATCAATTCGATCTTGGGCGTGATGACCAAGCGACAGAGAATCGTTAAATGTCCGGAACACGGTTATTACTTGGCTGATGAAATTTGGGTAGGAGAAGAAATCAAATCTCAGAGCACCTGCCCTCAGTGCATAGAAGAACACCGTGAGGAATGGAAGGCCAAAGAAGAAGCATTCCGTAAGCAGCAGGAAGAAGACGAGATTAAACGCCGTATCGAAGGCGCCAGAATCCCGTACGACTACCGGAGCAAGGACTTCTCCACTTTCAAGCCTGTAAACGAAACTCAGCAAAAGGCGCTTGCACTTGCTAAACGTTTCGTGAAAGGTTTTGAAAAGGCGTGGCAGGGCGGGTATGGCCTAATTTTTCTGGGCGCGTGCGGGACAGGAAAAACGCATCTTGCCTGCTCAATCATGATTGAGCTGATCCGCAAGCACAAAGGATTTTTTCCAAAGTACTACCGAGCGGCAGAGATTTTTTCGGGTGTGAGGGATACCTACCGAAATGGCGCCAGCACGACGGAAGAAGAGGCGATCAATTTCTTCTCATACATTCCGCTCCTAGTGATTGATGAAATCGGTGTTCAAAAAGGCTCGGACGCTGAACGCAGGATTTTGTTCTCAATTCTTGAGAACCGAATGACTGACAAATATCCCACGATCCTAATCAGCAACTTAAACGCAGAAACCTTATCTGAACTCATTGGGGAGCGCCTTTACGACCGAATCAAAGCAAAGTGTGTGCCGGCTCTTTTCATGGGCGAATCAATGCGTAAACAGGCTACTGCTGATCTTTTTGATTGAGGTGCGTCATGTCTGATTCTGCATGGACGCTTTTGATGATTGTGCTGGCGCCGGTCGTGTTTATCAACCTGTTTTTATTCGGATTACTCGTGAGAGCCGCTTTCCAACTCAGCCAGGAGAAACATCATGACGTTTGACTTCGCTTACTTTGCCAAGGCTCTTTGCATGATTGGCGGGTTCCTCTACTTTCAAGACATTTTTTGGTTTGCCTGGCAGGGATCAAACATTGATTACAGCTTGCCATTCCTAATCGGAGTAGAGGTCGCAGCGGCACTCTGCTCATTCAGGAGAAAACCATGAGCGGGTGCTGCTTGTATTGCAAACACGCTGGTGCAGGTTGGATCAGTACTAAAGACGGCTCTATCCACGTGGATAGACATGACGACTTTTACAAGGCCATGAACATCTATTGCAACAACCCTGTAACAGGAATGGATGGTCAGTGCTTCCAAATCTCGTTCACCAGGTGCTCTCTTTTTGAACGGGCTACAGACGAAAGCATCCAGAAACGAATTGATTTTTATTCAAAGTTTCCGAGATTCAGGACACACGCAGAACTAATCGCACAAAGACGATAACCAACTAAGGAGAAAACCAATGGAAGATTTTGAAATCCTAATTCTTATTTTCAACATCATCACCTTTGCAATAGCAGTGGGAGCTTGCATTTTGTACTCAAATCTGGAACTTCTGCACAGATGTACCAGGTCGGCTCTTGAGCTTGCTGAGGAAGACATTGAAAAGCTCCAGGCAGAAATCGACTTTCTGAAAAAGAACAACGACTAAGGAGCAGATATGGGAAAAGCACAGAGAACTAAAGGCGCTGCTGGAGAGCGCGAAATCTGCGATCTCATATTCCAACACCTGGGCATACAGGTACACCGCAATCTCTCACAGACGAGGGACGGAGGAGCGGACATCAAGCTCAATCCCTACTCGATTGAAGTCAAAAGGCGGGCCGCAATCGGAAACATCTATGAATGGATGGATCAGGCCAGCAACGGATGTGATCCGGGAGAACGCCCCATTGTTGTTTGCCGTGCAGATCGTAAAGAATGGCTGGCCATTCTACCCATAGAGGAATTATTCAGGCTGATCCGTGAGGAAGTAGCCGCTACCGGAGGGAAATGATGAATGACACAACTCAAAAACCAAGGGGACTTGTTCGGGCATATCGATACCACTCTCTGCTCCCAATCGAAGCCCAAAACCGACTTATCGAATCTGTCGGACTTAGAGAAGGAGAAACAGCGGTACAACGAAATCTGCGCATATCGAGAACGATTGACCGAGTTAAGAGCCAATATCCAGAGTTTTTCCGAGCTCGGTCTTGACCCGTCCACCGTTCTTTTATCCGATGCATCAGTACGTGTCGGAGTGTCCAGCCCAAAGGCGAAGTACAGCGATCAGGATTTAATCCACTGCTTTGATCTTCGCCTTGCAGGGCTTTCTTTGCGTGAAATAAGCCAAAAGATGGACATTCCAATACGCACTCTCAGGGACATTTTCTCAGGCAAAAGGCGTGCAGTTATTCCAACCAAGTTCAAATGACCGTGCGCATGTCTCACCGGAACTATTCCAAACTAAAAACAGAATAGGGGGTTTGTATGGCTAAAACAGATTCAATTATTGACGGCCTGACGCAGAAGCAAGCCCTGTTTGTATCCGAATATCTGAAGAACGGAGGCAATGCTACTCAGGCTTACAAGGCCGCAGGTTACAAGGCAAAGGATGATGATTCAGTCGCAGCACAAGCGAGCAGATTATTAAGAAATGATAAGGTTGCCCGCGCGATAGCAGAACGCCAAAAACAGCGGAATGAGAGGCTCCAGCTTGAGGAAGACTTCGAGCTGAAACAAGCGATAAAGATTCTCAAGATGTGCTCCGAACCTAAACAGGTTTACACGCCCTTAGGCGAGAAAATGAAAGATGAAGACGGTAACTATGTGTTCATGTTCGACAGCAAAGGAGCGAATCAGGCGCTTACAACAATTTGCAGATTGAGAGGCAAATTCATTGAGCGCAAACAGATTGATGTAAATGTAGCTGACCGCTCCACTTGGCTCAACGAGGTGCTGAAAGATGTCAAAGATGAATGAAGAGGCTGTGAACTTTGAGATGGGCCTAAGGCGCCTCGCTATCGCTTGCACGAATGATCCGCTCCTTTTCGTCCAAAAATGCTTTAGATGGGGACACGGTGAGCTGGCAAACTATGAAGGCCCTGACGTGTGGCAGCAGAAAATCTTGTGTGACATCCGCGACCGGCTGAAGAACGGTGAGACACGGCATAAGGCCATTCAAATTGCTGTAGCCAGCGGGCACGGTATCGGGAAAACGGCTTTTGTGGCCTGGATTATGTTGTGGGCAATCTGCACATATCCAGACATGAAAGGTGTAGTGACCGCCGAAACCAAGAACCAGCTCATAACTAAGACCTGGAGTGAGTTGCACAAATGGCACCACCTTTGCCTGTTTAGAGACTGGTTTGAGGTGGCCGCGGAATCCATTTTCTCTACTCAGCCAGGGCACAAATACACCTGGCGCATTGACGCAATCCCGTGGAATGAGAACAACACCGATGCATTCCAAGGCTTGCATAACCAGGGCAAGCGGATTCTTGTCTTGTTCGATGAAGCATCAGTTATTGCTCAAAAGATTTACGAGGTTACGAAAGGCGCGCTAACCGATAAAGATACGCAAATCATCTGGTGCATTTTCGGGAACCCAACGCGCCCAGATGGGCCATTCTTTGACGCTTTCCACAAGAGCCGCCACCGTTGGATCACGTACAACATTGACAGCCGCACAGTGAAAATCACGAACAAGGAGCAGTTGCAAGAGTACGTGGACGATTACGGAGAGGACAGCGATTTTGTGAAGGTGCGTGTTAGAGGTGTATTTCCCAGCGCATCAGCTAAGCAATTCATTAACCGTGAGGACGTGGACGCGGCTATGAATCGTGACGTGGGTCAGATCAACTACTCCAGAACAGTTGCAATCCTCGGCGTGGACGTGGCCAGAGAAGGTGATGACCGCTCGGCCATAGCAACTAAGATCGGCCGTGACTGCACAATGCCGCTTAAAGTCTTCCGTGGCCTGGACGGTCCTCAGCTCGGAATGCAGGTGCTCATGTATGCAAACGAGCTCAAAGCCAAGGGAATCCCAAGGGTGTACATCAACCTTGACTATACGGGCGTAGGAGCAAGCCCGTATGACTGGTTAAAGGACAAGGTGCAGCACCTCAACAAGGTCATCAGCGCCAGCCAGTCAACCAATCCCCAGCGCTGGGCAAACAAGAGGGCTGAGATGTGGGACAAGATGCGGGATTTCATTCGTGATGACGGAGTGATCCCAAAGAGTGAAGAGCTGGCCGAGGACTTGTGCATACCTGAGAAACTCATTGACCAGAAGGGCCGGTTATTGCTCGAATCCAAGGACAGTATGAAACGCCGCGGAATGAACTCTCCAGACACAGCTGACGCCCTGGCATTGTGTTTCGCTATTCCCATCCAAGAGTACATAGAGGACGACAGCTGGAGACATCAGCGGGTCAACAGGCATAAGGGCATACGCGATCCATACGCCTAGAGGGTGTGCGCATCAGTCTCGTGACTGGCTCGACAATCGGGACATGATGAAAATCGAAACCTGTACGCTCTCAGACTTATTCAATGACCCTCGATATGAGGAGGTGTGCCAGCACTACCGCCAGGAGGCGGGCCACCTCGACTTGAAGGGCATTGTGGACAAGGATAAATACTCGTTCCTTGCACAGAACGGCTTGCTTCTTTGCGCCAGAGCAGTGAGCGAGGGCCAGCTAGTCGGACTTATGGCAATCGTCATGTGTCCTTCCTTGCACAACTCTAAAGACGTGGCCAACGTGGACACCTTGTTTTTAGAGCCAGAGCACCGAGGCCACGGCCTGCAATTCCTGAGACACGCAATAAAAATGGCTCGGGAGTTTGGCGCATCAGGTATTCGATTTTCAGCCCCCGCTGGATCCAGAACGGAGCAACTCTTTGACAGGTTATTCCAGCGCTCGGACGTTACTTACTACAAGTCTTTGGAGGATTAATCATGGGTATGGAAATGCTGGGCTATGGCCTTCTCATGGCCGGGTCTGCTGCACTGAATTCTCACACACAGAGCCGATCCGCTCGACGCCAGGCCAGCGCTCAGAAGGACGCCACGGAAGAAGCCAAACGCAACGCGGAGAAACAAGCTGAGCAACAGCGTGAGCAAATGCGTATGCAGAACCAGAAGACGGCAGACATTAGCAAGATCCTCGGCGACAACACCAATGATCTGTTGTCTGGAGGCCAAACCATGCTGACTGGAGCTGGTGGTGTGGACCAGAACGACATGACGCTGGGCAAGAAATCAGCTTTAGGGTGATGACATGAAAGAAGTCCGCCAGGAAATTTTGCGGCGCTGGAATAGCCTTGTAATGGAGCGCGATCCCTATCTGCACCAGTGGATAGAGATTTCAAAATTCCTGCGACCCGCTAACGGGAAATTCCTCAATCCGACAACACAGAATGAGGCAAAAACCCGTTGGAATAACATCTATGACAACACCGCGCTCAGGGCATCGGATATTTTGGCCAAGGGCTTAATGTCCGGCATGACAGACCCGAGCCAGCAGTGGTTTTTCCTCACAACTGGAAGCCCCGACCTAGACGAATCCGTCCAAGTTCGCCGCTGGCTCTCGGATGTCTCGCAGATCCTCTACATGACATACGCCAAGACCAATCTCTATCAGGCCCTGCATCATGCGTGGCTTGAGGCTGGTTTATTTGGCATTCTGGCTATCATCATTGAAGAGGATGAGGAGAAAGGGTTTAACTGTATTCCGCTGACTGCTGGCGAATACTGCATATCGTGCGACAGCAAAGGAACTCCGGATACTATCTACCGCGAGTTTTCGTTATCGCTGAGGCAGATCGTTCAGAAGTTTGGTGAGGACGCTTTGCCATATTCTCTCTACCAAACGTACAAGGGCGGCCAGAAGGACAAGCTCTATACGATCATTCATGCAATCGAGCCGAGAGAAAAACGCGATACACGCTCAAAGTCCAATAAGGACATGCCGTGGCGATCCGTCTATCTGCTGAAGGATGCAGGAGACGATCAGAAGCCGATTCTCCGAGAATCGGGATACCGAATGTTTCCTGCCGTGGTCGGACGCTGGGGAGCGATCAGCACGGAAACCTACAGTTGTGAATCTCCTGGCATGGTCGTTCTGGGAGATGTCAAACAGCTCCAGCATGAGCAGAAACAAAAAGGGAATGCCATTGATTACATGGTGAATCCGCCTATTGGGCTACCGTCCGAAGCCAAGGATTCAGACATAGACATGGATCCGGGCGGCCAATCCTTCATTAACGGAGCCACTGGTAGGAAACCTGCAGAGCAGTTGTGGAATGTAGCCATCAACCTCAATGACCTGAGGCAGGACACTCTGGAGGTACAAAACAGAATCCGAGCCGGATTCAATGTGGACATGTTCCTCATGCTCAGTAATCAGTCTGCGCTCAATCAGATGACGGCCACGGCAGTTGCAGAACTGCACGAAGAGAAGCTGCTGATGCTCGGGCCCGTTCTCTCCAGATTCAATAATGAGGTTTTGCGCCCGCTCATTGACCGCACGTTTGACATCCTGAACGAAGAAGGATTGATCCCGCCTGCTCCCGAGGAGATTCAGGGCACGGATTTAAATGTCGAGTACACATCAATTTTGAGCCGTAGCCAGAAGGAGGTGCAGTCACGCACCGACCAACAGGCCATTCAGGAGGCGCTCCAAATTGCTCAGTATCAGCCCGACTTCCTCGACAACTTCGATTTAGACAAGTACGCCCAGATTGTTTCTGACAAGCGCGGTGTTTCGCCTGAAATCCTCCGTTCTTCTGACGAGGTGGCCGCAATCCGCCAGCAGAGAGCACAGCAACAACAGCAGGCTCAGCAGCAACAGCAAATAGCTCAGAGCGCTGACATGCTATCCAAGCTCGGGAAAGTGCCAGCGGGCCCGGAAACACTGGCTGGCCAAGCTGTCCAAGGTATGCAAGACATGGCGGCCGAGGGAATGCAATAGGGTGTGCGCATCAAAAAATCACGAGGATTGACAATGAGCAAAGTTACAAGAGACCCGTTTGATAACTCCCAGCGAGACAAGGACGAAGAAAAGAATCTTGAGGCATTCCGAAAGGAGGCTGACTTCCAAGAGGCTCTGATCAATGTCCTGAACACAAGAGACGGAATGACAGTGCTGAAACGAATTTTTGATGACAGCGGTTTCTTCTCCTCGGCATTCGATACGAATGCTTTGAACATGGCTCGAAAGGAAGGAAAACGGGAATTTGCACAACAGGTTTTTAACAACGTTCTCAAGTACGCCCCTGAAAAGATCGGCGAATTGAGACCTAAGGAAACGAAATGAGCGAAGGTACAGCAGCCGAAAATCAGACAAGCGAGGCTACAACCAACGGCACGCCTAATCCTGATTCTCAGGGTCAGCAGGGAGAATCCACGCTGATTGATGAAATCTCCAAGGCAACTCCTCCTCAAGAGGGACAGCAGTCTCAGGAGGAAGGAAAGACCGAAGAGAACAAAGAAGAGAAAAAGGAAGACAAGGCGCAAGAGACCGGCGGAGCTCCGGAGAAGTATGAAGATTTCAAGGCGCCGGAAGGCACAACCTTAGACGCAGAAGTCGTCAAAACTTTTTCAGAAGTCGCTAAGTCTCTGAATCTGCCTCAAGCCAAGGCCCAGGAAGTCATTGACAAGCTGGCGCCGAAGTTGGCAGAGCGACAGATTGAAGTGCTGAAACAGACCAATGCGACATGGAAAGATAAATCGCTCCATGACGCAGTGATCGGCGGCGACAACTGGAAGAACACAATCTTTTCAGCTCAACGAGCCCTGAGAGAGTTTCAGACACCCGAAGGAGAGTTTACTGATCCGGATGTTTACGAACTGGCGACCTTTGCCGGTAATCATCCGGGCCTGATCAAAATCCTCAAACATTTTGGCGACAGCATGCGAGAGGACAAGACAGTTAGAGGCACTTCTAACAGAACTCTCACTCCAGACGATATTTACGGTAAATAAAGGAGTTAAAAATGGCAGACGCATTCACTGGAATGACCCCTGTTACGCTTGCTGAATGGCAGGCTCTCGTACCCGAAGGCAACACTCAGATCAACATGATGATTCAGACCATTCGGGATTATCAGCCGTTCTTCGATCGTGCCACTATGGTGCGTGGTAATGATGGCCAGGGCAAGAAAGGCCTTATCGGAGAAAAGTATCCTGAAGGTCAGCTTGTCGGAATCAACGAAGGCTGGAGCGCCTCTAATGCCGCAGGCCGTGCAGTTCGTTATCCGTCCTGTGTGGCTCGTGACCGCTCGGTTATCGCCAAGCTCATGCTTGAAAAAATGCCGGATAAAGAACGCAACGCATACCGCATGCGAACCGATCAGATGTTCATCCGCGGCTTAACCCGAGGCATGGTTAAACGAGTATTCCAGGGCGACCCTGCAACAGACCCGCGTGATTGCATGGGTTTGGCAAATATCGTTCTTCCTGATCGTGATAATGGTGTTTGGAAGGATTCCATCATTGACGGTGGCGGCACTGGTTCAAATCTGACATCCATTTATTTCGTCAATTGGGATCCGGAGGAGATGACGTGTTTCTTCCCGCAGTATGGCGGAGCCGCTGGCGTATCCATGGAAGCGATCAAAGAGCCCGTCTATGTTCCTGACGCGAAAGGCAAAATGTATCCCGCATATGTCACTGAATTCGGATATGACCTGGGCGTTTTCGCTGGCAATCCTGAAAAGATTGTGCGTATTGCTAACGTTGATCCGACCAAATTCACGACTGACAAGGGCGCAACAGACCTGCTCAAGAAGTTTATTGAGGCACGTCACCGCTTGAAGACCTCCGACTTCTCCAATGTCGGTATTTACTGTACTGATCAGGTGGGCTTAATCTATGACCTCCAGTTACTTGAAAAGACCAAGTACACACTTGAGTACAAGACTTTTGGTCAGCGTGAATCAATGCTCTCCTTTGGCGGCATCCCGATCTATCAGTACGGCACCGACGTTTTGCCGTCCACTGAATCCAAGATCACTATTTCTTAATCAAGGGGATAAAAATGATCATTGACCAAAAGATGATGTTTTGTGAAAAGGCAGAGGCCAAAACCGCGATCACGTCTAATGTGCTCGATTTTGTTTCAGATCAGACCTCTCCTTACTTGAATGCTCATGGAATGGTGCTCTGCATTTTGACACCGACAGCGATTGCCGGAACTTCCATCACATTCAAGCTTCAGGAATCCGCGGACAAATCCACGTACACGGATGTCATGACCACAAAGGCGCTCACGGCCACAGACCTGAAACAGCCCTTGCTTATTGCTCTGCCGCCGATTCATAAGCGTTACCTGAAGTTGGTTTCCACGCCGACTTCAGTTACCGCCGGAACTATCACCGCCTTTATTGGCAATGACGTTCAGCTGGGTTCCCCGCTCCGCACGCAGGGAGTTGAATTCCCCGCCGAAACAGCGGCAAGTTCTAGTTAGTTAATTCTCTAGTTGCGTTTCAGTAGTTGTTAAAAGAGAGGAGGGAGGCTTAAAAACCTCCCTTTTTTAATATGAATGAAGTGTCAATTTGCAATGCCGCTCTGAGTTACTTAGGGCAAAAGGGTACGATCACACGAATCAAACCACCTGAAGGAAATCCGAACGCCGAGGCTTGTGCTGAATACTATCCTCAGGCACTCCGTTATCTGCTTGAGGCCCACAACTGGGCTTTTGCGATCAGGCGCGTGAGACTGCCTGAATACAAGAAATATGACGCCGACTTGTACCAATGGGCGCACGGTTACCAAGTGCCATCCGACTATCTGAGGACAGTTAAGGTCTATGAGAAAAGCTCAAGGGTGGACGAGGCCGGACTTGATTTTGAGATGGAGACATTATCGGAAACAGGCTCATACATTCTCCTGACCGATTCTCCCGCTCCTATGCTCCGATACGTGGCGAGCGTGGAGAACGTGAGCATCATGCCACAGTATTTTGTTCAGGCACTTGTTCTTCAGTTGGCAAGCTATCTCACGGGCCCGTTAATGAAAACAAGCCTGGCTCAGCAGATGCTCCAGCTAGCGGCCCAAGCCTTAGAGAACGCGAAGTATCAGGACAGCCGCAACTCTATCAGGGTCAAACACGAATATTTAGCGCCACACCTGGCGGCACGGAGTATCTAAATGTCACTGAAAATCTATAAACAGAGTATTGGAGGAGGTGAGATTTCTCCATCGATGTACTCCAGGATCACGGATCCTTCATATTCTGCAGGCCTGGCTAAGTGTAGGAATATGATTGTTGAGCCTCAAGGCCCTGTGGTAAGAAGGCCCGGATTCTCAATGGTGCGTGAGACCAAATATCCGGACAGAAAATGCCGCCTGATCCCGTTCACATTCTCAGCAACTCAGACGATGATCTTGGAGTTTGGGCATCATTACGTCCGATTTCATACCAACGGCTCCACGCTGATGAACGGCAATGTCCCGTATGAAGTGACGACCGATTATGACGAATCGGAGTTGTTTGATATTGACTATGCTCAGAGCGTGGACATCATCACGCTGGTGCACTGCTCCCATCCTCCGAGAGAGTTGAGGCGTTATGGCGCCCTTGACTGGAGACTTGTGGACATCACCTTCAATACTTCTCTCACACCGCCCACAGGCGTGACGGCCACCCAGCACATCTTGCAGTCTGCGACTTATAAAGACGGATATGTCCGCAAATATGTAGTGACCTCTTGCAACTTGGACAACTCCGAGGAATCGAAAGCGAGCCAGGGCGCCTCTGTTGTGTGCAACCCGTACGGGGATGGTGCGTACAACACCATTACATGGAATACTGTTGCAGGTGCCGATCATTACCGCGTGTACCGTGATAAGGGAGGCATATATGGCTACATAGGTGAGACCCGTTCCAACTCGATTGATGACGACAATATCGCGCCTGACAGCTCAATTACGCCGCCAATCTATGATGATGTATTCCTCACAAGCGGCGGCATTACGGGGGCAACCGTAACCGCTCAAGGTTCTGGATATGTCGGTCCGAACGGAGAAATTACGGGGATCGACCTGCTAGAGACACAGACATGGGTAGTCGAGGGATCGGGCAGAAACTTCTATGGACCTGTAGCACCTGGAAACTGTTCTGCGTGGCAAAGTGATGACGGCTGGGCATTGAACTTCTATGGCGATGGTGTAGGCCTTGTCCCTAATGACGAGATGATTTCTCTGTTCTCGGCCAGCGTGGAGATTTATGACGCCGAAGGATCAGGTGTCGGAGCGACTGCCAAGGCCATATTCTCTTCTGCCTCAGAATGGATCAAGCTCACCAAGCCTACTGGCAATCTTAATTTCTGTTTGTATGGTTTCCGTCCTATCAAGGGAATCCAGGTCACAAGCGCAGGGTCCGGTTATAAGCGGCCGCTTTGTAGAGTGACTATCACATCCTGGCCGACATGGACCTGGAGCCGAAAAGCACTGAACTACAAATTTGAATTCAAGCGTTATACAGGCGAATTTGTGACTTCTGCAAAGAGCGCTGGGTTCTTAGAGACTTCAATCAGAGTGACCGATACAACAGGAAGCGGAGCCGTGTTAGAGCCTGTAATTTCAGGCGGCAAGCTGACAAACGTAATAGTCAAGAATCCAGGCGCAGGATATTCAAATCCGACGGCCACTCTTTATTCAAACTATGGCTCAGGCGCTCAAATATCTCTGACTGTTGCGAATGCTGGCGACTATCCAGGATGTGTGAGCTACTTCGAGCAGAGGCGCTGGTTCGCTGGCAGTCGTATGAGACCGCAATACATTTGGGCCACAAAAACGGGCACAGAAACGGATATGGGCTACTCCCTCCCGTCCCAATCAACCGACCGAATCAAGGTGAGGGTTGCCAGCCAGGACAGCAACAGAATCCGCCATATTGTCCCCTTGTCTCAGCTCCTAATGCTGACAGCCAGCGGGGAATGGAGAGTGAGCCCCGTGAACTCTGACGCGATCACGCCTGAATCTATGAGCGTGCGGCCGCAGAGTTATGTCGGCTCCAGCCAGACAAAACCGGTCCTTATTAACAACACGATGATATTTGCCTCAGCACGTGGCGGCCACCTGAGAGAGTTGGGATACAGCTATCAGGCAGGCGGCTACATTACGTCCGATGTTTGCCTTAGGGCCGCTCACCTCTTCGATCACCACGAAGTTGTCGATATTGCATACGCCAAAGCTCCCTACAGCATATTCTGGTGCGTGAATAACATAGGCAAACTAATCTCCTTCACATACGTGCCAGAACAGCAGGTGGGCGCCTTTGCACAGCACGAGACCCAGGGCGACTTTGAATCGTGTGCAGTGGTGCCAGAGAGCAATGAGGACATTCTTTATGTCGTGACCAAGCGGAAAATTGGAGACAACACCGTGAGGTTTGTAGAGCGCATGAATGAGTACATCATTGAGAAAGATGAAGACTACTTATTCATGGACTGCGCAGGCACGTATTCAGGCCCAGCCAAGACGGACATCACGGGAATTAGCTGGCTGAATGGGATGAAGGTTTCCATCCTAGCCGACGGCTATTGTGTGCCGGATCAAGTAGTGCAGAACGGCAAGATCACGCTAAGAAGAGCGGCCTCTAAGGTGCATGTTGGTTTGCCGTACAACTCTGACATTCAGACCTTACCTCTTGCCTTACAGCTTCAGGATCTTTCTTTTGGTAGCAATCACCGCAAAAACATTAGCGGGGTGGCGGTCAGAATGATTGATTCAGCCTCAATCCTGGCTGGCTCGAGTTTCGACGACCTCTATCAGCAGCCGACACGAGGACGGGAAACACCTGGTACCCCGCCGAAGAAGAGGAACGGAGAGTTTGAAGTAGATATCGCCGCTTCATGGACCGATGACGGTCAAGTGTGTATTCGCCAGAGCGCCCCGCTCCCGCTGAAAATCTCCAGTATTACCGTGACCTGCGACGTGGTGTAGTGCGCATCACGCTCTTGGAATCCTCCAATATCTAGCATGAGTTGGAGGATTTTTTATGGCCGGATCTAGTTTCTCTTTTGGCACATTAGGCCTTATTTCTACAGGTGTTTCCACCCTCTTTAACGCCTTTGGTGCTAAGAGTGTCACGAAGTACAACAACGCTATTGCACAGGCACAAGCCGATATTGCAAAGATCAACGCGGACACCATGAATCTGCATTATCAGCAGAGATTGTTCGCCGCTGAAGGTGAATACCAGCGCGAGACCATGCAGGCGGCTCAGATGAAGGCGCGGCAGAAAGTCTCATTAGCCGCTAATGGCGTGGCAATCGGGGTCGGATCAGCTGCGGAACAATTGGCCAGCACGGACATTGTGAAAAAAATCAACCTCAACAGGCTTGAATCTAACGCTAAATCCGAGGCATGGGGCTACCGAGCAAAAGAGACAGACTTTAGAAACCAGGCCTTAATGAGCCTGGCTAAGAAGCAGAGCGCAAGCCGAGCCTTTACGGATTCTCTTCTGGTGGGCGCTGGGAATATGGGAATGGCATTTGCTTACGGCAAATTGATGGATATGGCCAAAGCATCCGAATCGGCCGAAAAGCCGAAGGCTGAGGAGCCAATCCACATTGATGCAATCTCCGGAGCAGACCCAGGAATCAAGATTGACGCCATATCAGGCGCCCAGCCAGGCGTAACGAGGATTGATGCTATTTCAGGTGCACAACCGAACCTGCTGCTAGGCCAGACAGTCAAAACCACACAGCTTTATCCGACAACTAAAAACATCTTCTCTCTGAACTACAGAGGATAAAAAATGCCTATCGTTCCTAAGTATGAAAATAATGTGCCTGGAGTAGTCGAAAGCGGAAGAGGTTTCGGCGCACCTGCTGATAACGTCCGTCCGAGTTTCGACTATGAAAGCGTCATGAATCGAGCGCTCCAGCCGTGGTCACAGCTTGCAGACAGCACCATCAAAATTGAGGCCTATCACCGTGACACCGTTGTGAAAGCTCGGGCAGATGAACAGCTGGACGCTTACAACAAAGAGGTACAGACCACTCTGTACGACCCTGACAAGGGCTATTTTGCACAGCGCGGCAAGAATGCCGTGACAGGCTGGGATCAGGCGCAGTCCGACCTTCAGTCTATTTATGACAAGCATTTAGGACAGATTGACGATCCGGATGTGAGAGAGGCTTTTAAGTCCAACGCATTACAGCGCCTTAATTCCATCCGACAGAAAACGGTCGTCTATCGCAATGAGCAGAACATCCGCTGGCGCGCTCAGACCTCTAAAGACCATGCAGACAATCTTGTGGAGGAGTTTGCCTTAGGCGGATTCTCTCCAGACGGTCAGAGAACAATGGCCAGCCTGATGAATGAGATCGAGTATCAGGGCAGGATGCAGGGATGGGATGAGGAGACGCTTAAGAGACAGAAAACGGCTTATCAATCTTTGGCCTATGCCTCAGCTTATTCAAATATGGCATTGAGCGATCCTATCGGCGCGCTCCGACATTTTCAAACCGACGGTTCAAAACAAATGAGCACGGATGTAGGCCGCCGCACTTATCAGATGCTTTTCCACCGTGCAGCGCCTCAGTTAGTCGAACTCTCTAAGAGATATGGAGGTGCAACTGCCCTGGCATTAACACCTGGTGCAGTAGCCAGAACTACAGGCGACAGCACTAACGAGAACGTCCTGAGACAATCCCGAGCGCAAGCCGGACTAGGCACAGCTCCGAAAGTTGAAGATAAAGTGCTCAACACTTCCGGCTATAAGGGTTGCAACCCGCTCAACGTTCGAGCATCCAGCGATAAATGGAAGGGCTCGATTGGTAGTTCTGACAACGGATATGTGATCTTCTCTACCCCGATGGACGGAATCAGGGCGGCCGCCACCGTCATTAAAAACTATGGCACGAAGTACGGGATCAACACAGTGCGAGACATTGTGAGCAGATATGCTCCTGCCTCAGAAAACCCGACTGATGACTACATAGCCAACGTGTGTAAGGGCACTGGCTATGATCCTGATGAAAAGCTCGACACGAAGAACCCTGAAGTTCTGAAGAAGTTGGTCACTGCAATGATGAAGCAGGAGATCGGCGATGTTCCGTACTCCGAGCGCACGATTATTGCAGGTATCCAGGGCGCTCTGGGTAAAGAAGACATTAACGACTTCTCCGACTTCTACAACACGAAACTTACAGACGAAGAGGAGGCGCAGTATCAGGCCTGGGCTAAGAAGATCGGCCATGAGCGTGATGTTTACGATTATGACCTCAGAGGCGCCTGGAAAGCGGGCGCGGCACAGGCTGAGAACGGCCACTTCCCTGACACGTTTAAGAAACCAAACCACCACACATTCTCTGTTGAAAGTCAGTATGCAGACGGGAAGAGAAATATTGGCGGCCGCTGGGTAGTTGAGAACGGCCAAAACATCTTTATTGGTCCGAACGGTGAGCGCCGCGATGACAACGGAAAACTCTTGAGTGAAGGAACAGCTCAGGCGCCCAGACTGACGGCAGCAGACCTTGCTTTTAATCCGAAGGTGAAGACAGGGATAGCGGTCATTGACGATCTGAACGAGCCTGAAAAGCTCTGGATCATGCAACACGCCAAGGCGCAGACTTCTCAGTCAACGGCTAACCTGCGCTCCCAATTCAAGACTACTTTGAATAATGCGCTGGCTGTAGCCAGGAGCACAGGCGACATGAGCCAGCTCCCCGATGTAGGAGCTTTTATTCAGACTTACGGCCAGGAAGAGGGGCTGAGACAATTCCAGAACGCACAGCAGGAAGCGAAGCTCAATGCCAATCTCTACCTTATGCCGACACTCAGCAATGCAGAGATTGAGGCCACAGCGCGACAGATGACACCTTCTAAAGACGATCCTAATTACGCCGCTCGGATGAAAGACTTAGAAACCTGGAATAAGGCCTACACGCAGATCCGCAAAGAACGTGCAGAGGATCCCGTGCAGTTTGCCTTCTCTGGAATGCCTGACTTAGGCTTACAGCCGATCACCGACTGGACGAATCAGGACGGAGCGCTGTTACAGATTCAGAAACGAATCGACAGCATGGATCAGGTGGCTGAACGCTTTGGCACGCCCAGAACGCTATTCAGTAAAGCTGAGATTTCTGGTTTCCTAAATTTCATGCAGAGCATGGACGCTCCTCACCAGGCGGACTTCTTAAGCAGAATGGCCGACCGCATGACCGATCCGACCGCCACCAACTCTGAACCACTCAGGATTTTCTCCGAACAGATCGGCAACAAGAATCAGACACTGGCAATCGCTTTGGGAGTGGCCTCTACTCCTAACGGCAAAGAAACTAACGGAGCCCTCAGGCAGATCAAGGGAGATTTCATTAAGAAGAACAAACTCACTGATGCCTGGAAACAAGAGACTGAGATGAGGAATCTCCTCTCCGGCGTTTTGGCTGTCCCGGATGGAAGCCCTGCTTACGAGGCGATGCTTAGTGCAGCCATGAATGAATATTGTTTTGCGAGTCAGACTGGCACAACGAAGATTGAAGATGCAGCGGCAAATGTTTTTGGCCGCGTATATGAACACAACGGAAAGAAGATTTTTCTGCCTACACAGATTGACAAGGCTCAGAAAAATACATGGACATTTAGAAGAAGCGGAAGTTTTGAAGACTTACTGAGTGACGCTGGAAAGGACTTAGCCAAGTCTAAGAAATCCTACTTTTATGCCGGACAGAAACTCAGTCCTCAGCAGTTAGAGAACCTAATCTCCAACGCCCCTTTGCAGTCGATTGATGACGGTGTTTATCAGGTGGTCAACGGCCTCAATTACGTAAGAGACGAAAACGGACAGCCGCTCGTTATCGACCTCAATACCTATATTTCTCGGAGAACAAAAAAATGAATTGGTTAAACGCATTCGGTGAAACAGTTCAAACTCAGCCCGAGGCCCTCAGAGGTTTTAGTGTTGCGCAAGATACTGAGATGACTAAGCCATCAGCCTTTCAAGGTACTGGCGAAGCGTTGCAGAAGACACTTCCTTATCAGTTCTATCAATCGCTTTCCGGGATGAACGAGTTAATGGCCGACCGTGTAGAGGTGAATTACGACCTCGACAATAACGAGGACGCATTCTCCGACTTTAAGCCAACCCAGGATCAGAACGAACAAGTAGCAAAGCGACTGAGACAAGATGCAAAATTTGCTCGCCTCAAAGCACAGAATGATTACACGCCTAACCCTGAGACCACAGGACAGGCGGCAATGATGATCCACGGCCTAACTGGTTCTTTGGCTAAAGCAATCGGATATACCGTGCTGACGGGCGGAAGCGGTATTTTGGCCGCTCCGCTTTTCGGTGCAGACCTGGGACTTTATGAAGCAGGGAAACTCAGAGATAAAGGTGTGGACGAAGCCACGGCGCGAAAGGCAGGCGCAATCACAGGTACAGTGAATACTGTTGGAATGGCACTTCCTGGAGCCATAGGGACAAGCTATGTGAAGTCAATGCTATTCGGAGGCCTAGCGAATCCCGCGACCGACAGCATTGAACAAGCCTCGATTAAGTTTGTTCTGGATAACGCCAACTATTCCAAACAGGCTCAGGAGTATGACCCGTTTGATCCTGTAAACCTCGGAGTGTCAGCAGGTATGGGTATTGCTTTTGGAGCTTTAGGCGCACGTGCAAACCGTGCTCAGGCCCGTTACCTGGAGGCCGAGGCCGCCGCCCAACCGAGCGCACCTCTGACGCCTGAAGGGCAATCCGCTCCCGCCACGAACATGAATAAGTCGGTGCTGGATTCTATTCAGAACCGTGACAGATCCTCGAAAGAATCTCGGCTCCAGATGGAAAAGATAGCGGCCGCTCCGAACTTCAATCTTCTGCGAGAGAGCCGCTCCCTCGATCAGGGCGCTCCGATTATTGCCTATGTACCCGAGGACATGAATATTCTCTGGGGAAAGCGGGTTGATGTGTCCGCTGACCCGAGCTCCGAGCCGATGACTATGCGTTATGCAGTTGTGGACGCGGATGACGTGCTCACTTCTAACGCTGTTGACGGCTCAAGCAATCCGAGTTTCACAGATCCGACTGTAGCAGGTGCCAGAGCTATCGCAGGTAATGGCCGTATAGCTGGGCTACAAGGCGCCTACAGACAGGTTAAGGCGACCAAGTACCGAGCTGACCTCACTCAAGATTCAAAAGAATTCGGAATCTCCAAGCGCCAGATCAAGAAGATGAAGAATCCGATCCTGGTGCGCGTCATGGATGATGCTGATGTAGTCGAAGGAATCGGTGAGGCATCAAACAGAACGGGAACGCTCAAACTCAATCCGGCCGAACAAGCCGCCCAGGATGCTCGAAACGTCCGACTTGAAGAAGTCGAATTCACCAAAGACGGTGAAATCACTCAAAAATCAATGGACGAGTTTGTAAAGCGCACACCCGATAAAGAAGGCCTCATTGATTCAAATGGCAATGCCCTTTATGACAACATAGCCCGCCGCATGAGGCCCGCTATTTTTGCCGCGGCATTCTCTGACACTCGGATCATCAATAGATTCATAACCAACAGCCCTGAAGACAAAAAGATTATGAACGTCCTCCAGTCAGTGGCCACCGAAGTTGTCCGACTGAAGAAGATCAAAGGTGAGCTGGACTTTTCTCCCGACCTCCTGGAGGCTGTAGCGGACGTATTCGAGACACGAAGAGAAGCCAAGAAGATAAACGGCAAGGGCCACGAGAAGGAGCTAACAGGCTCACTCATGGAGGAATCGGCAACACCTGCACAGAGATACTTTAGAGAGGTTCTCCTCTCGGCTAATCCCGAAAGACTTCAGGAGATTCTTGCCAGATTTAGAGAGGTGGCAGAACAAGAGAGCGGCGGTGAAAGTTTCTTTGGCTCCGTTAACAAGGACCAGGTGTTTGAAACGGTCAAATCTGAGTTTGACAAGAGGGACGCCGCAATCAATTCCCTCCAGCCGAGCGACGTGGACGCCGCAATGGAGTTGCAGCATGCAAACGTTATACAGAATGATCAGCCCGTGGGAACACGAGGAGATGTGAACAGATCAATTGCAGACGAGAAGAAAGCCGCCGAGCAGATCGACAACGGAGAAAAGGTTGAAGTCTCTGGAGAAGGTGTTGACCCTGAGGTCATGGACAAGGAGGTCAGCTCCTTTATCACTCGTTTTGTGAAAGAACTCGTGGGCGCTGGAGCGGAACAAAAGGTCGCGGAGATGGGCGCCAAAGTCCATGACGCATTCTTTGAAACTTTGGGAATCCGCCTAGGCAAGAGCAGGAAAGAGCTTGAGCAGGAATATGAGGTAAGAGTTCAGAGAGCGGAATCCGCAGAAGGATTCTCTCAGGAACCAATAAGTGCAGCAGAAAAATTAAGAAAAGATGCTGAGGATTGGGGGCGTTTTGTTGACGACCTAAAGCTTAAGCCTACTCAAAACGTGGTAATGCTCAAGCAAACCCCGCTTGTGATGAAATTGATTGGGGCAAAGTTCTTAACGCTTCGGGCTACCCCTCACATGTTTGATGGTGCCCTGCCAGGAGAAAAAAAATCTAGTCCTTCTCACCATATTCATCCCGAGATTTCGAAACGAGTTTTGAAGCAAATTCCAGAAGCGCTGACAGATCCGATTGCAATTTTCAGAGATGATCGGAGAGAAAATACCTATCTCTTCATGCTTGACCTAAAGGCCGAAAATAATCAAAACGTTGTTGTCGCGGTTAAATTTAATGGCCCTGGAAGGCATGCTGAAATCAATTTGGCAAAAACCTCTTGGGGCCCTGAAAATACGCTGTACTTTCCGTTGCAGGAGCAAAACAACGCTTTGGTTTACGCCAATAGCCAAAAAATAAGTCGTTGGAACAAGAGCTCCGGCATCTATAGCCTTCGGGGTTCCAACGACTCAGGTGTTAGTGTAAAGACCGAGGCCGACCTAGTCAAGCTTCGGGAACTGTTCCCTGGGTACTATCAAACAAGTATCCAAGATCCCCTGATAACGGTTCACAATATCAGCGAAGAGAATCTCAACAAGTCTTTAGACTTGGGAGGTTTTGCCGTACCGTCCTTAGGTATTACCAAACAGAGAACACCATATGCTGACTTCGGCGAAATCTCTCTTATTGGTACTCGAGACATGGTTGACCCAAGCAGAGGGACACCCGTCTTCTCTCAGGACGCCTACACGGCTAGATTTCCTCAGCCTGATTGGTCTAAAAGCCTCAACACTGAAAAGGCAAAACCCCTAGTTAAGGAAATCATGGAGGCTAAAAAAGAGGTCAACGAGAACGGCCCAAGCGGTTATTACTACCTTCAATATGAGGGAGACAGGGATAAAGCTATCAAGGACCTTTTGACCCATGCTTCAGGTATGTACCTTTTCATAAAGCATAAAGGTATTCCGTTCACGCCTATCAAACAACAGGCTAAAAAGCCTAGTTTTGCCGCGGGCATTGTCTCCGACTTTGTTGATAACAACGGATTAGATGTGAGCACCGTTGAAGAAGGCAGTGCGGCTCATAAGAAGATTTCTGATGGAGTTGTTGAGGCCCTTCGAGAAAAGCTCAATGAACCGACAGGATTAAAAGGCCTGAGAATGCGTGCATACGGAGACAACATTGACGCATACGAGAAAACAGGCTTTATCCCCTTCAAACTCATTGAAGAAGTCAAGAAGTACGAAGTAGAACGGAAAAAAGCCGAGGGAGGGGATGCCCCAGTTTCCAGCGGCGCAACTCAGCTAGAGCTTGAAAAACTTATAGCTCCGATGAGGGACGAATTTGAAAAATTTATCTCTGATAAAGTCAATTCCGTTTATAGCGCACCTCTTATCAAGGTTGGGAACTCATACAGGCCGATTACGCTACAAAATGTGGTTGAGGCTATGAAATCCTCCGCCGTCTCCAACAAAGAATCAACTCTTTTCTTTGGACCTGGAAAGGTTCGGGCGGCCGCTGCTCGGCGGTTTGATTCTATAGAGGACATTCAAGGAAACCGAGACCTCATTGCTGATTCTCAGACAGTAAACGGCATTAATGCCGCAGCAAATGACAAGATGTCAGATTTCAGAGATCTTGCGGCTAGAGAAAATCGAGGTGATGAGTTTTCAACCCCTGATAGAGCAATGGAGGCACTGGCTAAAGTTGCAGGTCAAAAGAGCAAACCTACTCCTGCCAGAATGAAATCCGCATTGAAGAAGTACGGCTTTGAACCGAGTGATGAAACGGTCAAATTAGGTGTGGAGATTCTCAATGATATTAAGAAGGCAATGACTGATTACTTCGAGGCGAAACCGCAGAGAGCAGTCGGAGCCGACGAGTTTAGAGGCGCAGTTGTCCCAGAAGGCACGAGCGAAGCAACAATCAGACGCCTGGAGCAAGCGGGCATAACAGTTGCCAAATATGATGCTGAGGTGGAGGGAGCCAGGGCAAAGGTTATCCAAGAACTCACCAACCGACTGAATGAGAAATCTGGAGACATACTCTTCCAGAACGAAAACGCACCGCGAGGAATTTACACGCCTGGAGAGCGCGTGATTACGCTCATGCAGTCTGCAAATGAGAGCACATTCATTCACGAGAGCGGGCATTATTTCCTTGACGTGCTCACAGATGTGGCAATGAAGGATGATGCACCCGCTCAGGTCAAAGCGGACGTCCAAACTCTTATGGACTGGTTTGGCGTAAAGGACTTGGACGAATGGAGAAACCTATCCATTGACGAACAGAGAGCGGCTCATGAACAGTTTGCCAGAGGTTTTGAGCAATACCTGAGAGAAGGTGAAGCTCCGAGCACGGCCCTTGAAAAGGTTTTCAAAGCATTCAAAGACTGGCTGACAAAGATCTACAAATCCTCGGAAGAACTTCAGGTTGAAATCTCTCCTGAGGTGCGCGCCGTCTATGATCGACTGCTAGCAACAGACGAACAGATCAGGGCCAGGAAGGGGATTGAAACGCCTTCTCTCTTCGGTGGCATGGAGTCAGAAGAGACGCCTGCAAACCCGGTTGTGAAGGCCGTGCAGCAGACAGCAGAACAGGTGATTGACCAAGCTCCAATTTCCGAAGATAGCAAAGCTCGGATTAGAGAAACTCTAGGAATCAACCAGCCAGAACAACAGACTGGTGAAAATCATCCGCACTATGGAATCCCGAACGAAGAGCAATTCATGAACCAAAACCTTGAGACCTCCGCAATAGACGATCCCAACGCATTCATAGTCTTAGACGATGGACGCGAGGTGAGCATGGGTGAATACATGAGAGAGGTTGAGGCCGAGCAAAAGCAAGAACTCGACAAATCAAACAGTATTTCCGAAGCGGCTCAGTGCATGTACAGAAACGGAGCTTTTGACGATGTTTTTTAAGGATTGAAGGAAATGGTCAACAAATTAAAACCCGAATGTGAACAGAAAGTTTCGGCGGTACTTGGTCGTCCGCTTACCTATACAGAAAGTCAAGAGCTTGTGGCCAGCGTTAAAAGCTATTACCTCCGAAATAGAGAGAGCCATCCAGGGATGTCAAGGCAGCAGGTTGTGAGCGAGGCTGCTAAACAGTATGCACAACGTATCCAGGAAGATGCAAAGCGAAAGGCGCTCAACGCTAAACGCCAGGCTTTTGCCATCTACCAAAACCGATTGACTTACAAATCTATGAGGACAAATGGGGACAGCGCAAACCAGGCGGCCCGAGGTATTCTCAATCGCGTGGACAAATATAAGGTGGGCGTGGAGCAAGAGGCTAAATCCCGCCTTGTCGATTTCCTAGAGAAGACTTCCCCAAAGTTCTTAGGCTTATTCGAGAACAAAAAACTCATAAGCGACCTCGTGAAAGAGATTGCAGGAACCGATACCAAAAACCCTGTTGCGAAGTCTGCTGCCAAAGCCTGGATTGATACGGTTGAATCGCTCCGCCAGAGATTCAACGCGGCTGGAGGCGATATTGGCAAATTAGAAGATTGGCTATTTCCGCAAACCCATGACCGCTACAAACTCGTGAACGCGGCTAGGAGACTTGCGGGAGGCGAATTCAAACAAGCTGGCCACGCAGTTAAAGACGCCGTAACCTTCAAAAAATACAATGCCAAACAGAATAGGGACGCCTGGATAAACTTTGTTTGGGACAAGATCGACCGTTCTAAGTATCTGGACGACAATCTAAAACCAATACCAGATGACAAAATGCGCTATCTGCTTGCAGAAATCTACAGCACGATCACGACAAACGGAGCAAGCAAAGAAAATCTCAATAAGGTTAAGGCAAAGCGGGGAACTAGCAGGGCCGATACTCGGCAGGCGCACAGGACTTTGATGTTTAAAGATGCTCAGGCCCGCTTAGATTACAACGAGGTCTTTGGATCGAATCCAAGTGTGTTGGGCACCATGATGGAACACATAGGCGGAATGGCAAGAGACATAGCCTTAATGGAAATGATGGGACCGAATCCTACCAGGACCTTTAATACAGTAAAGAGAATGGCTCAGATCGACACCGATCAGCAAACCTCTTCAACGGGCAAGATCAAGTCAGCAGACAACTCTCTTTTAGACGCAATGTGGGCAAATCTTACTGGGACTGCCAATGTCGTAGAAAGCGGTTTCATTGCCTCGATCGGTCAAGGCGCTCGAAATCTTCAGGTTGCTGGAAAACTCGGCTCCGCTTTTATTTCCTCGTTCACGGACGTGGCAACCTATTTCCACACGGCCAGAGTGAACAGAATGCCTTTTGCTCGGAGCGCAATGCTCCTGGTGAAGTCTCTCAACCCTGCTGACAAATCTGATAAACGGTTTGCCGCCAGGGCGGGCATTATCGGAGATGAACTCAATTCCGCCGCCTCTCGCTTTGTTGAGGGAAATATCGGTAACGGAATCACGGGCAAACTTGCAGACCTCACCATGAGACTGTCTTTACTCTCTCAATGGACGGACGCAGTGAGAAGAGCTCAGTCACTTAATACAATGGCAACCTTTGCCGAGGCCACCAAACATAATTGGGCCGATATTGACGGATGGCTGAGATACAGATTAGAGGAGTTTGGTGTTTCTGAGGACGTCTGGAAAGCGCTCCAGAAGTGCAAGCCTGAAGAACTCAACGGCTCGGAGTTTTTAACGATCAATTCTATTAAGAACGCCGCATCCAAGAATGGCGACATTGACGGTCTCAACGTAGACAAACTCGTATCCACATATCTGAGTTTCGTCATGGATGATAGTTTTATGGCATCCCTCCAACCTGACCTAATGACGCGCTCGATTACGAACTGGGGCAAATCCCGCGGCACCGTAGCAGGTGAATTTATCCGCAGTATCTTCCTTTTCAAGTCTTTCCCTATCGCAATGTTTACGCGGCACCTCCAGAGATCTAAAGACCTGTATCGCTATAAACTGCAAACTGATGGACAAGGCGCCGCAATTTGGAGCCGAGTTGGATACATGAGCTCACTTGTAGTTTCAACCACACTGGTGGCTTACGTGGCCAATATGTTTAAGGACTTAATCAACGGAAGCGACGTTAAAGACCCGACAACTTTAGACGCTTTCAAGCGTGCATTCACTGCTGGTGGCGGGATGGGCTTTATCGGCGATATCCTCGTGTCCGGAATGGACGATTACAAATACGGACACCCCGCACTCATGAATATGGCTGGCCCTGTTCTCTCTACCGCGATGGACGCCTACACGATTTTTGATAAGTTCAAGGACAACAAAGATATTGGTGCTAACACAATCAGAATTATCAAGGGAAACCTGCCTGTAGTGAATCTCTGGTACACGAAACAGCTCTTGAATCATGCTGTGTTCAATCAGATTCAAGAGATGATGAACCCTGGGTACCATCGCAGAATCGAGCAGAAGATTCGCAAAAATCAAGGTGTGGGTTATTGGTGGAAACCTACTGAAATGCTTCCGTACAGAATGCCAGAGTTCGGTACAGATCCCAGCCGCTAGAGGTGTGCGCATCAACAATCTGGCTGACATGAGAATACTTCTAAACAATGAGGTGTTTTCATGCTGCCAGATGTTCCGCGAAGGGTAGGGCCGGTCACAGGCCTGGGGATCAGTCGAGTTGACTTCGACTTCAAGATTTTTGCGTCCTCCAATGTGCTCGTTATCAGAACGAGTAAGGCGGGCGTGGACGTAACGCTCAAGGAAGGTGAGGACTATACCGTTACCTTGGACGAGGACCAAACCGCAAACATAGGCGGCTACATTACTCTTGACGAGTTTCTAACGGACGGGGAATCGGTCACGTTATTGTCCAATGTCGCATACACCCAGGAGCTTGATTTACACGCGGAAGGGGATTTCAACCCTAATGACATCAATGTCAACTTTGACCGCACCGAAGCGCAGATTCAGCAGTTAAAAGAGAAACTCTCCCGCGCCGCAGTTGCTCCGGCATCTTCAGGCATGGAAGGTGAAGAGTACGGTGAAATCCTCTTAAAGAACTCTACCAAGTCTGGAGAGTACGCCAATGAAGCAAAGGCCGCTTTAGAAGAAGCAAAGCAGCAGGTTGCAGATGTTAACGAAACAGCCGATGAAGTAAATGCTGTATTTGAAGCGGTCAAAGGCGTAAAACAAGAAACCATCACGGACATCCAAGAATTTGTTTCCGAGGCCGCTTTTTCCTTTAGATACTCTGAAAATGCCACAGCATCAAGTACTCTAGCAAGCACGAGCATCACGCCAAGCACAAATGTAAAGGCTGGTGACTTGATAATGAACAAATCTGGTGATGTATTCCGAATTGACAGCATAGCTACAGACGGGACGTGCACACTATCAGAAAAACTGACGTCACTGAAAGGAGCCGCAGGCGACTTAACAAATCTCCCACAGTCTGATACTACCTTGACGACCGAAGGCGGTTACGCAGACGCAAAAACCACGGGAGAAAAACTTGCAGGCAAACTAGACTTTAAGTCTGCGCAGACCCTTGATCCTACTGAAAAAGAGACCGCTGCAACGAACCTGGGATTTTGGGCAACGGCTATTTCTACTGTTTTTGCCACGTACGATTTATTCAAAGCCAAGATTATTGAAATAGCAGACGCGTATCTATCTGGAATCCTCAAAGAGTTGATATTAGAAAACGGAGGAACACAAGCCGAGATCGACGCCCTCGAAAACGAATCTGATTCATAAGGAGCAGTATGACTACATTATCTGAAATCAAGGCCGATTACCTAACCCAGGCGTTATCTAAGCCCGTGGCCGCTTACGGCGTGAAAATGGGCAACGGCAGAATCACGTCCTTGTCGGACGTTCAAGGGTTCCATGTCGAGCCATGCTCAATCGAGCTTATCGCACTGGTGGATAAGAAGTACCTAAAGGGAGACACGATTAAAGAGGAAATTCCGATTGAACCGCTCAACCGTCCCGAGGGTTTCCAATATGGATATGACCTCTACACCTTCACAACGCCTGACCTGAAAGCCGACAACCTCAAAGTTGAAGTGCTGGAAAAACCGTTGATCGGAAGAGCTAAGGTTAAGTTCAAGGCGGGGCAGCAGTTTGCGGTCAAATCTCAGTTGATCACCGACGAACTGTATCAGAGTGCTGATGGAAAATATTACACACAGGCAGACCTTCCGGAAAACTCCGATGCATTCTGCAAAGAACGCTACAGCAACGAGATCAAATCGGAACGTAACGCTCGAATCTCGGACACTGACGATTACGTGAAACTGCCTGATATTACCGTGGCAAGAAGCGCAGGAGCCAAGAGATCAGCGCTGGAAGACGCAGACAGAACGGCCCTTGAGACCTACAGACAGGCGCTCCGAAACTTGCCCGAGGCGCAGGGTTTCCCGTTCGTGCCGTGGCCTGAGTTCCCGACCGCTTTGGCTTACGAGCTCCAGCAGAAAGTTGACGCAAGACAAAACATGAGACAAGGAGGTTTTTAAATGAGTCTGATTAAATCCTTAATTCAGCGGCTACTCGATAGCCGAACGACACCAGCAGAGGCGGGACACGCTTCTAAGCCCAGCTCTGCAGTACCTGTAGACTACAATCCTTCAGCTTCAGTAGACAACTGGGGACCAGTTTTGTCTAATTCAACAGCGGTATCAGATGGTTATATTTGGGCCGCGGGTCGTACTACATCCGATAAAGGATTTTTCCAGATAAATACTCAGGCGTTGCAAATTACGACTACAGGGACATCTAATCCGGGAGGTGAAATCCTGAATTTATTCACGCCCGTTTCAAAAGGGCAGCTATTTTCTGTTTATGGCCGATATCTAGAGCAAGTTACCGTCCGATTAGTGAAAACTATCGGGGGGGGGTATCGGCTCTTAAGAACGCTCTTCTGCAAGGAGGTGCAATATGCTTAAGCAACTTGTGCAGCTCTTTGCGGAGAAGTTTCTTACAAGCAAGAAGGAGTGGGTATCGCACCAGCGAAACACGGATTATTCAAAAAGTATCACCTTGTCTTTGCCTAACGAAGGGAACTATAAGCAGTATGTCCCACCATGTGATGGGATGTTTGTCATGGCGCAAAGCGGCACAGGCAAGATGTACATTGAGTGCGACTGCGGAAACAATAGGTTCTACCTTAATCAGGAATATTCTTACGCCTATTATCAAGGACTATCTCTGCAAGTTAATAAGGGCCAAACAGTATCTTATAAAGCCGAGGCCAATAACAGAGGCAGCTTCAGCCGTTGTCAATTCGTCCCTTTTGTGTCAGGACCTTAACAAGCTGGAAGGAGGTGCGTCATGCTGAAGTCGCTCCTCCAGTTATTACTGAATACCCGAACAACAAAAACCGAAGCCGCGCATTTTGCCCAACCTGCCTGGGGAGCCTCTCCAATAGTGATGACAGGAACCGACGTTAATGACGATTGGGGCTCTATCTATCAGGGCGTAATGCCTAACGACGGCGTTCTTGTTGTCTCATTTACCGGAACGAATGAATCCAGCTATGCGGCTGGCCCCGGGGCTCAGTCGCTAGTTCCGTGGGCTAATGGCGGCGGCAAGTTTAGTATGCCCGTTACAAAGGGTAGTTATGTCAGCCTTGGTGGAAACCATGTTAAGGATGTCGAACTACGGCTTTATCCGCTAGTTGCTTCCATCTAACCGCTCCGCCCCTCACTTCGAGGGGCTTTTCGTTAGGTGTGCGCATTGAAAGAAAAAGCGCTCATAACATGTCCAAAAAGAGAGATAAACATGGAAACAGATTTCAGCCTCAGCGAGTTTGCCAGCACGGTAAACCTGATTGTGTTCACGCTCATATTGATATGCGCGGCATCGGGCTCTGCTATGCCGTATGTGAGAGCGGAAAGAGACTGGAATTTTCCGCGCTGGTTCATTGAGTTTGTTACCTCATGTGCTGCCGGGTTCATTGTCTATCTAATCCTCCGCACCTCGAAACTCAGTTGGGAGTGGATCGGGGCCTGTAGCGGAGTGTCTTCTTACTTCGGCCTGAAGATCATGAACACTCTTTACGGTGTCGTCACAGGCAAATTAAAACTTACCGTCCACAATGGAGCGAACCATGGCAATTAGTATGCGCTCGTTTATAGCCGGACTTATAAAGCTAGTTTTGTTCTTTGCTTTTTATATGGCAGGGTGGCTCACAAATTCTCAGTTGAATCAGTACACGATCGTGTCACAACAAGACCGGATCAACAGCCTGGAGAATGAAACAGCCCTCCAGAGACTACAGATCAATGAGCTCAATAGGCGAGCAACTTCAAACACTGAGAATTTAAAACAGCTTGAACGTATCAGCTCGGATCTTGAATCCTTGAAAAAAGAGGTTCAGCAGCTTCACGGCTTGCACAACACGAAGGAGCCTAAATGAAAATCGAGATAATTAAGTGGGTTGATACTTTTGGATGTCCTCCAGGATGGGAATTCGAGGACGAACTTGAATATAAAGTTACCGAGGTTACTTCTGTGGGCTTCATTAGAAAAGAAACAGACACAGTTGTAGTTCTTGTCCCCCATATAAGCGGTGCAGAACGCAAACAAATTGCGGGGTACATATGTATACCCCGCAAACAGATCCTAAGTAGACAAACTATTTTTTCTTCTGAGACTTGCGATCCGGAGCCTGCGTTAAAACAGAACCAGCCAAGCTCTTAGCTGTTTTAGTGGAGGTTTTCTGCTGGAGCACTTTACCAGCGAGAGAGGCAAGCTCCTTAGAGGACTTTTCATTTTTTGCCATATTCGTTCCTTTAATAAAAGTAACCCTTTTAGAGTAACTCAAATATTGATGTAATTCAATGACACAAAATATCATGCTTTACCCACCCGAGCTGGCAACTCAGTTCATATCCGAATTTGAGCAAGGCCCGAAAGGTGGACCAGCGCTTGAATCGTATAAATGTCCCGCGGGCGTTTGGACGATAGGTTTCGGCCACACAAAAGGCGTGCATCCAGGCGAACACATTACACGCAATGAGGCATATGACCTGCTAACAAAAGACCTAGTTCAAACACAGGAGGAGTTAGCGGCCATTGTCAAAGTTCCAGTCACGGAAAATCAGTTTATTGCTTTGATGAGTTGGTTATTTAACCTTGGTTTGACGCCTGCCGTTAGAAGGTCAACATTACTAAGAAAACTAAACGCAGGAGATTATGAAGGCGCAGCTGAAGAATTTCCAAAATGGAGGAAAAGCGGCGGGCAGGTACTTCCAGGGCTGGTAAACAGGAGAGAAGAAGAAAAGAAAATGTTTTTAAAGAAATGAGTGTGTTTACAGTCTCAGCGTTAGAGGAAAGAGATAAAAATGATCCGAGTAATTCTAATTGTCGGAGCCGTGATGTTCTCCTCAGTGCTCGGCTACCACTTTGGCCAGCAGGAAACAGAGCTCAGGTGGACCCAGGAACGTGAGCAGCTGTTAGCTCAACAGATTGAAACACTACACAGGAAGGATAAAGAAATTGCACAGTTGGAAAAGTCTATTGGTGTGCTTAACGATTCTGCTCTCCGGGTGCGCGAGCGAGACGCCGCGATACAACGACGGCTACAGAAGGAGCTTGGAAACTGTAGTAGATTTAGACCAGCACTTGAAAAGTGTTCAGCAACTCTTGCAGAATGTGCAGAGCACGCAGTCGCTGATCGACGAATCATTGAACGATGTGCGATCCAACTCAGATGAATTTAAAACAAAGAAATAATTGAGATTGTCTATCGGTGGTGTTTTTGGTGGTGCTTTTTAAACTCTAACTTACAACTGATTGATTTAAAAAGACCCTTGGCGGAGAGGGGGAGAATTTAAACTAATTTAAATTCAAATAGATAGCAACTTAAAGAAGAATTTAGTGACCAGTTTGGTGACCAATTAAAATTGTAAAATTATTAGAAGGAAAAGCCCTGCTGATGCAGGGCTAACCTTTGCCGACCTAGAAGACACTAAAACCGGTCGGAGTTCGTCTAGAACTATTCTAAGGCTTTTAAAGCGGTTGGTATCCTTGATTCATAGCAACGGGAATAATTGACTACAGATTTTTGAAATAGTATGATTATTTCAAAATTTTTCCTCTTTTTACTTCATCATGGATAAAACAACTAAAAAAGAAAACCGCGGGGGCGCTCGTGAAGGTGCCGGCCGCAAAGGTCTTGGTAATACAAAACGTGTTTCCATTTGCCTTACAGATGAACTGGTTCCTGTTTTCAAGCAGTTAGGCGGCGCAAAATGGCTTCGCTGTGAACTTGAACGTGTCGCAGAACCTGCTCGTACCCTCGACACAGACCAGATTCTGGTTCCGGCCATGAATCCGACGCATCTAAGCATTCCGGTCTACGAATGCGGCGTTCAGGCCGGGTTCCCTTCCCCGGCAGAAAGCTATATAGACAGGTCACTGGACCTTAACGAATTCTTAGTCGCTAATCCTGCCTCAACGTTCTTCGTCTACGTAACAGGCGACTCAATGGACTTGGCCGGTATGGACGAAGGCGACCTCTTGGTCGTCGACCGCTCGCCGGAACCCAAGAACGGAGACATCGTCATCATGAGCATTAACAACGAATTTACCGTTAAGCGTTATGTGAAAGACGATAAGGGACTGCGTCTGCTTCCGGAAAGCTCAAACCCCATCTACAAACCCATTCTTCCCAAAGACTACGACGAGTGGCGCTTTATCGGTGTTGTGAAGTACACGATTAAAAGTAACTAAGTATGCAGGTGTTCGCGCTGGTGGACGGAAACTCTTTCTTTGCCTCCTGCGAAAAAGTCTTTCGTCCGGACTTAACTGACCGTCCTGTTATAGTGCTTAGTAACAATGACGGATGCGTCGTCGCTCGATCAAAAGAAGCAAAAAAACTCGGCATCAAAATGTGCCAGCCGTACTTCCAGATCGAAGAATTCTGCATACGGGAAAACGTCGCCGTTTTCTCAAGCAACTACGAACTCTACGCCAATCTCTCCGGGCGCATGATGTCCACCATCGCCTCTCAAGTTGACTGCATTGATCTGTATAGCATAGATGAGTGCTTCGCCAACATGAGCGGCTACGAAGGTCTGGGTACTGAACTAACCCAGTTGGGCTTTCGGATCAAGGAAAAAGTATTTAGGGATGTCGGCATCCCAACGTGCGTCGGTATCGCACCGACAAAAACCTTAGCCAAATACTGCAACCATTTGGCCAAACACTACGCCGGGCTTAAAGGTGTGTGCAATTGGCTCGACTTAACGCCTCAAAGACAGGCAAAAGCGCTTGCTTGCGAGCCAGTTTCTGAAATTTGGGGTGTAGGGAGACGTTATACGGAACACCTAGAAAAGATGGGTATTCGGACGGCCTTAGATTTAGCCTGTGCAGATGCAGAGGCCATCCGAGATCGGTTTGGCATTACGCTTTCCATGACGGTAAGAGAACTTCAGGGAACCTCCTGTATCCCGCTTGAGCTTGTGAAACCAAAAAGACAGCAAATCATGAGAAGCCGCAGCTTCAGTCATTTAGTCTGCGACAAAGACGACTTGCTGGGCGCCATCACGTTCCATGCTCAGGAATGCGGAAGAACCTTGCGTCGCGAAGGTACGGTAGCGCACACCGTCGGTATTGTCTTGAACACGAATCCTTTCCGTCTGCAAGACGTCCAGCAGCACGCCTATCCGTGCGTTGGTCTTCCTTATCCTATTTCGGATACCAATACGATTATTCATTACGCCCGACGGTTACTTAATCAGACCTATCGCAAAGGGTGCTTGTACAAACGTGCCGGGGTATATGTTGGCGAAGTTATTTCAAAAGACGCCGTCACGAAGGATCTTTTTGAAGAACTGGAGACCGAACGGCAGCAAGTTGTCTGTGAACTGATGGATTCAATCAACACGCGCTTTGGTAAAAATACGCTCTGCTTTGCAGCTTCTAAATTAGGCAAAGACGCTTGGAAAATGTCCCGTGCGCGTTTGAGCCCGGGGTATACAACCTGTTGGAAAGATTTGCCACGCGTCGGGCCGCTTTTAGAAGAAACCGTTCCGTTCTGATTGAACGGTTAGGGCTCTTCTCACTCAGAAATGCTTAGTAAGCAAATAAAATTTTTCAATAATTAATTCTTGAAGCTCCTCTAAGAAAGAGTGGGCCTCTACAAAGGCATTCAAAGAACAGTTTGGAAGTGCAACGACCCTCGAGTTCCAAGGCACGATAGCGGGCGTTTCACATGATGATAAATTAACCGTCGCAAAAACCAATGAGCTTTATGACAATGTAGAGCACTTGCGCGATGTTATTTTCGTTGATCGCAAACTTGAAGGCGAAAACGGCGCAATTGTTGTCGGCAATTCCGGGCTTCGGAACAACACCGGTTTTACCGGTATCAATGAAGCGACCGGAACAACAATTCAAGACGGGAAAGAGCTTACTCTGATCGGGGGTAAGTCCGACGGAACAGGAAATCGTTTCACTCTAGCTGAAAAAGTTATTTCTGCTGTCGGCAGCGGAGCAAAACTGATCCTGGGCAGTCTCGGTATTAAAGACTCTTCTCTTTATCAGGGTCAGGCCTCGGAAGTCAATCTTTCCAACGGCGGAGAATTGAGAATCGCTGCGGGCGACTATCTTGTCACGAATCACACCTCTTCGGGAGGTACAACAACGGTAGATAAAAATTCTACGTTCCGCAGTGACAACGGCACATTCACCGACAAAGCTGTTCTCGAAAATAACGGCGAAACCGTCCTCGGAGCTTTAAACGGCTGGAACAGCGCAGAGGTCCGCAACAATGGAAAACTAACTGTCAGCGGTAATACTCAGTTTGGCGGCAGATTTATTAATAATGCCAATGCCAAATTAGTTGGAACAGCAGATATCGACGGAACCTTGCAAAATAGCCAAGGCGCTCGGTTAATTGCCAATACGGTTAACGTCAACGGCACACTCAGAAATTTCGGTTACATGGAAGCGCTGGATAATTCAACCGTATTCGGCACTCTTGAAAATCCGGGCGAAATCCGTCTTTTCAATACAGCTATCGGTTCCCGCGGTGACGGCAACATTGGCACCATTGGAAATACTTACACTCTTAAAGCAACGGGTAAAACACAGGTATCCGGTTTGATCGCCAATGCTTCAGGCGCTGTTGCAGAATTTACCGGCGATGATTCGGAACTCACGGTTCTAAGCGGCGGCGTTGTTTCCAACAATGGCACATTGATTGCCGATTCGTTAGTTATTAATAACGGCGGCTATTTCATCAATGGAGATAATGCACAGCAAACTTTCGCAACCTCTCCTCTTCGCTTAAGAAAAGTAGCCAGAGCTGTTGCACGGGCAACCGAACAATTGAAGAATTTGACGGTTTCTGAGGGCGGTAGCAAGACTAATAACGGCATTGCTTATTACGGAACCGGTTCGATTGCAGGTGAATTTATCAATGCTTCAGGCGCCGAAGCTTTCGGCGGCGTGTCTGACATTTTCGTTGACGGCAGCGGATTAGGTATTACGAATACCGGCTCGATCAAAAATGCAGGTACGTTTACTTTCGGCGGTACTTTGAACAATTCCGGCTCGATTACTGGTGACGGTCTGATAGTGTTCAAACGCGCCGGTCTCGGCAACGAAAGCTTTACGAATGCCGGACAAATCAATGTCGGCAGCCTTCAGGCCGACAATATCAAATACGTTCAGACGGCAGGAAGCCTTGCCAGCTCTTCCGATTGGTTCTCCAATTCAACCGTAGAACTTACAGGAGGAACGATTGAACACGCTGTTCTCGGTTCCGGCAACACCTACAATCTCGGCGCGGGCTCCGGTTCCAATGATGCTGCAACGTTTACCGTCGGAACTCTGGACAGTTCTTCCGTCGTAAATATCAATCGCGGTGCAACGCTGAGAACCGAGCATATTGCAATGGACGGTCACAAGACCACCAACTTGCAAGGCGGCCGTTTATCCACAACGTTGGATCAAGTCTTTGCAGATCTCGATTACCGCACGCTCAACCTCGATGCTGTTAATCCTGACGACAAAGTAGAAGTCACGAGTAATCCTCAGATTGTGACCGGAGTTGGCAATGTTATTGATTCGGTGGCCGAAGGTATCGCCTTCAGATGGGGTACGGTTGCTTTTGACGATGCTTCTTACAGCGCAGCGCTTGCCGGTGACGCAGTTAACAAACTGGTAGCCATCGGAGACGTTCCCGCTGATCGTCGCGGAGAACTTGAAGTTGCATTTAACGGCAAAGCAGCTGAGAGATTTAATGTAGATCTCGCAAATTCCATTATAGCCACTGCCGCCGGAACTCTAGCCTACGCAACGTTTGCTAATGAAACGCTTTCCAATGAAAGCGCTGCAAATCCGGGCGCTACTTCTTTGGTTGTAGGTGTTAATGACCGCGCAGCCGTTGTTGTTCCAACATCAGGTACACCGAATGTGCTGGCTCAAAATATGGGCTTTATGAACGTCACCGGCGTTTCTGACGGCCTCTATATTAATAGTGGCAGCCACTTCGTTTTAGTTGGTCAGGCCCAGCCAAATCCCAATCTCGCTCCGGTGGAATTAGCAGACGGTGCCGTTTGGGTTGGCGGCAACAAAAACATTGACGGTTCCGTCACTCCTTCCAAACTAACACTTGGTTCTTACGGTTCTGCTTCTGAAACAAAAGGCTATCTTGGTGAGTTAAACATTGGAATATCCCCTGCGAATCCTGCTCTCGGAGGTGCCGGTGGTCAAGTGATTGTCAAAAATGGCGAGTTCACTGTTGACGTGCTGAACAACGGCTCTGCCGGTTACGGCAATGACCGAGAGGGATTGGTTATCGGCAATGCCGATGACACAGCCACTCAGCTGATTGTCGGCACCTATACGGCTGTTGACGGCAGCGCGATGAGCAATCACGGTATTTTCAAAGCTCAAAATATTGCATCCCGCAACACCAATAATTCGTTTGTTAACTTCGGAACTTTTGAGATCGGTACTGCCGACATCAGCGGCTACGTGGAAAACAACGGTCAAGCAGCCTTTAATGAGCTGACACTACGCGAATACGGTTCTGTTAATAAGCAAGGTGCTGAACTGACAGCCGGAAAACTGACCGTTTCCGGTAACTCTCTTGCCGGTGCTTCGGGAACTTACGGCATTCGTGGATCGCTGAAAAATCAGGGCAAACTGTCCGTTACGGATGAGCTAACTGTTGCCGGTGATATGACCAACAGCGGCGAAGTGGACATTGCAAAACTCACCGTTCAAGCCGCAACGCCCGTTCAGGATGCAACTGCGGGCAGCTTCATTAATAATGCGCTTGCCAAAATGGACTCGCTCCTGACAGAAGCAGGATCTCTTGTTACTAATGCAGCGGATGCCGTCCTGACAATTGCCGGACTTAACGGAGCCTCCGAACTTAACGGTACTGTTACCAATGACGGAACCCTCAAAGTTGAGGGAACCCAGAGTGTCACGGTTGCTTCTGGTGAACTCAACAACAACGGCACAATGGAAAATACCAATGTGCTCAATGTCATAGGGGGCACGGTTGACAACAACGGCTCCTTAGCCTTGAATGGACTGAATGTCTCGGGCGGTCAGGTTCAAAACGCAGCCGAAGCTCAGTTCAAAGATTCCGGCACAACCAAGATTGAAATGGCTGACGCTTCGGATGTTGGTATCGCCAATGAAGGCCACCTTGAGCTTTCAAACCTCATGTTATTGAAGGGCATGATTCAGGGCGGTTCCGTCGGCTCCAAGGATGTGACACTGGCTGATGTTCGACAGGATGCCTCGATTGAGGCTGAAAAGGTTCAATTAAAAGAACTGAACAATGCCGGAACGGTAAAAGCTACCGAATTTGCGGCTGCCAAGTCTGAAAATACAGGCAACGTTGAGGCCGGAAATCTTATTCTGGCTGAGAACGACCGCTTCTTTAACCAAGCGGCCGGTTCAGTCAAGGCCGATCAGCTGGTTCTTAACGGCGGAGAATTTGTCAATGCCGGTGGAAACACCTCGGATATAGCTTTGACGCAAATCTCGACCGGCGGTCAGTTCACTTCCGACGGAGACAGCAACCTTCAGAAGGTTGTTTCCAACGAGGGAACGATTAACCTTAACAAGGGCAATCTCAATATTGCCGAGCTCGATGCGAAGAACTCTGTCTATAACCAGTTGGGCGGTCATTTCAAAGCGGATAAAGGATTCTTTGAAGATTCCACGCTCAACATAAAGGGCGGTATTTTTGATGCTTCCGAAGTTCGCGATTCCGAAGGAAACGTTACCGGCCTCCTCGGCAATAACACTGTTAACATCTCCGGCGGCAATAAGACTCCGGTGATTGATAACGAGGATTCTGCGGAAGTTAAGTCCCACTACAAAGATAATTTAACGCAGGTTATCGCAGGAGTGGTCAACAGCGACACCACAGTCAATATCATGGAAGGCGGCGTTCTTGACGCTGCCAAGATCGAACTTGACGGAACGAAGGCTGACACTATCAATCTTCAGGGCGGTGTCCTTCAGACGAGCGCGGATCAGATCTTCAGTTCCGTGACGACTGAAGCAATTCGTATCGACGCAACGGACGCCGAAACAGGCACAGTACAGCTTCCGACCACCAAGCTTTCTGCAACTACTGTAGGCGCAGTCAAAGACGAGATCCAGTCCGGGCTGAATGTCGAAAGCGGCAATCTTGCTCTTGACGACGATTATTTCAGCGCTTCTTTGATTGTCAGCGTCACCGACAAAATTGCGAATGCATTTGAAAACGCAGCCAACCTGACGATCAATTTCTTAGGGCAGATGACTGCGCCTTTCACCATCACAACTGCAAACGATTTGGAAATAGAAGGACTCGATGTCGTTCTGAACCCCGGCATTGTGCTCAACACGACGACTCTGCACAATGAGTTTGCCGATGAGTACAACAAAGACACTGATGCTTCTCAGACCATCAAAGGTTTGATCATTGGTGCCGAGTCCAATGATCCGAATACCAATTCGATCAATATTAGTATGGGATTCAAAGATGTCTCCCATACCGATAAAGTCACAATCGAAGGCGGTAAGGAATTGGTTCTTGTCGGCAATGCCGTCAATGCAATTCCTGAAGGTTCTTTTGGTGATGATGCCAATAAACTGCTGAAGGATTCTGCCGACGGCGGCTCCATTGACGTGAACAACGGTACTTTTACGTTCGGTTCCCACGGCGGCGTTACTCCGACGGTCGGATGGATTCTCTCCTCCAATATTGCTGAAAACGGCTCTCTCGAAGCGAAAAACGGTGAGTTTGCCGATTGGACTCTCGTCAATAACGGCAATGTTCACGTTCACTCCAATGCCATTTTGCACACCAACAGCCTGACCGGCAGCGGTTCGACCGTTAACGAAGGGAAACTGTCTCTGGACGAAAAAGACGGAAATCTTCCGGTCTTTGATGTCACCGGAAGTTTCCTGAATCAGGGCCAGAACTCCGTCTTGGACGCTTCCAAGGTGGACAAGGTAACGGTATCCGGCACGCACGCCAACGAAGGCAATGCCAATTACAACGATATGCTGATTGCCGAGGGTGGCAGCTCTAATAACAGCGGTACGGAAAAAGGAAACATCCTCACCGTTGAAGGAACTCATACCAACTCCGGTACGTCTATTTGGAACGGTGTGACCGTTGCTGATTCCGGTAAAGGTGAAAACTCCGGCAAATTGGACGTCGGTAACGTATTTGATGTGATCGGTGAGTTTGTCAACAAAGGCAAAGACGCTGTTCTTGATGCCACCAAGACTGCTGTGACCACCGTCGCGGGCTTGCTGCGCAACGAAGGAACGGCCAATTACGATGATATGACCGTCGCTTCCGGCGGAATTTCGAACAACTCGGGCTTCGAGAAAGGCGACATCCTGACGGTTGCCAACGGCGGTCAGCACACCAACAGCGGGACATCGATTTGGAACAATGTCACGGTTCAAACCGGAGCAACTTCAACTGTTGATGTCGGCGGCAAGGAAACAATCAACGATACCTATGACATTGCGGGTGACCGCACCAACCAAGGAGAAGTTGACGCAACGAAGGTTGCCAATACTCAGGTTTCCGGGTCACTCGACAACCAAGGAACCTCGAATTATGACGATATGACCGTTGCTTCCGGCGGAATTTCGAACAACTCGGGCTTCGAGAAAGGCGACATCCTTACCATCGAAGACGGCGGTGAGCATATCAATTCAGGTACCTCGATCTGGAACAACCAGACCATACAAGTCGGAGGCTCGGCCGCTACGGAAGAAGGAGGCAAAGAGGCCATTAACGACAAGTATGTTATAGCCGGTGACAAGACCAATAAGGGTGAAGTTGACGCTACCAAGGTTACCGATACCCTTGTTTCCGGGACACTCGACAACCAAGGCAAATCTGAATATGACGATATGACGATTCAGGGCGGCGGAACGTCGAATAACTCCGGCTTCGAGAAAGGAGACATCCTGACGATTGACCCGGACGGCGAACACAATAACTCCGGCACGTCCATCTGGAACAACGTTGTTGTTGCGGGCGGCGACGTGAACAACACCGGTGACATTGACACCGGCAAGCTCACCATTGATGACGGCCTCGTCAAAATCGACGGCGGCAGCCTGAAGGCAGAGGAAACCGACCTTAACGGCGGAGACCTTGTCATCGGAAATGACCGGGAACCGACCGAAGAAAACCACGTCAAGGCTGAAATCAATCCGAAGGACGACGTGATCGACACGAACATCTACGTGAAGAATAACGGAGATCTCAATCTCGGACCTACAGGCGGACTTGACTGGGCCGATTCCATCGGATCTCCGACTGTGCCGGGCGGCACACCGAGCCGATTGGTTATTACAAATAACGTGACAACCGGTCCGGGAGGAGGCATTGCCGTAGGTCCAAACGTTTGGACGGATAAAGATACGCACGTCCAGATCGGAAACGGTGATTTGTATTTTGCCAAAGATTCCCTAACGGTTATTGATAGCGCCATCCTGACTGACGGTAAGAGCGCATTCAATACCACAAGCGATATTGCGAAAGTGACTGTCGAACCGGGTGCAAACCTTGTTTTAGGCAATATTGAAGAAGTCGGCGACTACACGATTGTCAACGGCTACATTACCGGCGGAAACGAGGCTAACGGAATGTGGACCGGCGGTTGGACAGGTGAGAACCTCTATGCACTGCCCCAAGACGGCAGCGGCATCAATTGGATTCTGACGCTGCACAATGACCCGAGCAAGATCTGGGTGAACGCGACATTGGCTGATGTTCGCACCGTCTATCCTGACATCGCTATCCCCAATATTGCGAACGACGATCTGCTGCACTGCAAGAGCGGTGACGCAGGAGCGGACTTTGTTTGCCGCGTACTTCGCGACAAAGAATTGGATGTTGCCGGTAAGACCAAAGTCATCAACTCTGTCGCCCATATCGCCTTTGCGGGCGGTGCCATGAGCGTTTCCATGAACGACCTCAGCACAGCAGCCGACTCCATCGAAGGCAGAGTTTCCATGCGAAACGAAGCCTTCACCGAATACGGCGTCATGCGTGAATGGGATCGCGGCAACGACCTGTGGATTGACGTTATCGGCGGCAAACAGAAATACAAGAGCCTAAGCGCAACCGGTATTTCTAAGGCCGGATTCGATACAAACGCCTACGGTTTGGTTATGGGCTATGACCGCAAGTTTGCCGGTAAGTCCGTCATCTTGGGCGCTGCCTTCAGTTACAACCACGGCTCGCTTGATTCAACAGGCGACGTGCTGAAGACCAAGAACAAGTATGACAGCTTCGGTCTGCACGCTTACGGTGCCTACGCTCCTGTCGATAGAGTCAATCTGATCGGTACTTTGAGCTGGATGCACAACAGCTCCGATATTACCCAGTCGATTAATGCTGCGGGATTCAACAAGGCCGACGCGGATGTTAAGACCAACTTATTCAATCTTGGTGCTCGAGCCGAAGCCACTCTGCCGGTCGGCAAGGCAAACGTGATTCCTCACGCAGGGCTGCGTTATGTGTGGGCCAAGTCCGGCAGCTACGACACGAAAGTAGACGGTAAGAAAGTATGGGGCAACACAGCGGACGCCACCAATACTTTCCAGCTGCCTATCGGCGTTGCGGTGCGCGGCGACATTATGACCGCTTCCGGCTGGAATGTTCGTCCGCAAGCTGACGTAACCGTCATCCCGCAGTTCGGCGATACCGAACAGAAGACGAAGCTCAGCAATTTCAACGGTGTCAGCGACAAGCTGTCGGGAGAATTTGCGGGCAAATTCGGCACAAACGTGAACTTAGGCGTACAGGCCGATAAAGGTCCGGCAACGTTTGGTGTTCGCTACGGATTCACGGGCGGCACCAAAGGCAAAGCAGACCATGCCTTCAAGTTCGAGGCCAGATTCCGCTTCTAAACAAATCTAAAAACTCACGCGGACTCCGAAAGGGGTCCGCACAACTCCGATGAATGAAGGATTCATCGGTGAGCGCTCAACGGGGCGCTGACCAATGAGTCTCAACCCAAGAGAAACAAATGACACTTCTTAATTATCGAAAACTGCTTTTGGCATTTTTAGCCCTTTCTGTGATCGAACCGGTCTTCGCCGATGATTTCGGAGAGTTGGCCAAACGCTGCGCACCGGAGGTTTCTGAAGACACGCTGCGCGCATTGGTGAGAACCGAATCCAGTTTTAATCCGTATGCCATAGGCATTGTCGGCGGAGGCTCCCGGCAGCCGAAAGCATTCCATGAGGCGATGGCAGTCATTGCGCAGCTGGAACTTGAAGGAAAAAACTACTCGGTCGGTCTGGCACAAATTAATAAAAAGAATTTTTCCAAGCTCGGCATCAATGCAGCCGGGGCGCTGGATGCCTGTACCAACTTAAAAGCAGCTTCAAAGATTCTTTCCGACTGCTATCAAAGGGCGCAAAAGAACAGCGGCAGTAACTCTCTGCACGATGCCTTGAGCTGCTACTACTCAGGAAATTTTCAAACCGGCTATCGCCACGGCTACGTGGATAAGGTGCGCGCTAATGCCGGAATCAACGTCAATGTACAGACCGTCCCGTCCATCCGGGAAGCTGAAACGAAATCAAAAGAATCTTCAACCCTTGTCGCTACCGGCGACAACTCATCAACCGGATTGATTTTTTAATCCGACTAACTTTAGGAGTTTAACCATGAAAAAATCCAACCTCTTATTCCCCGCTCTTCTGGCCGCTTTGATGCTGTGCGACCCTGCACTTGCTGCTTCCGGAACCCAAGCCCTAAACAATACGCTACAAACAATTTTGGGAATATTACAAGGCTGCTCTTTGGTTGTCGTCACGATCGCTATTGGTTGGGCGGGTTACAAAATTCTATTTACTCCCGCCGGCATTCAACAAGTTTGGGGGCCTGTCCTAGGTGCCTGCTTGATTGCATCTGCCCCTTGGCTGGCCGAATTGCTGGTGGGCTAAATGGAAACATCAAGCCCACTATTTAAAGGCGCGACGCGACCGGCTTGCATCGGGGGCGTCCCGCTCAAGGTTTTTGTTTTGAACATCGGCGTCATTGCGCTTTTGGCAGTATGGGTTTGGATTCCTTTGATTCTGATCGCACCGATAACGCATTTTTATTTGAAGTCTGTAGCGGACCAGGATGAACAGATTTTTTCTCAGCTGCTTTCCTACATTCGCATCAACCTCATTCAAACCAAAAATCGACAGTTTTGGGGAAACGTCACAAGTTTGAGTCCCAAACAAGAAAGAAAAGAGCTTTTTGTATTTGAAAAAAGCAAGGAGTAAACAATGTTTGCCCAAAGAAAATCGCTGGATAATTCCGAGAAAAGTCTATCGCAGTTCATTCCCTTTTCGGCGGTCATTGCACCCGGCGTTGTGATCTGCCGGGAAGGAGACTTAGTTGCGACGGTAAAGATTTCAGGGAAAGTATTTGAGGCGGTTTCCAACGAAGCGCTCCAAAGAGATGCGGAGCGCCAAAACAACTTTTTAAAAGTGATGGCAAGCGCGTCCTCCACGGATGAAATGTCTCTTAAAGTGCATAGAATCCGACGCGTGATTCACGACCAACTCTCCGTACCGGACGAGAATTTGAGCAGCCGTTTTGTCAGAGACTTTGTTCGCGCCTACAACAGTGAAATCTCGGAAAATAACCTGATGGCGACCGAACTTTATGTGTCGTTGGTTAGCCATAAAGCAACGGCATTGAAGAGGGATAAGTACAAAGAATCGGAAATCCGGGAGGAACTTAAAGAGCGCTTGGAGGTTTTCGGAAAAGTCTTCGATCAGCTGGTAAGTTCACTTAGGGATTACGAGCCCGCAGTGCTTGGAGAATATTCGGACGAGCAAGGAATTATTTTTTCTCACCAACTCTCCTTCTACAACTACCTGCTGACCGGTCAATGGCAGAAAGTCCGTGTTCCTTTCATGCCGTTGAACGAAGCGCTCGGGAATGTTCAGGTTTTCGGCGGAGCCGATACCCTTGAATTTCAAACTGCATTGGGAAAGTCCTATGTGCAGTCGATAGAGCTTAAAGATTATCCGATGGCAACGTATTCCCGGCTGCTTGACGGACTGCTCTACAACACTAATTTCGATCAGAGTTCATACCCCTTTATCGAAACGCAGACCTTTACGGCCCTATCCAAAAACAAGGGACTCAAGGCTCTGAAGTTGCAGCAAAACCAATTAAGGTCGGCTCAAGACGATGCCGTTTCGCAAATGCAGCTGCTGTCATTGGCACGCGATATGGTCGCCAACGGTCAGATTGTCATCGGCGACTACAGCTATTCGCTTCTTGTGTTCGGCAGCGAAGATACCGTTGTTGCCAATGCGAATGACTCGGTAAAAAAATTGCAGGACGCGGGATTTTTACCGATCAAATCCACTCTGGCGCTGGTTACGTCTTATCTGCATCAGCTTCCCGGGAGAAAGGATCGTCCGAGAGTGGCAAAAATATCGAGCATGAATTTTGCCCATCTAGCCAGTTTTCATAATTTTCCGTCCGGAAAACGCGACCGTAACCCTTGGGGAGAAGCCGTCGCGTTAATGAAAATGCCGAGCGATCAGCCGTATTACTTTAATTTCCATTACACCGATCCCGAAAAAGATTCTTTGGGAGACGTCCCGCTGGGAAACACGGCAATCCTCGGAGCCTCCGGCGCGGGCAAAACGGTGTTACTGAATTTCCTGCTTTGCTCGGCGCAAAAGTATCGCGATAAAGACCATCAGCTCTCGGTCATCTTATTTGATAAAGACAAAGGTGCCGAGCTTGCCATTAAAGCGATGGGCGGCGGATATTTGGCAATTGAAAACGGAAAACCGTCAGGCATCAATCCCTTCCAGTTGGAGCCGACGGCTGAAAACATCCAGTTTTTAATCGGATGGACGAAACGGCTGATCGGACGCGACGGGCTTCAGATAACTCCGTTGGATGAGCAGCGTATCGCAACAGCAGTTGAGACGGTCATGTCCATGCCCGCTAAGTACCGAAGACTTGCTGTGCTGCCGCAAAGCCTTCAGACGGGCGACCGTGTGGAAGACGCGCAGAACTCGCTTACCATGCGCCTTTCTAAATGGATTGAGACGGGGCCTCTCGCATGGGCCTTTGACAACGAAATCAACACGCTCGATCTCAATGAATTTCCCAACTTCGGAATTGACGGTACGGACTTTTTGGAAAATGAGGATGTCCGCGGCCCGATTACGGAAATTCTCCTTTATCTGATTGAAACTCAGGTAATGAAGGACAAGAGACGAACCATCATTGTGATGGACGAGTTCTGGAAGTATCTCTCCGACCCGGCTACGGCTCAGTTTGCGTTCGACAAGCTCAAGACGATTCGTAAGCAGAACGGTATTTTTGTGTTTGCTTCTCAGTCCCCTGAAGATGTTCTGAAAAGCGAAAGAGGTTCCGCGTTTGTGGACAACACGGCTACAAAAATCTACCTGCCCAATCCCTACGCGAATGAAAAGGATTACACGGAAGGGTTCAAGTGTACGAAGGACGAGTTTTCGATCATCAAGAGCCTCGATACACAAAGCCGTCTGATGCTGATTAAGCAGGGGCCTGTGTCCGTGATGATTCGGCTTGATCTCGGAAATTTCAAACGTGCTCTGAAGATTTTTTCCGGAACTGCCGGAACCACCAAGTTCGGAGAAAAACTGTTTTCTCTGGTGGGAGACGACCCTGAAGTTTGGATTCCTTATTTCTTCGGGGACAAACCCCTTCCTCAGACTTCCAAGGAGGATTAAAAATGAAATACAAGAAAATCATACTTGCCGTTATACTTTCCGCCGGTGTTTGCTCCGGTACTTCCGCTTTGGCGTCCGGCATTCCTACCGTGGATGCGGCTGCCATTGCCCAGATGGTGCAGCAGCTCACGCAGATGCAGCAGATGTACTCGAACATGGTTCAGCAGTACAACACGGCAGTCAACACGCTTCAGAATTTTACCGGAACCCGAGGTTTGGGACTGGTGGATTACAACCTGAACCTGAGAAGTCTGATACCGACCTCTGCCCGCAGTCGGCTGAACGGAATAGTCAACTACCTCGGCCTGAAGGCCGCGGCTTGAAAAAGCCTCTAGTTGACTAGCCTCAGTCTGTCGTTTCGAGGACTACGTTGGGTGGGA
>ERZ827450.67-NODE-67-length-124970-cov-4.865140_pt1 | contig 124970 bp, 141 predicted proteins | sample MGYA00519773_ERZ827450 | MGnify/ENA primary metagenome ERZ827450 (study PRJEB31778, sample SAMEA3449306) | human gut metagenome | biome: human gut; feature: human-associated habitat; material: faeces | place: United Kingdom | collected 2010/2012 ...
TACTTTTGGTTGCATTTTCATGCTGGTAAATGCCAGCTTATGCAAGGTATCTTCCAAAAAGAAAATACCGATAAAGCCCTAAAATAAGGGATATATCGGCATTTACCAACTTATGAAAAGATAATCAGAAATTTAGTAAGTTTTTATATCAAAAAGACAAAATATGCGTATTAAACAAATTTTATCTTTATTATATTGATTTTTTTGCAACTGCTCTTTATAATCTATGTTGCACTTCTCTCGGTAACACTTCGTAATTTAATGAGTCTACCAACTAAATCTACTGTCGGTCCTAATAAAATAACCATTAATATTGTAATCACACCAACTTCTCCACCAGTTAAAACACCTATGCAGGTTGCTACAAGATCATATATAATTCGCACAATTCGAAACATATTTTTTCCTGTACGCTTTTCTATCCTATCACTGATCAAAAAAGATACTGCATCATACGGTGCTGTTCCATGTCCACTTTGCATGTAAATAGCTGCCACTAATATAAACAATATGAGGGCTGGAATTAAAATACCAATCCTTAGATTCATATTAAACTGATCTGGTGCATGACAAATTTCTTTCCATACCCAGTAAAAAAATCTGTCGAATACCCTACTAAAATCATGTTACCAAATGTCCCTGTGCCTATGAGTTTTCTTTCAAAAATAATCACGATCATTAACAATACAATATTTGAAAGAAGCTGATAATTTCCAAAGCTCATTCCAATCTTATGTGAAATTCCATAGTTCATTGCTGAGCATGGATCTGTTCCCATATCACACATCACTAAAAGCGACACACACATTCCCATTATGATAACAGCAACAATCATCACAAAAAAGCTTTTTATCCAATCTCTAGTAATCTTAACATTCATATGTGTCCCTACTTTGCTTAACAGATAGTAAATGAATAATCTATATCTTCTTCTGCACTGATACAATATTCATCTTCTACATTGCTGCCCCAACTGTCAATGCCTCCAACACCTCGAACCGCTCCGTAAATACAAAGAATCAGAAGATCCTTATTACCAGTCTATCCGTGTTGGTATTGAAAAATATTGTGCAGATCATGACATACATGTAGTTCGTACTTTCCACAGTGATACAAATTATCCGAATACCTTAAAAGAACTTGATGGTTTGATTTGTATTGGTAAATTTAATAAAGAACAAATTGTTTCTTTCCAGAATCTAAATTCCAATACAATTTTTATTGGTATGAAAACATCAAAAATTCATTGTAATACGATTGTTCTGGATTTTCATGCGGCTGTTATTGAAGCCTTAGAATATTTGTATAAACTTGGGCATAGAAAAATTGCTTATCTTGGTGGTAAAGAGATTTTACCTGATAACAGCATTTATTTTGAAGAACGTAAAGATGCCTTTGTTCGCTATTGTCAAGATCATTCCATTGAATATGAAGCTTACCTTTATGAAGAAAGCTTTACTGCTGAATCAGGCTATGAAATGACAAAAAAATTAATTGCTCATGGGGACCTGCCTACAGCAATCTTTGCTGCAAGTGATCCAATTGCGATTGGTACTATGCGTGCATTATATGAAGCTGGCTATAAAATTCCTGAAGACATATCAATTATTGGCTTTGATGACATTAGCGTTGCAAGTTTTTCAAACCCTCCATTAACAACAGTTCATGCACCTACAGAATTTATGGGTGAATATGCAGCACACTATGTCAAGCTCCAGGCAAATGATAATAATTTGAAATATCAAACACCGATTCGTTTGACATTACCATGTGATTTAATTGTAAGAAATTCTTGCTGTCCACCTAAAGCGGAATAATTTTTTAGTAAATTTTGCTTTTTTAATTTAGTCCATATCTTGTGGGCTATTTTTTTACAATCAAAAAGGAGACTGTTTCCAGTCTCCAAATGGGAATTGAAGGGATTGAACCTCCACGGAGTTTACATGGCATATTAACTTTTACTAATTCATTACTCCTGCATGAACAAATCCCCAAGATCTCCGTTGCTTTCCACCATGCTTTTTACAATATTTATTATTGTCATCATCGTACCTCCTGATATTATAAATCTCAATTGAAGTTTACCTTTACCAATTTGATGCGAGTACATGACAGAGTAACATGAAATAGCTACAGTTAACAAACCTAGCCCTGTCTATTTTATATTTCTGGTTTTAAAACCTTTTCTACTGTATAAGTACTATCTTTTTTATTTACGATAATCGCACTTGCATTTTCAAACATACCTAATTCTTGATCTTTTGTCAATAGCGATTTTACAAATGCATATAAAGAACATCCATGTCCAACAATCAGAATTGTATCATCATCTGAATGGTTTGCTTGTATATCCTTCAAAAAATCATAATGTCTTTTGATCACATCGTGAATTTCCTCACCTTCATATAGTCGATAATCCATTTGCATATTATGTAACCAATCTGGTGATTCTATGTGTAGTCGATCTACTATTTCTGAAGATACTCCTTCCATAATTCCAAAATTTATTTCTTTTAGTCTTTTATCATATATAAGCTCTACTTCTCTATCTTCTAATAAGATTTCTGCAGTTTCTACCGCTCTTCCAAGATTGGAAGAATATGCTCTTGTAATTGGAATATCTGCTAATTGTCTTCTCATATCTTGTACTTGTTTTTGCCCTGTCTTGCTCAATGGAGAATCACACCATCCCTGAGTCAGTCGTATTTCATTAAAATATGTTCTTCCATGTCTAACAAAAATAAGTTTCATGCTGTATTCCTTTCTTCTCACGTTTCTTTGGTTCTGTGCCCATCTTAGCAGAAAAAACTTTTTATTACAATCCTGGTTCATCTACATCTTTTAATAGTTCTAAAATATCTCCACAAATATACCACTGCTCTTTTACTGGAATATACTTATAAAAATAGGTTTCTTTTTTAATATCTTTCTTTAAAATTTATTTTTTTGAAAGCTCTTTCTCTTTATTTTTTTGTTTTTTATTTTCTATTTCTCTCATAATACTATATGTCATTTGTTTTTCTTTCCGAATATCTTTCAATACCTTATTTATTCTTTTCAATTCATTATTTGCCTTTAGTTGCTCATCAGCTGATATTTTTTCTTCCTGTATATTTTTTGTTTTTTGCTTCTGGTTATAAATCTTTTTTCTTATTTTTTGTGCTTCTTTCTCTAATTTCCATAATTCCTGATTTCTTTGTACAATCTGTGATTTTTTATAATATCCTCTGGATTGCAAATACATGGCTTGGCGAACATATTTCTTTTGGTCATAATAAAAAGATCGATCTGTATTTCTGGATCGGTCATTTTTATATTTTTGTCCACGCCAAATAAATAATATAATTCTTTTTTGTATTCCTTGGACATTCACATTGGACTTTTTCTTGTATTTACGTTGGTTTTGTATCTTATATTCTGTTCTTTTCCTTTTCTTCTCTTCGTATATTCTTTGTTCCAAACGTTCTTTTGTGTACTCTTCTCCTAATTGAGCTGTTCTTCGAAAACGTTTCTTTTTCATCTTTTTAGGGCGGATTGATAGATATTTTCCATCTTTCCATTCATAATCTCTTTTCGTTAGTTCTGTTAAGAACTCCTGATACGTGCTTACTTCTTGGATCATATCATCAATCTCTGCTCTTAAGAAATCATCCCATTTATTCTTATGCTCTCCATATCGTTCTTGATCTACTCTTTCTTCCAATCGTAATTCCTTCAATCCCCATTTTTTACACACCTTATTCACACACGGCAAAATATCCTTTTCCCAATCTCCTTTTTTATAATGGTATTTCATGCCTTTCACACAATCAATTGAATTAAAAATCAAGTGTCCATGCAAATGTTCCGTATTATCATGAATCGCATAGACACATTCATAGGCATCTTTTAAGTATTCCTTCTGGATTTCATCAATAATTTGAACGACTTCTTCTGGTATTATATGATCCTGATCTGCAAAACTGATAATAAAATGATATCCCTGCCTACCCCATTCCTTACCAAAGATTCTTTTCGTATATAACATTCTTTCATAAATCTGCTCTGAATTAATTTGGTTTACATGCAATGCCTGATTTACTTTCACATACTTTTGATTATTCGTTTTTTCTGGATTCATAATATATTCGATTGCTCTCTTCAAATGTCTGGATGGATTACCTGCCGTTTCTTTCATATGCATTAATTTTGAAATTGCCATATCTTTGCCTCCCTAAAAAATATATTTTTAACAGCACCTACTCTACTTTTTCTCATTTTTGATACCACTTTTAAATTAACATAAAACATGTCCCATATTGTCTAAATTACTCCTTCTTAAATTAAATTTTATTTATAACCATTATTGAAGCAAAACTGAATAAAATCATAATCATTAAATATAAAATCTTTTTATAATACCTTTATAATATATGTAGTAGTTGACACATATTATAGATAGTATTATACTTACATATAAAATCGTACGTGCGAAAAATACAAACCATTATACAAGGAGATATTTTTATGTTAAAATTAAAAAAACTAAAAAAATATGTTGCTTTAGGATTATCATGTTTGATAGCCATAAATACAACAACTGTAACATTTGCACAAAATTCTACATCAAATCAAGAATATGAATCTGCAAACAACAAAGTTTCCAATAGTGTTATTATAAAAAACTCTGGTGTAATAATTAATGGAACTTATTACTCAATTGCTGAATTTGAGAGTTTACTCGATCATGCAATATTAATTTCTGAAACTAGTAACTCCTCTGCACGTATTGCTGCTATTGGTGCTGGCATATATTTTATTCCTGGCATAGGTGAAGTTGTTATTGCTGCTACTGGTGCGATTGCTGTAGCAGGTGTAACAATCACTGTTGGCACTTGGTTATACAAAACAATTACTAATTGGCTTAGTAATTCTTCTAAAAGAGAAATTGCAAAAATTCGTGCTAGCATACCCAAAAGATTACGTAAAAAAAATGGTGATGTTAATTTAGGAAAATTTAAAAATAAAGTCAAAGGTAAAACTTCTTATAAAGAAGAAGGTGGTTGGGCTATAGATAAAGATACGGCCGGACATGGTGGTCGTAAATGGAAATTAAAAAATAAAAAGGGAAATAGAATTGCTTCACTAGGAAAAAACGGAGAAGTATTAGGAAAGTAGGTAATTATTATGTATGAAACCATTGATTTATTACAACAAACAACAGATTATTACTATATAGATTATATTCCTTATAATACAGATGATCCCAATTTTTTAGAGCTAGAAGAATATTTTGAAAAGCATTATTTATCTTCTTTTAGTGAAAAAATAACAAAAATCATTTTAAAAATAATATACTACTATCCTTGCAAAGTATATTTAACGGAACCAACAAAAGACATTCCCATTAACTCTACTTTGGATTTTAATAGTAATATCCGCCATTATTCACCTTCTGAATTTTCCAAAATAATAAAACAGGTTATATTAACAGATTTTTCATCACTCCAAATATTGTTTTCTACACCAAAGTTTCTTATAAGTATATGTGGAGATTTTTCTGTAACAATATATGGGATTAAAGGAAATAATGAAACTATTAATTTGTTACAACAATTGACAACTCAAGAAGGATTATTTTTGAAACAAAATAATCCTTCCTAAAAATAATCGAAATCACTACTAAAATAAATACCAGTCATCAAAATTTTGAGTACTCATTCAAATAATTTTTAATGACTGGTATTTATTATATTATTTTTTCTCTTAATCTTCTTTTTATTTCACATATTTAGAAATTTTTCAACTAATTTCAATTTTTCAATCAAGATTTCTTTTTGATATACCGTAATTTTCCCAAGTAACATATCATTTAAAATATCAAAAATTTCATATCCAACTGCCTTTAGCTCCTTCTCTAATTCTAACAATTTCTCTTGATTATCTTTGGAATATATATGATATTTTCCATAGCATTGTTGTTGACCCATATATATTTTTTCTATGTATTCTTGTAATATTTTCTGTTCTTCTTTTGTCACATAGATGCTATTCTTACATTGCTTAATGTTATTTACAATTCTATTAATCTGATATTCACATTTTCTAATTTCTTTCGATAGTTGCGGTGTTGTATGATCTACAAGTACCTGACTCCTAATGTATCCCGATATATTTGCTCCATAGCCATGTTCTCTTGCTTCATTTTGCAGACATTCATACTGCCAGTTTGTAAAACGTACTGGTACAATTTTTTCTTTTTTTAGGCTTTTTCTTCTTTCTGGTTGATTTTCTACAAATGTCATCTTTGGTTTTTCATATGGTTGTTTTTCTTTCATTTCGTATTCTTCCTTTCGATTGCATATACATAGGTTCTGTTGTTTTCCCTTTCATAACTGCAGGTTACAAATGTATAAATTCTCACTTCTAACTTTTTACGAGAAATAATCTCACTTCGATTTTTAATCTCATCTTCCCATTCTTCCTTAGCTTCTTTAGATTTAAAGGCGATCGGTATCCTTTGAACCTTTCCGGCATATGCAGACACAATCGTAAGATCTATTGTTTTTTCTGGAAGATATAATCGAATCAAATCGTGCTTTTTAACAAATCTTTGATCTCGTAATTTCACCAAATCCGCAAACATCGTTCCATTCCTCATGTGATGTCCATAAATAATATTATTTTCTGATGTAAAATCCTTTTTACACTTTGCTTCCAAGAAAATGGCTCCTGAAGAATTTCTTTTCTTTAAAAATGTCCGATGTAAATATTCTTCATCATCACTTCCTTGTACAATAGGGTAATTAATTCTTGTTCCTGGAATTTTTATCCATGCAACAATATCTTTATTAAGTTTTTTCAGTTCTCCAAAATCTATATTTTTTTCTTTCTTTTGCAGCTGCTCATATTCGGTTTCTGCCTTCTTATATTCTTCTTTCTGGTTATAGATTTTCAATGCTGCATACACAACAACTGCAACACATAATATAAACAACACATTATATATCCATTTTTTCATTCCTGATTCCTTTCTTTTTCAGCTTTCCTCACATAGAAAAGCAATCTTTCCTTACGCATTTTGTAATACACACACTCTGCTTAGCAACATAACTGGCAAGATACGCATTTTGTAATACATTTAGAAGTTCCTTCCAAATGTATTACAAACGCCCTCTTGTCAGGGGAATCTTACGCCCCTGAAACCCCAATTTTAAGTAATCATTTATATCCTTATATTGTTCTGGATATTGATATTTACACACTTCAAATCCTCTTTGCTGATACTTTTTTATTAATTTTTCTGTTGCTTCTTGTCCTTTTTCATCATGATCTAAAGCAAATATAATTTCTTTGATCTGTGGATTTTCCTTCAAAAATGTTTCAAGTGGAAGATCTGCTAACATTCCAAGAGCCAGAAGATTTTCTTCACATGATCCCTTCATTTTATTTTGAATTTCAAAATAACTCATTAAATCAATCACTGCTTCTAATACAACTAGCTTTGTCGATTTTTCATTCCTTAAATTCACTCCATATGATTTATTATTTCCTTCCACATCACCACGAAATGCTTTTTTCCCATTCAATTCTAATGTTCCATGTACTCCTGCATACTGTATTTTTCCTTTCTTATCTCTTCCTAAAAACACTATGTTATGGTATTTTTCTTCTTCATACAGTAATTGTTTTCTAATAAAAAATTGAATGGTATCCGATGATAATTTTCTTTTCTTCATCAAGTACGCATATAATCTTTGAAACCTATCTGATCTCTTTGGAAGTTTCATCTCTCTTGATGATGTATTATCATAATCTTTCCTATAATTCTTTATTTCATCCTGTTGAAAAGAGATATCAATGTTCGCAACTTCTAAACATTCTTTTACCGCCTGCTGGAAACTGTAATTTGCAAATTCTATCAAAAAATCAATGCTGTTTCCATGTGTTCCATTTGAATATCTCCACCACAGATTTTTTCTGGTATTAATCATTAAAGAATCCATTTCTTCTAATGAAAAATATCTTCCTTTCTTGACCACTGTATATCCTACGGATTTTGCAATACGTTCTACGGGCACCTGCTTTGCCTGATCAATCTGTTCTTGCGTGAATCTCATCTTTATTTCTCCTCATTCTCTGTCTCTGCATCACTGACAATATTTTGATTGTATAATTTGGTAAGTTCTTCAATTCCTTTATTCAAATACCGATAATATGCGCTTCGACTGATATATAGCTTCTGACAAATCTGCAATGGTTTTTTTCTTTCAAAATACGTTTGTTCAATACATTGCACCTGCATACTTTTTAGTCGTATCATCATATTCTCTAAGATTTTTATCTGCAGTAATCGATTATCCATATACAAAATTTCTGTATTCAGATTCCGAATTAAGATTTGATTTTTTATTCTTTCATTTTCTAAATCTTTTATCTCTCCTGTATGTCCTCCTGTATTCGTAGAAATTTTAGCTGATATATCCACTGACATTTCAATCAGTGATCGATCTTCTTTTAATATTTCTTGGAATTCCTTAATTCTCTTTGGATATTGTTTTTTGATAAAATTTGCTTCCTGCAGAAGCATCCGACATTGATTCGTTGTAATATGATTCAGCATTTTATCTTCTCCTTCCGTTTTTTTGCATAAAGAAAGCTGAACAGGTTTATTTGTTCAGCTTTCTACTCATTCTTTATGTAATTGTTATATTATTTTAAAAATTTTCTCTTAAATCATAATTCACTCTTGCTTGATAATAACTGTCCATTGTAATTGTTGAATTATAAAGAGCTGTTAATAAATACGCCTTGATATTTCCAATATTCGTCTGATTCTTCTGCATACTATCCAACACGTATTCAATATGCAATTGATTTATCTTACAAAATCGACTCTTAATAACTGCTATAGACTTTTCTGTGCCATTCACTCTTTCAAATGCTTCATCCGGCATCATGAATATTTCTGTCATTAGTTCTACTAACTCGTCCACTAACTCTATGCGATAAAATTTATTTTGTTCAAATGCTGTATACGATATCTGCTCCTTTACAATTTTCCTACAATGATTAATCTTATCCATCTCATCTTCTGATAAATCTACGTTTTTTGATAAGATAGATTGATTATTATCAGTTTTATTTATATTAGTCTTATTTGATTGTGATTTTGAGAACTCCAGAATATTGTTTTTCACAACTTCTGAATTGTGATTTTCATCATTCTTGAATTGTGATTTTGAAAATTCTTGATTTGTGATTTTCACAACTCTTGAATTTTGATTTTCACTATTCTTGAATTGTGCACCAGAAGCTATTGAATCCTTTTGTTCTATTATTTTCTCTTGATTTTTACCAAATTCTTTGGATTTTGCTTCATAATCTAACGGATTTTCTGAATTTTTTCTCTCTGAATTGTGATTTTCACTATTCTTGAGTTGTGTTTCAGATACCGCCTGATTTTCCATTTTCATCATTCCTGAATTGTGATTTTCACTATTCTGTACTTCTAATTCTGCATTTTCCTGATTTATGATTTTCACTATTCCTGAATTGTGATTTTCATCATTCAAGAACTTCTGTCTCTTATCTTGCAGTTCTTCAATTTCCACTATTCTTGACTGCTTCTGTTCTGTCTGTTGTTTTTCTCCCTCCTCATCTTTAATCATAAAATTCTTTACATAGATAACATTTGGTTTTCCTAAGCCTAATCTTTTCTTTTCGATCAATCCGATTCCTGTTTTGACATCTAACTCTTTTAGTAATCGCACCGCTTTTTGTGTTCCACAATTCATAAGATCACAAATATTATTGACTGTAAAAATAATATAGACTCTTTCTTCTTCATCCATCCAATGATTTTTTAGGCTCAAACTCATACGGTCTAACATTAGACCGTAGAGTACCTTTGCTTCACATGACAAATCTTGAAAAATAGTATCTGTAAACAGCATTTTAGGGATTCTATAAAACGAATATTGCTCCGCTTCAACCCCTCGATAATAATCAAAAATTATATCATTCATTGTACAATTCCTTTCTTATGACTCCATTCTTCTAGTAATTCGTAAATAACAGATTCCATCTGCTCCTTTGTATATTCTTCTGGAAAATAATTTTTAATTCGCTTTGATGATATTGTTACATTCACTCTTGTCTCATTTCTTTGAGCAAAAAGTTCATAAAGAGTTTCTTTCTTCAAATTTCCAGCCTGACTTAGTTCTTTAATCTTCGTTGCTAATTGTCTATTCGGGAATATTAGCAAATATTCGATTACATCCAATACAATTTTCTGTTGTTCCTCTGTTAATCCTGCAAGCTGTTCCGCAGAAACCACTTGTAACTCTCCATTATCTACATACTTTAATAATTCTGGAACTAATTTTGATAATCTGATATATCTTTGTACTGTTCTACTGCTGTCTCCTGCCATTTCACCTACCATATCTGCTGTATTTTTTCTTCCTTTGACTCCTTGATGTTTCAGAGCTTCATACTTCATAGCATAAGCATGTGCCTTTTCACTTGGTAGAACATGTTCCCTTTGTATATTTGAATCTACCATAATGATTGTGGCTTCATCATCTGTATAGTTTCTTATAATCGCTGGTATTTTAGCCTTTCCTGCCAATTGACATGCATATTTTCTACGATGTCCCGATATGATTTCATATCCACCACCTTCTCTTGGTCTGACAATACAAGGATTTAAAACACCATATTCTTTAATACTGTCCACAGTTTCTTGCATTTTTTCATCATTTATCACATGAAATGGGTGATTCTTAAAGTCATATAAACAATCAATTGGTATTTCTGTTATTTTATCAACACTATTTTCTTGGTTAACCTCAATTCCTAATAATTCTTCATAACTTGTTAAATGTATTTCCTTTTTTGGTTTACGCATGATCCAGCACCCCCTCTACAAGCTTCTGATAGCTTTGAGCGCCTTTTCCACCACCATCATAGGCGAATATACTAATTCCTTCTGAAGCCGTCTCTGCGATCGTTACAGCTCTTGGAATAGACTCTTTAAAGATTCTGATTTTATCTCCATATGTACTAATGACTGCTTTTTTATTTCGTTTTGAATTATTAAATGTTGGAGTATCAAACGTAAAGACAATTCCTTCAATTTTGAGGTCTGGATTAAACTTCGCCTTAATTGCACTATAAACCTTTAACAATTCCATTAACCCATCTGCTGCATAATATTCTGGCTCCATTGGAATCAATACACTATCTGCGGCTGTTAGAGCATTGATTGTCAACATTCCTAAAGATGGCATACAATCTATAATCATAAAATCATAATCTTCTTTGAGCAACATCAAATATTCTCTTAATATTATTTCTCGATCCTCTGCCATAATCAATGACACATCCAAACCTGAAAGTAATTTATTAGACGGAATTACATCGACTCCTTCTTCATGATGTAAAATTACTTCTCTAGGATCAAATTTAATCCCCATGACAATATTTTCTAACATATTTTTTAAAGTTACTGGAACTTTCTTAGAAAATCCAAGACCTATCGTTAAATGTCCCTGTGGATCGAGGTCTACTAATAATACTCTTTTTCCTTGTCTAACTAATCCAATTCCTAAATTGATTGCTGTTGTTGTTTTTCCTACTCCACCCTTTTGGTTGGCGATTGCGATTACTCTACACATAACATTTCCTCTCTTTCTACTTTTCTTTTTTATTTACTTCTGCATAAACTCGAAAATATTTATTTGTTCCTTTGTTTGCAAATGGTTCTGAAATCCCAAGTACTCTAATTCTTTTATCTTCCTCTAAGATTTTTTGGAACCATTCAATGTCGCTTGTCATTCCCTGCATTCTGATTTTTAACATCTCATGCCCTCCCATTTTTATTTTTTTGGAAATGTTATGTTATGAGTATTCTTTTTGGTTGCACTTATCGCTGTGTTATTCATTGCATTTTCTCCCTTCTTTATAAATTTTATATAAAAAAATAGAGATACTTTGTAATTAAAGTATCCCTATAATTTATCATCTATTTGATGATTTACTTTTATTTATAAAATCAGGATTCAATGTTCCTATAACAACATCATCAAGGACTACAGAAATGTCGATTTCTTGTAAAAACTGTTTTTTTCTAGAATTTCCTTCTATTTTCTTATAAATTAAATTCTTAGTAACCAGCGTAAACTCAAGGATTTTCAGGCATTGATCTAATTTGTTCCCATTGTAATCTCGACGGATGTAGAAATAAAACAGCACATTAAAAATACACCTGGAATCAAAAATGTTACTGGAATCACATGAAGACATAGATTAACAACAGAATCTTTTCCTCCCATTGCCGCTGCTGCTCCCTGAAATCCCCCTGCCATCAGATAAATCAAAACAATCATCATAACTCCAGAATTTCCCATGTTTGTCGTCATAATGTTTAATTTATCTTTTACATCCATACTTCTGTTTAAAAGAAGTGCTACCGCACATCCTGCCAAAAGTGCGACATGACGTGGAAATTTTCCAAATGGGTCGTCTGCTCCCATCAAGGTAAATGTAATTCCACATCCTACATAACATACTAGAAATACGATCAGTGGAAGAAAGGCCACAGATCCTAGATTTTTCTTTTGTTTCTCCATTTCTTTTCCTCTCAATCTTAATATATATCCAGATAAATCTGTCTTATTTCTCTGCCAGATGCTTATCCAGTGCATTTTTTAACTGTGTCAGTGCCTGCTCAACCATCACTCGTGGACACGCAACATTGAAACGCTCAAACTGTGCTGTCTCTGGTCCAAAGATAATTCCTGAATCCAGCCATAATTTTGCTTCTTCTAACATCAAGTGTTCTAATTCTTCATTACTAAATCCATATCCAGAAAAATCAACCCATACAAGATAAGTTCCTTCTGGTTGTACCATTGTAGCCTTTGGGAAGTTTTCTTTTACAAACTTACTCATATATTGCACATTTTCATAGATATATTCTACCAGCTCATCAACCCATTCTGCACCTTTTGTATAGCATACTTTTACAGCTAACTGTCCCATTAAGCTTCCCTGACTGTAAGCTGCCTGTGTATTGGCCCACTGATATTTCTTTCTTAATTCTTCATTTGGAATAATGATATTGGCCGGCTGTAATCCTGCAACATTAAATGTCTTTCCTGGAGAACTGTAAAGTGCAATGATCTCGCGATATTTTTCATCCAGATTCATACAGCTTGTAAACTCATGTCCAGGGAAAATGAAATCACAGTGCATCTCATCAACCATCCAGACTACATTGTATTTAAGACAGATTTCTGCCACTTGTTCCATCTCTTCTCTTGTCCAGACTCTTCCGACTGGGTTGTGCGGATTACAGAAGATCAGTGCTTTTACATTTTCTTCTTTGATCATCTGTTCCATTTTTTCAAAATCGATGGAATAATGATTGTTTTCATAACGAAGCTGGCAGTTTACCAGTTTTCTTCCATCATTTTTGATAACTTCGCTGAATGGATAGTAAACTGGCTGCATTACCATCATTGTATCGCCTTCTTCGGTAAATGCTCTGACACTTGTTCCTAGTGCGTAAACGATTCCTGCACCAAGTGTTACCCATTCTGAATCGATCGTATATCCATATCGTGTGGAAAACCAGTGATTCATCGCATCAAAATAGTCATCCAACGGATCTGTATATCCAAAAATTCCATGATCGATTCTTTTGTGGAATTCATCAAGAATCTCATCTGGCAGACGAAAATCCATATCTGCTACCCATAATGGAAGTAAATCATCTCTTCCTTTTCTCTTCATTCCAAAATCATATTTTAGACAGTCTGTTCCATGTCTGTCAATCACTTCATCAAAATTGTATTTTCCCATTTATGTACTCCTTTTTAAGTTTTGCTATACTATTATATAGCAAAAATAACTGTAGACAAAGTACAAAATACCACTCTACAGTTATTGCTAATTTTACTAGTAATATATCTTACTATTCCACAGGAACATATAGTATTTCATTTTTACCACCACAGATCATACCAAGCGTTGCACTCTTGGCATTGGAAAGATCATATTCTTTCTTTATGATTTCTTTGATTGACATAGCTTCTTCCATAACTGTCTTTTCCAAGTTCCCACCACCGATACTTCCAATAATTCCATCTTTTGTAACAAGCATCATACTTCCAACACCTCGTGGAGATGAACCGGATTTCTTTGTGATAATACATAAGACTCCAGATTCTTTTGTTTCAAAAAGTTCTTTGCTCATCGTACTTTCTGTTTCTTGATTCTTGATCTCAACCATCTCTGCTGCGATACTGATCGCGATCTCTTCTGGGGTTCTTGCTCCGATTTTTAATCCAATTGGTGCATGGATCGTGCTGATCTGTTCTTTGCTGTATCCTTCTTCTTTCATCGTCTCAAAAGTTTTTGCTACTTTTCCCTTGCTTCCGATCATTCCAAGATAAAGATATGATCTTCTTAAAACAGTTTCTGCACATAATCTGTCATTTGCGTGTCCTCGTGTGACAACGACATAAAATACGTTATCCTGTTCTGGCAAAATATCTTCTATATTATGAAAATCCCTGCAATAAACCTCATCTGCTTGTGGAAGCTTCTCCGGATCTGCAAATTCCTCTCTATCATCAATCATAATCGTATAGAAATCTAAAAATTTTGCAATCTGAAGCAACTGGATTGCTACATGTCCTGCCCCGAAAATGACCAGTTTCGGTTGAATCTTAAACCAGTCTTCTTTGATCTGTGTAACATCTTTTTCTTCCTGTAAGAATCGGGCGATCACTCTTTGATATAAGGTATCTGCCTGTCCTGGATATACTTTGATTTTTGTATCGTTATGTTGTTCTCTCAATGGTTCTAGATATCCTTTCTTCAGTAATTTTTGTAAATGCAATGGTGTAATGGTCGTATCTTCTTTAATTTCTAAATCGTCGTCAGCCAGGCAAAGGCGATGGACTACTTCTTTGGCTGTTTTCCCCAATGCTGACATTCCGATCACAATATGAATCTCATCGACATTTTCAGGAATCACTGGTTCATAATCTGCGGGAACCTTTGCAGGCATCCCTCTGGAACCATCTGCTTCTATCAATGTGATATCTGCTTCTTTGACCACTTGATCATAAAGATCTTTTGGTAATGTTCCAATCTTTTGTATTGGTGCGCCTTTGGTTGTTGTCAGTGTTCCTGCCATACAATAGCCATTCTCATTTAAGGGATTCAAAAGATCCTTCGCATATGTTGGAATAACTGTTTCTGGTTCTTTTTTCATATGTGTTGTTGTAGTGACAAAGACTTTCTTTCCAAGGCTTCTATAATATTTTGCTAATTTATGAATTCTCGTTGTTTTTCCACCGGAACCTACAACTGCAATGATCATCATTTTTTCCTCTTATTCTTCTGCCAGAATCTTGACTGCATGAATAATCTGGTTAATTTCTTCGATAGTTGTCTCATGTCCAAAGCTGAATCTTACCATTCCCTGTTCTACCGTACCAAAATGTTCATGTACTAATGGTGCACAGTGAGCTCCTGATCTCGTCTGAATATGAAAACGTTCCATTAGTTCATCACTGACACTTCCAGAATCATATTCTTCCAGATTGATCGAACAAATAGCTGTCTGTTTTGTGAAATCCAAAGGATTCTCATGATATGTCTTAATTCCTTTAATTTTCTTCATTTTCTTATAAAATGTTTCAATCAGATTTTTTTCCTGTTTGCGTATCTTATTGATTCCATAAGTATTGATATGATCGATCGCTGCTCCAAGCCCTGCGATTCCAATGCCATTTAATGTTCCAGCTTCCAATGCCTGTGGCAATGCTTCTGGCTGTGTTTTTGAAAATGATAAGATTCCTGTTCCACCTGTTTTTAATGGATGGATCTTTACACCTTTTCTAATGCAGATTCCACCAATTCCCTGCGGTCCCATCAGTCCTTTATGTCCAGTAAAACATAGAACATCGATATAATCTTCTTTCATAGAAATCGGAATAACTCCTGCACTTTGCGCTGTATCTACAACAAATAGGATTCCTTTTTCTTTACATAGTTTCCCAACGCTTCTGATATCAAATACTTCACCTGTTACATTAGATGCTTGTATCATCACAACCATTTTCGTATCTTCATAAATTGCCTTTTCGATATGATCAACATCTGGTGAAGTGATCGTTAAACGAACTCCTTGCTGCTCCATCTCATATAATGGGCGGAGAACACTGTTATGTTCCATGAAAGTTGTGATCACATGATCTCCTTTGTTTAAGTAACCTTTGATCACCGTGTTTAAACTTTCTGTAATTCCACTGGTAAATACAACTTGTTCTGGACCATAGCCATCAAAAAACTGATCAACTTTTGTACGAACTTCATAAATCTTTCTTGCAGCATCTAACGAACTTTCGTTAACACCTCTTCCACTATTTCCAAGTGACAATGCATGAATCATTGCATCTTTAACACAATCTGGTTTTGTGATATGTGTTGCTGCATAGTCCGCATAGATTGATTTTGAATCTTCTATTTTCTGATCTGCAGTAAGATTATTTTTCAAATATAATAATGCTTCTAATACACCACCTGCAATGCATCTGGCTTTATCTGAAATCGTAAAACAGTTATCATATTCTTCTGCTCTTGGATCGATATCTGCAATCTTAAATCCCTTTGTCACTGGATAACCATCACGAATTAAACCTCGCAATAATCCATCCATACTTGCAGGTACATCAATGATCTCACCATCTGGTGTCTCAATCTTTGCTAGTATCTGACCTTTGGTTACCATATCTGTGATATGACAGATATTTCTTAAAATTCCTTCGGCTGGAGAATGGATCACTCGTTCTTTTCCAAACCCTTTGATCACTCCTGGAATTCCCGTATTCGGAATTGCACTGCCTTCTTTCATGATCCTTCCAAGTCTATGCCCACGCATTGTCTCGACGACAACGTCAACATCTTTTCCTGCTGTAAATCCAGGTCCAAGCGCGATCGTGATCGGTGCCATATCTCTTGTTGTTCCAAGATTTTTCTTCGCAAGAATTGCGTCAACAACGGCAATTGGTTTTAGTTTCTCGATCATCTCTCCTTTTGGATCGATCATTAATGCTGGACTGCCTGTTTGCATGATCTGTTTTGCTTCTTTCATATCATTTGCAAGATAGCAGGTCATATCTTCGACCTGCCATTTTCCTTCGTATACTGCTTCTGAAAATGCAACATTTCTGCGGATTGCAGATGGATGTGTGATCTCAAGGATCAATACATGGAATCCACTTTTTACTAATTTATAAATTGTCCCTGTGGCGATATCTCCACCGCCTCTTACAATAACTAAATCTTCCATAGATATTCCTTAAGGTTTGATCACTTTTCCTGCTTTTTCCATCATTTCTACGATATCATACATATTTGTGATGGAACCAACAGCTAATTTCTCTGTAAGTTCATAAAAGTTTAAGCATGTTCCACAAGTATAGATTTCTACACCCTCTGCTTCTAATGTTTTTAAGTCTTCTAAAGAATCAGAACCTTCGCATGTAAGGTATGCCCCTGAATTATAAAACAGCATCTTAGATGGAAGTTTGTCCTGTTTTGTTACCGCAAATAAGAATGCTTTGATCAATGTCTGTCCAAGGGCTTTTTCTCCCTGTCCCATCTCGTTCGATGATACAACAATGATAATTTCATCTTTTGCAGATGGTGCACAAACAATCTCTTCTTCCTCATCTGCTGGTGTATAATTTTCTACCATGATCTCAATCTTAAATTCATTGTCTGAAATCTTCTCACTTTTGACTTCACAGTTTTTACCTTCTGCAAATCTTGTGACGTTCTGAACGGCTGGCTCATTGTCTACCAGGACAACTAACTTTGTCTCTCCATTCATAGATTCTAATGCTTTCTTTGTGTGTACGACAGGAATTGGACAAGCGTTTCCTCTTTCGTCAATCTGTTTCATATCTAATTATCCTCCAATTTAAATTTCTACTTGAAATACCCCTTGTGGAATGATTTCATGTTCTGACATAAATTGTACCACAGATTCTTCATTTTCTAAAGAGGTCATCCATGCCATTCCGCATCCTGCTGTGATCTCTTTTGGTACGGGGATCAATCGTCCCTCAATCTGATATTCTTTGCAGGCACTTTCCATACCGATGGCCTGTGTGGTTGTCTCAAATGTGATGACTGTTTTTAATTCTTTTTTTCTCATCGTTTACTTCTACTCTCCTAGATCACCAAAATTTTTTAAAAAAGATTCTTTTGCAGCTTCGGCTACTTCTTTGTGAAATTTCTCATAGCGTTTTAAAATATCTTCCCCCTCAGGAGTCAAATTAGAACCGCCACCTTGTTTTCCACCGGATCTTCTCTCAACCAATTTCACTCCAAGATCTGCCTCTGCACGCTTTAAGATCTTCCATGCTTTGCTTGCTGCCATTCCCATAGATTTATATGCTGCAGATAAAGAACCTTTCTCTCTTGTTAATGATAATAACTGTGCAACTCCTTTTCCAAAGTCGGGTTCCTCCATAAAAACTCTGACTCTGAAGTCAAAATGTTTTGGTATATACGATTCCATCTCTACCATCCTTTTCCAAATCCACAGTTTGGATAAGTACAGACTTTACAGTTAAGACATAATCCGCCTTCTCCAAGATGTGCAAGTTCTTCTGCGCTTACTTTGTCATCTGCCATGATTCTTGGCAGAACAATATCAAATATGGTTCTTTTTGAATACATCACACATCCAGGAAGTCCCATGATCGGAATCATTTTATCACCTTTCTTGTAATAAGCAAGTAAAAACATTGCTCCTGGCAAAACTGGTGCTCCGTAAGATATGATATCTGCTCCTGTATTTTTGATCGCGAGTGGTGTTTTGTCGTCTGGATCGACACTCATTCCTCCCGTGCATAATACCATTTCTGCTCCATTTTCGATTGCTTCTAAAATTGTTTTTGTTAAAAGTTCATTGTCATCTGGTAATTGTTTTGTACTGGTCACTTGGGCGCCGTATTCTTTGATCTTTTCTGCTACAACCGGGGTAAATGTATCTTCGATTCTATGATAATATACTTCATTTCCTGTGGCTAAGATCACGGCTTTTTTCTTTTTATAAGGTAGAAGAGACAGAATTGGCGTATCTCCAACCCTGTCTTTGACTTCCTGCATCTTATCTTTTTCAATGACCAGTGGAATGATTCTTGTACCTGCCAGTTTATCGCCCGCTTTGACTGGAGTATTCCCAGATCTTGTTGCGATCATCATCTGTCCAAAGGAGTTTACCGTAAATAATTTTTCTTTGTCTATTTTTAAGAGCCCGTCGTATTCGGCAGATAGTTCAATCTTACCCTCCTTGACTTCAGACTCTTTCATACCTTCATTCTTGCACAGATCGCAAAGAATCCTGGCTGCATCATTTTCATGAAGCATATCGTCTCCAGCTTCCCAGACATATAAATGATCTTTTCCAAGGGATAACAACACAGGAATATCTTCTTCTTTGACGACATGACCTTTCCTGAATCTTGCGTCTTTGGTAACGCCTTTGATGATCTGTGTAATATCGTGGCATAACACAGTTCCCACAGCATCTTTTGTATCCACTAATTTCATTGTTTTTCACCTCCTACTTCTTATTTATTGATTGTAAATCCATAAGATTTGAAAACCTTTAATGCTTTTTCACTCTGTAAGAATTTTACGAATTTATCTGCTGCATCTTTATTTTTGCTTTTCTTTAATGCTGCAACTGGATAAATCACTGGTGTTTTTAATGAATCTGCTGGTGCTTCTGTTAAAACTTTTACATCTTTGCTGCTTGCTGCATCTGTTGCATATACAATACCACACTCGGCACTTCCTTTTGCTACCCAGTTTAATACTTCTGTTACGTTTGTTCCAAAGCTTGCTTTTTTCTTCACATCATTCCAGTTCTTTAAGTTCGTAAAGATTTCCTGTGCATAAGCTCCCGCCGGAACACTCTTAGGATCTCCTAATGCAATTGTATCAGCTTTTGTGATATCTTGAAAGGACGAAACTTTTGCATTCCATTTTTTAGGTACAATCAGCACAACTTTGTTTTCTAATAATTCTACAACATCACCTTTGCTGATATATTTTTCTTTGACAAGGTTATTCATTTGCTGCGTTGCTGCTGACATAAATACATCGGCTGCCATTCCGTTTTCGATCTGGCTCTGTAATTTTCCTGAACTATCATAGCTTCCTTCTACTTTAATTCCTTTGTTTTCTTTTTCAAACATTGGAATTAATTTTTCTGTATAACATTTTTCAAGGCTGGCTGCAGCTGCAAGTGTAATCGTTGTTGTCTCTTCTTTCTTTGCTGCCTCTGTTGTGGATTTAGAGCTATCTTTGCTGCTTCCACACGCTGTTATGGAAAGAACCATAGCTCCTGCTAATAGCACAGCTAAAAGTCTCTTTTTCATTTGTAACTTCCTCACTTTCTTAATAATATTGTGTAAAATTTTATCGTTACCCTATTTTATAATGCGACTTCTTTCAGATGCCCTCTTTGAATATGATATTTTTTGTCACATAGATTTTCTACTTCCTTACTGCTGTGACTCACTAAGATCGCTGGTTTGTTTAACATTGTAAGCATATTAGAAAGTTCATCTTGCATCTGTTCTCTTAAGTATTCGTCCAACGCTGAAAATGGCTCATCCATCAAAATGACTTCTGGTTCACAGGCAAGCATTCTGGCTAATGCTGTTCTCTGTTTTTGTCCACCTGAAATTTGTCTTGGATATCTTTTTGCTAATTCTTCAATATGAAATCGTTTCATCATATCATTTGCCTTTTGTTTGATTTCATCTTTCGGAAGCTTTTTGGCTTTTAATCCTGTTTTGATGTTTTCTTCAATTGTCATATTGGGAAACAATGCATATCCCTGAAATAAATATCCAATCTTTCTCTTTTGTGGTGAAAGATTGATTTTCTTTTCAGAATCATAAAGAACTCTTCCATCTAGTATAATCCTTCCACTATCGGCTGTCTGCACTCCTGCAATGCATTTCAATGTAATGCTTTTTCCACTTCCGGAAGGTCCCATAAGTCCTGTACATCCTGTTTCTACATGAAGTTCTGACTCTAACGTAAACTCTTTTAATTTCTTTTTGATCTTTACTTCAAGACTCATAAATCTCTCCTTAGGCTTCCTGCTTTTTCTTTTCCATGATCAGATAAATATTCATAGCTGCTACAATTGCAAAACAAATGACTACGATCACTAAAACATACTGATATGCTGCGTCCATATTTCCTGCTGCGACTTCAGAATATACCGCAAGTGGCAGTGTTCTTGTTCTTCCCGGAATATTTCCAGCGATCATTGCTGTCGCTCCAAATTCTCCGAGTCCTCTGGCAAATGCAAGTACTCCACCGGAAATGATCCCTGGTAATGCATTTGGGATCATAACCTTAAAAAAAATGCACCACTCACTCATTCCAAGTGTTCTTGCCGCAAAGATCAGATCATCGTCAATCTGTTCTAAGGCACCTCTTGCCGAACGATACATTAGCGGAAATGACATCACAACTGCCGCAAGGATCGTCGCTCCCCATGAAAATGCGATCTTGATCCCTAGATAATCTTCAAACAACTTTCCGACTGGACCGTAAGAGCCAAAAAATACAAGCAGGAAAAATCCTGCAACCGTTGGCGGTAATACTAACGGCATCGTAAAAATTCCATCCCAGAAGATCTTTGCCGCTTCAGATTTACGATATAAGATCCATCGAGCAGCAAACAATCCTAGAATAAATGTAAATACAATGGCAACGATTGCTGTTTTCATCGATATAATGATCGGTGATGTATCCATAGATTATCTCCTCTCTTAGTTTCTTCCACAATCCTGTGTATTTCCTCTTAATGTATCTAATCCGTGTGGCAGCTGGTCAATAATAAAGGAAAGACTCTCTTCGACTGCCTTTTTGCTACCCGGAAGATTGATGATCAGTGTTTTCTTTCTTGTGACACTGACCCCTCTTGATAACATGGCTCGTTTTGTGATCGTCATAGACCCTGCACGAATTGCCTCTGCGATTCCAGGTACATTTCTGTCAGCCACGGCTAAAGTTGCTTCTGGTGTACAATCTCTTGGGGAAAGTCCTGTTCCTCCAGTTGTAATGATCAGATCAACCTGACGACTGTCACTTAAACGGATCAATTCTTTTTTGATCTGTGCCATCTCATCTGGAAGAAGGATTTCTTCTATGATCTCAAATCCATGTTCTCTTAAAATCTCACTTGCTTTTGGACCACTTGTGTCTACTCGTTCTCCTCTGGATCCTTTATCACTTAATGTGATGACTGCAGCCTGATATGGCATATCTTTGTCTGGATAAATAACTTTAATCTTATCTCCAACTTTGATCATTCCACCTTCTAACACTTTTGCAAAAATTCCTTCTCTTGGCATAATGCAGTCTCCCACACGTTTGTAAATCTCACAGTGACTGTGGCACTCTTTTCCAATCTGAGTAACTTCAAACTTTACATCATTACAGATCAATTTTGTTCCAACTGGTAATTTCTTAAAATCAATCCCATAAACAAGCACATTTTCTCCAAAATCACCTTCGATCACAGATGCTCCTTTTTCATTGAATTCATCTACGATATCCGCACTTAAAAAACTGACCTGTCGGTGCCATTTCCCTGCATGTGCATCTCCTTCTAATCCAAAGTCTTTGATCACTTTCACTTCATTGATATTTTTCTTTACCGTTCCACGTTTTTCACTGATACAAACCGCTTTTATGATTCCTTCCATGTAAAATCACCACTCTTTCCACCTGTTTTTTCCACTAAATGAATATCTGACATGACCATATGTTTATCGATTGCCTTACACATATCATAAATCGTTAATAATGCAATCTGAACTCCTGTCAAAGCTTCCATCTCAACGCCTGTTTTCCCTGTTGTTTTTACCAGACAGACTGCTTTGATCTCTTTGGTTTCTTCTAACATTTCAAAATCTACTTTACATTTTGTAAGCATTAAAAGATGACACATTGGAATCAGTTCAAAGGTTTTCTTTGCTGCCATGATCCCAGCGACCCTTGCGGTTCCCAAGACATCCCCTTTTGCCATACTTCCTTCTTTGACTTTCGCAAAGATTTCATCATTGACTTTGATCTTTCCCTGTGCGATCGCAGTTCTTGTTGTTTCTTTTTTTTCTGTTACATCGACCATAACTGCATTTCCATGCTGGTCAAAATGTGAAAATTCTCCCATTGATATTATCCTCCAATTGTATACATCTTACTGTCTGACGGCTTGTCTTCAAAATGATGTGCCTGTGGTTTTTTGTAAATGATCTCTTCTAACACCTTTTTGATTTCTTCGTCAGAACTTCCATTTCTTAATAGTTTTCTGATATTCCCTGCTTCTTGGTAATAAAGACATGGTTTAACTCCTCCAGTCGATGTCAGGCGAATACGATTGCATCTGTCACAAAACTTTCCATGCAATGCTTCGATCCATCCGATCATTCCTTTATAACCTTCCATTGTTTCATAAACTGCCGGACCATTTCCGATTTTTTGTTCTACTTTATGAAATCTAATTCCTTGATCTTTTAGATTCTTTCTGATCTCATCTCGTGACAAAGATGATGTGATCTGTTTGTTTCCAAGTGGCATTTGTTCGATGAATCGGATACAAATTTTATGATATTTTATATAGTCTATAAATTTCTGGATATCCTCCATCGTTGTCTGTTCTGTCAGTACGGTATTGATCTTTACGTTCAATCCCATATAAGCTGCTTCTTTGATAGCTTTCATAACCTTTTCATAGCCATCATATCCTGTGATATTTTTATATTTTTCACAATCCATAAAATCAAGACTTACGTTGATCCCGTCAATTCCTGCTTCTGTTAATTTATCCAAATCTCTTGATAAAAAAATTGCATTTGTTGTTAATGTAACTTTACTTACCTTATTCATCTTTTTTAATTCATAAATAAAATCTGCGCAGCCTTTTCGTACCAATGGTTCTCCACCTGTGATCTTAAATTTGTCAATTCCAAGCTTAGTAAGAATCTTACATAATCTTAGGATTTCTTCATATCTTAAAATATCCTTATGAGATAACTTTTCCTCATGATCTGGGCGGCAGTAGGTACAATATAGATTGCAGCGGTCCGTGATCGATATTCTGGCATAATCAATCGTTCTTTGAAATTGATCTTTCATTCTTCTCTCCTATCGTTATTCTCAAGCGAGAATAACGATTGCTCAAAATCAGACAGGACAATCTTTCTTCATTTTAAGATCCTTCCTGTCTGTTTTATGTTCTATTCTAATATAATTGATTTCTCTTCTTTATCTTCTACATATCCAATTATTTTAGCACATGGGATCGTATTCTGTAAATCTTTTAATAAATTTTTTGCATCTTTTTCATCGACTGCGATCATCAGTCCTCCGGATGTCTGTGGATCGTATAAAATATCTTCCATGGCCCTCTTGATTTCTTTTGCTTTTGAGACTCCTGCACTTGCATATTTGCGATTTCGATAGGCTCCTTCCGGGATCATTCCAAGATCTGCCATCTCTAATGCTTCTTTGTGATATGGAATCTCTTCTGTCATAAAATGGATCGTCACATTACTTCCCTGTGCCATCTCATACCCATGTCCGAGCAAACCAAATCCAGTCACATCCGTACAACTGTGAACATCGTATTTTACCATGATATCTCTGGCATATTTATTTAATTGTCTCATCTGATCATAAATCTTATCCATCACTTTCTGATCGATAAATTCTGCTTTGGCGGATGTTGTTAGGATCCCGACTCCTAATGGTTTCGTAAGAATCAAGACATCTCCAGGTTTTGCACCGCTGTTTGTCAGAAATTTCTTTGGATGCACAAATCCTGAAACGGATAAACCATACTTTGGTTCCTGATCATGAATTGTATGACCACCTGTGATGATCACTCCTGCTTCATATGCTTTCTTATAACCCCCGCGTAAAATTGCCTGTATACTGTCCTTTGGCATATCTTTTGTGACACACATGATATTTAAAGCCAATTTGGGATCAGCTCCCATCGCATAGATATCACTGATCGCATTGACCGCTGCGATTTCCCCAAACATTTCCGGATCATCAACGATCGGTGGGAAGAAATCCAGAGTCTGAACAAGTGCTGTATTATCATCAATTTTATAGACAGAAGCATCATCGCTTTTGTCGAATCCAACCAGTAATCGTTCATCCGATCTTGTTGGAATTCCATCTAATAACTTTGCCAGAGTTCCAGCTCCGACCTTTGCCCCACATCCTGCACACTGGGCAAGTTTCGTTAATTTTACTTCTGTTTCCATAGAAATTTTCCTCCCTTAAATATCTCTTTCAATACCTCTTAAACGTTATCTCTTGTCACATCTTTTAACCATTTAAAACTACGATACCTGATCGATGTGATCGGCACTTTGATCAATTCATCACTCATCAATAAGACATAAACTGCCGGTACACTCCAATGAAATACAAATGCTGCCAATGCACCTAACAAAATGGAGCATCCCCACATCGTTGATACATCCATGATCAGGCCAAACTTTGTATCGCCTCCAGAGCGGAAGATTCCAACAACCATTGTTGTATTAAATGCCTGTGCGATCACAAAATAAGACATCACGTAAAACATCATCTTCAGATAATATCTTGCAGCTGCACTTAGTGATAAGAAAGAAATCACAACTGGGGAAGCAATTAAGATCAATGCCCCGCCAATTACTCCCATAACCACACTTAAAATAATAAATCGTTTCGCATAAGCTCTGGCATGATCAAATTTCTTCTCTCCGATCGTCTTACCAAGATAGATTGCTGTTGCACTGGATAATCCAAAGGATACGACGGTTGCTAACTGTCTTGCCACCTGTGCCACAGAATTGGCTGCAACTGCAGAACTACCCATATGTCCAAGAACAGCTGTATTTGCTGATGTTCCAAGTCCCCACATCACTTCATTTAAAACAACTGGCAGGGAATAGACTAAAAAGTCTTTCACTAACAATTTGTCCTGATGTAGGAAATAACGAACTCTGAATTTTACATCTTTATTATAAATCTTTGCATAACCACAGACCAAAATCAATTCTACGATCCTTGCGATCAATGTTGCAATGGCTGCTCCTCGGATTCCTAATGCTGGAAATCCGAATAATCCAAAAATAAAAATTGCATTAAAGATCACATTACATAAAAATGATACAAGATAGACGACTGTCGCTACGATCACTCGTTCAATGCTTCTCATAACATATAAGTATACATTGGTAATTCCCATGATAATATAAGAGCATGCTACAATTCTTAAATATTTGACTCCTTCTGCGATCACCTGTGGATCATTTGTAAAGATTCTCATTAGGGATGCTGGAATTGCAAAGGCTGCCACTGTAAAAATTGCCGTTACGATCACTGCGGATCTGATCCCTAAGGCAAGAATCTTTTCAATCGTTGTTTTATCACCTTTTCCCCAGTATTGCGCGGTAAGAACAGTTGCACCTGACGTCAATCCAAATAAGAACAATACCATGATATACTGAATCTGACCTGCAAGGGAAGCTCCTGATAATACTTTTTCACTGACTTTTCCAAGCATTACAACATCGGCTGCAGTAACACCGACATTGATCAGATTTTGTAATGCCATCGGAACAACCAGTGAAAATACATTTTTATAAAAATCTTTCCAGTTAATATTTAAATCATTCAATCTTTTTCTCCTGTTCTTTTCATTTCCTCATAGATAGAATATAGAAGCTTTGTCTGCTTGTCAAGCACGTGTTAAATGTCTGTATTTCATTTAGTATCTCCAAAAATTAAAAAATAAAAACCACTTAATAGAATCATCCGCAAATTCATCTTTACAAGATTTATTAAATGGTTTTTACTTTTATAATTAGAATTTAATTTTTTGGCATGTATTATGAATATGTAGTTTATTCTTCGATCTTTAATGCTTCTTCGTTACTGATCTCTTTGCCGTCTTTTGTTGTTGCAACGTAATAGATATCACCTTGCGCAGGTTGATAGTAAATATCTAAGTTTGCAATTGTGTTCATTTTAACACCACTTGCTTTTAAATCTTCTTTAACAAGTTTCTCTGTGTCTTTTACATCCACATTACGTTCCTGAAACTGCACTTCGATTTTTGTTTTCATAATGCTCTCCTTCTTTTTAATTGTCTGATCTTTATGTTAACTCTTGATGTGATTATTATCAGATTGTATAAACAATATGTATATTGTATTTTCCATGCCGTTTATAAAGCTATTATATACTTTAATTCCAATTTATTCAACTTGAATCTGATTTAGTACAAAATCTACGCCTTTACTTTTGCTTTTCTTTCTGCAATCTTTTTAATGATCACATCTGCGATCCATCCACATAATAATCCAATGATCAATCCACCTAAAACATCCGTTGGGTAATGAACATATAAATACAATCTTGAAAAAGCGATGAAAATAGATAATATCAAAGCCACTGCTGCCACTTTCTTTTTTCCTGCAAAATAAAGTGCACTGACTGATGCAAACGATGCTGCGGTATGACCGGATGGAAAAGAATAATCCTTCAATGGTGTAACCAGTAACTGTACCGTTTTATTGATACTATAAGGCCTTGGTCTTGCAACGATCGGTTTTAAGATCACATTGCAAATGATCAGATCAGCGATCAATGCCACTGCCATGTATCCTCCTGCTTTTCTTGTTTTTGGTATCAGTAATAAAATAACTGTCAAAATGATCCACACGATTCCTGCATCTCCAAGTTTGGTGATTGATGTCATAAATGTATCTAGGAATGAAGTATGGATCGTCTGAAGTCCGTCTAACATCTGAAATTCAAATCCCATAATGATTTAATTCTGCCTTTCTTTTTCATTTAAAATACCAGAGTTCCATCATTTGATCTCTGGCATTTTGCTATTATAACATAGATTCCTTGATTTTATCAAACATTGATAAATATGTTGTATCTTTGGCTTCTAAAATATGTTTTACTCCAACTTTCTTTAATTGTTTTGTTGTCTTTTCTCCGATACTGATGCATGGAATGTTTTCTATCCATTCCTTTATTTCTTCTTTTTTTATTTGATCAAAAAATCTTCGAACGGAAGACGCACAAGTAAATGAAATACTTTTAATATCTTTGATCTGTAGGTGGACATCAAAGATCACTTTCTTATTTTCATACATGATCTTTTCTTTTATCTGGCAAACTGATTCAAGTGTTTCTTTTAGTATTTCTCCACCAGATATTCCTTTACAATACCAAATGACATCATCTTTATTTACTTCCTGTTTCATAAGTTTGCAAAGATGGACTTCTCCTGCTTCTTTCGGCATAAAATCTGCAACAATTCCATATTCCATTAAAACATCTTTCGTTTTCTCTCCAACGACAACTATCTTTTTATCATAAAGATTTCTTAGATCCAGATTAGCAGCTTTCATCTGTTTCATAAAGCCATGAACTCCATATCTGCTTGTAAAAATAAGATAAGTAACTTTCGCTAATTCTTCCTTAGAAATCAGATTCTTTTTATAAGAGATCTCTCCTGTTTGAAATTCTTTGATCTTATATCCATGATCTTTTAATAACTGTGCTAATTTTGATGGCTGATCACCTACCTTTGTGACCAAATGCCAAGTTGTATCTTCTGGTTTTTGAATCTCTTTTTGAAGTTTCACAACATCTCCTACAACAATAACAGCTGGTGATGAAAGCTTTTCCTGATCTGCTTTTTCCTGAATCATATTTAATGTTGCAGTACATGTTTTTTGTTTTGCTGATGCCGCATTTGAAATGACTGCAACAGGTGTATTTTCATTCATTCCTTTTTTTAATAAATTGGTTGTGATCTCTTCTAATTTTGTAAGTCCCATTAAGAATACTAATGTCTCTTCTGACTTTGCCATAGAAGCAAAATTAAGATCAGACAGCTGATTTCTACGATCATGTGCTGTCACAACGCGAAATCCTTTGGAGATTCCTCTGTGTGTGACTGGGATTCCAGCAAGTTCTGCGGCTGCGATACAGGAACTGATTCCAGGAATGACTTCGCAGTGAATTTCCTGATTCGCTAAATAAATCGCTTCTTCCCCACCTCGTCCAAAGACAAATGGATCGCCACCTTTTAAACGAACTACAATATCATATTGCAATGCTTTCTCTGCTAACAATTCATTGATCTGTTCTTGTTTCATTGTATGATGATGATTTTCTTTTCCAACATAGATACACTCACAGCCAGCTTTTGTCTCATCTAATAGTTCCTGTGGAATAAGCCTGTCATAGATCACGCAGTCTGCTTTTTTTAATATCTCTTTTCCTTTGACTGTGATAAGTTCCGGATCTCCTGGTCCTGCACCGATCAAATAGACAATTCCTTCCAACTGTTTTTTTATATTTTTTACGGCTGTTTTTGCTAAAGTTTCAGGGTCAGTCCCATAAACTTTCGTGTATGCCTGTTTGTTTCCATCTTCATTTCCAAACATCGCATCTAATCGGTATCCATCGTTTGTCTTCTGACATCTGGCACCTGCCGGGGTATGACAGCTTCCACCCATTTGTTCTAAGAAATTTCGTTCTGCACATACCTCGTTCATAGTTTCTTCGTCCGAAAATACATCTAACATCTGTTGTAATTCTTTCTGATCTTCTCTGACTTCCAACGCAAGAACTCCCTGTGCAGGTGCTGAGATCATTTCTTCTGGTTCCAGATATTGTGTGATCACATCTTGCATTCCAAGTCGTTTCAGTCCTGCTGCCGCAAGAATGATTCCATCTAATTCTTGTTCTTCCATTTTCCGAAGTCTTGTATCGACATTTCCACGGATATTGACGATCTTAAGATCTGGTCTTTGTTTTAGCAGCTGAAACGCACGTCGTTTACTTCCAGTTCCGATCACTGCTCCTTTTCTTAAATCAGAAAGGTTGGATGCTGTTCGAAGGATTAGTACATCTCTTGGATCTTCCCTTTTCCATGATTTTGTGAAAACAAGCCCTTTCGCTGGAGTTGACGGCATATCTTTCATACTGTGAACGCCCATATGAATCTCCCCGGAAATGATTTTTTCTTCGATTTCTTTCACAAACAGTCCTTTTCCACCAATCTTATCTAATGGTTTATTCTGAATTTTATCACCCTTTGTTTTAATCACTTCAATTTCAAAAGAATGCTCTGGATATGCCTTTGCCAATTTCTCCTGTACATACTTTGTCTGAATTAATGCAAGACGTGATCCTCTTGAGCCAATGATATATTTCATAGATCGGTTCCTTTCTTTGTGTCAATTCCAAAAAGCTGTTCTACCATCTTTTTATAATCTGCCTGTTCTTTCCTTGTCTCTAAATGTTTTAATTCCTGAATCGGTTCTTTGATCATTCGCTGCAAAGATGCATTTAATACTTTCTTCAATAACTTCTGTTCTCTTGTCCCAAGATCCATTTTTCTTGATAAATAGGAGTAGCTGTCTTCCACGATTTCTGTGCATTTTTCCTGAAGGGAACGGATTGTTTCTTCCATTGGAACTTGAAATAACCACTTGATCGTTTCTTCTTTTTCCTTCTCGATCATCGTAAAACTTTCTCTACAAAGTTCTTCCCGTTCTGACTGATTAGCTTTAGATATTTCTTTGATCGTATCCAAGTTGATCAGATTTACCTTTGGGTCATCTGAAAGTTTTGGATCGATGTCTCTTGGCGTTGCAAGGTCTAAAAATGTAACAGATTTTTCTGGTGTAAAACATTCTTCTTTTACAACCACATGTGGTGCTGATGTTGCAGAAACTACGATATCACATCGTTTCATGACCTCATATCTTTGTTCATATGAAATGATCTCAATTTCTTCAAATTCTTTCTGAACATTTCCTGCATGTGCCAGTGTTCTGCTACATAAATAAATCTTTCCTGCCTCGTATTCATATAGATAACGAAGAGCAAGAACTGCGGTATCTCCACTTCCGATCACCAAAATCGTTTTTCCTTTGATCATGCATGTTTTTTCAACTTCAAGGATTCCTATATAACCAACAGATACTGGTTTTTCGCTCATTTTAAACGTAGTCTTTACCTTTTTTGCACAGGTTACCGCATCTCTTACGACTTTATTTAATTCTTTTTTGCTAAATCCCATTGTTCTCGAAAAATCTAAGGCATCTTTTACTTGTCCAAGAATCTGGTCTTCTCCTAGTACCATGGACTCTAGACCCGCTGTGACTCGAAACAGATAAGAAACAGCTTTGTCTTCTTCGCAATGTCTAATATATTGCCTAATCTGCACTTTCTCAAACATATCGCAATAGATATCTTGTATTGCTTTTACCTGTGATTCCTTTTCATAAAAATAGTAGATCTCACTGCGGTTACAAGTTGATAAGATCATGACTTGTTCAATTCCATTTTCTTCTGCTTTACGGAAAAATTCCATCTTTTTCTGATCCGTAAATGAAATCTCATCACGAACGGCAAGATCTGCATTTTTGTAATCGATTCCTAGAAGTCCAAATTGCATAAAGCTTCTCCTGCAAGTTTACACGTTTTCTCAATATCTTCTTCGGTATGTGCATCAGAGATAAACATTGTTTCAAACTGAGATGGTGCAATATAAATTCCACGATCTAATAAATATCCAAAATAATCTGCATATTGTTCCGTATTAGATGTCACAGCACTTTCAAAATCTCTGACTTTCTGATCTGTAAAGAAAACACTCATCAAAGAACCAATCTGATTCACACAAACATGTCCATTTCCTGCCTGTCTTGCTGCATTTGCAAGTTTCTTTGTTTTATTTTCCAGTCTTTCATAAATCTGTGGATCATCTTTTAAGATATTTAATGTTTCAATACCTGCGGTTGTTGCAACTGGATTCCCTGATAAAGTTCCTGCCTGATAAACTGGTCCATCTGGGGAGATCATCTGCATGATCTCTCTTCTTCCACCGTAAGCACCGATTGGCATTCCGCCACCAACAATCTTCCCAAGTGTTGTGATATCTGGCTTGATATTGTAATACTGCTGTGCTCCTCCAAGAGACAGTCGGAAACCTGTGATCACTTCATCAAAGATCAGTAAAGAATCATGATCTTTTGTGATCTCTCGTAAAAATTCAAGAAATCCTTCTTCTGGAAGTACTAATCCCATGTTCGCTGCAACAGGTTCTACAATGACTGCTGCAATCTCATTTTTATTTTCTTTAAATAATTTCTCTACAGAATCTTTATCATTATATTCTGCAACTAATGTATTCTTTGTATCGTCTTTTGGAACTCCGGCACTGTCTGGAACGGATGTTGTTAATGCCCCAGAACCTGCTTTTACTAGCAAACTGTCGGAATGTCCATGATAACATCCGCGGAATTTGATGATCTTATCTCTTCCTGTGAACCCTCTGGCTGCACGGATTGCACTCATGACAGCTTCTGTTCCTGAACTTACCAAACGGCTTACCTCCATGGATGGAATGAGTTCACTGATCAATTCCGCCAAAATTACTTCCTTCTCTGTTGGTGCTCCAAAGGTTAATCCGTTTTTGCAAGATTCCATAACCTTTTGAATGACCTGTGGATGAGCATGTCCTAAGATTCCCGGTCCCCAGGAACATACATAATCAATGTATTCATTTCCATCGGCATCAATGATTCGATCCCCTTTTGCTGATTCCATAAATCTTGGAGTTCTGTTTACCGCACGAAATGCACGGACTGGACTATTAACCCCACCTGGAATGTGTACTTTTGCTCGTTCATATAACTCTTTTGATCTTGTATCACTCATTTATCTTTCCTCTTCTTTCAGCCATTTTGCAACGTCTAATGCATGATAAGTAATGATCATCTTTGCACCGGCACGTTTTAATCCAACCATATTTTCCATAACGATCTTTTTCTCATCGATCCATCCATTGGCTGCAGCTGCTTTTACCATGGCATACTCACCGCTTACGTTATATGCAACGATTGGAATATTATATTTCATGGATGCTTCTTTCATAATATCCATATAGGCAAGTGCTGGTTTTGCAATAATAAGGTCTGCACCTTCTTCGATATCTTCCCCGATCTCGCGCATCGCTTCCTGTCCATTGGCTGGGTCCATCTGGTATGTCTTTCGGTCTCCAAATCCTGGTGCGGAGTGTGCTGCATCACGAAATGGTCCATAATATCCTGATGCGAACTTAGCACTGTAAGACATGATTGGTATGTATACAAAACCTGCTTCATCTAAAGCTTCACGAATCGCTTTTACTCGAAGATCCATCATATCACTTGGTGCAATGATATCTGCTCCTGCTTTTGCATAACTTATAGATGCTTTTGCAAGAAGTGGCAGTGTTTCGTCGTTTAAGATCATGCCATCTTTCACAAGACCGCAATGTCCATGAGAAGTGTATTCGCAAAGACATACATCTGCAATGATGATCAGTTCTTCGTATTCTTTCTTAATCTGACGGATTGCTTTTGGTACAATTCCATCTTCAGCGTATGCACCACTTCCGACTTCATCTTTGTGATCTGGGATTCCAAAGATTAAAATTGCTTTGATCCCTGCTTCTTTAATTCTGTTAATTTCTTCTGGCAGGCGGTCTAGCGAATACTGGTAAATTCCTGGCATGGATTCTACTGGATGCTTGATATCTTCTCCTTCTGTGACAAAGATCGGATAGATCAGTTCATCAATTCTTACATGGTTTTCTCTCACCATATCTCTCATATAATTACTTGTTCTTAATCTTCTTGTACGTTCCATTTTACTGTTCCTCGATTTCACTCTGATTTTTTGTATATTTTTGAATGATTTCATTGATTCGTTGTTCTTCTAGTGAATCAATATCTTTTAATCCGATTTGTAATAATTCTTTATAAAATTCCTTGCGCTGCTGTTCTGTGGCAATACCTGATTTTGCAAACGCTCTCAAACTTCCTAAGATCTGTGCGATCTGTCCTAATTCTTCCGTCAGATTTGGTTTAATCTTTTCCTTTAAATATTGCGTGATCATAGGGCTTTGACCACCACTTGAAAACGCCGCAACTACTTCTCCTTCTTTTACATAGGATGGAAAAATAAAGCTGCAATCTTCTTTCTGATCAACTGCATTGACCGGAATCTTTCTTTGCATACAGATCTTGCTGATCTCACTGTTTACCTTTGGATCATTGGTTGCTGCAACCACAAGTTCTGCTTCTTTGAAATCTTCCTCCATAAATGTTCGAAAGATTCGGCGGATCTTATCGATCTGCCGAATCTGGGGTATCATCTCTGGTGCGATCACGGTAACATCCGCTTCAAAATCTTTTAAGACTTCGATCTTACGAAGCGCGATCCTGCCACCACCGATCACGAGACATTTTTTATTCTTTAGTTGTACAAACATTGGAAAATATGCCATTGCTTCTACCTGTTATTGTAAATATTCTTTTGCGATTTCCTTGATACCTTCTGGATGTTTTGCATTCCACTGTACATAATCAAGTCCTTCGCTCTCAACGGTATGTCCTAATTTTACAAGGAATTTTGGAATATCTTCTTCAAGGATGGTTCCTACTTCTTCTCCCATAACCTCTTTGCCCTGATAATCAGATCCATTGATATGAAGAACAAATGCAGAATGAGCAACTTTATCAATCACTTTCATACTTCCGTGGAATCCGATCTCTCCGATCTGGTGTGTTCCACAAGAAGACATACATCCGGAAATATGAATCTTTGGTAATGATCCATCTTTTAATCCGGCTTCTCTTTCTGCTTTGATCACTTTGTGTAACAGTCCTTGAGAATCTCTTAATCCAACCTGACAGATTGTTGCCCCGATACAGGATACCGATGTCTCAAACAATGTTTCTGCACCATCATTTGTGACTTCTAAAACTTTCTTTGCTTCATCTCCAGTCAGATTAATGATATACATCGTCTCATCTGGAGAGATCCGTGCTTCTACCTCATCCATATCTTTGATCACATCATAGATCTGACCTAATTTCTCAGGTTTTGGACAGCCACCAAATGGATGATAAGCAACTGCATATAATCCTTCTTGTTTCTGCTCGATCACACGTTTTCCTTCTGCTTTACTTTCATCTCCTTGTTTTGTTACTTCAGGAATCTCTACATGAAGATCTAAATCCTGTCCAGATGCGAAAACTTCATCTAATTTCTCATGGAATGCTTTGATATATCCTTCTTCTCCTAAAGTTTCCTGCATATAGCGAGTTCTGGCTCTTCCACGCTGTTTGTAATTTCCATGTGCGATAAATGTCTCTCGCATTGCACAGATATAATAAAGGATCTTCTCTGGTTTTACATTCTCAGCAACTTTCAGTCCAAATCTTGCATTATTGCCAAGTCCACCAGCACTGTAAACATCAAAGTTTCCATCTTCTCTTGCCACAAATCCAAGATCACGGAATGTTGCATGTGTCTCATTCGCTGGCCCATTTGAGAATCCAACTTTTAACTTTCTTGGCATGACTTCTTTTTTAATAAATGTCATTAAATACTCTCCAGCTGCTTCTGCATAAGGAAGAACGTTAAAATATTCTCCTTTCTGCACACCGGATAATGGAGATACAGTAACATTTCGTGGAAAATCTCCACCACCACCCATTGTTACAATGCCATGATCTAATCCACCTTCCATGATTCCATAGATTGCTTCTGGCTGTAAGTTATGTAACTGAATTGCCTGACATGTTGTCAAATGTACTTTATCTACGTTATATGTTTTAATACTGTCTGCGATAAATTTTAATTTGTCTTTTGTTAAATGACCACCCGCCATACGAAGACGGATCATGCTTGCTTTTCCATCTTTCTGTGCATAGCTTCCGTAACCACCGGAGAATCCTTTATAATCTGCTTTACTTAATTCTCCTGCATAAAACCGGTCTGTCTTTTCTTTAAATGCTGGCAGGTCTTTTTTCCATTCCTGTGGATTGATCATTTCCATATGTAAAATTCCTTTCTGAATGTTTTGTATCATTTGTCTTATCATACCACATTTACATAGTCGTTTGAATGATTTCTTTCTTTTTCTACAAGAAATGATTCGATGGCTTCTGCAAGGTTTTTATGTCCTTCTTCATTCATATGTTCCATATCTGCCTTACTTGGTTTGGCTACATCACTTGCTGCAAGAAAATCACATCCGTATTTCCATGCAATCTTTAAATATGTCTGTTTTAATTGTTTGGATACTTTCACAGAATGCTGATCAAATTCGGGATCAAACCCTGGTTTCCATACATCTTCTCCAAGTTCAATTGGAGATACTAATAAAATATCGATCGTAGGATCATGTTTTTTGATCTGTTGGATTAATTTTTCGATGCCTTTTCCAATACGCTCTGCACTTGCATGATTGTATATTTTACAGTCATTGGTTCCAAGCATTAAAACCACCTGATCAAGCGGTGTGTGTGTTTCTAAAAGCATCGGAAGTACTTTCGCTCCATTCCTTCCATCTCTTGTTGCATCATCAAACACACTGGTTCTTCCGCATAATCCTTCTTCAATGATTCTATATCCTTTATCGTAAAGCTTCTCTGATAAAATACCTGTCCATCTTGTTTCTCTGTTATATCTTCTATTTGTACCGGGGATGAGTCCGTATGTATTGGAATCTCCGAAGCATAATATTTCTTTCATCTCTGTCACCTTCTTCGTTATATTTCATACAATTTTAATAGGAATAATATGATTATAAGGAATGAAATTGTACTTGTCAATAGGTTATGAACAGAAAAATACCTTATAAGATATAAAAATATCCTATAAGGCATTATAGATTTGTGCTATTTTTAATTTAATTTTTCTCACAAGCACTCTGAATTATTTTTTTCCAACCATACTTTTTATGTTTCCATCGCTCCTCTTACATTAATGGCTCATACTTATCACACTTAATCTGGTCAAAAATCGTTTTATCATAAATTCCCAAAGCAATTCCTGCCAAATATGCTGCCCCAATTCCTGCAACTTTATTTTTATCAATCCCTACGTCTGTAACCAGTTTCTTTACAACATAAATCGTATTTTGATAGATTTCTTCCGGATTATGTGATACCCATCCAAGATCATTAAATAAAAAAAATGGCTTTATATCATATTTTGCATATGATATAAAACCATTTTTTCGTTATTATTATATAAGTTAATTTATAAAGGGCTTAGTCATTCTTCTTCCCAAACAATAAACTTACGATCACACTTAAAACAATCGTGATCACCATATCAGGAAGTGTGTTTCCAAGGATCGTATCGACACCCATCAGCCAGCGGTATGCAATAAAGCCAACAACCCATACAAGCATGTTCTGAATGCATACAGATTTTCTTGAAAAATCCTGATGAAGGATAAAGAAATCTGCGATCTGTACGGCGATCATTGGTGCAAAGACTGAACCGATCAGATATAAGAAATCTGTGATGTCATCCATTGGATAAACAATGGCTCCAATGATTCCGATCACTGTTGCTGCAACTGCGATCCATTTTCCATTGATATTCTTAGATAAAGATTCACTGGAAATTCCAGCAGACCATGCATCTAAGAATGTTGTTGTTACGGTTGAGAATACGATAATTAATAATCCTGCGATTCCAAGTCCGGCTTTTACCATGATCTGTGCGATATCAGATTCTCCTGTGAAAATAGAGATTCCCATACCGATCACATACATCCAACAGCTGACTAATCCATAGACGATCACGCTTGCCCATGTTGCTTTTGTTGGTTCTTTTGCTTCTCTTGTGTAGTCACTGATCAATGGAAGCCATGATAATGGCATAGCTACCGCAAGTTCTACAGCTGCGCCAAACGTTAATCCATCGTTTGCAACCGTATTTAATGATCCATGTCCAAAAATGATAAAGCTTAATACAACGGTTAAGATAAATAAAGCTGCCATTGCAACCGTATTAATCTTTCCTAAACTTTCAATTCCAACTAAGATCCAGATGATGATCAGTCCTCCGATCACAACTGGCCATACCCAGTTCGCCACATGAAAGATTCCTGCTGCCGCTAATGATCCATCATAGATCATGATGGCTGTCCATCCAACTAACTGTAAAATATTTAATACTGCAAATAACAAAGCTCCTGTTGATCCAAAGCTCATTTTTACAGTTTCCATTGCGCTTTTTCTTGTCTTTCCACCAATAAATCCGGCAAAAAACATCATTCCACATCCAATGATGTGTCCAATGATGATCGCTAATAAACCTTTGGTAAACCCTAAAGGTGCGAAACTTGTACCTGTTAAAATTTCTGCTAATGAAACTCCTGCTCCAAACCAGATCAGTCCGTTTTCAAAGATTGATGTTCTTCTGCTTCCCATCACTTATGCCTCCTCTTTCCATTCATCTTTTAAATCAAACGCATGATTCATTGGTCCACTTCCAGCTCCTAAATCTAACATATCTGCTAAAGCTCTTGAAATATAATCTTTTGCTCTTTGTACAGAAGTCTTAAGATCAAAACCTTTGGCAAGATTTGCTGCGATGGCACTAGAAAGAGTACATCCTGTTCCGTGTGTGTTTTGGTTGTTGATCCTCTTTCCTTTAAACCAAGAAACTTCTTCTTTTGTATATAATAAGTCATTGGCATCGTTGATGTTATGACCACCTTTTAATAAGACAGCACATCCAAGATCTTCATAGATTGCTTTTGCCGCTGCTACCATATCTTCTTCCGTGTGAATCTCCATACCACAAAGAATCTCTGCTTCTGGAATATTGGGTGTGATTACCGTTGCAATCGGTAATAGTTCTTTCTTTAATGTATCTACAGCATCTTCTTCTAATAATCTTGATCCACTCGTTGCTACCATCACTGGATCAACAACGATATTTTCCGCTTTATAATGCTGTAATCTCTCTGCGATCATTTTGATCAGTCCACTTGAGGAAACCATTCCAATCTTGACTGCATCTGGTCTGATGTCTTCAAAGACTGCGTCGATCTGTTTCTTTAAAAACTCTGGATCTGCTTCTAAGATTCCTGTTACGCCGGTTGTATTCTGGGCTGTCAGTGCTGTAATGGCGCTCATTGCAAATACACCATTCATTGTCATAGTCTTTAAGTCAGCCTGAACTCCAGCGCCTCCACTGGAATCACTTCCAGCGATTGATAATGCTGTTCTCATAAGTATCTCTCCTTTTCTCTTATGCATTATTTTTGTATTGCGATCAAAAGTGGTGCCCCCAATTGACCGCATTGTTTTATAGGCTGTTTTCTCATAAAATTTACTTGCCTATAAACACAAAAAACGGAAAGCTACTGATTTAGTAACTTTCCGTATATTCGCGATTCATGATCTTCGTTTCCTACGCTGGCATTACCCAAATCAGGTTCAAAGGTCGAAAGTTTTACTTTCCTCTCAGCCTGTTTCACAAGCTCCCTGTTTTTATTTCTTTGTTATTATAGATCAAATCGTTTGAATTTTCAAGTTTTTGTATACAAACTTTAAATTTCTTTTCCTTTTGTTGCGATCACATGAACAATAAATGGAACAAACAGTGTGATAAATGCTGCGTATCCAAGGTATGCATATCCCTGTTTTACAACGGCTAATAATCCAAACTGTGCAATGGCAAAAGCTAAGAATGTAAAAATAAAAGTTGCAATGGCATTTCTTACTAAAGTTACTTATTTTTTGTAACAAATGCTATTTCTTTTTATGAAGCAATCTTTTGTATATATGTTATATTCTTATTCGTCGTCATCACTAACGATCACTGGCTCTTTCTCCACCACCTGCTGTGGTTTCATTGCCTGATTCACAACTGGTGCTAATAATACTTTTCCTGTTCCACGGTATACATTTACCAGACCTTCACCACTCACTGCAGAACCAAGCAAAGATCTTCCTGCTCGTTCTACCGTAAAGTCAAGACTTCCACTCCATGCAATTGCAAGGTTTCCGTCAATCTTTATAACATCATCTTCTAATGTGATTTCCACTAATTCTTCTCTTGGGCAATCGGATTCCAGACAGACAACTCCGCTTCCTTTTAATCCTAGGTTGAAGAATCCTTCACCACCTGCAAATGCAGAAGAGAACGTCTTTCTTCTGACTGCTTTTTGTTTCAGTGTAGATTCACAGGCTAAAAATAAACCATCATCTAATACGATCGAATTACCCCATTCGTCAAGATCTAATAAAATGATATGTTTATATGTAGGTTCCAAAACAAGAGTTCCATCTCCTGTATATTCTGGCTTAATCGCAGATTCTCCCGTTACTTTTCCCCGGATTGTCTTGGATAAGAAATCTCCTGCTCCTTTGATTCCTGTTGTCGCAGAGACATCTCCTGCCATCCACTGCATGGCACCTGCCTGAATTGTTACATTTCCTTTAGATAATTCGCATTTAAGCTGACGTTTTCTTACGTTCATCTGACTGCAGAAGAATGCTAACTGGGCATCTTCTGGCATAACACTTAAGTCTCTCTGATATTCGATGACTTCAAATGGTCCTGACTGGTCGATGATCTTTACGTCGTCGTTGTCACTGAAATTGCTGATTTTGTACATAATCTTTCCCTTTCCTGTTATTTTAAAGAAACGTTTCTTAACTATTGCTCTAATTTATTGTTCATTTTAATATCAGTTTACCATATTCCTTTTTCATCCACAAATGAAACTATTTGTATCAAAACATGTCTATCATTTCTTGTTGAGATTCTTTATCATTAAGTGTTTTTTTTGGGGGGGATATCTGGACATATGAAATCTATTGTTTATAATATTATTTAAAAATAAAACTTTAAGGATTTTTATTATGGGAGGGAATTATTATGGAACATATTATCGTTTTATTTATCTTGGCTTTATGCTTTTTTTCATTTTTTTACTTTTTATATCATGTACTGGTAAAATTACAGAACAAAGAAAACTTTTCAGATGAGTATAAATTGATGGTTGCTTCTATTGTTATTTTTGTTTTTATATTGTTGATATAAAATTTTCTTAAATAAAAAACAGACCATATAAAACTTTAGGTCTGTTTTTAATTTATACAACTGTTTCTATAATATATTCTCCTTTATAATCAATAATAATATCTGTTCTTTTATTATCTCTCATTCGTGCTTCAATATAATAATTTCCTACCATTTTCTTCTATAAACTTTTGATCTTTTTCTGAATAAATTTCTTCATAATATTCATAAAACTTTTGCATTGCCAATGGCATTTGCAACATTCCAGATACAATAAATTGATTTCGATCAGATGATACCTTCATATACATTTGATTATTATCTGCGATATTCCATAGACTGTTATATTTCGATTCTTCTTGTGGATGTAGTTTTAACTTTAATGTTTTAATATCGTAAACACCTGCAAGAATTACAGAATGAAATGTTACATCTTTTCCCTGCTGGCATTTTAAATATTTCTCTCTTAGAAGTCCGAGGAAAGATAAGAAAATCTGATTGTCTGAACTTTTGTCTACTTCATCGGCAGCTTCAAAACTTAAACTCAAAACCAGATAATCTTGTTTTCGCAATTCTTTTTCCAGAAGATAAAGCAAGGTTGTCTTACCATATTGTCTGGCTCGATTGATCGTAAAGTATTGTCCTGATTCGATATATTGATTGATAATCTGCTGAATCCTGTTGCTAAGATCAACCATATAATTTTTCTCCGGGATACATGTTCCTGTTGTACAAAACTTCTTAGCCATAAACCCCAACCTCCTTTCTTGTCCACTCTCTATTAGTTACACCCTTATTCTACAATTCATCAAAATCAAATATCATTGGGATTGTGCTTTCCTGATAATATTTCTGTTCTTTTTCAAAATAAGCTTCTAATCCTTTATAGTCTTGTTCGTGCTGTGCTTTATTAAGATATCGATTATATTCTGCTTTATGAATATCACGGATGATCACTGGAACAATATTATGATCCAGACATTGTTTTAGAATGATCATACGCCCGACTCTCCCATTTCCATCCTGAAATGGATGAATATTCTCAAACTGTGCATGAAATTTAGCAATATCGTATAATGTAATTTTCTCTGCGTTATGATACTTTTCTAATAACTGATGAATCTTTTCTGGAACTTCTTGTGGCAATGCTGTCTGGATATCACTGACTCTGTTTGCACGCTTTTTCCACCCACCAATTGCATATCCATTTGCTCGATCTTCAAAAACACCTTCCTTTAAATTTTTATGCATATTTTTTATGATATCTTCTGACAAAGGTTTTTCCATACATTTCATTACATAATTAAACATTTTGAAATGACCATTCATTTCTTCTATATCTTTTGTTCGAAAAATCATGTCTGGATCATCCACATATAAAGTTCCTGTTTCAAACATACTTGCTGTCTGTTTCTCTGTTAAGGTACTTCCTTCAATTCGATTGGAATTATACGCCATACTCCTCTGTGTATAACCGTATACTCCGCTTCGATCCTGTTTTTTAAATTCTATTTGCAGTCTGTCTTTTAATCGTTTCATATATGTTTCATTTTCCATGATTTTATCTCACCTCTTTTATTTAATCTGTTATTTTTAAGTATAGCATGAATTATGAATTTCTACATCTATTCTTTTAGAAGTCTATCCAATAATACTTCCCGATTATTTATAAACATCTCCGTAATCTGATAACTTTCCGTCTCCTCATACTCACATAAATGAATCCTACCATCATCAAAACAATAAATGTCAGCGTCTGGAATTCCTAGTAAAATCGGTGAATGTGTAACAATAAAGAACTGTGCTCCTTTTCTTGCACATTTATATATCTCCATTAATAATGTTAATTGTCTTTGTGGTGATAATGCCGCTTCTGGCTCATCAAAAAGATACAATCCATTGGGCTGTAGATTATTTTGTGCTAATGCCAAGAAACCTTCTCCGTGTGATCTCTCATGATATCTGGCTGAATCTATTCCACCATATTCTTCTTCCTTCGTTGCAACATTATAGAAACTTTCTGCTCTAAGAAAATATCCCCATTTTTCCTTCCGATATCCTTTTACAACTCTGATGGCATCGCATAATTCGGAGTGTGTATCATGCGTAGAAAATACATAGTTTTTCGTTCCACCTTCTGGATTAAATCCATGAGCTATGGCAATTGCTTCTAATAATGTAGACTTTCCACTTCCATTTTCTCCAACAAAAAAGTTGATTGAATTTTGAAATTCTAGTCTTTCAACATCTTTTAATGCTTCTATTTGTTTTAGGTAACTGTCATCATCTATTTTGTTCCAGTCAAATATAATGCCCTGTATAAACTGATCATTCATTGGATTTCCTCTCTCCTGCTCCCTTCTTCCCAATCTTTGCAATGCGTTAAATACTCTATAAGTTTATCTGTATTGTTATCATAATCATATTGTGAAATTCCTTTATAAAGTGCCAACTCTGTAAAAAGTCCACTACAATTTGATTCAATATATCCTGAAGCTTCATCTATGTAAACATATATTTTCTCTTCATCATCCATTTCTTGATAATATTCCTTGCTTGCCGTTGAATCTTCAACACGATATGCATGGAATTTTATATCTTCCGATGAAATATTCTCTCCATCGAGTGAATGCATGATATTGAACCTGCATATTTTCATTTCAATATCTGATATATTTTGCGTAATATCTTTTATGATAAATTTTTGCTTTAAATAATCAATCACTTCTTCTATGCTTTTCTCACCAATAATTGATGGATTTTTATATTTTTTGATCAAGCTTTTGACGTATTTATTCATGTTCATTTGTTACCCCTTTTTTGTTTTTATCTTCTTATTGTTATATATTTGATAAACTAAAACTCATTTTATCACTTTACATTTTATCAAAAAAAGATATGACACGAAACTGTCTTTTCATATTTCTATATCTCGAAATACTTATTCTATAGGATATTCAAAAAGCGAATCTATAGAAACTCCCAATACTTTAGATAACCCATATAATTCTATATCTGTTACCGTTCTACTTTTATCCTCAATTCGTGAAATAGATCCTCTGCAAATATATATTGCTAATATTTCTAATTTATCTGAAAGTTCTTGTTGACTCATCTTTTTTTGTTTCCTTAATATTTTCAGATTGCTTCCAATTAAATTTTTTCATTACTATCAATTATTCTTGCCATTTTTATCTCCTTTATTTTTGTCTTGTCACAGGACAAAAATAAAGATATTATGAATCCGTGATAATATATTTCTTACTGGATATTATAAAGGTTGCGATGGAAACTGGCATGATTATGACGATAGCTGTAATCTGAATAGCGATGACGATGATTGTTGCAGTTTATTATGTTCATGTTTATGTTTATCTGGTTGTTCTGCATGTTGTTGTGATAGTGACACTTATATGAATGCTGGCAAATGTATTTCTCATTGTCTATGTTAAGGTCGTGAATTATGTTAGGGTATATTAAAACACAAAGAGATGATTTAAGAATATGCGATTTTCGCCTATACAAACAACAATATTGTGCACTATGTCAAGGAATAGGAAAAAAATATGGTATAGTTTATCGTTTAATTTTAAGTTATGACATGGTTTTCTTAGCATTAGTACTCGAAAATTTTGAAACAGAAATGACACCCCTATCTTTTAAATGTCCAACAAATCCATTCAAAAAAATAAACACGAGTATTTCTAATAATGTAATAGAATATTGTGCATTTATAAATTACTATCTTTCTGTTCTTAAATTGGAAGATGATATTATAGATGAAAAAAATAATGTCAAAAAAATTATATTAAAATTTTTCAAACATAATTCACAATACCAAAACATATTAAATACATATGGTGCTAAATTAAATGTATTATCTGAATTAATGAGCAAAATAAATTCTCTAGAATCAGAAAATGCTTGTTTTGATCAACTATCAAATTTATTTGGTGAATTTTTTGTTGAGCTTTTTCAGTTATTTTTCAAATTATATAAAGAAGATTGTGTGATAGAAAAATACGATAATTTATATTCACTCTGTTTTAATCTTGGAAAATGGATTTATATTATAGATGCCTATGAAGATATGCAGAATGGAAATTTTAATTTATTACAAAATATAATGAAAGAAGATGATTCTGATAATAAATTAAATGCCCATAAAAAAATTGCAATGATAAATAAAATATTAATATTAAAAATGGAAAAATCATTTCATGAAATAACATGGAATAAATATAAGGAAATACTCTATAATATTGTTTCTTTAGGATGTACTAATACATATTTTAAAATATTACACGAAAAATATCCAGAAATTGAATCTATTATTAGATGCATATAAAAAAGAAGGAACCCTAAGTGCAACGATTAGCAAAATGCGTGTTGCACTCAGGATTCCTTCCTTTTATATATTCATAGACTATATTAAATTCACCTTACATTGCTTTTCGATATATCTCAGCAATTTCTTTCTGTGTAAACACAACCGGATTGTTCTTAACACTTGCCGCAGATACTTTCATACAGTTCTCTGCCATCCAAGGAATATCTTCTTCGGATAATCCAAGGTCAGATAGTGTACAAGCAAGGTCGATATCTTTTAACAGACTTCTTAATTTACCAGCAAGATCTTCTGCGGTAACCCCGCCAAAGATTCTTGCGATCTTAGCAAATTTGAAGTGGTTTCCTTTATGAGATGCTTCTACGATCACTGGTGTTAATGCTGCAAGTCCCTGTCCGTGGACGATATCTTTTAGTCCGCTGGCTGGATGTTCCATTCCATGTGCCAGTGTGACACCTGCTGTATTGATGACCATTCCACCGATCGTTGATGCCAGTGTGATCTTCTCCCATGCTTCTTTGCCGCCTTCACCTTTATATACTTTGACAAGGTTTCCTGCGATCAGTTCCATCGCGTATAAACTTAGAGCATCTGTAAATGGCTGTGCGATCTTTGACGTGTATGCTTCCATGCAGTGACATAATGCATCGAATCCAACAGATGCAAGGACATGTTTTGGCATTGTCATCATGCATTCTGGATCGACAATGGATACTTTAGCCACAATTGCATTGCAACGTAAGGATTTCTTATCACCGTTTTCTGGGTTTGTAAGAACCGCAAATCCATTTCCTTCTGATCCTGTTCCGCAAGTTGTAGGGATTAAAACTAATGGTAATGCTTTATCGCTTTGTAATTTGTTATAAATGTAATCGTTGATATCTCCGTCATTGACACTTAAGAATGCGATCGCTTTTGCACAGTCCATGATACTTCCACCACCGATGGCTACGACAACATCACATCCATTTGTTTTTGCAAACTCGGCACCTTCCATCGCAGTTGTCGTTAATGGATTCTGTGCGACTTTATCAAATAGTACATGGTCGATTCCTGCTTTAGAAAGACTGTTTGCTACTTTATCATATAAACCAGATTTCTTTGCACTGCTTCTTCCTGTTACGATCAATGCTTTCTTACCATATAGTTTTGTAAGTTCTCCAGTTTCTAAGACTTTACCACTTCCAAATGCAATATTAACTGGAAGGAAGTAATTAAAGTTAATTGCTGGCTGTGCTTCTACTACATTTTCAGCAGCATTGACAGCTCCAAGTGCTTCTTCAAATGTATGATCTTCTTCTGTTTCTACTTCATTTTCGTCTACCGCAACATCAATATGAGATCCGAATTTTTCTTTGTATTTTAATTTACAGATAACGAAGAATACAACACCTAAGACAGCCCATCCACCTGCCATTGCCCATTCTTGTGGAACTAGGTTTGATCCTGATCCTGGAATGATATACATTGCTACCATAAATCCTGACATTATGACTGCCAATACACCAACGATCTTATAATGTTTTACTTTATATGGACGAGCCATTTCTGGTACTTTCTTTCTTAAAATGATGAAAGATAAGGAAACCATACAGTATGCAAGACAGCATCCAAAGTTACCTGCATCGACAATCCATACTAACATTTTACGTCCAAATAATGGTGCTAAAATAGATAATCCACCGATTAAATATAATGCATTGACTGGTGTTTTGTGTGTTTTATGTAATTTTCTAAATGTTCTTGGGATCATGTAAGATTCAGCCATGGAATACATGGCACGGCTACCACCGATCAAGAAAGAGTTCCAGCTTGTAACGATTCCACACATACCACCAACGATCAAGACTTTTGACATAATACTACTGTGGAATGCCTTTGCCATCGCATCGGCTGTGACAAGTCCTGATCCAGCCTGAGATGATGAAATATCAGATGGACTCATAACATAACCAACGCCTAAGATGATCAGCGCATAAAATGCAACTGCAAGTACAATGGATAAGATCATGATCATACCGATCTTCTTCAATGGTACATTAATCTCTTCTGCTGCCTGTGGAATAACATCAAATCCAATAAAGAAGAATGGTGTCATAACTGCAACACTCATGATCGCTTTCATCGTAGTTGATGCACTATCTCCTGCAAATAACTGTGGTGCTAGATTGCTACTATCTCCACTGACTACAGATGCTACAATTAAAAGAATTCCAACACCACCGATAATAACAGTTAAAACTGTCTGTAAAGTTGCTGCTGTCTTAGCACCTTTGATATTGATCAATGTAATAAATAAAGCAACGATCATCGCAACTGCAAGCCATGATGCGTAAATATCAAATCCTGCGACAGTATACAGATATCCTTTTAAGAATCCTGGATAAATATAAGTGATAATGGTAGGTAACGCACACGCTTCAAAACATACAACGCTGACATATCCTAAAATGATCGCCCATGTGCAGATAAATGAACCAATCGGTCCCATAGCTTTATAACTAAATACATGTTCTCCACCACACTGTGGCATCGCTGCGGTAAGTTCTGCGTAGGTAAGTCCTACAAAGAATACCATCACACCACCGATCGCAAAACCGATGACAGCTCCTAAAACTCCGCCTCGTCCGATCCAGTCCCCGGTTGAAACAACCCATCCCCAACCGATCATAGCTCCAAATGCAATGACTAAAATGTCCCATGCACTAAATACTTTGTCAAATTCTGATTTTTTCTTTTCCATTATATATCATTCCTTTCTTGCTTCACATTCTGTTTAAAGTTTCGAAAGAAAAAAGGCGCTAAAAGATCCTTATCTCTTAACGCCTTTGTTAGAATGTAAATGTATTTTATTTTAGTCTTCAAATCGCAGATCAATTAACTGCATGATATATTTTGCTGTTTTTTCAAGTCCAAGAATACTGGAATCAATCATCATATGTCTGGTTCGACAATCTCTCATATCAGAGTTTGTCATATATTCATATCTTGATTTCAGCATTCCATCATTATATTTTACAAGCTTTTGTGCTTCTTTTTGTGAAATACCTTTTTGCTCCATAATATGTTTGACTTTAAATTCATCTGGTGCATATACAAAAATGTTCAAGCAGTCATCTCTGTCTTTTAATATGTAGTTACTGCATCGTCCAATGATAACGCAGGAAGATTTCGCTGCCAGTTTATGGATAACCTCAAACTGTGTATAGATAACACGATTTGTAAGGTTTGCATATCTTGGTCCAAAAGTTGTGTCAAACTCATATTTGACATTTTCTTCTCCGGAATCAGCTTTTTCTACCAGATCTCTGTCAACTCCTAACTTTTCTACGACCTGATCCACTAAATCTCTGTCGTAAAATGGAATTCCTAGTGATTCGGCAACCATTCTTCCGATGTCCGGACCACCGCTTCCGTATTCACATCCGATATTTACAATAAAATGTTTCATTTACATTCCTCCCTAATATTTTGATCTTTTTTCAAAGATTTTATTTTATGCTAAGGATTCCACAGCCTCCTTCATGATCGCAAATGCTTTATCACATTCTTCTTCCGTTACGATCAATGGTGGAATTGTACGAATGACACTGCTTCCGATGGCTGTGACTAACAGTTTTCGATCAAAACATGCATGTTTGATATCAACTGCGTTTAATGTGTCATCAAATTCAATACCTGTTAATAATCCCTGATGTCTGACTTCTTTTACATGAGGAAGTCCTTTTAATTTCTCTGCGAAATAATCTCCGACTTTCTTCGCATTTCCAGCAAGATCACGATCGATCAGTTCATTAACTTCTGCTAAGGCTGCTGCACAGCTGACTGGATGTCCACCAAATGTTGTTCCATGAGATCCTGGTGTAAATGCTTTGGCAACTTCTGCTGTTGCACAGATTGCTCCGATTGGCATACCTCCACCTAATCCTTTTGCCATGGATACGATATCTGGTTTGATTCCATAGTTCATATAAGACATTACCGCACCTGTTCGACACCATCCTGTCTGAACTTCATCAATTAAGAGTAACATATCATTTTCATCACAAAATTCTCTTAAACCTTTCATGAATTCCTGTGTTGCTGGATGAACTCCTCCTTCACCCTGTACTGGTTCGATCATGATCGCGATCGTATTTTCTGTACATGCATCTTTAAATGCTTGCAGGTTATTATATGGTGCGTATGAGAATCCATAAGTCATTGGTCCAAATCCAACCTGACATCCATTTCCCGGCTGTCCTGTTGCTGACATTGCTCCGAATGTTCTTCCATGGAATCCCATCTTGGCTGTTACGATATGATAATGGTTTGGTCCGTATTTTTCAATTCCATATTTACGGGCCATCTTGATCATTGCTTCATTTGCCTCTGTACCAGAATTCTGATAAAAGATCTTATCCATTCCAATGGTTTCACATACTTTTTCAGCAAGCAGTGCCTGAGGAATTGTGTATGGATAGTTGAATGTATGCATGATGTCGCCAACCTGATCTTTAACTGCTGCTACAACTTTTTCATTACAGCTTCCTGCGTTGTTAACTGCAATTCCTGCATAAAAATCAAGATATGCTTCTCCATTTTCATCGTACATATACATGTCTTTTGCTCTCTCAGCAAGGAAGTCAAAACGTTCATATGTTTCGATCATATATTTGTTTACTTTATCTTTAATGTCCTGACTTGTTAATCCTGTATCTTTTAATCTCATATCTGTTTCCTCCTCATGATGTTATTGGTTATTTAACTTCTCTGGGCCAGATTTTGTTTATCTCTTTTGTTGATAAACTTGAAATAATAAAAAGAAAAGCAAGGGAAACTCATCCTGTGATAAGCGCCCTTGCTTAATTTTTATCTTTTATTTTGTACAAATATACAATAGCACTGGTGGAGTGAATTGTCAATATATCTGTCGAAATTTTTTAATTTTCTGTATTTTTATCTTTTATAGTATATTTTAATTATTTACTTATGTGCTTTTGTGGCCTTCTTATGATTTTTTGGAATTTTTATAAAATATTATACACTGTATTTGTCCATTATATTGAACATCTTATTTTATTATCCTATTATTCCTGTATGATATTTACCGATAGTCTACAAATACACAGATAAAACTTGTCTTTTGGTCTGTATTATTTTTGTAATTGTGTTTTTTATCTGTCTCAAATCGATAGATCTGTCCTTTTGTGATTTTCTGAATTTCTTCACCACATTCAATCGTAAGTTCTCCATCTGTTACAGAAAGGTATTCTCTCGTCTTCTCTCCGTGGCTTCCACTGATATATTCTCCTCCTGGTTCGATGTCGATGCGATAAATCTCTAACTGATGATTATCTTCGTATGGAAAGCAGGTCCATACTTTGTATTCGCCGATCATTTCTTTTGTTGGAGTCATCTGATCTGGTGTTACGAGACAGGATTCCATTGGCGGAGCTTCGATTAATTCTTGAAATTCAATTCTTAATCCGCTGGTGATCTTTCCTAAGACTCCTAAGGATGGATTTGCTGTTCCTTTCTCAATTTGGGCTAGCATGCTTTTGCTGACTCCTGTTTGTTCGGAGAGGACGTCAAGGCTCATGCCTTTGGAGGTTCGGATTCTTTTTAGGTTGACGGCTACGTTGTGGGATAGGTATGATTGGTAATCCATATCGAAAGCTCCTCTCTTTTTTATTTTTTATTATTACAATGTTTTAGTCTAATTTTCAATCTATTTTTCATATTATACTACAAATTTGGTAAAATAAAAAATAGGCAACTTTATACAAAGTGCCTATTTTTTATTATGAGTTTCTTTGAATTATTGTTCAATTCTTAGAATTTACCTGCTTTAGCAGCTTCTTCGATATAAGCTTAAAAGTACGGGTTTATGCGGTTTGTTTGGTGTGCTTATAGTAATAATGTAGAAATAGTTTAATTCCTACAACGTTTATTTTTGGTTTTCAAATTTATCAAAAGTCATTCTATATTTTTATAATAACTTACATCATACCTGAAAGCAATCCTTTATTAATTCTTTCTGTTAGAATATAAGGCTGCACAAGTTTTTTTGCCACAGTATGTTCCTGTTGTTCTCCATCCTAATTGCTTCCAATATCTCTTGAGCTGTGCTGTGGTCATTCTTCCCCAGATTCCATCCACTTCAATGTTAGTTCCAGAAGTCAGTGAATTTAGTTTCTTCTGCATCCACTTGATTGCTCCTTTGTCGGATGTCTTCTTTACTGCAGTGTACTTTTCCGGGTCATAATCTGGTCTTGCAAATCCACGGATCACACTCTTGCTTCTTGTTCTTCTCATGACTACTCCACCATTATCGTCGCTACTCCTTGATGTATTTCCTTCGATCGTTGTATATGTACCGTCTGAATTTGCTTTTTCAACAATACCAATGTGAGATGCTCTACCTTTTCCAAAATCCATCAGACAAAGATCTCCTGCCTGTCCAGTGGAGTGCCAACGATCATGTTTTTTATAATAGTTTTCTACGTCTGGGCAGTATGCTGTCTTTTTACCGCCAAAGAACAAATCTGATGCATCACACATCTTAAAAATATCCCATACAAATGTACAGCACCAAGGATAGCTTGATCCAGATACCACTCTTCCATAATAATCGTTATTGAATTTGACTTTGTTACTGTTTGCTGGATTTTCTTTTGTTCCGAGATAACTTACTGCCTTTTTAATAATTGTACTTGCTTTTGCCATTTTATTTTTCCTCCTAATCTGGTAATTCCTCTGTCATATCTTCTAAAAACTTCTGTATATAATTTCTAACTCTTGCTGGTACTGGTAATCCACATAATGCTGTATTCTTCAAAATGCTGACCGCTTCATACAATCCATCCATAATAGCAAAGAACTCTGACAGTCCAAGTTTTTCCACTCCAAGAAACTGTACATACTGTTGCGGTACAAGACCTAATACGTTAATATGTGCGATTGTATCAATCGCCATCAGAAAGCAAATTGAAATCAACATAGATGCTTTTCGAATTGCTCCATCAATTCCAACACTGCTATTAAATTTATGTTCTTTGATTGCTCTGAATGATCCAAGAATTGTATCTAAACACACTTCGATCATTACAATTCTGAAGAACATATTGTTGCTGAGTAACATAATAAATTCTCTCATCATTTTAATCTTCCTTTCTTGACTTTATTGTAAAAAATTGTTATAATTTTAAGGAAGTTTTTTCATACTTGATGTATAAAACCCCTATACATCGAATTTCTTCAAAAGGACGTTTTTTTGAACGTCCTTTTTGCTATACAATTAGGTAATTTTTGCATTATAAAAGGCGCTCTTTCGAACGCCTTCTTTCAATCATAATTCATATTTATATCGTTTTTTAATCTTAATTTTTGACCTCTTATTTCCATATCATATATCTCTTTATAGTTATCTTTATTTGTAATATCTTTAGCATCTGTAGAAATATCTCTATGCGTTTTCAAATCAACTTCCCATACATACTCATTATTATAAATATCTCTGCAACAAATTTCTATTTGAACGTCCTTTGTTGTAAAATTTAAATAATCTTCTTGCTTCTTGAAATCGACAATTTTATGGAATACCATTAAGCTAATCGATTTTGATTCTCCTGGTTTGATATACTGATTATCTATAACGTATGATGCAAACGTTCCACTCTCTCGGATCGATAATCTTAATGCTGGTCCATTACCTATATTTTCTATAATTAATCTTCCGTATTCTTTCATTTCTGTTTTCTCTTCATTTTCTTCTAATCCAATAACAATTCCATTGCTTGATTCTTCCATTCTGGAATCATTCTTATCAATTTTATATAGAAAAAAATACGGCATAACTTCTTTATTTCTCAAATCTTCTAATGATTGTTCATATGCTTTAATCTGATTTTCATGCATTTTTTTATTCTGTTTATTAGTTTCTTTAATTGTTATTATAATCCCAGCCAGCGTAATCACTGCCCCTAATGCACTAGCTACCATAGTGTTGATATCACTAAATGATATCTTTGTTATCTTGTATATTACGCATGATATCACAAGTCCTAAAATAACAAATATCAAAATTCCTATCACGAAATATATAAAATATTTTCTTACCTTATATCCTTTCAAACAGAAATCCTCCTGCTCATTTTTTAATCTTGATATAATTGTAATCTCTAAGACTGTATTTTGCAATTCTAAATTTTTATATAAAACTAATAGTATACTGACCTTTCTCTGATTTCTATAAAATTTTTATATTTTCCTTACTTCTGCACATTTTTTTAGGATGTTTTTTTGTTCTGTGATACTTTTAGACGTTAAAAAAGACATTCTTCCGAATGCCTTTAAATTTAGATTCTATCTAAAAGAAATACTTGACTTATTCACATCTACGCTATCTAACCCGTATTCAGGATTATTTACTATATCTCTAATTAATTCTTCAAACCACACTGGTGCATAAGGACTAATATATATTTCATCTATTAATGTATCCACTGAAATTTTAATATTTTTTCCTATCTTATCGTCATTTTCATCATAATATAGTGCTCTGATCTCATTTTCATATTCGTACGCACGATATTTACATGCTTCTTTTACATGTTCCCAGACAAAATCTTCAGTATGATCATAAAAAGGAAGTTCTAAAGTTTTATGTCCGTCATCAAATGAATCCAAATATTTCACTTTATATATCTCAACTCTCGAATCATTAAGTGCTTTTCTCAAATGTCCAACTGTTGTTTTAATTGCTACACCTGTATCCGGATGAGTATATAATTTCCACATTGCATAATTTTCACCACCTTCAAAATTATTCCAGCAATTAATGTAAGCTACTCTATTTAATATCTCATCTCTTTCTTTATAAAATTGCTTCTTTTTATCACTCCATAAATTATAAAATCCGTTTGGAACTTCACCCTCATATTTATCTTCAAATTTCTCAGCATTACAGAAAAACAATTCCTTTTTAATTAATATATTCATAAACTTACTGAAATCCATATATCTTATAATTTCAGCCTCATCATCAATACGATATTCTTTTTCTATATTTTCCATTATCTCTTCAGTGTATACATTTCTTGACATATAATTTTCTCCTAAACAATTATTTCTATTTACCATCATCTATATATTTCTTATCTTCAATAAGCATTCATATAATTGCACACCACCCCTTTCATCATTCTTAATTATAAAATCATCAATATTAATGCTGTTAACTATTGTAATCAGTAATCTTCTCTATATAAGTATCATACCCTACATGTGCGGCATATTCTATTTTTTTTCTTATTTTTTATACTTTATATAAAATTTTTTATAATTTTTCATGATTCTCTTTTATATTATTTAGAACTATTTCCATTGCTCTTGTATAATTTACATTTTTTTCTATTGATATCTTTTCTGCAGCAATCTTGCATATTGCAATTGCAAAGAGCGACATATCCAAACTGTCACCTCCGCCTATCACTCTTACTTTTTCTTTTGTTTCAAAACATATTACAGATTTCAACATATTCTTCTCCTTTTTCTTGAAATTCTTTTATTTTTGCGTATAATATAATCAAAAAAACAAAAAAGGATGTGATTAAAATGAACAACGCACTCGATGATCTTTCCAAAGGTGTCGCAAAAGCTCTTGATACTGTTCCCGAGTTATATCACGATACTCTTCAACCAGCAGCACAAGAAACTGGCAAAGTTATTGCCCGAATACCTCGTGCTATTAACGCAGCATTCTCTGGGCTTGATAGATGGATTTTAAATAAAGAATATAGCATCGAAGAAACTAAGAAACTTCTTGCTCAAAAACTTGATAATGTCGATCCCGAAAAAATTGTTGAACCAGAACCATATGTTGCTGTTCCTGCAATTCAAGCAATTTCCTATGCAATGAATAGTGATGAATTGCGTAATCTATATGCCAATCTTCTTGCCAAATCTATGATTAAAGATACAAAAGATACTGTTCATCCCTCTTTTGTTGAAATAATCAAGCAGATGTCTCCTATAGATGCACGTATATTTCAATTAATAATGAATGCTGAGTCTCGACCTCTTATTAATCTAATAGTAAAAATGGAACATGATGGTTCATATCCAATTCAATATCACTGCTCATGGATACAAGATTTTTCAATTAAACAATGTGCAACATCGCTTGATAGTTTATTGCGCTTAGGTTTAATTGAAATCCCATTCGACGAATGTTACACCGACGAAAAAATATATAATCATGTAAAGCAAAATCCTCTATTTAAAAAATTAGAACAATCCCATAAAAATTCTCTACCACCTGGAGAAACACTGGATTATGAAAAGTCTTACATAAAACTTCCTGATCTTTCTTTATTATTCTATGAAGTATGTGTCCTTAATCCTTAATAACTGCAAATCATTTAATTTGGTGCATGATATCATGCACCTTTTTCTGCTATTTTGAAATTATGCTGCTTAACTATATCCTGCTTGTGTGCCCTTATTTTCTTAAAGATTGCACTCTTAGCTGGTGTGTCCACAAGGTAATGATAGTAATCTTATCTTTAACTAGATTTATAATAAGGTAGTGTATTTAGTGTTGTTTCCAATTTATCAATCAAAGCCTGATGCCCATCATCACTTAAATGTAGTTTATCATCCCGCCAATATTTCGTAAGTTCTGTTGTATTTGAAGGACTGTAAAAATCAAAGCAACAATCACAAATTGGTATTGAAAACATTTCTGCACATTCTTTTACAATTTTTTCTTTTGATTCCATAACACAAAAATCGGAGTTATCGGCATTGTTCGGCTGAAGTATGCAGATTATATCGGCAGTCGGAAACGTACTCTGTAAAGTCTGGAAACAATATTTTGTAGCACCATAAATCTGTCCTTTATCAGTACTATATCTGTCTCCGATTCTGTTTATACCTTGCGAGTCGTCAACTGTTGTCCAGTCATTCGCTCCACCCATAAATGTTATAAGTTTAACGTCCGTAATCTTATAGACAGTGTCATTTATTGTTATTGGAAAAGATGCAATAAGTCCATCAAGCCTGGTTACAAATGACTTGATCGTATCCAATCCCTCTCCCTCTGGTCTTGCAATTTTTGATGATGCAAGACCAACATTTTTCTGCACTAATCCATGTTTTACAGCAAATGCATCGAAAAATTTATTAAGATATGCAGTGTATGAATCACCTAAACTTATCATCAATCCTCCATTATAGATTTTTATCTTATCGAGTCTTTGGTCATTGTAATTTTTAGGATATAACCGCTTTCCTTTATATGTCAAAATTGCCTGTCTTGCTGAACCCTCATTGTCGGTAAATAATGCGTAATCTGTAACATCAAAGCCAGAGGACTCGGTTCCACCAGATGCAATTTCAACTCCATTAATGTCGTACAATGCCATTATGCCACCTCCAATGTTTCAAAATACGCCTGTACTTCTGTTAGTTCTACCGCTGATAATGCTTTATTATAAATTGCCATTGCTGTAAAGTAGTTATCTGCATTTGTTGCAATAGCTCCGACTTCTAACTTACTGTACCAACTTTTAAAGTCCGAATAATCTGCCCCATTATATTCTTTATACAGTTCACCATTAACATATATTTTTAGATTATCTCCATCTACAACAACAAACACTGTTGTATATCCTGATTTTGAGATTCCACTAACATCTGTTGCTCCTAATCTTGTTGTTGATGATGATGTATTATATGTTGGATTTACGCAAAATGCCGTAATGTTAGACAATGCAATATAACTACGCGATGCCATCAAACCATTGTACCCTATGAAGCACCACGTAAATGCTGTTCCGCAACTACTTGTTGTTGTTCCACCGTATTTATCATATAGAATTGATCTTGCCATCTTCGTTCCGTATTTGTCACTTGTTGTATGTGACGTTGCACTCCATGTAAACAAGCATCCTGATCCTACTGTTGCCAAGTATGATGTTTTCCCTTTGCTTGTATCTACTGTAGGTTCGCTATTTCTTAAATCAAAGTAACTCAATAAGCCATCTTTCGGAACTCCTGTCGTTACATTTCCACCAGAACCACTTCCACCAGAACCACTTCCACCAGAACCACTTCTTAAAATCGAAATTAATTCTTTCCATTTCGAACCGCCATCGGCAGTAGTGTATGTAAGATAATTTCCTACTTCTTCCAATTTGTTAATCGCTTCTGCGGAAAATCCCGTTCCAGAACCAGTTTCTCCGCCCTGTTTTAGCTGTTCTATAGATTCCTTTAGTGAACCAATCTGCTGTCTTACTGCTTCTCCAGCATTATCGTACACTGTACCATCTTCTCCGGTACGGATATCTTGCAGTTCTGCATCTCCTGTAGTCGATCCATTAGGAAGTTTTGCAAGATTAGAAATTCTTGCATCCTGCTTCGCCATTGCTTGTTTCAAGTTCGTGTTCTTATCCCATACCACTTGATCAGCCGTCGTCGCTGGAAAAATCTGTTCGCCCGCTTTGTTTTTTAGTATTCCATTCTTCCCCATTGATTTTCTCCTTCCTTAGTTGTATCCAATCTGATAGCAATCATAATAGCATGTATTATGTGTTTGATTTGTTGGATATGTTTTTGCATATGCCTGGCTTCCATCACTTTTAATTCCATAAGATGATACGTCATCAGTTCCAGCTTTTATTTCATATTCATCTTTAGTTGCACCTTCCATATGCTTTATTGCACAAAATCCTGTCCAATCTTCTCCATAGTTTCCTCCAGCGATAATCCAAACTACTACATTATTAAAAGCTTTATCAAAATACACCATTCCCTCACCCGACTTATGCTGATAATTGAACTGTAATACCTTGCCTGCTAACTGATCCCATGTCATATCTGCCGTTGCTCCATTGCCAATAGCGGTGGCAAGTTTATTTTTTCCGTTACTGGCATTTTGAAAAACCTCCTGAATTTTTCCATTGATCTTTTCACTGCTCCACGTTGAAGCCACACCAATCTCATCGTCGTTAATCGTATGCACTGGAAGATCTGCTGACTTTCCTTCTTCTACAGCCATATATGGCGTATTATCCAAATGCTTTTGCATTTCTATGTTTTCTTTTATAACCGCAGCAACCGAGTCTGGATGCCCAGTCGCATCTTTGTAGCATTGCTCAATGCTGTCGTGGATGCTTTGCCTTACATCTCGTCCGAGCTTCTTGTGTAACAAATTACCCAGTAATTCCTGTATTTTCGCCATTATTGCTTACCTCCTGCATCTGAATTGTTTTAACTGTTCCTGTTTTATCACAAAAATAAAGAACTCCATCCTCGACATATAATGATCCATCATTTTCCGGATAATTATCTGTAGAATGAAATTCTATTGTTTTTCCCATATCAGTTGTTCCATTTTCTGAAATATATGGAACATTTCCATATTTGTTACCTACTGTTCGATCTCCAATGCTTTCTTTTATCGCTTCCGCTGTTTTTGTTGCACTTTGTGCTGCATCTGCTGCAGCAGTTGCGTTCTTTTCTGCAACTGCTGCCTTTGCTACTACTCCGTTTGCTGTTGCTTCTGCGTTTTTAATCCCATTGTTGTATGTGTTTTGATTTTCTATTAATGTTTTCAATGATGATCCTAATGTTACATTACAATCATCAACTGCTTTCAGATTTTTGCTGATCTTACTCACCTGCATATATGAGTTGATTCCGTGTGGCTTTGATCTGACCGGGATCTTGTCTCCTATGTCTATTTTCTTAACATCGTATCCTAGATCTTTTAAATCTATTGCCGTTAATTCTATTGTGATCGACAAATTAACTAGATCCTTTATATCTTCTTTTGCCTTTTCCAATAATTGCAATGGGCTTTCCAGATCTGAATATGATACTGTTCCAAAAATTTTTCCAAAATTTTCGACTGCTGCCTGATCGTAAATATAATCTACATCATTGTTTACACTTGCGATCGTTATAGGTTTTCCTGTTGCACTATTAGTCGCTCCCAACGGAATAATACATGTTTTTATATCATCCGCCTTTATATATTGTGTAATGTCTAATATGTTCTCGCCAAATGAAACTGACTGCCCTTCTTCATCATTATATTCTTGTAAATAATCTATGTAATATCCATCATCTTCTTTTCTTGTTCTTATGTATCCGGCATATACATTTATCAGTTTCTCATCGATCGCTGTTCTTGTATCCTTATAATCACTTTCATCATATTTTGTTTTTTCTCCTGTTACTGTTATGTTTCCAACCTTAAATTGTTTTTCTTCTTCTACCTGTCCGTTGTGGCTCTCAATATATAGTCTAAAAAGTTCTTCTGGTGTGTACTCGCCCTTGTAAGGCCGTTGGATTGAATCAAGAAGATATGCCATGTTTCCTTCACATTTAATTGTCTTCTCTCCTTCAAAATCAATTTCTTCGTTCATCACACGGCCACAAAATATTTCTTTCTCATTTCCATTTGTATCAAAATCAATTATTTTGATAATTGTTTTCAATTTCCTGAATGAATCGTAAAACTGGTTATCTTTATATATTGCAAATTCAAATGATCCATTTTTGTTTAGCTCTGTATCAAGCTTAGGATCATTGATCTGCCGTGTTTTATCCCATGGATGATATAAATACTTATCTCCAATTTTAACTTTATACATTACAAGCTACCTCCACGATAATCTACTGAAACTGTTCCATTTCCTTTGAATACAAGAATGTTATCTCCTTCTCCCAGTAATAAATCCGGAGACTGACTCTTTCCTTTTGGCAGATTATACGTTGTGCCATTATAACTTACTGTCATTTCCTCGCTACACTCAAAGACCGGTATCACTCTCATTGCTCTTCCTGGTATAACAAGTTCTAACGTTCCATTTACTTGTAGATTTCCATATTCCCTTATAATTCCTGTCTCAAAATCAAATTCATCCCATAACCAGTCCTCTAATGATGAATTAAGTTCTAATTTATAGGGATCACGATTCACTGTAATCTCAACGCTACTGTAATACTTATTTATCTTCTCTGTACTAACAGAAACTCTTCCCTCATAGTAAAATGAATCGTTTCCAAGGATTACTTTCATACGTTTACCATGCAGCTTATTTTGTAGCTCACTTGCACGTGCTAACCATAGATCGTAGTTGCCATCCTTAAAATCAAATGTCAGTTTCATACTTGCATTTTTGTACACTGGAAACCCTGTAAGGGCATCTGTAAGATCTAAATCTCCGTTACGCCCTGGTATTTCCTTAAATTTCTCATCTACTTCGGCAGATCCTGGATCAATTGATAACGCCTGCAATCCAAAATCTTCATACATACTGTAATCGCCTATTTTTACATCAAACATTATCAATTTCTCCTTTCTGCTTTTGTCTGTTCTTCTCCAAGGTTTTTGTTCACGTATGGTGTTACTTGCTTTCCTAATGTCTTTCCATCAAGATCAACTGTTGTATGAATCTCTGCATTTACTTCTATTGGTTTATCATCTTTTACGATCACAACAGGTTGATCACCTCCTGGTCCGTTATAATTTGGTGTATCTGGCTTTGGATATTCTACAGATTCTACTTTCTTACGCATTGCTGCCAGTGAGACATCTATATCTTTTCCCATTTTGCTTGTTGCTTCTGGCATGTACTTAGTGAACGCTGCTGCCAGTCCTAAAGGAAGATATTTACCAATCTTATCTCTCACTACTCTGGATGGAGATTTGATCTTTAATTTCTTCTTCATACTTTTAATCAGCTGATCGCACATAGAATTTACAGCTTTGGTCATTCCCTTCGTCTGGGATTTCATTCCTGAAATGAATCCCTTCATAGAATTTTGACCAATCTGATTCAACTGCTGCTTTAAGCTGTTTAGCTTCTCTGTGAGTGCTGTCTTATATTCTTTTCCAAGATTGTTTATATCGTCCTTAAAGAACGATTTTCCAAACGTATCAGATCCATTGTAAATCTCATTCCATTTACTTATGTATTCCTTAAAGTCTTTTGTGCTTAAAGACTGCAAGTATTCCATATAGTCGTTCGCATTTGCTACATCCATACCAAGAATCTGTTCCATTAGAGAATCTGGGATTTTATTCTTTAATGCTTTTATCCTGTTCTGGTAATTCTTTATTGCTTCCAGGTTCCCATCCAGATCGTACAATGATCCTGTGCTTCTTAGCTTAGAAATCATGTCACTGCGTTTCTGGATCAGATCGTCATATTTTTCCTGATACTCTTTGGACAATTCTTCAATCTGCTTTTCTGCCTGTGATATGATCTTCTCGCCCTGCTGCTTTAATGCATCGCTATATGCAGTGATCATTGCTTTCCCTAGATTTGTATAAGAATCTGTGATCGCTTTTTTCTTCTTTTTAACCTGGGCAAGCTGTTTTTCTAATGCTTTTGTACTTTTCTTATCTTTCTTGGCTTTTTTAATCTGCTTATTTAAGCTCTTGATCTGCTTATCGTATTTTGCTGTTTCTTTATTCTTTCCAGATTTAATCTCTTTATTAATCAAATTCTTTCCGGATGTTGTTGCTTTTGAAACTTGCGTATCGATCGCAGATTCTAATCCATCTTTAAATGTTTTACCGATATCTTCAAAGTTTCCTTTTGCAGATGCTCTCTTGGCAGATGATACAGCTGAATCACAGAGCTTTTCCATTGTCTTCTTAAGGTTCTTCTGCTCTGCGTTAACTCCTGATATGATACCAGTTACAATGTGCTTACCTACCTGTTTCTTGAACACACGTGATGGAGATTTTATTCCTAATGCTTTCTTAGCTGCACTTAAAGCACTACTTGCAAGTCCCTGCATTTTGCTTACCAGAGATCCAGCCATTGAACCAATACCGCCAATAATACCTTTTACGATGTTTGATCCAACGCTTCCCCAGTTAATGCCTTTAAATGCACTTACGGCTTTTGTTCCCAGACTCTTAGCAGCACTTCCCATTCTGCCTAATAAGCTAAGTAGTCCAGATATAAGTTTTGATATAACAGTCTTTCCTAAGCTAAGCCAATTTACATTAGATATTGTTGTAAAAATCTTCTGTCCGATTGATCGTGCAACAATTCCTGCACTTCCACCCATTCCTCTAATTCCAGAAACTAACTTCTGAATCAGCATTTTGCCAAGGTTTACCCAATCGGTTTTTACCAACTGATTCCAGATAAACTTAACTATGTTCTGTGCGGCTGCTATTACACTGCCACCTGAACTTTTTAAGCCACTTGCCAACGTTTTTATGATATTAGCTCCTGCACTAAGCAAGTTAATATGCATAAATACGTTGTAAATAGCAAGTACAATCTGCGGTAAAGCAGCAATCAACTGCGGAATGGCCTGAACAATTCCAATCACAAGATTCGCAATGATTTTTACACCAGCGGCGATTAATTGTAGCAATCCTGTGTCTATTGCGGCACAAAATGAATTGATGATCTGTGGCACGTACTCTATCAATAAAGGAATTGAATTAATTAATCCTTGAGCTAATGCAGTTACCATCTGGATTCCAACAGTGATCAGCTGGGGTAATGCAGAAATCAATCCAAGGGCAAATTGTGCTAAAGTCTCAATTGCCTTAGGTATAAGTTCTGGTGCTGCTTGTGAAATTGCATTTCCTATCTGTGTTATGATCTGCACTCCATAACTGATAATCTGTGGTAATGCCTGCATGATTCCAGATCCAAGTGCAAGTATTGCCGTTCCTGCTGCCATAATAAGTTGAGGTGATGCAGAACTTATTGAACTTGCCAATGACATAATAACTTGACCACATACAGATAAGAAATCAGGTATCCCTTCTGTTATACCTAAAAGAATGTTAGTGATCATTTCGGATCCAATCTGAACTCCCTGTTGCATCTCGCTTTGCATATCATCCCATAAAGTACTAAAAAGTTCTGGAATTGTAGATGCTAAACGTGGAATGATCTCCCCAAGATTCTTTCCGATATTCTCCATCATAATCGCTATGGAGTCTGCAAGTTCTTCTGCTGATCCTGAACCATTTAAGAAGTTATCATATGCAGCCTTTGCACTGTTCATTGATCCCTCAATTGTTGTTGCTGCTTCCTTAGATGTCGTTCCTGTAATATCTAAGTCTTTTTGAATGACATGAATCGCATTATATACATCTGCAAGATTGCTGATATCGTACTTAACACCTGATATCTTTGATGCATCCGCAAGCAGTCTTTCCATTTCTGTCTTGGTTCCGCCATATCCAAGCTTTAAGTTATCTAACATTGTATAGTTCTGCTTTGCAAATCCCTGATAAGCATTTTGGATGTCTACCATGCTAGTTCCCATCTTATTCGCATTATCAGACATATCTATCATAGCCATATCGGCTACTTTTGCCGCTTTATCAGTATCCTTTGAACAACTCTGTAATAACGATGCAGAAAAGCTTGTTACATTCTGCATATACTCATTTGCGGACATTCCAGCAGTCTTATAAGCTTTGTTTGCATTTGCTATAACTGTTTTAGAGCTTTTCTTAAATAATGTTTCAACACCACCAACATTCTGTTCTAATTTTGACACAGAATCTAATGATTGCTTCGTCATAGCACCTAAAGCAGCACCTACACCAGCAACTGCTCCGGCTGTTATAGCAAGACCTTTTTTTGCAGCACTGCTTATCTTAGACACTCCGGCATTAAATCCGGATTCATCAATTTTCGTATCAAATTTTAAAGAGCCATCGTAACCCATGTATATTCTCCTTTCGAATATGCACGGCTCAATGGCTCACTTATGCACTAATTTTTAATTTTTATTTCTACCTCGTTCCCACATTTCTTACACTTCAAGAACACATTATTGCTTTGAGCTGTGTTGTCATAGATCAGTAAGTGTGCACCGCAATGTGGGCATGAGTACCATTTTCTTTCAAATGGGATCTCTTTTATCTTCATAATCATTAAAACATCATATTTCCAAAAGCATCTCCGATCTCCTCACTTGTGACCTCATAGTCAATGATCGCTATCTGCTTTTGAATCTTCCTGATCCTTTCTCTTTCTTCTTTATCTTTTATCTGGTTAAGATCAATACTTCTATAACCCATTCTTTTCTTTAGCTCACATTCCTCATTCATGCCATCGATCAGCATCTGGAACTTCCACCAGTGCATATATGGTATTTCTGTCAGATCTATACCATAACACTCCAAAAATCCGGATATGATATATGGTGCATCCTGATTGTATGAGATCACTTGGTTGTGTTTCGTATCATCTTCTTCGTTATTATCTTCTTCCTCTGATACTTTCATTTCCTTGTAATTTATTACAAAATCCGTCAGTGCCTGCAAACATTTTTCAAAGTCAGGACCGGGATCATCAAGAAACCAACATGCAAGCAATTGCTTCTTCTCTGCTTCCTCAACCTCTTCATCCTTCAGTAGATCCATTAGTTTTATATACTCACGAAAATCTGTTACAATTCTGACCTTCTTTTCATTTACAATCACATAATCAGGAAACGGCTCGTATAAGGGATTCATCGGTTTTTACCACCGTTATATGTGTTAAAATTCTTTTTCCTTTTCTTCCTTCTCTGCTCCCTGTTCTGATCTCTGTTTGGCATATATTTACCGCTTAACTGTAACCTTCTTGCATTTGCTTTTTTAACTGTTACCTGCATAAATCCAAGGAATGAATCCCAAACTTCATCGCAGTTTCTCATATTTTTCTTTCCTTTAAAGATTTTTTCTCCTGTACCTTCTCCGAAAATACGATCAAATGCATTGTAATAAATCTCGCAGTATCTCTTGATAAATTCTGGCATTTTTCCTGTCTTATCAATATTTCTTCCATCTTCATCCATCTGTTCAAATGCTTTCATCGTTTTTTCAAACACGTCTGCATCTTCCAGATCTAATTCTAATTCAAGACCGTTGATCTTCCAAATTCTTTCGTTCTTATTCTGGCTCATGGCTCAATCTCCTTTTTATTTTCAATATCTTCTTCTGCTGCCTGTTCAATGTCGACAGCTACATTAGGGTGTAGCTGTCTCGCTGAATGTGCAAGTCTTTCCGTCTGCGGATACTTTCGCATATCCCTTTACGATATCAGTCTTCACAGAAAAGCTTCCTGAATACTGTAATGCATCCGTTCCATCTCCAGAAGAATCTGGAAGAATTGAATATGTTCTCTTTCGTGCTACAAACTCATCATCTTTCGTTGTTTCTCCCTTATCGAATAAATCAACTACAACGATATCTCTCATTTCTCCGGTCAGTTCATCATCCTGAACTTTTGCAAGATCTTTAAGAACTGCGTCATTTTTATGATGATCGAATCCATATTCTAAAGTTGTTCCATATCCTGTTACGTCAGAATCCTGACTGTCTTTGTCCACGTACTGTCTTTCGTATGTGATCGGGTTCTTTCCATCTGTTAACGTTGTAAAGTGTTCCATTCTGTTGTACGTTGTAACTTCACCATCACTAACTGGAACACCATAGAACGCAACCCTCTGGCTACGTCTTACTAATTTAGCCTTTTCCATTTGTCTTATACCTCCTGTATATAAAGAAGGCGGCATTCTATACGATACTGGGCATGTTCACCCTCTGCATCATACAGATAGCCGCTGTTTAGTGTTTGTAATTCATATGGATGCTGTTTCTCATTTTTGAGTTCCGGCATCTCTCCTTTATCTGTCTGCTGTTCCATCCATTCTTCAAATGCCTGATAGAATCCGCTGTTTTCAATATTGATCCTTGCATCTTCGTCATACTGCTCCTTGCTGGTGAAAGCAAATTGAAACTGTTTCTTTTTGCCACCATCAACGTATTTTTGCAGTACCGGATCGCACGGAAGCGGATCGACAGAATAGCTCATATCTTCCGACAAGTGATCCACGTTTACTCTGTAGTTATCCAGGAACGGACAGGTTAATATGAACGATCGGATAGAATCAATAATATTAGCTTCCTGCATATTTTTGTGCTCCTTTCAGAATACTGTCTCTATGCCTGTTCTTCATACGTTCGAACCAACGTGACTTTTCTTTATGCTCGTAATACTGCCTGCGTGCATATGGCGTGATCTGGTTGATCTCTCCTGATCCGATCACTGTTCCCAGTGTCGCAGACTTGATCAAAGCTCCTGACAGCCTTGGTGTCTCCGGATTCATCCTTCTGATACATTCTGAATCGACAAACTCTTGGGCTTTTCCAAAGCTCGCACTCTTTTGTCCAGAAAATCCATGATTCCATTCCATCTTAGCTGTCACGGATCCGTTTGCTGTTTTTACTGTGTAAATACTGCCTCTTGGTGTTTTGATCACAATATTTCTTTTTTGTGCCATTTACACACCACCTACCTTTATGTGTTGATTAGCTCCATATGTGTTGTAATTTGCAGATGTGACTTTACAGCATTCTGTTCCTTTTAGGTCCTTAGCTGTTGTTATATCAATATCACAGATTCCTTTTACAAGATAATCATCTTTTTTTATGCTGATCGTAGTATCTGGTATTCTGATTACAAAAGTATCTGCTCTTTTCAATCCTTCAGATGTAATTGCAGAAGATTCTGCTTCATGCCACCATGCATCCTTGACATATGTTCTTTTCCAGATATCTAATCTTTTTTCACTGTCATGCTGACGGCTATAGACTGTTACAGCGCTGTTTGTTACCATCACAACACCTCACTTTTCTTGACAGCCATCCTGTTGGCAATAAATACATTTTTACTGCTTCATATGCTTTTTTCTGTATCAATTCCTCTAATGTCTGACCGTCGGTCTGTTCGTTCACATAGGTAACGCTATAACCATCAGTTGATTCAGATTTAATTTGCATACCATTATTAGATTCCTGCTTCTTTCTGTAAGATGCATATACCTCTGCACCTGCACATACGGCATCTCTTATCATATCAAGATCTGATGCAAAGATATCTCCACGGATGTAGGTCAGATTACGAATATACGTTTCCGACCATCGCTCCGCTTTGATAAATTCTTCTTCCGGAAGTGATCCAGCATACTGATCTTTATAATACAAATATGTTACATACATAGATCACACCTTCTTTCTTTTATTCTCCTACTTTAAGGATTGAGAATGGACATCTCTTTGTTTTATCAGTCTTCAGAGCGTTGATTGGATTTGGAATTTCCCATCCTAATCTCATAACTGCACGAAGCGCTACCATGTCATTCTGCATTAAGTTATATGCGATCGTTCCATCTGTATTCTGCACAACACCTTCTGTGAACAGTTTAAACGTGATATCCTGACGAATTGAATAAACCAGCTGACTAAAATCTCCAGAGATCATTAATGCCTTCGATTTATCAAAAGCTCCATTGTTTGGGAAATTCATCGGAGATCCGTCTAAACTATAAGATGTTGCTCCCTGCATATCTGATTTAAAAATCGGATTTCCATCTGCATCTTTTAACCCTCTTAATTTTGCTCTCATAGAGATATCCGCCATATGGCCGTTTACAAAATATCCACTGTCTTCAACTTTGGCGATCACACCTTCTTCTGCCATGATCTTATCATACAGATTGTCGCTTGCTCCAAGTGTTACAACAGATTGCGCTTTTGTTGCTGTTGTAACTACTCCATCTCTCCATGTCGATGGCTTGTCCACATCGAACAAGATCGCACCATCAATTACTTTACCGAAAGCTTCTGTAACTCTTGGCTTAACTTCTGCCCAGATATCATACTCTGCATCATCTAATACAGCTTCTGGAATAGGCACAATCACCGCAATTTCTTCTGCTGTGATAAATTTCTTATCCCATGCCTGTTTAGTAGTTTTCTTCTGCCCGGTATCACCATTTACAAAATAAGCAATTGGTAACATATCCAGTACTGGCATTTTGTACTGCCTACTTGTCATATTAGCTAATTTGCGCCCTCTTGAAAGCACTGCTGACTGTGTGATCGTTCCCTGAATAATCTCATTCGCTTCCTGCGTTGGAATCAAAGACTCTGCTCCACTGCGATCAATCACATTTGCATCTATATCGAATAATCTTAAGTTCATTCGTTTCTTAAACATTTCATAATACCTCCATTATCTTCTTGCTGCAGATCGAATTGCATCATTGATCGTAGCATTTACATTTTCCACGGATCCGTTCGATGCATTTCCTGTTGATGTTGAAACTCGATACCCTGATCCTGATGTGAATCTTGGATTCTCTTTCAAATACTTATCTGCTGCCTTTTCAAAACTTGTTTTTTCATCTGTCATTTTAGAAACTTTGTATAACACATAGTCAAGATCATCTGTTTTTACTCCTTTTGAAGCTAAAAACTTCTCATTTTTCATCTGCTGCACTTCGTTCCTTGCATCTGCAAGATCCTGCTGCATTTGAGTTACATTGGGCTGATTCTTTTTCTGCTGTGCTTTATAATCAGCAATTGCTTGTGTAACCTGATCCTCTGACATACCTTGCTGCTGAAAATATGATTTTAAAGCCGATCTTTCTGCACGCTCCGCTCTCGCTTGTGCAATCTCTTCTGCCTGTGCATAACTAAATGTTGCCTGATTCCCTGTTTCTCCGGCGTTTCTCTGGTTACCGTTACCGTTCCCGGCATTATTTTCACCCTGTCCATTAGAGCCAGCTCCTGTGCCGTCCTCAAAGAGCTGTAAATACATTCTTTTTCTCATGTTTTCCCTCCATATATGAGTGTTATTACCAATGCTTTTTATGTCTTCATGTTTTGGACATAATAAAAACACCCTTTCGGATGCTTAAATAAATTGTATACAGTTGTATTCTCGATTGATATCAGAAAGTCCCAAGAACCACGAATCTACTAATAACTTTCCTTTATCAGATAATTCTTGCCATTTGATCATTGTAAGACCACTTTGTGCTTCTGATTCAATCTTATCATTTGTTAGATCTTTCAGTGAATTAATCAAATTACATGTCAATGCTGATATAGCTGTACATGCTCTATCAATTCCATCATTCTCTTTTCTACAAGCATGACCTTTCATTTCTATCCCATCTTGTCTTATGCTTATAGTTATCACAACATCACTTCCTTTTCTGTCCGGTCGTTCCCTGCCGGTGGGAGATTTATTGGATCACCTCCTAATGAATAATGTAATAGGTTACTGTGCTTACAATCATTGTCCTTTCTCCTTTCTTAAAAATGGGTATAAAAATACCACTAGCCATAAAAATAACTAGCGGTATTAATACCAAGCGACAAGATCTTCTTCTTGAAATTTATTATTTGTCAAATATTCTTCGATTCTTCTAAATGCATGGGCCGGATAATTACTTCCGTATTCAGGCAAAAGCTTTTCAATGCTTCGTTCTCTTGATATTCTATCTACAGCAATGATTCCATATTCCTTTGAACTTTCCGGATAGTATTTATATTTTACTGATATTTCTGTGATTTCCAACAACTCAAGTCTCAACATTTCTTCCACCTCCTATAAATTATTTTCTTTCAAAAATTTATTTAACGCCTTTTGATAATTGTACTTTCTTTCTGTAATTTCATGAGCTTCATCATATTTCAAATGTAATTTTTTCATTAATTCATACTCTAAACGTTCATGCTTTAGCATTATCAGGTCGTGTTTCTGAATATTTTTTCCCTCTCTCAATCTTCTAAATGATTCAGCCATATAATAATCCGGGTCAAATCTCCTTTTCCCACCACTTAATTCATATTCATTTATAAAAACATGATCATATATCTTACTTATGCTCTTTTTAGAAATTCCGGTATTTTTTGAAATGCGATCAACAATAGTGCCTTTTTGGCTATTGCGCATTGATTCATAATATCTGTTAGCATGCGCATCTCTTCTGGTATATAATGGGTCATTTTTATCTGTAAGAGCCCCATTTATCGCTCCTGATTTTATTATATCATTCCCTGTGCTCTTTGCAATAAATTTTCTAAAATCAGGTGCTACTCTTCCTCTCATATCTAGATAAATACGCTCTCGTTCTTGTCTAAGTCCCATTTTTTTCGAAAATCTCGCATATTCATTTAATTGTCCTTGATATTTCATCTTATGTGCCAGAATCTCATCTTGATCAGCTTTCCCTTTTTGAAGTGCTCTTACCTTCTCACGTTGAGCTCTCATAGCTGTCTCCATTTGTCTTTGCCGCTGTTTTGCTTCATAAACCGTGTATTCTTTTCCTTGAAATTCTTTCGGCTTATTCTCTTCCTGATTTTTCTCTTCCAACCACTGATTAGTCCAGTTGCGTTCTGATATTCCTGGAAAAAACGGATAATACTCATGGTAGCAATTCACACCTAGCAGCCCTGTAACTGTTCCGAGTCCACAAACTGATACAAGTTGTTCTTTTGTCCAGACCTTTCCCTGCCATACTGCATGTGTAGGACGTGCTCCTGCGTGCCATGCAACCTCAAAATATTCTGTTCCTAGCTTTTTTGCATTATAATCTGTAATCTTTCCTGTAATCTGACTCAGCCCTGTCATAACTGCACGTCTTGCTGCAACATCTATTCTATTATGCCAACCTGATGCATAGTCTATTGTTCTTAATCCGCTGTTAGTCAATTGTGTTACGGTTCTTCTCAAAACACTGTTATAATCAAACGCTCCAGAAACAATATCGAAACATGCACGATCAAGATGTTCCGTATATACCTGTGATAACGGAGTTATAGTCTTTTTTCCATTGATATCTAAATAAAATCCAAGCGATCTAGTTACGTTTTCAAGATCTTCTAATGACTGCTGCGCTATCCCATTAATCACTTGATTTAGATGCTTATTTTTTTCATACGGTATGTACTCTGCATTTATCTGTTCATACAAATCTTTGTTTCGGACATATTCCCAGTTGATCACTTTGTCATATAGTTCAAACATTTCCGGATAGCTTTTATTCAATGCTGATTTCAACATCTTTTCAATGTCCTCTGATGAATATCCTATGATCTTCAATCTATTGATCTGCCAATCTGCGGTACTTGTAATCTCTCCAGTTTTTACAATTCTCCTGACAATATCCTGAATAATCCTTTCCTCAAGTTCAACATAATTGGCCGCGATCTTGTTTGCCATTCGGTTTTTATATTCATTTTTCATTTTACTCCATCACCTGATTTTGCTCTGGAAGATTGTTTTTTGCCTGATCGATTGTTTCACCATACCATTTTGCTCTATATTCCTCTGGCCGCATGATTCCAGCACTCACATCCTGCATATCTTGTTTACGCTCAGTTTCCTTATCTTCAATAATCGAATCGTCAAAATCAATCGTAATATCAGAATCTGGATTCAACCGTTCTCCAATTACAATACCCAGCCTAATAATAATCTTGATTAATTCTTTTAATACATCTTCTAAAATAATCTCATGCTTTTTAATCATTCGATACATATCGGAGTTTTCAGATATGATCTCAGTTGCTGTTTTTACTCCAGATGAATCAAACTTATATCTTTTAGGTCCAAACCCACATTTTAACGACAAATAATTTAAATCATCGTTAATAGCTTTGCTGTGTTCTTCTGTCCTAAGATTCATATCAACATCTTTGATCAGTCCTTCTTGACTCTTATCATAATCTTCTGGCAAACTGTAAAATATTCCATCATCCGGATCAAAAGCTGGTGTTCCATCAATGTTATATAACAATTCTGGAGCAACAAATATTCTTTTTCTACCAAGTAAAAACTCGTTATAATAAGAATCATATTCTGTATCTAATTTTTTCAATACGTCAATTGCATTTGCAAATATAGCAATTCCCATCGGATTGTTCGCACCTGCATTATTTGTTATGTTTAGGCGATCAATTACAAATTGCGGTTCTAAACTTCCTGTGTTTGTTCTTTTGGCAAGATTCTTAAACGGTTTTAATTGTCTCCATTCTTCTTCCTTTAGTTCTGTACCTTCCTGGCTTCCACTCATACTCTTTAAAACCGTATTTTCTATCACATATTCATCATTCCGAATCAAATGCGACTGTATCTGGATGTATTTTTTTCGATTGACCGTATGTGGAAAAGTAAAAATACACTCCTGAACCTTTCCGTTATTCCAACTTACTGGAAATATATTGGGGCCATCAACATAATTGATTTTTATGATTCCTGATCGAATGACTCCATCTTCTGTCACATCTGCCGAATCAAGATAAGGGATATACGCCACTGTACCAGTATATGCTTTACGCTCCTGGTAATCGTTGCCTTGAACCATAAATTGATTTTTCTTTAAAATTTTGTGTACATAATTATTTGTATATTCGTCATCTAAAGTAATCGTTACCCTTTCATTTAGTAACAGATCTGCAATGTCTTCTGAAAGCTTTTTTGCCATACCCATACTTTTGCGTTCACATCTTTTGTATGTTCCGCGTCCTGTATAAATCTTATAAAAAGAAAAGTTTCGGACATTACCTTCATACCAGCTAACCCATTCTTGAATCTTCCGATAAAACGATGTATCGATCGTATCAATTCCTTTTCTTTTGAAATAATTAAATATATTCAATGCTCTGTTCCTCCTCTCCTGGATCTCTTGGAAGCCAGTATTTTATTTTATCCCATGCTCCCATAACGGCATAGCGGATTGCATCCATGCAATGATCTGAAAGTTTTACTGGAACTTCTTTTCCTTTTTCGATTGATTTTTTATCATATTCATAAGTGCCAAATTCCTCATCTGCATATTTCTGATCTGGTGAAATGCTTAATACATCAAAGATCAACGATTTTTGTACTCTGCTGATTCCAAGTGCAACATCATTTTCTGCATCTCTCATCAATACTGAATACTGCAAATTCCTAGTTGCTCTTCGGATTTCTTCTGCTAAGCCTTTTGCAGATGGGTCCAAAAAAATATAGAATACTCTGTTTTCATATTCTTCATGCAATTCATCCAAAAGCTCAACAAGATCTTTTGCGTATTCGGATGGACTCTTTTGATATCCACTATCTCTACCACTGTGATAGTATTCTGCTAAACCAGGAAACTTCCTTTGGTATGTATCTAATCCAAATGCCTGAAATGTCGTTGCGTTTTGCTGCCCATAGTCCCCACCAATATAAATACGATCATATTTCCTGTCTTTATCTGGTCGCGATCGATGGCGGTTTCCATACATATAATAAATAAGTTCATCTACACCAACAGATTCTCCTAACCATACCCATCGGTACATTTTAGGATCAGACTCTTCCATTTCTTTTGCACTGTCTACCAGATCTTGTCCTAGCCATTCTATCGGAACGTCTCTGTAATCTGTATGGATATGTATACAATCTTTTCTCTTCTCCATCTTTTTGCACCATTTATTTATCGCTGCATTTGGATTTTTGGGAGGATTATAAAGATAGATCATTTGGAATCCACCAGTATTTCCACGAACAAAAGTAGCTTCGATATTGCTAAGTTCATCTTCTCCTTCTCCATCGTCAAAGAACTCTGTTAACTCATCAAGAATAACTAACTTGATTGGCTGATCTTCGTCAATAATACCTTTTGTATCATCAATTCCGTCAGAACCTGCAAAGTAAATTGTTGTTCCATACTTTTTGTATGTTATTTCCATTGGAGATTTCGTAATCGCAAACTTCTTTTTTGGAATCTGTAATCGATTAATGCCTCGAAGCATTTCCTTGTATACTGTCTTACGCAATTTATTATGATGCTTTCGGAGCACTACAACTGATCCATGTTTATCTGATACAATTTGATAATCTGCTTTAATTGCTGCATAACTTGATTTTGTACCAGCACGACCAGATGTAAGAATGATATGTTTAATTGTCTTGTTGTTGAATATCGGAAGGTATTTCGGTATCACTATATCCGATATCTTTAGGTGCGTCGTTGACAATTACAACACCATCCTCTCCATCATCATTGTCATTATTTCTGATCTGTTCTGTCTTAGCTCTGATCTGCTCAATCTTCGCTTTCTGTTCAGCTGTAGCAATATCCATATGGTCTGCAAGCCATTGCAAAGCTTTCATCTTATCAACCAGCTTAATGCTCGCTCCGTCTTTTCCTTGCTTCACTTCCGTGATCAGCGTTCCATCAACATCTTCAGATTGTTTGAATTTCACAGTATTGACTTCTTTTTCGAGAACTTCTTTTTCTCCAGTTTCTTTGTTTTCTACCATTACTGGACCAAAAGCACCCATAACTTGAATATTTTCTCGCCCAAACGATACATAATCTGTTACATCCGCAAATGCAATATCCATAAACTTTTGAAAGATATCTTCCTGCTTTAGTAATTCTCTGTTCATATGATTCTGCTTTAGCTGTTCAATCTCTTTTCTGATCACTTGATTCTTCATAAGCCTGCTTCCTAATACGGCAGCAGATGCATAAGTACATCCTGGATAAGCTTTCATGTAAGCTTTCGTGTAATTAAACATCCTAGATTGATACAAACAAAAAAGCTGCTGCTGATCGGTAAGTTCATCGTTAATTACAACTTGACTTACATCCTCTGCAACGGCTTCTTTTTTGTGTGCACCCTTTTTATTTTGTGTGCACCCCTTTTGGATGCATTCTGTCTTTTTGTTCCTCGACCATGCGTATCGTTTCTTCCACGATTTCACAGTATTTATCGAAACTTCATACTTGGCAGCAATGTCTTTATACTTCATTCCGGCCACATAATCGGATTCTGCCAATATGTAGTTTTTTTCTTCATTCAAACATTACCACCTTCTTTCTTATTTCTTAAATGGACCTCCAGGGACTCGAACCCCGGACCGATCGGTTATGAGCCGACTACTCTGACCTACTGAGCTAGAGGTCCTTAGTTAAAACATTGTTTTAATTCTTTCATCTGATCATCTATATATGCTTCAATTGTTGTAAATCCTTTTCTATGTTCAAATCCTTTTCTTCTCAATTCTGCTCTTACTGTCATTAATTCTTCTTTTACTCCTTCCAGTGCTAAAATAGCTCCAATCTTCATATCCTCATTCATGTTCTTCTCCTTTCTTGATCGTCTAATTTTTTAGATAATAGGCATAAAAAAACTCGGGGTCCGAAGATCACCCGAGTTCATTCATTAAGTAAAAAGAAGAGGACTAATTATGAAGTATCGCTTCATCTAATCGCTCTAGCCTATATATTAGCCTTTTTTTTGCGAACGTGACCGAACATTTTCTAATTTTCTTGAAAAAATCTTGTATTTCTCATTCTGCAGCTGTCTTCTGTATAAGCTACTCGCCTTTTAGGGTGTAACTGATTCATCTTATGTGCTACCTGCAGCCACGTCATGCCGTCAATGTAATAAAATCTAAACATCATTCTTAGTTCACTCTTCTCAATGCTATTTATATATTCTTCCGCTTGATTCATGAGTTCCAGAAGTTCATTTTCTTTTTCGATCAACATAGCTTTTCGCTTATTAAGCAGCAGCTTCTTTCTGCTAAGTTCTGGTACTGGCATACCCTCAACAACAAAGTGCTGTATTCCACCCATGCCACCGCTTACTGTGTCTTTTACGGTTCCTTCTTCCTCAATCCTGCTGATCTGCTTCTCTGTTTGCAAGATTCTTTTTCTTATATCTTTTACTTCTTCAATCATGTCTGTGTATTGGATCAGTACGTTCTTGCCCACGTTCTCCCCTCCTGTTACGATTTATTATCTGCTGCCTTATCCGATCTGTCATCTCCTGGTACTCCTGTTTGTATTGCGCCCGATCGGCACAAATGCCCATGCAGATTATCTCTGCACAGGCTTTGCATGGATCTACCATATCTTTCTTCCACCTTTTTGCTTCATCAGGTTTCTTTTGTAAAACTTCCCTTTGGTTGTCGAATAGTATTTGTCTTTATCTTCTTTTTTCTTTTGCCTTATTGCCTGCATACTCAACTTCCATGCAGTAAATTCAGTGCATTTCTTTCTACATGCAACTCTCTTCTCTCCATCTGCTTTATGATCACAGTTTACGCATGGACAATCTTGATATCCCATTTATGTATCACTCCTTATAATTTTTCAGTGGGCATAAAACGCATGCTCCTGCACTTGTTTTGTCAAAATGTGGTGTCATTTTCGCATACACGCAATAACCGTCGCACATTTCTTGTTTTACTTTTTTCAGGTCGTCGTTTACTGTTATTACTCCTGTCAGCTTATCAGTAATTGATACTTCCCTTGTCATAACTCATCCCTCTCTTTCGCTGCAGCACAGAGTGACATCACTGCCACTCCTGCTACTGCTCCGATAAATAATCCGCTTAAAAATCCAACGATCATAAATTATCCCTCCATCATATTTTCAAATCTGTATTTTTGTTTTGCATCTGGATATTTTTCATGATCCACTTCGCTCATGAACATCTCTAATGGCCTAGCATACATTCTCTGCATCTCTCTTATATCTGAATATATTACAAATAATTCATTTGTTTCTGTATGACGAGCCACTGTAATAACAACGTACAAACTTCCTTTAAAGTGTTTGTATACTTCATATGCTTTCGGCATGTGTCGTCCATTTAGCATTTTCTCTATTGTCTTTCCCATATTCTTAACGCTCCTTTATTCCAAATGGAATGTTACATTCTGCATGATTGATCCCAGTATCAAAAATTTAATAGCTTGATAGCAATCTTTTTTTCGGTCGGAATAAAAATAAATTCCATAACATACGATTGTTAGTGTTAAACTTAATACTTTTACAGCATCTTTTGTTGTTATCATTTCTTACTGCCCCCCCCACATCGTAAATCTCGCATGATACTACTTCGTTTCCTGTTCCGTTATCTGTAACCTCAACATCCACGTCATATCCGGAACCCACCAGAGCATCGATGATGATACTCTGGATGGATTTTTCTTTTGTGTGGATGTAGGCTTTTCCTAATCTTTGTCTTACTTTGCCCATTATTTTTCCTCTTTTATTTGTTTTTCCATTTTTCAATCATTTCTTTGTGTCCTTCTTCTGCCTTTTCTGCATTATCATACATATCAACGTCTAAATCCGACCAATCAATAATATTTCCGTTTTTATCGCATTTGAATACCATCGTCTCGAATCCATGATCAAATGTATAACATGTATCAATAGCAACATATCCATGGTTTCTTGTATTTACAACATTTCTTAGCTTCATCATCTCATTTTCTCCTTAACTTTCTTTAACAATTTCTTTCTCACACCAGACGCATCCCTTATCACACTTGATCCGAACCTTTAGCTTCTGCTGCTTGTCTGGACATAACTTCATTTTTCCGATCGGTTTACCTGTGATCTCACAGATGTATCCTTTAAATTCTTTCTTATTTACCATACTGCCACCGCCTCATGTAAATGTTCTCTTAATACATCTGCTGCCTCGTGTTGATTCTCATGCTCCAATAACTTGATCACATTCGGTAACACTCTTCGCCCTTTATCGATCACTTCCTGGTTTGATACAATCATTTCTGCATTCATGTCGATGTTATAACGTTTCTTTAAATCTAATGCCATGTCTTCAAATGTTACAAAATGTTCTGCGTACTGATCCAGAGATACCAGGCACATGGATTTATGATCATATGCTTCTTTGAATCTTCGAAGTCTCTTTTCTCCAAAGCCTTCGCTATCTGCCAGTGCTGATAATGCTGTTGTCATGATGTTTCCATAGAATGTTGTTGCTAGGATTTCAAAAGCTTTATCTAATCTGTCGTTGTCGATCAGAAGTCCAACTCTCAATGCTCCTCGCATCTGAAGCTCTTTTCTTAATCCATCAATTCCCTTTTTTTCTGCAATGCCTAACGCATATGCCATTCCTGCCATTCTTGCTTCCTGCTCTTTATCTAATTTTCCCATCGTTATTTCCTCTTACTCGTATGATCACAGACAACTTAATTCTTTACCTGAAACAATGAATTATCCCAATCACTGTCCTATTACTTTTTGCCTGATTGTATAATTCATTGCGATTCCTTGTTTGTGGTTTGCGGAATGATAATTGTAATACTGAATCTAGATCATGAAAATAAACAGAAACTTGAAAAAATATGTTTACATCGTATGATTTGTTAATAGTTACTTGAGAAATCTTAATCAGGTAAAGAATTAAGTTGTCTGTGATGGTACTCCTTTCTACTTTACATTACTGCCAATAACTTATTAATAAAGTACTGCTGCCCTTTACCAGTAACCATCGTTGTTCTTGTTATTCTTATACTCTCGTCTGGATTTGTGATCGTTCTTTCCTTGATTTCAAACAACCCTGCTTCCATGGATTTCTGCGTTGGCATATTTTTGCTTGATCCACCTTTGATCAGGTATCCATTATTTCTCAGGTATGCGAACAATCTATTCTGACCTGTGTGCACTCCGTTTTGCCGAAGAATCTTAGCTAACTCTCCAATCAAGATAGATGTATCGCTCGTGGACACAGCATCGGCAAACGCTTCCTTTGGTTTCATTCTCTTGTTATCTTCTAACAATGCAGCATTATTACTCTGTAGATCATTTATTATCTTTTGAGCTTCTAATACTGCTAACGCTAGCAATTCCTTTCCTTGTGGGATATGATCTGCAATGATTTGCTCCATCGTGTGAAATCTATCAATATACTTTGCTGTAAACTCTGTCCCTTTTACACCTGTAAGCTTGTGAGCAATAAATTCGCATCCTTTCTTTGTGATCTGGTAACATGGTCGAGTTCGATTGTTATTATCTACATATGTTGATTCATTGAAAAATTCGTCGTGTCCAAGATTGGACTGTGCTAATTGATCAATGTATTCTCTTATGTCTCTCATCAGTTTGTTATGTGCTTTACCTACCATCTCAGCAACTTCAACACTACTGATTGTCTGTTCAATCCTATCCATATACTATGTCATCTCCTAACTGTTTCTTTAACAACTGCTTCTCAAGATTCTCGTAATCACAATCTTTGACTTCTCGCTGTGTAAAATTGTGTATAGTTTCTTCTTTCTTTGGTTTCGGTGTTGATTTCTTCCGTTTCTTCGATGTAGGGAAGAAACTCTTATATCCTCCACCAAATGCTTTTCTTACAATGCCCAACTTATCAGAATCGTTCTCAGCCAGAGAATCAAGTTCTTCTTTCAAGGCATTGATCTGTTCTGCAGATAATGTTGGTCCAGTATGATTCCTCATATCAAGATAAAGACAGAACTCTCTGTTCAGATCTGGATTGCTATAATAATATTTACTTTCCTTTACTTTACTTTCCTTTAGGGATTCTTCTCGGGAATTATCATTATTTTTCTTGGAATTATCCGTATTATTCTCAGAATTATCTTCAAAATGGGTAACTTTAATAAAAGGTTCTGTTTCTTCTTCATTTAAAAGCCAGAACCTGTCGACTTTTATTGGATTCTTCTTAGCTCTTGTTTTTACTGCTAACTGGAATCTCTTCTGTATTCCGGCAGAAGTCAGGACAGCGTCCGACCGGAAAAGCTGTTTATCAAACATCGACCGTTCCAATAAGAATGTCAAGACTTGCTTCACCTTATCACTATTCATGTTCAGATCATCTGACACGATATAGTAAAAATCATCATCTACAATGATGTAATATCCATTTCTATATATTTCACAAAGAAGATAAATGAAAATTGTGATCCCGTCTGCTCCATATCTGGATTTTAGGATCTTTATCTTCCTATCCGAAAAGAAATCGCAATCCAAAGAAAAATAATCGATGCCTTGTTTTTTCTGTCTGGCCAAAACGATTCTCCTTTTCTTATTTGATTTCTTCTATCCCTACTTCAACTCGTGGGTCCTCTGCATAATGCTTTTCCATATGCAGCGTTACCACCTGTGTATCATCTCTGTATGCTAATTTATTCAATGCATCCAGAATGCTTTTTGCAATGTTATCAATGTCTGGTTTCTTCGTTGGAAACATAAGATCTTCCAACATCTGCTGTTTCTTTTTCTTGCTTGTACTCTTAACGATCGGATAATAAGCTATGATCGTTACTTTTAAAGGCTGTCCGTCATTAAAAATGATGTTGTTTGATTCCTGCCTGTAACAGCACTTGATCAAATTCTCGTATAACATAGTACCTTCTGGCGTATATGAGAATGTTCCACCTTTTTTACTACGGACAGTTCTCGCCCTGGCTTTTCCTTTCGGTGCACCAGGGACTGTAAATCTAACTGTCTCCATAACTGCTACCCGATGATCGTGATCACTTTTAACAGTTCTTCCGGTAAATTCTCTGTTAAATATTTCTTGATAGCATCTACTGCTTCATACTTCCAAAGTCCACCATCAGCTTCTACCAATTTAAACATTGGCTGCCCATCGGAACCTTCTCTGATTCGGAAGATAAACTTGCTTTCTGGCTGTTCTACTTCCAAAAATGTACGATATGGACGAAGTGTTACCGGATTCGGTACGATCACATCTTCTTTTCCTGCAATGCCTTTTGTGATCGTAGCTTTCTGGCTGACTCCATCATCTCCATAGTTGGCCACTGTTTTATTTTCTACATTTCCAGCAACTGAAAGAATCAGTTCTGTTTCATCACTCTGTTTAAAGGCAGTCTGCATGTTGATTACAAACGCTTCCTGATCATAGTAGTGATCGAAATCAAATCCATTTGGATTTGTATCTACGCGGAATAATTCTTCTCGATTTCTTTCCTGTGTAAGACCAGATAGTAATCTTACTCTTGTTGGAGATTCTACGTGAACGATCATAGATTCTCTTAACTCTTCGCTTTTTCCGCTGATATAATCGATCAGAGAATTAAGACTTGTAGCTGTCAATGGTTCTGCAAACTCTTCTCTGTCATATCGTGACATCGATTTATCGCAATAAGTCTTTCCTGCGATTTCTACAACGTGTGGCTCTCTTGCACTGTCTGTCAGTTCTTCAATCTTTTCGATTGCTTCTCTTAAAAATGTATTATCCATTGTTATGTATCCTCCTATGCCTGTTTTGCTTTTCTTAAATCAATCACTTTGTTGCTTGGTTCGTAGATCTCTCCAGTATCCGGATCAAAGGCTTTCTGTGGCTCTTCCTCTTCCTGATCAATCACATCATTGACACTCATCTGTCCCGGAATCTGGTTAAAAATCTCGATCGCTTCAACCTCTCCGGTACGGAGATCACGTCCCATACTCAGGGCTGTTGTAGCTCCAAGCTCTGGTGCAAGACTTAACTTCGTTTCAACTGTAGTTGATACAAAATTTCTCTCATCGTTTGGACGAAGAGAGATTGACACATTAATCTTTCTTACCTTCTGTGCATCTGTGTTGGGATCCTGAATGTTTTCAGTGACTTTTTCTAAAGCCTTATTGAGCTGTACTGAAAGCTTCCCTCCTGCAAACTCCTCTAAATTAAAATGTTTCATTGTGTTGCTCCTTTCTTTTATTTAAAGAACTGCTGTGGTTCTTCTTTTTCTGTCTCGGTTGGAATTGGCTGTGGTTCTTCTTTAGGAACCGTACTTTCCGGTAAATCTTCCTGCTGCATCATTGGAATCTTTTCATCTTCCCTTGTAGCAAAATACTGCTGTCCGTTTTCTGGTTCTACATAACCGCTTTCTTCTGCAATATACATACCACCGAAAGTTGAAGGAAAAGCTTCTCTCAATGCCTGAACCAATGCCACTTTTCTGATCATTGTTGCCGGCCTTGATTTCCACTGGCTATTCAATGTTCCATCTTTTTTTCTGCCTGCGTATTCATCAAACGCAACTTCTGCTTCATATGCATGTGCTTTATCTTTTCTCCAGACTTTCGCCCATCCACCAATAACTTCTTCTGTAGGCAGACGAAAACTTCCGGATCTATGAATAACCTCACCGTCTCGACTATCAACTACGATGATCCCTGCTTCAAATCCATCGTAAAATTCATTCTGTTCTGCTCGCTTCATATAAGCTTCTTTTCCGACTACCATTGTTGCCGGTTCGTTTCCGTACTTAATACAGTACGCTTCTTTTACCCATGGATTTAAACCACTATGCTTACACAAATTCATAAACATAATGACTTCTTCCATTGTCACACGTTCTTTATTTCCAGAAATCATATAATTTTTTATAATCTCTGGTGTTAATTCAATTTTGTGTCCGGCAACCTCATATGTTGCAACCTGTGCGTTCTGATACATGTCTGTTCTTTTCTTTGCTAAACTGTTTCCAACTGCCATCTTATAATTCCTCCTGACTTATGATTTTAAATTCTTCACATGTTTTCTTAAGAATACTGATCTTCGCATTCGCTTCATCAAAGTTGTGTTCTTTTACAACACAGCGAAATGTAATCGCTACAGTTCTTTCTTCCGTACGTTTAGGTTTTGGAACTTCTGCCGGTTCTTTTGGCGTCTCTGGTGCTTCTTTGCTTTCGCCAGCAGATGCCACTTTCTGCGCTTCTTCTTTTAACTGTTGCTGTCTCTGCTCTTCCTTCTGCTTCTGCTCTTCCTCAAATAAGGCTTTCTTCTTGGCGGTTTCTTCTAACTTCTGTTTCTTCATCATTGCAGCGTTCAGATCAAAATCTTTCAGATATTCTTCTTTCATTTCAAAAACATAAGGACTTGTATCTGCATTGATTACTTTCAGATCGCTGTCAACTTTATCTCTGATCTCTGCGATCTCTGTTGTGATAGATTTCAATGTCGTTGATACATTTAACCAAGAATCCTTATAGATTTTTTCAAATGGAACCGTGCGATCAAGATCACCGATTGTCTTTGAATAGATTCCTTTGATTTTCTCTAATTTTTCTTGCCGTGTTGCTTCTTCGTATCCTTTGATCTGGATGTCAATGTTTCCAATCGCTTGATCAACGATGCCGATCAGTTCTTTTTCCTGTTCTTCAAAAGCTGTGTATGGCTGCATGACCTGTCGTTTGATTTCTTTTCTTTTGTTCTCTAATGCGGTTACAAATTTTCGAAGATTAGCACGATCCTTTTTTGCATCCTTAATCTGATCTGCTGTATAGACCAGATTCATATAATCATTTGCTTTCTTCTGAATCTCTGTTTTTAACTCTTCATAATTCCAATCAATCTTCTGCAGAAACCCATCTTCCTGCGGATTGTATATCTTAAACTCCATATGTATCCCCTTTTAAATTTCTGGAAGAATCAAGTTCGGTTGCTGTCTTTTTAAAACTTTCTGCCAGAACTCTTCTTCCGCTTGTTTTAATATCTCAATATCTTCTTCTACATCTGATCGCTCAATATGATAATCTTTTGTCTCCAGTCTGATCTGGCCCTGCCATACTGATTTAAGTTGTGCTCTCAGTTCAACAAACTCATATTCAGTAACTAACAGATAATGCAACACCTGTATGTAATAGTTGTCCGGAATCTGATCTCTCCATTTTTCTCTCTGCATGCTTTGCAAGATATTAGTTGTCTTGATTTCTAAGATTCCTTTGCGACCATCCTGATCGGTTAGTTCTCCATCCAAGGATGCATGTGCCCATGGATACTTTTCATTCCGGATCATGTTGTCTCCGAAGTACTCAACCTTGTACTCTGGATGGTCAAGTGCGAACAGCGATCTAAGCAATGGCTCTGCATCATGCCCGTACTTCACATAGTCCTTATCCGAAATATCTGGAGCTGTTCTCTGCCCTGTCTTTTCTAAATACAGTTCTGTATTGGTTTTATATGGATTGAGTCCTAATACTGCAGATGCATCAGAACCACCGATTCCATGTCTGGCATTTAACCAGGAATCAAAGGAATCAAACTGGATCCGTTTAATTCCTGGTGCAATCAGAATTTCTTTCATAGATCAACCTTTACTTCTTCTTTAACAAACTGAAATCTACCCATTAATTCTTGTAATGCTCTTGCAATTTCTTTGTCCAATGGATTCATCTCTTTTTCTATACCATTTGCCAAAGTTCTTAAAGCTGCTACGACATATGGCGCTGTTTCCATAGAAATAGGATGTATGCTGTTTGTAACCTCAAAAGCAATATCTTTGGCTATCTCTTTTGTAATAGCAATGCTGTCATCGTCGCGGCCAAGTGCTATACATACATAAGATTTTGCTAATTTTCGTTCACATTCTAATAAAAATTCTTTTGTCATTGTTCCTTCTCGCTTTCTGTGCTATAATGCACTTGTATTAAACTATTGATATCCGCACCTTCTGGAGTTGTCGCCTCAGGGGTGCATTTTTCTTTTATTAGGTTTTTTACTCTCTGGTATGTCGCAAGTTCTATTTCTAGCAAACAAACTTCCATCAAGTTACTTGACACTTGATTACGTCTCTCGATATTTCTATTCAGAATATCAGTCCACTCATCAATTTCTTTCAGAATCAGCGTTTCATCAATCATCGATCATCTTTTTCTCCTTTCATTTCATTGTTAATTTATCCAGCATCCAGTCCATCGCTCTTTGTCCGATTTTTGTCTTAGATAAAATCAAACAAATGATCATACTGACTGTTACATATAAGCTAAACACCATTGCTGTTGCCATTTATGCTCCTTTCTCTGGTCTCCATAAGATTCCTGTGACTTCCCAGAACAGCTTTGGACTGATGTAATAGTTCGTCCTGCTCTTTCCAGTTTTTCTAAATGCGTATCCGATTGGAAGCCATCCGGCTTCAATGCCTGCCCTTATGAAACAAGCATCTTTCCCCATCTTCTCTGCCGCATATGCTATCGGTACATTTCCTTCTGGAAACTGCTCTGGTGCATTTGCATATGCTGCCAAGATTCTTAGATCTTGTCTTCTGCTCATGTCTTTCACCTACCTTTTCTTCAGATGGCTTAACTCCCTGCCCGATTGAGTGCTATTTTTAATAATTAACCAATTTTATATAGGAGTTTCAGGGTTGCGTGTATCGGACAGAGGATTAAGCCATCTGCTATTATTCTGTTGTTTTTCTTTCATATATCTCCTATACTTAATTCACAGGGCACTGGCATGTCCGAGTATTCAAGAAAGGAGAAATCCGTATGAAATACATTTTCTACATTGATCAGGAAACCGTATCTTGCGATTCAACCACCATTGAATCTTTAATTAAAGATAACTGCAATTCATATTTACAAGTAAATTCATCGCTTTGGGCTTTAGATATTGACAAAGATCGTTTCATAACTAGTTTTCTTGCTCCTGAAAAATACTATATCGATATACTCTTTGATGAATATCTAAATGATTCCAGTATCTGTTTTATGCTAGATGCGAATTCTAAACATTGTAATTATTCGTTACCGGACAGTGCTATTCAATTCATTTATGAGGACGTTGAATAACACGTCGCTTAACAGTTTTTGTCCCTAAGCTTTGCAACGCTTCCGCCATCTGAAAGAGTGCAACTACATCTTCTTCAACTAGACAATCTTTTTGGCAGAGCGTTGTAATTGCTTTTTGAATTTGATTTCTTACATAATTCAAATAATCACTAGTTATTGTGATATCTGGTTTTTTTCCCATATTATCACCTCCTGGTTATTTAGTAATCCATTTTAATTAGATTTCTTAGGTAAAAAAATATAGTCAATTGGAATACCATATAATTTACTAAGTTCTCTTCCTTGCGACATTTTCGGTTCAGAAGTCCCTTTTTCCCAGCTAACGATAGTTTGTTTTCCAACATGCATATGTTTTGCGACCTCTTCTTGTGTCATTTCTGCATTAACTCGTGCTGAAGCTAAAGAAATTTGAAATGGTACTGCTTTACCTTCATTCATCTTTGTCACGTCATCACCGCCTTTCTTTAATTTCTGTATTCATTATAAATCCATTTTAAATGGATGTCAATACTAAAATCAATTTATTTTTGACTTTTAGTTGCAAAAAATCAATTTTTATTGTACTATATTAATAACGAAGTGAGGTGATTTAATGTCAGATGAAAAGCAAAAGAAAATATTCTCTAAAAATCTATCTTTCTATTTAGAGAAATCAGGAAAAAGCCAAAAAGAGGTGGCTAAAGCTATTGGAGTTATTCCACAAACATTTAATACTTGGTGTACGGGACAATCCATTCCTAGAATGGGAAGCGTACAAGCTCTCGCTGATTATTTTGGAATTGGAAAATCTGATTTAATAGAAGAAAAATCCGATCAAGCCATTGAGCTAACTAAGAAAGATGAAAAAGATATCGCGAAACGATTAGAACAAACTCTTGATCAACTAGAATCCGATCAAGATGGACTGATGTTCTCCGGAGAACCTTTAGATGATGAAACAAGAGAATTATTAAAAGCGAGTCTCCAAAACAGTATAACCATCGCAAAAATAAATGCTAAGCAAAAATTCACACCAAAGAAATACAGAAAATAAAGGAAGTGATTCATTGGATATTCGTAAAAAAACAAACTCACTAAAGAAAAGATATGGTACGAATAATCCTTTTGACATTGCTAAGTATTTAGGAATAAAGGTTATATTTGAACCATTGGGAAGTATCAAAGGATACTACAATAAACAGCTTCGTATGAAGCAGATACATATTAACTGTGATCTATTGGATCATGATCAATTATTTACTTGTGCACATGAATTAGGTCATGCGATCATGCATCCTGATGCCAATACTCCATTTTTACGAAATCGAACAGGAATCCTAGTAAGCAAAATGGAGATTGAAGCTGATAAATTTGCTACAGAGCTATTGATTGATGATGAAATTTTTCTTGAATTTCAGGAATACACTTCTGGACAAATTGCAATGATGCTTGGATATAGTGAAGATCTGATTAAACTAAGATTAAAATAAAGGAGAAATGTATGGGGCTATTCGATAAGAAAAAATGTGATATTTGCGGTAAAGAAAAAGGATCTTTATTTACGTTTAAACTAGAAGGTGGCATTGTCTGTGATGAATGTCATGATAAATTAAGTAAGAAAAAATTCTTAAAAGGGTATTCATTAGATGATGCAAAAAAAGAACTTGAAAATATAAGTGAGGAAAAAGAAGAATTAAAAGCAGTCGTCGCAGAAAAGAAAGAAAAATTATCTAACGAACCAATTACCAGATATTGTACAAAATGTGGTCAAAAATTTTTCGGAAACTTCTGCCCTAATTGTGGAACTCCTGTAAATAATACTGCAACAAATAATGTTACTCCTGCAAGCATTCCATCCATTGCGTGCCCTAAATGTGGTAGCGATAATATATCTATTCAATTCGAAGAAGTTGGAAGTAAAACAAAGAAAAAGAAAAATAGTATTGTTCGAAGCGCTGCACGTGGCGGTGCGATCGTAGCTACTGGTGGACTTTGGGCATTAACTCCGAAGCATGATGGGAAAGAAAAAACTAAAAACAAACTTAAAAAATTCGCAGTATGTCAAAATTGTGGGAACTCATGGAAAGTAAAATAAATAATAAGTTGCGACATCGCAACACGAACTTTGAAAATATAATATACTTTTAGAAAAGGAGGTGTCCTTTGGATACGAATAAATTAATCCAAAATGCAATAAATAGTGTTTCTAAACAATTACATAACTATCAAACATCTACTGATCCAAAATTACAGAAGAAAGCTTCTATTCTCTCTTATTGGCTCGATGATTACATGCGAATGTTGAAAAAGGAAGAAACTTTTAATCCAAGAAAATTAAAGCGTTACAAACGTGGCGAAATTGTGAAGGTTCATCTTGGTTATAATATTGGAAATGAAGAGGGTGGTTTACACTACGCCATTGTTTTAACTAAAAATGATTCCAAAAATTATCCGATTATTACCATAATTCCTTTATCTTCTGTAAAAGCTAATAAACCTATACATCCTTATAATGTATTTTTAGGAGATACTATTTTTCAACAATTAAAAGGAAAGTGGGAAATTCATCATGATCTCATCGATCAGGAATTAACCTCTCAAACACAAGAAGTCGATTCCCTAAGAGAACTTATTTCTTCTAAAACCGAAGCTGAATTGTTAGAAGATCATGCAGATATTGATAAACGTATACATGAATTAAATGCTTCTATAGCACATTTATCTAAACTGTCTTCTAGACGTGATAAAATTTCAAATGAGATTTTAAAAATGAAAACAGGTAGCATTGCACTTGTCAATCAGATAACCACTATTAGTAAAATAAGAATATATAACCCTCTTCACTCTAATGACGTTTTAGGAAATGTTAAGGTTTCTAATGAAATTTTAGATGCAATAGATGACAAAATCAGAGAATTGTACATTGGAAAGTAAATAATTCTTGACACGAGGCATAGTATTATTTTATAATACTTTTGTTAAAACATTGCCCCTTTGCGGGCCCATTAAAAAGACATTGCCCCTTTGCGGGCCAAACATTAAAAAGACCTCGTAGAAATACGGGGTCTTTTACGTTATATAAATACCATTTCGGTGATTCCACCAAAATGGTCAAAACAAAAACAGCCTCATTTCTGAGACTGCTTTCATAGATTTCCATGTCGATCGTTAGATCGAAACGGTATACCTATCCTGAACAAATAGATTATACCATTTCTTTCTAACGTCTGGCAAGGCGTTATTTTTATACAAATTTTTAAGAAAGGAATGATGATCATGTTAATTAAATGTCCCGAATGTAATCTGCAGGTAAGCGATCATGCAATTGCTTGTCCTCACTGCGGATATCCTATTAATACTAAAGCTGTAAAACGGCAATACAACAAATCTACAAAAAGAAAAAGACTTCCTAATGGTTTCGGTACAATCTCCAAATTAAAAAACAAAAATCTCCGAAGACCTTTCCGTGCTCAAGTTTGTGTTGGTAAAAACTTCTATGGCAGACCGATTTATAAATCCTTAAAACCTCAATCTTCTTTTGAGACCTATAACGATGCTTATGCTGCACTAATGGAATATCATAAAAATCCTTATGATCTCGACTCTGATCTGACTGTTGAACAGCTTTATGAAAAATGGAGTGAAGAATACTTTAAAACCTTGAGCAATCCTTCTAGTGAACGAACAGTCAAGTCCGCTTGGAACTACTGCTCTTCTATTTATGGAATGCGTGCCAAAGATCTACGGGCAAGACATATTAAGGGATGCATGGAAGATGGAGCGTATATAGTCAATGGAAAAGAAAAACATCCATCTCCTACTACGAAAACAAAAATAAAATCATTATTCAATTTAATGTTGGACTATGCAGAAGAACATGAACTTGTTGATAAAAATTATGCCAGAACATTTAAATTGGCAGATGACATTCTTAAAGATGTCGCGGAAGAGAAAAAGGATCATATTGATTTTACAAACGAAGAAATGCAGAAATTATGGAATAACTTATATGATGTAGACTATGTAGATGTATTGCTGATCCAATGCTATTCTGGTTGGAGACCACAGGAGTTAGGATTATTAAAAATAAAAAACGTTGACTTAGACAATTGGTTTATTACTGGTGGAATGAAAACCGATGCTGGAAAAGATCGTATAGTTCCAGTTCATCCAAAAATTCGTAGCCTAGTGAAGTATCGTTACCAGGAAGCTCAAAAATTAGGAAGTGAATATTTGATCAACTGCACTGATACTAAAACTCATCGATCTAGTTTAAAACTTACATACGACAAGTATCGTCATAGAGTTGATAAGATTATTGAACAACTAGAATTGAATCCTGATCATCGTGCCCATGATGGCCGTATCCAATTTGCAACGATGGCTGGTGATGCCAAAATGAATGAATATGCAGTAAAACGTATCATGGGTCACAAAATAAAAGACATTACAGAGAACACTTATACAAAGCGAAAAAAAGAGTGGCTTATGGAAGAGATTTTAAAAATAAAGTAAGAAAAAAGAGAGTCAAAAATTAATTTGGCTCTCTTTTCTTATTCACATTCTGAGTGTAGAGATATGGTATAGAGATAGTGTAGAGATAATATAGAGATTGTCTACATTTCACTACTTTTTACCACTTCTAACACCCTCAAAAAACCACGTATTTAAGCGGTTTCCTAGAATTTACCTGCTTTAGCAGCTTCTTCGATAGATACAGCTACTGCAACTGTAGCTCCTACCATTGGGTTGTTACCCATACCGATTAATCCCATCATTTCTACATGGGCTGGTACTGAAGAAGATCCTGCGAACTGAGCATCACTATGCATACGTCCCATAGTATCTGTCATTCCGTAAGAAGCTGGTCCTGCAGCCATGTTATCTGGATGTAATGTACGTCCTGTACCACCACCAGAAGCTACAGAGAAGTATTTTTTACCCTGTTCAATACATTCTTTTTTGTATGTACCTGCAACTGGATGCTGGAAACGAGTTGGGTTTGTAGAGTTACCTGTGATAGATACGTCTACACCTTCTTTGTGCATGATTGCAACACCTTCTGTTACATCGTTAGCACCGTAGCAGTTAACCTTAGCTCTTAATCCTTCAGAGTAAGATTTTCTGAATACTTCTTTTACTTCACCTGTGTAGTAATCCATTTCAGTTTCAACATATGTAAATCCGTTAATTCTGGAAATGATCTGTGCAGCATCTTTTCCTAATCCGTTTAAGATAACTCTTAAAGGTTTCTGACGAACTTTGTTCGCTTTTTCAGCGATTCCGATAGCTCCTTCAGCAGCTGCGAAAGATTCGTGACCTGCTAAGAATGCGAAACATTCTGTTTCTTCTTCAAGAAGCATCTTTCCTAAGTTACCATGTCCAAGACCTACTTTACGCTGATCAGCTACAGATCCAGGAATACAGAATGCCTGAAGACCTTCACCGATAGCAGCAGCAGCGTCTGCAGCTCTTCTGCAACCTTTTTTGATTGCGATCGCAGCACCTACTGTGTAAGCCCATTTTGCATTTTCGAAACAGATTGGCTGAATTCCTTCAACCTGAGCATAAACATCTAATCCAGCAGCTTTTGTAATTTCAGCAGCTTCTTCGATAGAATTGATTCCATACTCTTTTAAAACAGCAAGAATCTGTTTTTCTCTTCTTTCATATGATTCAAATAAAGCCATTATTCGCTACCTCCTATTCCTTTCTTGGGTCAATAATCTTAACAGCGTCATCAACGCGTCCGTACTGACCTTTGGCCTTGTCAAGTGCTGTCTGAGCATCGTCTCCAGCTTTGATGAAGTCCATCATTCTACCAAAGTTAACAAACTGGTATCCAATGATTTCATCATCAGCGTCAAGAGCGATACCTGTAACGTATCCTTCAGCCATTTCAAGGTAACGAGGACCTTTCTTAAGTGTTCCGTACATTGTACCAACCTGAGATCTTAATCCTTTTCCTAAGTCTTCAAGACCAGCACCGATTGGAAGTCCTTCTTCAGAGAATGCACTCTGAGTTCTTCCGTATACGATCTGTAAGAATAATTCTCTCATTGCTGTATTGATAGCATCACAAACTAAGTCTGTATTTAATGCTTCTAAGATTGTTCTTCCTGGTAAAATTTCAGATGCCATAGCAGCTGAATGTGTCATTCCTGAACATCCGATTGTTTCTACTAATGCTTCCTGGATGATACCTTCTTTAACGTTAAGAGTTAATTTACATCCTCCCTGCTGAGGTGCACACCAACCAATACCATGTGTTAATCCTGAGATGTCTGTTACATCTTTCGCTTTTACCCATTTTGCTTCTTCAGGAATTGGGGCAGCTCCATGGTTTACACCCTGAGCTACTGTACACATTTGTTCTACTTCATGTGAATAAATCATGTTGAAACTCCTTTCAGTATTAAAAATAACACTATTATTTTAGCACATCGTTAAAAATAAAACAACAAATTATCTTAAGAACTTCGTTAAGTTTTTCAATGTTTTTGTTGGTTTGTGTGATAAAAATAATTTTTTTGTCAAGTTGTTTTTCTTTTATACAAAAAATCTCGAATTTTCATTTTTTTTAGTTAATTCAGTAAATTGTCTGAATTCTATTCCCCTTGTTTTCTTTAGGAATTGCGGGTATAATTTAATACATATTTTTTATAACAGAAAGGAATTATGATTATGAGTCATTATGATTTAGAAACAAAATGTCTTCATTCTGGTTACACTCCTAAGAAAGGAGAACCATGTGCACTCCCTATTTATCAGAGTACTACTTTCAAATATGATACAACCGATGAAATGGGACAGTTATTTGATCTGAAAGCAGAAGGATATTTCTATACACGTCTTCAGAATCCTACAAACGATGCTGTGGCTGCCAAAATCGCTGATCTTGAAGGAGGTGTTGCAGGACTTCTTACTTCTTCTGGACAGGCTGCGAACTTCTATGCGATCTTTAATATCTGTGAGGCTGGAGATCATGTTGTTGCAGCTTCTACGATCTATGGTGGAACATTTAACCTTCTGGGTGTTACATTAAAGAAACTTGGAATTGACTGTACATTCGTTGATACTGATGCAAGTGCTGAAGAAATTGCCGCTGCATTTAAACCAAATACCAAAGTTTTATTTGCAGAGACAATTGCAAACCCTGCACTTGTCATTCTTGATATTGAGAAATTTGCAAAGGTTGCCCATGAACATGAAGTTCCATTGATCGTTGACAATACTTTTGCAACACCGATCAACTGTCGTCCTTTTGAATGGGGTGCTGACATCGTCACACATTCAACAACAAAATATATGGATGGACACGCTGTTCAAGTTGGTGGTGCGATCATTGACAGCGGAAACTTTGACTGGGACGCTTATGGGCACAAATATCATGGTCTTACTGAACCTGATGAATCTTACCATGGTGTTGTTTATACAAAACAATTTGGAAAGAAAGCTTATATCACAAAAGCTACAACACAGCTGATGCGTGACCTTGGTTCCATTCCATCCCCTGAAAACTGTTTCTTATTAAATCTTGGATTAGAAACTCTGCCTTTGCGTGTAGAACGTCATTGTGAAAATGCTCAGAAAGTCGCTGAATTCTTAGATGCTCATGAAAAAGTATCTCATGTTATTTATGCCGGACTTCCTGATGATAAATATCATGAACTAGCACAAAAATATATGGATGAGGGAAGAACCTGTGGTGTTATTTCCTTTGAACTGACTGGTGGACGTGATGCTGCAGTACGTTTTATGGATAACTTGAAATTAGCAAATATTGCGACACATGTTGCTGCATCCAAAACGATGGTACTTCACCCTGCAAGTCATACACATCGCCAGATGAACGATGAACAGTTAAGAGAAGCCGGTGTTTCTCCTGGAATGATCCGTTTATCTGTTGGAATTGAAAGTGCAAAAGATATTATCAATGATCTGAAAGAAGCACTTAAAAATGCATAATTTTACAATTAATTCTATCACATAAAAATCTATAATATAAGCCTAACCACCAATTTACATCTGATAGTTAGGCTTATTTTTAATTAATCAAAGAAATCATATTCACATCCATCGGCATATACTACCTCATTTTTATTATAATATCAATTAATTGTTATAACACAAAACAAGCATTCCCCACAACATTATTGCCTAAATGTTGTGAAAAATGCCCGCTTTTTATAGTCATTTATGCCATATCATTTATGATATGCTTTTATTCATCCCAGTTTGTATAAACTTCCTGAACATCATCATCTTCATCCAGAAGATCTAATGTTTTCTGAATATTCTTAATATCTTCTTCACTTGTAAGTTCAACCATAGTACCAGGGATCATTGTTACACTGGCATCTGCCATAGGAACTTCTTCTTTTTCCAGAGCTTCTCTAACTGCGCTGAAATCTTCTGGCGTTGTCAATACTTCAAAGCTGTCTTCTTCTTCATTGAAATCTTCTGCTCCAGCATCTAATGCCATCATCATAAGATCATCAGCATCCATTTCACATTCTTCTTTAGAGATAATGATCTGTCCTTTTTTTTCGAACATGTAAGATACACATCCTGGTGTTCCTACGTTACCATTTCCTTTTGTGAAAGCATTTCTTACATTAGATGCTGTACGGTTTTTGTTATCTGTTAATGTATCTACGATAATAGCAACTCCACTTGGCCCATATCCTTCATATGTAATCTGTTCGTAATTAACAGAATCTGCATCTCCAGCAGCTTTTTTGATACCACGTTCAATCGTGTCATTTGGCATGTTGTTTGCTTTTGCTTTTGCAATGACATCACGTAATCTGCTGTTGTTATCTGGATCTGGTCCACCTTCTTTAACTGCTACTGCAATTTCTCTTCCAATAACTGTGAAAATTTTTCCTTTTTTCGCATCATTTTTTTCTTTTTTGTGTTTGATGTTCGCAAATTTACTGTGTCCTGACATCTTTTTCTTCCTTCCTTTTCCTTTTTTCTACCTTTACCTGCCGGATCATGTTGTCATGAATATCGACAGATTTAAAGGAATATCCTTGGTAGATTATTTCTATTTCTTCATTGTCTTCTGGTAAATGTCCCAGCTGATCAATTAAAAATCCATTCAGTGTCTCAATATCTTCAACGTCAAACTCGATTCCAAGTGTATCCTCAAGTTCTTCAAGTCTTGTACTTCCGCGTACAAGATAAACATCTGCCCATCCGATCTTAGTGATATTACGATCTTCAACATCATATTCATCTAAGATATTACCTACGATAACCTCTAACATATCTTCCATAGATACAATACCTTCTGTCTGGCTATATTCATCAATGACGATCGCCATATGAATCTTCTTGGTCTGCATCTCTTGGAAAAGAACGGATAGATTCATCGTCTGATGAACAAAAAACGGCTCTCTTGCAATATCAGAAAGCTTTGCTTCTTTCTGATTGAGGTATGCATCGATTACATCTTTTAAATAAAGCACTCCTACAATATTATCAATATCATCTTCATATAATGGATATCTTGAATACGGCTCATCTAACATGTAATTTAATGCCTTCTCCACGGACATGGTCATATCAATGGCATCGATCTTCTTTCTTGAAGTCATAACGTCTGTAACATCTTTATCTCCAAACTCAAAGATATTCGTGATCATACGGGCTTCCCCTTCCATGATCGCACCTTGTTCATGTCCTTCGTTGACAATGTTCATGATCTCTTCTTCATATTCATTGTCTTCATCCTCTTCATGTTCCTGTTCTGATGTATGCAGTTTCTTCTTGTTTTCCAAAATCTTCTCTCTTTGCTTCATGAAAAAATATCCAGCCACAAATCCAACAATAACTGCTAAAATGATCATCACAAGTACCGAGGGAGTAAATCCTTCCATTTCTTTCTCCTTTATCTTCTAGAAATTAAGACTATGCAAATTTAAATATATCATTTCTAAGAAAAAAGGTCAATATCGTACCATTTCTGTTATGTATCAAGACTTAAACTGATCTTCAGTGCATGATCCACCTGTTTTAGAAATGTACAATTTAAATGACATACCTTTTCTCTTAAACGGCTTTTATCGATCGTCCTGATCTGTTCTAACAAGATCACAGAATCTTTTTCCAATTCACATCTGTGACAGTCGATTGGTACATGCGTTGGCAGTTTTGCCTTATTCATCTTACTTGTGATCGCTGCACAGATGATCGTTGGACTATATTTGTTGCCCGCATCATTTTGCAGAACGATCACAGGACGGATACCGCCTTGTTCTGAACCAACGACTGGCCTCAAATCTGCATAAAATATATCGCCTCGCTTAATTACCATAAGCATAAACACTCTCCATTTCTTTTTAAATATTCTATGAAGAGTATTTACAATTCTTTCAAAAGTATTCAAAAAATTCCCTATTTTTCAAAATATTCAGCTTCTTTGATCTCACCATTGCGAATATAAACACGAGGGACTCGTTTTCCGATTCCGCAGACAAATTCATAATTGAATGATCCTGCAAGATTTGCAACTTCTTCTACAGTTAACATCTTATTGCCATCGTGTCCAACTAATGTTACTTCATCCATCACAGAAATGCCTTCAATATCTGTAACATCAACCATAAACTGATCCATACAGATTCTTCCGATGATCGGAGCATACTGCCCACGGATCAAAACTCTTCCCTTGGATGAAAGTGCTCTTGGATATCCATCTGCATATCCAACTGGAATTGTTGCGATCTTTGTCTTCTTGTCTGTGACATAAGTATGGTTATAGCTGATTCCCTCTCCAGGTCCTACTTCCTTAATGTATACAATATGTGTCTTCAATTCCATCGCTGGTTTTAAATCTAACACATCTTTTGATACTTCTTCGGATGGATATAATCCATAAGTGATGATCCCTGATCGTACCATATCTTTTCTAAAACCAGCCAGATCAATGATCGATGCACTGTTTGATACATGCTTGATCGGAATATAAATATCTTTTTCTTCTAACCATTTAATAAACTGATCGTATTTACGTTCCTGTTCGTACGCAGATGTCTTATCTGCTTCATCTGCACATGCAAAATGAGTAAAGATTCCTTCAATCTTGATATTGGGTAGTTTAGAAATTCTCTCAACAATCTCTACAGATTCCTGTGTTGGTTTAAATCCAATACGATTCATTCCTGTATCAAGTTTAATATGAATCTTTGCAACTTTTCCTAAAGCCTGTGCGATCTTAGATAAAGATTCTGCCATCTCATAACAAAATACTGTTGGCTCGATCTCATACTGGATCAATGAGCTGTACTGATATTCTGATGTATATCCTAAAATCAAAATTGGTTTTTTAATCCCATGATTTCGAAGTGTGATTCCCTCTTCAAGGATCGCAACTGCAAATGCATCAACCCCAATCTTATTTAATTCTTTTGCGATTGGCACTGCTCCATGTCCATATCCGTCAGCCTTAATCACTGGCATTACCTTGACACCTTCTCCAACGACACGTTTTACTTCCTGTATATTATGACAGATTGCATCCAGATCAATGACTGCATGCACTCTATAGTACTGATTCATAGCTTCCTCCTGTAACATCCTTTATGTGAGTGATAATATCTGATGCGATCATGCTGTAAGCACCCAGATCACGTCTTGCATGATCTCCTGCAAGGCCGTGAAGATAAACTCCATGAACTGCTGCCTCATGAGCAGCTAATCCGCCTCCTAAAAGGCCTGTGATCATTCCGGCAAGAACATCTCCACTTCCTCCAGTTGCCATTCCATCATTTCCACTTTGATTAATATACACCAAATCACCTTCTTGTGCAACGATAGTTGCTGCATCTTTTAAAACTGCAATGCAATGATATTTTTTTGCAAGCTCATATGCATTCTGACATAAATCTTCTTTCATTTGCATAATATCACATGACATCAGTCTTGATGCTTCCATCAGATGTGGAGTCAAGATCAGTCCATATGGATAATTAATTTCCATATCATATCTGCTGATCGTATTTAATCCATCTGCATCAATAACTAATGGTTTTGTTCCTTCCTCAAGAATCATTTCCAACATTTCTTTTGTCTCTTCACTAACTCCGATTCCTGGGCCAAATAAGATACAATCACACCAATTTAGAGATTCTTTTAAATCTTTTCGTTCTCCAAATAAAATTTCTGGAAGTTTTGTCTGTAAAACTGAACGATTCTGTACATCTGAAAGCACTTTTACAAGACCTGCTCCCATCCGCAATGCTGCTTCTGCTGCAAAACATGCTGCTCCTGACATCGTTTCATTTCCAGCAATGATCAAAACTTTTCCATAACTTCCCTTGTTGGAATATGCTTTCCTTTCTGGCATTAAATGATCATCTGCTTCCAATGTGTATCCCGTTGCATATTTTTTAATCGTCTGGTTGTGAAATCCAATGGATACAAGTTTTATATTCCCACAGTATTCACGTCCTGGATATAATAAATGTCCTCTTTTATAACTGCCAAATGTGACCGTTATTGCTGCATGAACAGCACATCCAAGAACTTTTCCGCTGTCTCCACTGATACCAGACGGAATATCGATTGCAATGACAGATTTGCCACATGCATTGATACGCTCAATCATTTCTTTGTAAATACCGCCAACTTCTCTGGAAAGTCCAACTCCAAAAATTCCTTCGATCAAAAGGTCATATTCATGAAAATTTGCATTTTCTAATGGAAAATATCCAAGATTTTTAAGAATCTGAAGCTGTAATTTCAGATCATCTGAAGCTTTTTCCAAATTTCCAACAATCATATAATCTACCAGATAGTCCTGTTCAAGCAAAATTCTTGTACAGGCAAGAGCATCCCCTCCATTATTACCAATTCCTGAAATTACCAGAATTCTCTTGGAATGATCGATCATCTGCACTGCATAGTCTGCAACCGCTTTTGATGCTCTCTCCATCAGCACAAGCCCTGGAATTCCTATTCCATGAATTGTTTCATAATCAACCGTCTGCATTTCCTGATTCTTTAATACATATTTCATACGCATTCTCCTATCGCAAATGCCTGTGCAAATTCCTTTGTATTAGTGATCGATACATGGATCTTTATGATCTTCTTATCCTTCGCAAGCTGTCTTGCACCCCCATATAATTTCACATATGGTGCCCCAAACTTATCTCTTAATACTTCGATCTCATATGGTTCCATACCGAAAAAGCCGGTTCCAAATACTTTGGAAACGGCTTCTTTTACAGCAAAATTGCCAGCTAAAGTCGCAGCATTATCTTTTGCACACGCTAATTCAGTTGTTGTAAAAATTCTTGTAAGACGACTTCCTCTATGAAGCATCTCTTCTATTCTTCCTATCTCTACAAGATCTGTTCCTATTCCAGCAATCATCTCATCTATCACCTGCTGTGCCTATTGTTCCTGTTCTTGTTCTTCTCTATTGTGAACATTATATGTTAACGTCATCAGACTCTCTGCCAGATGGACATTCTCTACCGTAACATTATCCGGCAGATGAAGATCGATCGGTGCAAAATTCCAGAATCCTTTGATTCCCCATTCTGCCATCTTCTTGGCGATCGCTGGTGCCTGATCTTTCGGTATCGTCAGTGCAGCGATCTTGATGCCGTGTGTCTTAATAAAGTTCTCAAGTTCATCTGTATCAAGAACTTTCACTCCACGAACAGAAATTCCGATCAGTTTTGGATTGACATCAAATAATGCCATAACTTTATATCCATAATCTTCATTAAAAGACTGGTAATTAGCAAGTGCCTGTCCAAGGTTACCTGCTCCTACAATGATCATGTCATTTCTCTTATCCAATCCTAAAATCTTGCCAATCTCTGTATATAAATTATCTACATTATACCCGTATCCCTGCTGTCCAAATCCGCCAAAGTTATTAAGATCCTGACGAATCTGAGATGCTGTTACCATCATCTGTTCACTTAATTCTTTTGAAGATATTCTTGTAATATTCCTTGCCTTTAATGCACCAAGATAACGAAAATATCTTGGAAGGCGCTTGATAACTGCTGAAGAAATATTCTTACCTGAGTTTGCCATTTTATTCCTCCAAAATCTTTATTCTGTTTATAATTATATAAGATTGTCTAATAACTGTCAATCTTTCTATCATGAAATTATTTCATTTTCTCAAAAAATATGGTATTCTGAAAAATAATGTCAATAAAAAATTGGAAAGGGGTATCTTAATGATATTATCATGCCAGAATATCTGCAAAACTTTTGTTGAAAAACCTGTCTTGCAGAATATCTCATTTCACTTAAATGAAAACGACCGGCTGGCAATCATCGGATATAACGGTGCCGGAAAATCGACACTTTTAAAAATACTGATTGGAGAAATTTCCAGTGATGATGGGGAAATTTCTTTAAAAAAGGATGCCAGCATCGGCTATCTTGCCCAACATCAGGATCATACATTTCATCATACGATCTTTGATGAACTTCTCTCCGTTAAGAAGGAAGTCATTGAACTAGATGAACAGATGCGTACATATGAACAAGAAATGAAGCATCTGACCGGTGATGCACTGGAGCAGAAAATGAACCAGTATACAAACGCAACTCATAAATTTGAACAGTTAAATGGATTTGCTTACAAAAGTGAGATCACAGGAATCCTTAAAGGGCTTGGATTTTCCGAAGAAGATTTTTCAAAAGAGATCAATACCTTATCTGGAGGGCAGCGAACTCGTGTTGCTCTTGGTAAACTTCTTCTTAAGAATCCAGACATCCTGCTTCTTGATGAGCCGACAAACCATCTGGATGTCGATTCTATCAGATGGCTTGAAAATTATTTATCTCATTATAAAGGTGCCGTGATCATTGTATCTCATGATCGTTATTTTCTTGACAAAATTGTCAATAAAGTTATGGAGATCGACCAAGGGCATTCCATGCTGTTTGATGGAAATTATACTACATTTATTGAGAAACGCGACCAGATCAAAGCAATCCGTCTAAAAGAGTATAAAAACCAGCAACAAGAGATCAAACACCAAAAGGAAGTTATCAAAAAATTAAAGCAGTTTAATCGTGAGAAATCGATCAAACGAGCAGAAAGCCGCGAGAAAGCTTTAAACAAAATTGAAGTTTTAGAAAAACCAACTGAATATAATGCAGACATGCGTCTTAGCATTGAGCCAGAAGTAGTCAGTGGAAATGACGTTCTTACATTAAAAGATGTTTCAAAATCATTTGGAAGCAAACCTCTATTTGAAGGTCTCAGTGCAGATATCTTTCGTGAAGAACGCGTTGCCCTAATCGGTCCAAACGGAACTGGTAAGACCACCTTATTAAAGATCATTTGCAAAAAGATCAGCAATAACGGAGGAACGATCACTCTTGGTGCAGGTGTTTCTATCGGTTACTACGATCAGGCACAGGATAACTTAGATGATTCTAAAACCATCTTTGATGAAATTTCTGATGCCTATCCTGACCTGAACAATACAAAGATCCGTAATACACTTGCAGCATTTTTATTTTATGGAGAAGATGTATTCCGTCCGATCTCCTCTTTAAGTGGTGGCGAAAAAGGTCGAGTTTCCCTTGCAAAATTAATGCTTTCTCATGCAAACTTTCTGATTCTTGATGAGCCGACGAACCATTTGGATATTCAGTCAAAAGAAATCCTTGAATCAGCAATGAATGCTTACACTGGAACGATTCTGTACGTTTCACATGATCGTTATTTTATCAACAAAACAGCAACAAGAATTCTGGAAATTTCTGACCACGGATTAACTTCATATCCTGGTAATTATCAAGATTATATCGCACAGAAAGAGAAAGAAAAGGCTGCTCTAAATGCTGCTTCTACTTCCGCTGTTTCTGTTGATACGGAAGCAAAACTTGACTGGAAACAACAAAAAGAAGAACAGGCAAAGCAAAGGAAACGTGAGAACAGACTGAAAAAAGTCGAAGATATGATCACCGACCTTGAAACAAAGCAAGAAGAACTTTCCGAAGCCATGTCTTTACCTGAAAATGCTTCTGATCCTGCAAAACTAATGGAACTTAGCAACAAACAGGCAGAGATCACTTCTTCTTTGGAAGAACTTTATGAAGAGTGGGAAACTCTTTGCTAATTGATCAAAAAACATATATAATAAGAATGTTAATCGTATTTTAAACAGGAGGTTTTTATGAAATTAATATCCTTTGTTGTACCTTGTTACAACTCTCAGGAATATATGAGACACTGTATTGATACATTATTACCAGGAGGAGACCAAATTGAAATTCTTATCGTCAATGATGGTTCTTCTGACAATACAGCTGCCATCGCCGATGAATATGAAAAAAAATATCCTGATATCTGCCGTGCTATCCATCAGGAAAATAAAGGACATGGTGGTGCCGTTAATACAGGAATCAAAAATGCAAAAGGAATTTATTTAAAAGTTGTCGACAGCGATGACTGGGTAAATGAATATGCTTATGGCGAAATTCTTGATACACTCTCTACTTTCTACAAACAAGGAACAGTTCTTGATATGCTGCTTTCCAATTATGTGTATGAAAAACAGGGTGCTAAGAAAAAAACAGTGATCCACTATCGTCACGCAATTCCAAAAGACAAGATCTTTTGCTGGGATGATGTCGGACGTTTCCCTGTCAGCCAGTATATTCTAATGCATTCTGTCATCTATCGTACAGCCCTGCTTCGTGAATGCCAGTTAGAGCTTCCAGAACATACATTTTACGTTGATAACATTTATGTATTTAAACCACTGCCATATGTAAAAACGATGTATTATCTTGATATAAACTTCTACCGCTATTTTATCGGACGTGATGACCAGTCTGTCAATGAAGCAAACATGATCAAACGTATCGACCAACAGTTTAAAGTTACTTACATCATGATCGATTATATGGCACAGTTTAATCTTGTAAGTAAACCATTAAAACGCTATATGAGACATTATCTTTCTATCATCATGTGTATTTCTTCCGTAATCGCAGTAAAATCTGGAACAAAAGAGCATTTAAAGATGAGAAAAGAATTATGGAAATACTTATACGGAAAAGATAAAAAATTATATCGCAAGATTCGTCACAATATCACAAGTTGCGCTGTCAATCTTCCTGGATATGTTGGAAGAAAAGCCACGATCGGTATGTATAAAGCAGCCCGCAAATTTATTGGTTTTAACTAATTTTTTATATTTCAAACTATACACTCAAAAGACTCGTTTTTGCGGGTCTTTTTTGTTTCCATATGTACGTGTTCTGCGTATTCTAACAATAAAGACAGAAAGGATTTTAATGATGATAGCTTCTGTTTCAAAACAGATTCATGCTGATCTTGCACACCAGCATGGTTTTTTAGGAGAAGGCATTGGCATTGCTTATCTTGATACCGGACTTTTCCCTCATAAAGATTTTGCTCCATATTCCAGCCGTATCGCTGAATTCATAGATTTCGTACAATATCGATCTTTTAGTTATGATGATAACGGACACGGAACTCATATTACAGGAATTGCTGCTTCTTCTGCGGTCTTTGATTCTGACTATCTTGGCATCGCTCCAAAATCTCATATTATAGCATTAAAAGTATTAGATGCATCAGGAAATGGGGTTCAAAGTGCATTTTTAAAAGGACTGGACTGGATTCATAAACATCACAACTCTTATAACATCCGCATTGTCAATATTTCAATTGGAAGTTCTGCTTCAGAAGAAAGCCCTGCTTCCATAGAATTATTAACACATGTTAACACATTATGGGATGACGGCCTGATCGTATGTATTGCTGGTGGAAATCACGGACCAAAATCTCACAGTATCTCCATTCCCGGAAACAGTCCAAAGATCATTACCATTGGATCAAGTGATGATACCTCCCCAATGATCGGCAGACGCGGATTTAAAGTTCAATATTCTGGTCGTGGTCCAACCTCCTCATGTGTTATGAAACCAGACGTTGTTGCTCCTGGAACTAATATTTTTTCCTGTGCTCCAAATCACCGTTATACTTTAAAAAGTGGTACTTCCATGGCAACCCCGGTTGTTTCTGGTTCACTTGCTCTATTACTCGAAAAGTATCCTTTTTATACAAATAAAGATGTAAAAATGAAGCTTCGTAAAAACTGTGACAAATTAAAAACCCCCAGGCACCATCAGGGCTGGGGGAGGATTAATTTAAAAAAATTAATGGATTTATAAAATTTTAACTTGATTCTTCATCAAACAAAAATTCACATAAAACTTGATTACTGACAAGAATCCCTTCTTGTGTCAGCAAGATTTGATCTCCTTGTTCTTTGATAAAGCCTTGTTCTATGGATTCTTTTAGAGGTTTCTCATAAACAGAATCCATAGAACAGCCGAAACGCTCTTCGAATTTATTTTTTGAAATTCCTTTCGTCTTCCTTAACCCAAGAAACATAAACTCTTCCATCTGCTCATGAACGGATAACGGACGAGTTTGGCTGTATAGCTCATCAAATGATGTTATCTTTAGATACTGTTTCATATCCGATGGATTCTCAAAGCGTCTCTCATCCATATAAGACGATGCATTCAATCCAACACCAAGATATGGAATATGTGACCAGTAACCTAAATTATGTCGACTTTCAAAATCTTTTTTTGCATAATTTGAAATCTCATACTGTTCATATCCATATTCCTTGAGAATCTGTGCTGTCATCTGATACATCCGCACCTCATCTTCTTCCGACGGCAGAAGATCTTCTAAATTCTCATCTTCATAAAAAGGGGTTCCCTCTTCTATGATCAAACTGTAAGCTGAGATATGTTCCGGTGAAAGTTCTGCGATCGTTCTTAAGTTTTTCTCATAGGAATGAATTGTTTGCTTTGGAATCGCACTCATAAGATCGACACTGATATTACAAAATCCAGCTTCTCTCGCCCAATTGTAACATTGTAAAAACTGTTCATAGGTATGAATTCTTCCAAGATATTGAAGTTCTTCCTGAATCGTTGACTGTAATCCAAAACTGATCCTGTTGATCCCGCTTTCTCTGTATGTACAAAGTTTCTTTAAATCTACCGTTCCGGGATTCGCCTCAATCGTGATCTCTGCATTCTCACTGACCTTAAAATACTGAAAGATAACATTACAAATTTCTTTGATATACTGTTCTTTCAGATAAGATGGCGTACCACCTCCGATAAAAACAGTCACTACTTCCTCTTTTGTAAGTTTCTTTCCCCAGAAAATCAATTCTTCTTTTAATTTTGTTATATAATCATCGATCACTGCATTCTCTGCCTGAAACGAACAAAAGTCACAGTATCGACATTTGCTTTTGCAAAATGGTATATGAATGTAAAGTTCGATCTTTTTAGTCTTCATCTAATTTCAGAACACTCATGAATGCTTCCTGTGGAATTTCAACATTTCCTACCTGACGCATTCGTTTCTTTCCTTTCTTCTGTTTCTCTAACAGTTTTCTCTTACGAGAGATATCTCCACCATAACATTTTGCCAGAACGTCTTTTCTCATCGCTTTGACAGTCTCTCTTGCAATGACTTTACTTCCGATTGCTGCCTGAATTGGAATTTCAAACATATGTCTTGGAATCTCTTCTTTTAATTTAGAACACATCTTGCGTCCACGTTCATATGCTGTATCTTCATGTACAATAAATGAAAGTGCATCAACTTCTTCTTTATTGATCAGGATATCTAATTTCACAAGTTTTGATGTCTGATATCCTTTCATCTCGTAATCTAAGGATGCATATCCTCTGGAACGTGATTTTAATGCATCAAAGAAATCGTAAATGATCTCATTTAGTGGAAGTTCATAACGAAGCAATGCTCTTGTCTCTTCCATATATTCCATTCCAAGATAAACTCCACGCCTTTCCTGACATAAGCCCATGATCGCTCCGACAAATTCTGATGTTACCATGATCTCTGCTGTAACGATTGGTTCTTCCATATGATCGATCTCTGATGGATCAGGAAGATTTGATGGATTTGTTAATTCGATCATTGTTCCATCTGTCTTATATACACGATAAATAACCCCTGGTGCTGTTGTTACAAGATCCAGATTATATTCTCTCTCTAAACGTTCCTGAATGATCTCTAAATGTAATAATCCAAGGAATCCACAACGGAATCCAAATCCTAACGCAACCGATGTCTCTGCTTCAAACTGAAGTGCTGCATCATTTAACTGAAGTTTTTCTAATGCATCCCTTAAATCTGGATATTTTGCCCCATCTGTTGGATATAATCCACAATATACCATCGGATTAACCTTTTTATATCCAGGAAGTGGCTCTGCACATGGATTATCCGCATCTGTGATCGTATCACCGACTCTTGTTCCCTGCACATTCTTAAGACTGGCTGTGACATATCCAACCATTCCAGCAGTTAATTCATCACATGGATTAAATCTTCCAGCCCCAAATGTTCCAACTTCCACAACTTCTGCACTTTCTCCGGTTGCCATCATCTTCATCTTTGTTCCAACTTTGATCGTACCTTCTTTAATTCTTGTAAAGATGATAACTCCTTTGTATGCATCATACATACTATCGAAGATCAGACCCTGAAGAGGTGCATTCTTATCTCCCTGTGGTGCTGGAATCTTCTCTACGATCTGTTTCAATACCTGCTCTACATTTAATCCGCTCTTTGCTGAAATCTGTGGTGCATCTTCTGCATCAATCCCGATCACATCTTCAATCTCTGCTTTCACACGTTCCGGATCTGCACTTGGAAGGTCGATCTTATTGATCACCGGCATAACTTCCAGATCATGGTCGATCGCAAGATATACGTTTGCTAATGTCTGAGCTTCGATTCCCTGTGCCGCATCGACAACAAGGATTGCTCCTTCACAGGCTGCAAGACTTCTTGAAACTTCGTAATTAAAATCGACATGTCCTGGAGTGTCGATAAGATTAAAGATATATTCTTCTCCATCATCTGCTTTATATACAATTCGCACTGCCTGAGATTTGATCGTAATTCCACGTTCTCTCTCAAGATCCATATTGTCAAGAACCTGTTCCTGCATCTCCCTGTCAGTTAATGTCCCTGTCATCTGGATGATTCTGTCTGCTAATGTTGATTTTCCATGATCTATATGTGCGATAATGCAAAAATTTCGTATTTTACTCTGATCTATTGCCATAAGTTCCTCCTAATTATATTTCAAGTACATATAACTTTTTACATACTCCATTTTAGTATAACACATCACTTAATAATTCAGCAAGTAAACTCATGGATGCTTTCGCTTCTGACAATGTATTGTTCTGAGCTCCAACTTCAACCAAAAGGCTTCTTCCTCTGTAATGCAGATTATAACGATATCCTTTCATATAAATTTTTCTTGTAAAACCAGGATATTTTTTTGCTGCCTGTGCCTGAAGCTGCAGACTGAACGCTAAATTCATCTGTTTATTAGGATTTTTCAGATATCTAATATTTCCATTGGATATGGTACGGCTCATACCATTAAAAAACATGATCTGTGCCATCCGTCTGCCCTTTTGCATTGTAACAAGTTTTGTTTTTTCACTGATACCATCACGGTGCAAATCGATCACCACTTTTATAGATGGATATTTCTTTAAATGATTCTCTATTGCATTTGCTGCATAATTATAGGCTTTTGATCGTTCTTCTTTCCCGTTTTTTTTATCATAAATATTACGGTCATGTATAACAGAAATATTTTTCTCTCTTAATTTCTTAACCAGCATATCCCCTACACCGATCACTGTATCTGATTTTTTTCCTCTTTTACTCCCTCTGTATGTCTCACTCCCATGCGTATGATAGATCAAGATCTGCGGTTTTTTTGTCTTTTTTAATTTAAGATCCATGTTGAGTAAAACTTTTCCATTCAGTTCACTGTTCAATGCCATTGTTGTACTGTCGATCTGATAAATATATTTTCTTAAATATTTGGGATTTTCCCATTTTTTTGCATGAAATCTTTTTGCTTCCTTTTTTACCTCCTGAGCAGCTTCATCTGTTGTCTCATCATCCTGAAAATGGTAATAATCCTCCTGTACAAGATCTTGCTCATCTTTATCTTTATAGTCTGTCCGATATTGTAAAAATGGTACAGTATCACGATAATATATACGGATCATATCAGACAAGATCATCCCTGAAAATGTTTCTTCTTTCTTTGACAATGCTGGACAAAATTCAGTAATCACTTTCCGATAATACCCATCGATCATCTCTGCTATCATTGTGCCTGACACCTGTTTACTAAAAATTATAAAAAATATAAAAATCCCTGTCTGTATGATCCATCTCTTTCTTTTCTCCATACTTTCATTGTATTCATGGGTTCTTTAATTATGCAATAAATGATTAATGCCTTCTGATATGGTATAGCTGATCCTTTTCATTGATTCATCAATATTCTTTGGTGTTACATGCATGGAAATAAATTCTTCATCCATATTTTTATATTCTTTTTCCAATGATCTCCTACCAAAAAGATCATGAATGATCGCTGGTACAGAAATTACCGTTGGCACTCCAATGGCAAATACCGGAACACCGATCGTATGTTCCGTAATCTCACTTCTATGGTTCCCAACCCCTGAACCAGGTGAAATCCCAGTATCACTGATCTGAATCGTTTTATTTAATCTGCTGGAACTTCTTGCCGCCAGTGCATCAATTGCGATCAAAACATCTGGTCTAATCTTTGCTGCCAGCGATTCCAAAATCTCACTTGTCTCAATTCCTGTCTGTGCCATAACTCCCGGCGCGATCGCACTTAACTCATACTGATATTCTCCAATTCCTTCTCTTTCTAAATGTCTTGTAATGCAAAGATTATTTACAACTTTAGGTCCTAATGAATCTGCTGTTACATTAGCATTTCCAAGGCCTGCGATCAGTATCTTTTTTCTCTTTCCAAGCATCTCCTTTAGATTTAAAAATAATGCTTCACTCATTTCTTTATGAAAACTCCCATCATTTGAAGACAGATTTTTTGCTTCGATCGTAATATAACTCCCTTTTGGTTTTCCAAGAGAAATTTCTCCTTTTTTATTTTTGATTATGATCTTTGTTTCTTTGATATGATTTGCTGTATCTATCCTTGTTTTTACAATAATTCCAGACTCCGCAGATCCAATATTTTTTTCTTCCTTCAATTCTAACGCCAGATCTGTACGATTTTGCATCAATGTTTCCTCCTTTTTTGTGTAGTATGTGATTGTTTTTAAAAAAATATTACATTTTTTTGCCAAAGTTATTGACAAATGAGGACATTTTCTATAAGATATAACAGTATGTTTTGTGTATAGCTAACCGTGTCTCGCTATAGACAAGATTCAAGAAAAGTAAGAAAAGTAAGAAATTTAAGTTATTATATTGGAGGTGCCCACTTTGGCAAATATTAAATCAGCAAAAAAAAGAATCAAAGTTATCAACACAAAAACAGAAAGAAATAAAGCAATCAAAACTAAAGTTAAAACATATATCAAAAAAGTAGAGGCAGCTATCGCAGCTAACGATAAAGCAGCAGCTTCTGAAGCTTTAACAGCTTGCATTTCTGAGATCAACAAAGCTACTTCTAAAGGAATCTTCCACAAGAATACAGCTTCAAGAAAGATCTCTCGTTTATCTAAAGCTGTTAACGCTATCGCTTAATTTTAAATATTAAGAATCGAATATAAATATAATTAACCCGCAAAAAAGAAGCCACCGTCAGGCTTCTTTTTTGTTTACATTTTTAGAAAATAAACAGGATAGCCACTCTTATTATATGGCTATCCCATTTTTAATTCCTTTATTTTATTTCTGGCTGAACTCAATCAGTAACAGTTCCACTCCAACCCTGTCGCTGATCTTTCCTGTTTTAATCGCCTCATCTGTCTTCGCACATAACTCGAGCATATTGCGCAGTATTTCCATCGAAAACAGCTTAGCCTGATCTTTTAATTTTCCTGCCACAAACACTGGTACTTTCATCTGCTTGGCGATCATTCCATTATTCTTTCCTAATCTGTCTAAATCCTTTACTTGAAGCAGCTGATTACACTGTCTTACCAACAACGCAAGGATCCCAAATGGAGACTCTCTCAATTCGATCAGATCGTAATATAATGTAAGTACTTTTTCTCTTTGTTTTCTTGCAATTGCTTCAAGCATTACAAAAATCTGATTTGTCGTCTGAGACGATGTCAATTGTTCTAAATCATGAATCGTAATCTCTTTTCTTTCTCCAACATAGGAAATCAGCTTTTCCAGTTCATTTTTTAATGTATACATATCAGATCCACAACGGTATAAGAAACTTCGCATTGTCGAAGATGACATCTGTTTTCCTTCTTTCTTAAGTAATGACATCAACCATCTGGATAATTCTTTATCTCCTGCTGATTCAAAACAGACTACATGTCCTTCCTTCGAAAGGAACTTATAAATCTTTGAACGTTTATCAACACTGTCTTCAATAAAAAGAAGTACACTTGTATCAGAAGCTTCTTTTAATGCATCAATAAAAGAATCATCACTCTTCTTTCCAAGACCTGTCTCGTCCAAGATAATGAATCTATGATCACTAAAAAATGGCAGTGTCTTTGCAAGCTCTGCAATCTCCACTGAATCAGCCTTTTTTCCTTCAAAATAAGAATAATTCATCGTATCATCTTCTGAAACTAAAGCCTTCTTTAACTGATTCTTCATCTGGGAGATCATATATTTTTCTTCTCCGTAAAACAGATAAAATCGTTCATATGTATTTGTCTTGATATCTTCTAATATTTTCTTCATATTTTTGCATCTCTTTCTCTGGCTTTTGATAGTATACCTTGTTTTTAACTGATTTTCAACCATCTCTTTTCTCTCGAAAAATGACAGCTCCATTTGTGTCTGTTCTTTTGATCTTCGTATGGCAGCTTTTTAACCTGTGAATTGTTTCCTTATGCGGATGTCCATATCTGTTATTTTGTCCACAGGATATGATCGTTTGTTCCGGCAATACCTTTTGCAAAAATTCGCTGCTCGTGGAATTCTTAGAACCATGATGTGCTACTTTTAATATTTCTGCGTGGCTAAGTCCTTCTCCCAGAAGCTGTTCTTCTCCTTCTTTTTCTACATCCCCTGTAAGAAGTAATTTGTATCCAAGCACATTCCCTTGCATGACAATTGAAGCCGCATTCTTTTCCATCTTACTGTTCTTTACCGGATGGAGAACTTTAAGATAATCATCTTTCGTCTTAATTGTTCTTCCTCTCGATAAATAAAAAAATTTAGTATTATTTTGTCTTGCCGCTTCTATGATCTTTTCCATTGCTGCATCCTTTTGTATTTCAGGAAGTCCAAGATATTCAATCCTTCCCATCTTAAGAAGTTCAAGAATTCCAGAATAATGATCCACATCCATATGGCTGATAACTGCAATTTTGACCCTTTGATATCCAAGATATTTTATATATGGGAGAATCCTATATTTTCCAACTTGATCTTCACTACTGCTTCCTCCATCTGATATGATCAGTCCTGCATTGGTATCAGCAATAAAACAGTCTCCCTGTCCAACATCAAGAAAAGTGATCGTCTTCTTTCGAAACTTTGGTATAAATATAAGAAGCACAATTCCTGTATAAACAAGACCAATCCTGATCTTAAATTGAAGTTTATTTCTTTTAGAAGTACACAACAAAAGCAGACTATAAAACAAAATCACCCAGAAAAATGGTACATGCCCGATTGTAAGCATTCCATATGATCGTTTGGAAAGCCATAAGATCACATATATCATCCACGAAATGATATCGTGAAAAATTGTATGTGGAAGAAAGATCAAAACAAACGCCACCGTAAATGCCGTCGATGCCAATGGTACAGCTATCACATTTGCCAAAAACGAAAGAAGCGGTGCTTCATATTGAAAATAAATTATTATTGGAAACATTCCAATCTGAATCGCTGTACAAAACAATAAAGATTCTCTTATTTTTTGAAACTTGCCCTTAAGCCTTGGCTTGATCCTCTGATAACATCCGATCACAAAAACCGCTGTAAATGAGTAAAGGAACGCTGTATCATAAATCCTGTATGGACGTATAAGAAGCAATATCACACCAGCAAAAGAAGCCGATGATAATAAATCGTAATGTTCTCCTAAAATCTGCGATAAAAAATAGATCAAAAGCATGATCAATGCTCTTAAAAAAGATACTGAAAATCCCGTTAAAGCACAATAAAATACCGCTGACATCGTTCCAATAACTGAACTGATCATAAAGCTGCCACAAAGTCTGCGAAACAGCCGATAAATGCTTCTTCCTGCCAGCGAAATATGAAGTCCAGATACTGCCATTAAATGAATCAGACCGCTTTCTTTAAAATCATCTTTTACAGTATCATTAAGCTTTGTTTTATCTCCAAGCATCATTGCATTCAGGAAATTTGAAATTCCTTCATCATACTGCATACTAAGTTGTTGTTTTAAATATTTTCTGCATCTTGCGATCATTTGATCTAAGCATAACTCTGTAGATTTTTTAATAAGTATGTCTTTTGAATATGCATGATAATAAATACCTCTGCTAAAATAATAATGCCTGTTGGAAAACTGTCCTGGATTGGTTGCTCCATCAAAGACTTTAAGGCTACCCCTAAAAGATACGACATCGCCTGAACTTATTTCTTCGTCATTTGATGTATATAACAAAATTTTTCCTTCCAGCATATCATTTTTAAGAAGCAATGCCTGCTTTCCGGTTTTTGTTTGCGATACTTCAACTACCTTTCCTATGATGTCCTGTGTTTCATTATATCTGACTTGTGAAAAATCAAGATTCATCGAGATTTTAGCAGATGCAGCAAATATAATTCCTAAGATCATTCCTGCGATGATCCATCCATATCCCTTATCAAAGCAAAACATACACACCATAATGCAGAGTCCTGCAAGTAAATAAAAAGCCGTTGCCATGGATAAAATATTCCATACAACGGCCATTCCGGATAATACTCCGGTAAATATAAGAACCATAGGTCTTTTTTTCATAAATCATTTCATTGGCAATTCATCAAACACAAAACTGTCTCTTCCAAGTGCTCCTAATGCTGTTCCATCTGTATCAAGCATAGGTTCTCCTGAAATCGAAAATGATACATAGTTAATTCCTTTCAATTGAGTTAATGTATAAACAATCCCCGCACGACAGATTAAATCTTTGTTCTCTGCAATCCGTTTATATCCCATTGAAAAATCAACCTGAACAATATTGCTGTTCACCTCAAAACTGTTGATCACAATTCTCTTTGGTATAACAGTCCTTATGTTCTGACTCTTTGGCGTCTTCTGAAGTTCTCCTAATAACGTCTGAACTTTCTGAATCTGACTGCCTTTTAATCTGATATTTTTTCTTTTTAATATGAGTTTTGTCACATCATTGTTTGTGTAATAAATCGCCGTTCCTTTTTGATTGCTCTGGTCATTCGTTTCTTTCTTTGACCGGCATCCTGTAAGTGCCAGAACAAGAATCAGACAGAACATCATCATAACAGATTTTTTCTTCATCTTCTCCTCCTAGCCTTTATATTTTAACGGAATTCTTAAGGTAAATGTTGTTCCTTCACCAACTTTACTGTACAGCTTAATCTCTCCATTATGAAGAGATACAACGCTTTTCGTGATCGCAAGTCCAAGTCCGGTACCTCCAGTGTCTCTTGATCTTGCTTTATCCACTCGATAGAAGCGATCAAATACCTGATCCTGACAGTCCTCTGGAATACCTACACCTGAATCCGCTACTTTCACATAGAAATACTTATGATCAGCATTCAATGTAACACGGATCCATCCGTCATCTTTGTTGTATTTAATACCATTCTCGATCAGATTTGTGAGTCCAAGTGATAATTTCACTTCATCAATCTCCGCAGTAACCGGACGAAAACTTTCAAAGATCAATTCAATATTACGTTGAAGTGCCAGCGGCTTTAATCTCTTCATAACAATCTCTAACAATTCATTAATGCTGACTGTAGTGATCTGAAGCTGTGCTGCTTTCTTATCTAGTTTTACCAAGGATAACAGGTCAGAAATAATAACATTCTCTCGATCGATCTCCGCGACAATATCCTGCATAAATTCACGGTATAGTTCTGCTGGAACCTGATCTCCCTGCTGAATCAGAGAATCTGCAAGAACTTTCATTGATGTCATTGGTGTTTTTAATTCATGAGACACATTCGATACAAATTCCTGTCTGGATTCTTCTAATGTCTGCATTCTTCCAAGAATCTCGTTAAAGCGCTGTACAATCATACGCATTTCCAAAAATCCTGTCTCTTCAATCGACTCATCCTCATGCCCAGATGCAATAAAATCAACGTCTTTCTGAATCTTCTTTAAATCTCTTGTCAGTAAATAACTGATTGCCATCGCCGCACACAATCCGCATATAATGAAAGCAACCAAAAGCATATTCCTTCTGTGTTCCATCTCGATGACTGCACCCATCATATCTTCTGATGGAACAGTCGCCATTACTGCACCAAGAATCTGTGTTTTATTTCCTGTCTTGTATGTGATTGGAACCAAAACTTCAATATATTTTCCATTCTCTGTAACAATTCTTTCTTTGTTTCCCTCCATGATATCAAGAATATTCTGATTCAGGAAGAATCTTGACTGAAAATCTGTATGTGTATCTTTTATGATCTTATAATTACTTTTGATTACGATGATCCGACCATTCATACTCGCTGCTAATTTATCTGTCTGGGTAGAAAGAGAGTTGGAGCCATCGTCTAAACGAAAATCAACTCCAACTACCTGATCTCCAAGCCATGCACACTGACTAGCTACACTATCAACTTTCTGATCATATATTTTCTCTCGATATCCATCATTCAAAAACTTACTAAAAAAAACAGATATCAATGTCGTCAGCAAAAAGATTGATAGAAAGATAAAGAACTGCATACTATGTAAGAAGGCAAATCGATCTCTCTTACGCTTGAAAATAGTAACCTACCCCCCACTTTGTATGTACATAGTCCGGTACTCCGGGATTCACTTCGATCTTCTCTCTCAGTCTTCGAATATGAACATCAACAGTTCTCGCATCTCCTGGATAATCGTATCCCCATACGGTATTCAACAGATCCTCTCTGCTATATACTTTATTAGGATGAAATACCAAAAGTTCAAGCAGATCAAACTCCTTGGCTGTCAGATTCACTTCTTTGCCGTGAATATGTACTCTGCGGCTTTCACAGTCGATCTTTAATCCTCTGGATTCTACAACTTTTGCAGATTCCTCTTCTTTCACATCGTGATGTGCGCTTCTTCGTAAAATAGCCTTGATCCTTGCCTTTACTTCCAGAATATTAAACGGCTTGGTAATATAATCATCTGCACCATATTCTAGTCCTAGAATCTTATCCATGTCTTCTCCCTTAGCCGTCAGCATAATGATCGGAACATTAGAGAATTCACGAATTGCCTGACACACTTCAAATCCAGTCAGACCAGGAAGCATCACATCAAGAAGAATGATATCGTACTTATTCTCCTTTGCTTTCTCTAATGCTTCTTCACCATCGTAAGCACAGTCAACCTGCATCTCGTCTTGTTCTAAACTGAATTTAATGCCTTTCACGATTAGTTTTTCATCATCAACAACTAAGACCTTCCTCATTTTTCCACCTCTATAAATTATATTGTTATCTTGTCTTTGATCTTATTATAGATTCCCTCTTTGATTCCTTGAATCTTCATGATATCTTCAGGGCTTGTAAAAGAGCCATGTTCCTCTCGATAAGAAATAATATCATTCGCCTTCGATTCTCCAATTCCAGAAAGTGTCTTTAATTCCTCGACACTTGCAGTATTGATATTAATCTTTCCAGAGGAAGATTGTGTGGCGTTCACATCGGTTGTTTCCTTCTTTGTTACTTGTTTCTTCGATGGGATTGTAATCTGCTGCCCATCTTTCATCTTCTCTGCCTGGTTAATACTCTCTGCTGATGCCTTGGATGTCAGTCCTCCAGATGCCTTGATCGCTGCTACGATCCGGTCGTCCTTTGAAAATTTATATACACCTGGATGCTTTACTTCTCCACAGATATAGACGTAAATAGAATCTTTGGATGAGGATTTCCTGGCCGTTGTCGTCTTCTCCTGCCTTGATGCTATCATTACATCACTTCTGCGTGTACATCCACTAAATATAAATATCACCACCAACAAAATGTTTATTATTTGGACTCTTCTAAACAACATAAACCTCCCGGTCTTATGCAAAGAGCCTGGAACATGTAAATCTATTTTCTATTTTAGCGAAAATTATAATACTTTACAAGAGATATTTATCATTTCCATTTAAATATTAACAAACCTGCAACAAACAAAACAACTCCTAAAAGTTTTATCCATGCAAAACCTGTTTTTTCCACTCCAAACAATCCAAATACCTCAATCAGATAAGAAATAACACTTTGCGATGCAACGATCAGCATGGCAGACTGTGCAGGGCCCAGACTTTCGATACTTTTAATTACCGTAAATGTGATCGCTGCTCCAATCATCCCTCCAAGCAAAAGGTATTTAGGACTTACTTTTAGAAGCATTGTAAAGCTTTGATCTTTTTCTGTCACAAACCATATGATCAAGCATGCCAGAAATCCTGTTGCCTGAACAAACGTACTCGTTGTCCAGGTACTGCTTTGTTTTGTTACTTCTGTATTAAACACTCCCTGAATGCTCATAAGTGCACCCGAAACTAACGCAATGATAAACCCTAACATATAAAAAAACCTCCATGAAAAACTATCTTTTTATAAATAGTCTTTCCACAGAGATTCATTTTATACATCTTATGCAATACAATCTTCTAAAATAGAAAGCATCTCATCAACATGTCCTTTTTCAATGACAAGTGGTGGCACGAAACGAATGACATTATTTCCTGCTGAAATTAAGATCAGTCCTTTCTCTAATGCTTTCTTAACAATATCTCCAACTGGATGATCTGCATCAAATTCAAGACCTTGCATCAAGGCAATTCCTCGATGTCCTGTAATAAAGCTGTATTTATCTTTTAATTCTTCTAATTTATCCCACAGATATGCTCCCACTTCTTTTGCATGTTCTGGAATCTGTAATTTCTCAAACTGATCAAATACGGCATTGATCGCTGCTGTTGCAAATGGATTTCCTCCATAAGTTGTTCCATGATCTCCTGGAACTAAAGCCCCATCAGCCTTTTCTCCTACAACAAATGCTCCAACTGGAACACCACATCCAAGTGCCTTTGCAAGTGTTAAAACATCTGGTTTCACTCCATAAAGATCATGTGCAAATAAGGATCCACAACGTCCCATTCCACACTGGATCTCATCAAAGATCAGTAAAATATCTTTTTCATCACAAACTTTACGAAGTCCCTCTAAGAATTCCTTATCTGCAGGGAAAATACCACCTTCACCCTGAACAACCTCACAGATGATTCCGCAAGTCTTGTCTGTAATCTTTGATACAACATCTTCTAAGTTATTAAATTCTGCAAATACGGCACGGAATTCTTTTGGCACGAATCCATCCTGATAATGGCTGTTACCCGTAACAGATAAAGCTCCCTGGCTTCTTCCGTGGAAAGAATGATTCATAGCGATAAATTCATAATCTTTGGAATCATCTTTGTTATATGCATACTTTCTTGCAACTTTTAATGCACCTTCGATCGCTTCTGTTCCACTATTTGTAAAGAATACTTTTTTAAGTCCTGAAGCATCAACAATCTTCTTTGCAGCTTCTACTGCTGGAATGTTGTAATATAAATTTGATGTATGGATCAGCTTGTCAATCTGATCTTTTAATGCCTGATTGTAGGCTTCATTTCCATATCCTAATGCAAATACGGCAATTCCTGCACCAAAGTCTAAATATTTTTTATGGTCAGCATCGTATAAATAAACGCCTTCCCCTTTTTCTAATACAACTGGAAAACGATTGTATGTCTTTAAGATATACTGTTCTCCCTGGTCGATATATTCCTGCTGAGTTTTCATCTTAACATCCTTCCTCATCTTCACTGAATAATGGTTTATCAAATAATGGTTCTTTTAAGATAGCTGTTCCGATACCTTTTTCTGTAAAGAACTCCAGTAACAAACAGTTTGTCAAACGTCCATCTAAGATATGAACTCTGGAAACTCCACCTTCGATCGCTTCAATACAGTTTTTAAGTTTTGGAAGCATTCCTCCACCAACAACTCCGTTGTCAATAAATTCTTTTGCCTGTTTTAAATTCATCTCAGAAATCAGTGTTGATTTATCCTCAGGATCTACAAAAACACCTTCGATATCTGTTAAAAATACAAGTTTCTCTGCATTTAATGCTTCTGCAACTGCACATGCTGTATCGTCAGCATTAATGTTATATGCTTCGTAATTATCTCCTAATCCGATTGGAGAAATAACTGGTACAAAATCATCTTCGATCAGTGCTTCAAGAAGTGTTGTATCAACGCTCGTTACTTCACCAACATATCCAAGATCTTTTCCTGGCATCTCTTTTTTCTTAACGCGGATCATTTCTGCATCTTTTCCAGAAAGACCTACTGCTTTCACTCCAACTTCTGCCATCATGGCAACCAGTTCCTGATTAACTTTAAATAATACCATCTCAGCAACTTCCATTGTCTCTTTATCTGTGACACGAAGTCCATGATAAAATTCAGGTTCTTTTCCTGACATACGAACCCATTTACTGATTTCTTTTCCCCCACCATGTACGATGATCGGTTTCATACCTACTAATTTTAATAAAGCAACATCTCGGATAACACTCTTTTGAAGATTCTTATCTTTCATGGCACTTCCACCATATTTAACAACAACATAACTGTTATTAAAACGACGGATATATGGTAATGCTTCTGTTAATACCTTTGCTTTTTGTTTTGACTGTTCGATTAATTCTTCGATTTCATTTCCCATCTGTTCCATTCATTTTTCCTTTCGTAACTGTCTTGCTTTTCTGTATTTTATTTTATGATCTGTAATCCGCGTTGATCGTTACATAATCATGAGTCAGGTCACATCCCCATGCAGTTGCCTCAAAATCTCCATTATGTACGTTGATATCTGCTGTCACTGCATCTGCGGATAATACTTTTGTTGCCTCATCTTCAGAATAATCTGTTGCAATTCCATCCTTTACGATTTCAATCACACCATCTGCACTCTTTAAGCTGATGTCAACCTTCACTGGATCAAAATCAACTCCCGCATATCCAAGTGCGCAAAGAATTCTTCCCCAGTTCGCATCTTTTCCATAAATTGCTGCTTTTGTAAGACTTGATGTCACAACAGATTTACTTAAGATTTTCGCATTTTCTTTAGAATCTGCACCTGCTACATGAACTTCAAATAAACGTGTACATCCTTCTCCATCCCCTGCGATCTGTTTTGCAAGAGACTGGTTCACATATAATAAACCTTCTTTGAATGCTTCATAATCAGCATCTTTTTCTGTGATTTCTTTATTCTCTGCCATTCCATTTGCTAAAACGAAAACAGTGTCATTTGTAGATGTATCTCCATCAACAGATACCATATTGAATGTATCTTCGATCAGTTCTCTCTGAAGTTCTAATAATAAAGCTTTATCAATTGCTGCATCTGTTGTGATAAATCCAAGCATTGTTCCCATGTTTGGATGAATCATTCCAGAACCTTTGCACATACCTGCAATTGTAACTGTCTTTCCAGCAATTTCTACTTCTACCGCTGCTTCTTTTGGTTTTGTATCGGTTGTAAGGATTGCCCATGAGGCATCTTCTTCACTCTGTCTGTCAGCTTTCAATTCAGGAACTAATTTCTTGATTCCTTCTTTAATAACATCCATTGGAAGCTGCTGTCCAATAACTCCTGTGGAACCTACGACAACTTCTTCTGGTTTGATATCTAACAAGGCTGCAACTTCTTTTGCTTCTGTTACAACATTTTCATATCCCTGTGCACCAGTACATGCATTGGCAATTCCTGTATTAACTACAACAGCTCTGACTGCTTCTTGTTCCTCTACAATCTTCTTTCCCCATAAAACTGGAGCTGCTTTTACGATGTTCTTTGTAAATGTTCCTGCGATCTTTGCTGGCACTTCACTTACGATCATTGCCATATCTTTGTTTGTCTTCCCTGGTTTGACTCCAGCACGAAGTCCTGCACATTTGAAACCTTTTGGAGCTGTTACTCCGGCATTGATGATCTTCATAATTCTAGTCCTTCCTTACCAAAGTTCTATGGGAACATTGGTACTAATTCTAATCCTTCAGTTTCTTTTAATCCAAACATAAGATTCATGTTCTGTACTGCTTGTCCAGCTGCACCTTTTACAAGGTTATCCATAGCACCCATCATGATGATGCGGTTTGTACGTTTATCAATCTTAAAGTTGACATCTACATAGTTACTTCCTTCTACCCATCTTGTCTCTGGGCAGACATCTTTATCTAAAACTCTGACGAATTTTTCATCTTTATAATAAGAATCATAGATTGCTTTGACTTCTTCATAGCTTACATCTTTCTTAAGTGTTGCATAAGCTGTCACCAAAATTCCACGATTCATTGGAATTAAATGTGGTGTAAAGTTTAATAACACTTCTTCTCCAGATGCATAGCTTAACTGATCTTCAATCTCTGGAGTATGTCTGTGTGTTGCGACTCCATATGCTTTGATGTTTTCATTGACTTCACAATATAAGTTGTTGACTTTTGCTCCACGTCCAGCTCCGGATGTTCCTGATTTTGCATCGATGATCACACTGTTCATCTCAATCAGTCCTTCCTTCGCCATTGGGTAGATAGATAATGTAGAGCATGTTGGATAGCATCCTGGATTAGCGATCAATCGTGCTTTCTTGATATCTTCACGGTTAATCTCACAAAGTCCATAAACTGCTTCATCGATAAATTCTGGACTTTGGTGTTTGATTCCATACCATTCTTCATAACGATTGACATCTTTGATACGGAAATCTGCACTTAAGTCGATGATCTTAACTTTTGATAAGATATCTTCTGACACTAATGAGCTGCACAGTCCCTGTGGTGTTGCTGTAAATATGACATCTACTTTGGATGCAAGTTCATCCATGTTATCGTCTAAACATTTGTCATCCACAATCTGAAACATATTTCTAAATACTTCATAATATTTCTGGTCTATATAACTTCTGGATCCATACCATACAACTTCTGCATCTTTATGTTGTGTAAGGATTCTTACAAGTTCCTGTCCTGCGTAACCTGTGGATCCAATGATTCCTGCTTTGATCATGTTAATCTCCTTGTCCTTCTCTTTTATAATGTAGGTTATTTTTTCAATCATTGTTCATAAGTATACAACCGAATTTTAAAATATGCAATAGTTTTGTATAAATATGCAATTATTTTTCATTTTATTCATTTTTATGTTATAAATATTCATTATTTTCGAAAATAGAACTTGCAAAAGATGCAAATATAACGTATATTAATAGACAAGCAAATATTTATATGAACATGCGGGATTTTGATTTCGAAATATTACATTCTATATAATAAGAAAGCATCCCGTCAATATACACTTAGGAGGATTTATTTCATGAAAGAAAAAGTTGTTTTAGCATATTCCGGAGGTCTTGATACTACAGCTCTGATTCCTTGGCTTAAGGAAACATTTGACTATGAAGTTATCTGCTGCTGCGTTAACTGTGGACAGGGTAACGAATTAGACGGACTTGATGAAAGAGCAAAATTATCCGGAGCATCTAAATTATATATCGAAGATATCGTTGATGATTTCTGTGATAACTACATCATGCCATGCGTACAGGCAGGTGCTGTATACGAACATCAGTATCTTCTTGGAACATCTATGGCTCGTCCAGCAATCGCTAAGAAATTAGTTGAGATTGCAAGAAAAGAAAACGCAGTTGCTATCTGCCATGGTGCTACAGGAAAAGGAAATGACCAGATCCGTTTTGAACTTGGTATCAAAGCTTTAGCTCCAGACATCAAGATCATCGCTCCATGGCGTATGACAGACGTATGGACAATGCAGTCTCGTGAAGATGAAATTGAATTCTGTGAAGCACACGGAATCCATCTTCCATTTGATGCAAGCCACAGCTACAGCCGTGACCGTAACTTATGGCATATCAGCCACGAAGGTCTTGAACTTGAAGATCCTGCATGTGAGCCAAACTACGACCATTTATTAGTATTAGGTGTTTCTCCTGAGAAAGCACCAGATGAACCAGAATACCTTACAATGACATTTGAAGCTGGTGTTCCTAAGACAATCAACGGCGAAGAGATGAAGGTTGCTGACATTATCCGTAAGTTAAATGAATTAGGCGGCAAACATGGTATCGGTATCGTTGATATCGTTGAGAACCGTGTTGTAGGTATGAAGTCCCGTGGTGTTTATGAGACTCCAGGTGGAACAATCCTTATGGAAGCTCATAGACAGTTAGAGGAACTCGTACTCGACCGTGACACTATGGCAGTAAAGAAAGATATGGGTAACAAGCTTGCTCAGGTTGTATACGAAGGAAAATGGTTCACACCACTTCGTGAAGCAATCCAGGCATTCGTTGAATCCACACAGAAATATGTAACCGGTGAAGTTAAATTCAAACTTTACAAAGGAAACATCATCAAAGCCGGTACAACTTCTCCATACAGCCTGTACAATGAATCTCTTGCATCTTTCACAACAGGTGACCTCTATGACCACCACGATGCAGATGGATTCATCACACTGTTCGGACTTCCACTGAAAGTTCGCGCTATGATGTTAAAAGAAGTTGAGCAGAACAAGAAATAATTAATTGATAACAGATTCAGCCAGATGGACACTTTATTCATCTGGCTGTTTTTATTACCTGATACAGTATTGCAATTCTGTAAAAAATGGCACAAAAAAGACACAGCCAGATGGCCATGTCCGTTTTTATCTGCTATGTTTATGATTATCTGCTTTCCAGTTCCGCACGTTTCTTATCGATAAGCTCCTGAAGTTTTTCCAGCTCTTCCACTGTAATCCCATCAGATTCCAGAAGCGCATTCATCATTTCCACCGGATTAATCTTTCTGCTTTTGGCATTTCCCTTTAAATAATCCTCTCTTGAAAGAAGAGGGGTATAATTTCTTGCATACACCTTGCCGTTCATTGAAGTTCCCGCAACCTGGATCAGGTTCTCTTTCAAAAGAAGCTCCAGGCATCTTCTTACTGTCGGCATTTTCAGTTCCGGTGCAATGTCATTGATCTCAAAAGCAGACAATGGTCTTCCCTCTTCCCAAAGCACATTCATAATATCATAACGTTTACCTTTTAAGATGTCCATCTTAAGATCTCCTTCCATTTTTAACCAGATATCACTATAATACAGAAATATCGAATTAATTACAATTACAGAGACCTTACACTGATTTACAGTCCTTTTACAAATTTGTTACCAAGTTTATCCGGACAATAATACATCTTTCTACACATCACGAATCATTTCGTCATAAAACAAGCTGTTTTTTCTCAAGACGGGCATATACCCACTCTCTGAAAAGTGTATAGATGACAGATACTGTCGGAATGAAGATCAGCATTCCCGCAATTCCCATCAGACTGCCGCCAAGTGTTACAGCTACCAGTACCCAGATGGATGGAAGCCCGACAGAACCACCTACCACATGAGGATAGATCAGGTTTCCTTCTATCTGCTGCAGGATAAGGAAAAGTCCCAGAAACAGAACTGCTTTTACAGGACTTATCATAAGGATCAGAAAAAATGCTACCCAACATCCGATAATTCCGCCAAACAGCGGGATCAATGCTGTAAATGAAATCAGGACACCCACCAGCATTGCATATGGAAAATGCAGGATTGTCATGGATACAAAGAACATACTTCCAAGAATCACAGCTTCGATACACTGTCCGGTAATAAAGCTGGAAAAAATCCTGTTTGCCAGATTCCATACATGTGCCAGGTATCTGACCGGTTTTTCCGGGAACATTGCGTACATTGCTTTTTTTATCTGCTGCAGGAGCTTTTCTTTCTGCAAAAGGACGTAGCAGGCGAATACAAAGCCAATGGATACATTCATTGCAGTAGTCAGAAGTCCCATGGTGATGGACACTGTGGAGGAAACAATGTTATTGACTCCGTTCTTCAGTACGCCGAGTACAGAATCGATTATTTTTCCCGGCTCAATGTCAAGAGACTGCGCCCATTTCACAACTTCCGGATTGTTTCCGAATACATTGTCGATCCATTTCTGGAAAACCGGAATATTTTCTTCTATCTTTTTCGCTATGTTTACGAATGTTGCCCCCAGTTCCGGTACTACTACCAGCATAACGATCACGATTATACAGATCACAAAGCAGATAGAAAGCACCAGGCTGACCGACCTTGCCAGTTTTTGTACTGTTTTTTTCTCTTGTTTCAAGGCTTTTCCGAACAGATGATGTTCTATGAATTTCATTGGAATATTGAGGATAAAAGCGATTCCAAAGCCAATGATGAACGGAAAGAGAAAGCCAAGCAGAACTCTGACAGTGCTGATGACTATGTGCAGGTTCTGGACACCCAGGTATAGGAGAATTGCGAATGCGATGAGCCATCGGATTTTTTTTATGTTTTCTTTATCTAGCTGCATGTTTGTTTTTCCTTTCTTTTTGATATTGGAGAGTATTATATCATATTTTCCCAAAAAACGGACGCTTAGAAAAATATTTTATCTGCTATGCGGTTTCGGCATCTAAGAGATTCTAAGTCATCTGAAATCTGCTAAAAGCATGAGAAGATTTAAGAGGACTAAGAATCTCTAAGATGCCTGCAAATGCATAGCAGATAAAATATTTTTCTAAGCTGGTAATTGGAAGGTGGAAAATATCGTATCAATTCGCATGTTAAAAGCCTACATGAATAAGAAAGACTTTAAATATGAAAGAGATTGTATAAGTTCACATGGGATATCATATACTTTATATAAATTCTGCCTGTAAAATGCTTTATAGACTATGAATTATCAAATAGCAATGCAAAAAGAATATTAAATTAAATTGCAGAAAGGAATTGACAGTTAACTACAAATATTTTATAATCATTTTATAAACAATATAAGTAAACTTATATATGTCCATAATCGGTTGGACGTTTCTACCAACTACCGTAATAGTTGTCTATAAGTTCTCTCCTCAGGGAGAAAGAATGAGGTAAAGGCAGCATCGGTAGATTTTTTTTGCCTTTCCTTAACCACAAAAAGGAGGGAATTAACAGTTAAATATAAATTATAAAATCATATAAGTATATGTTGAGTTTTATAAGATATTAGAGTAGAATATTATTGAAAGGAGTTGATACTTTGAGTAAATATTATTCTATACATGAATTTTCAAAAATTATAGGCGTATCTGC